>Ga0210395_10002055_pt1 | contig 15723 bp, 13 predicted proteins | sample IncBWH4OmetaG_FD_150861 | JGI IMG/M metagenome (GOLD analysis project Ga0210395, IMG submission 150861) | Forest soil microbial communities from Barre Woods Harvard Forest LTER site, Petersham, Massachusetts, United States - Inc-BW-H-4-O ... | reverse complement strand
TCCGGATACAGGTGCAGCATCATCGAGGTTTCGATCACCGCGGCATGCTCAAGCGCAAATCCGGGAAACCCCGCTGGAAATGCCCTGGCAAGGGTGCTTTCGGTGCAAAAGTCCCAATAGTCAAGCCGCATCACCCGTAGTGTCGCACCGGGGCAGTCACGAAGCCCCAGATCGATTCCCTCGATCAGAAACCACTGATTCTCGTAGTGGCCGTTGACGATCACCAGCTGCTGTACACCGTGGCGTACGAATTCGCGCACCGTGTCGCGCGTCTGGCCGATGAGTGTTGCGGCATCGAGGCTGGTGGTACCGGTGAAATGCTGGCCACCGCCGCATTTGGGCTGCGATTTGTAGCCATAGGACAGGGCCGGGGCGACGACGCCGCCGACCTGGGTGGCGACGCCGGTGGCAATCGCGCTCGCCAGCAGCGCATCGGTTCCTAGCGGCAGATGCGGGCCATGCTGCTCCAGCGCGCCCACCGGCAGGAGCACCGGCGCCTTCCCCGAGCCCACGCGGCTACGGTACTGCGGCCAGCTCATGCGGTTCATTTGCACGGCATGCCGCGCGGAGCCATCGGTCTGCCCGGTTTCATAGCTATGACTTGTCATTGGATGGGTTCTCGCGGCGCTGGCTGCCCTGAGCATAAACAAAGGGCGCAATTAAAGTACAGAATTGTATATAAAAATGTTTCCTTTTGCCGGGGCCGCGACGTATGCTTGGCTCCGGAGGTATCGAGCCATGAATGCCGCAGCCCAAAGTGTGTCGCCGACGCTGTTTCGGGACTGGGCCGATGCCAGAGCGCATAGTCTGGTGCTGAGCTATGTGCTCGTGGGTTGGCTTGGTTCATTCGCGCTCATGGCCTCCCATGCCGTCGTACTCGACATTCTGGGCGTCGTCTTGTGCGTGCACACCATGGTGCTGGCCGCCTATCTGGTCCATGAGGCCGCTCACCAGACGCTCTTCATCAGCCGCGGCGCGAACCAATGGGTTGGCGAGACGATGAATTTCATCGCGAGCTCCGGGTGCGCCTCCTTCGAGCGCATCCGTCACATTCACATACGCCATCATCTCGACCGCGCCGATCTGGTGTGTTTCGACTTCAAGGACCTGATGCAGCGCCGGCCGCTGGTGCGCCGCACGCTGCAGGCATTCGAGTGGGCGTACATACCGGCGGTCGAGATCCTGATGCACCTGCAGGTGCTGGTGCGGCCCATGTTTGTCCGCACGCAGCGCCAGCACCTGCCGCGGGTGCTGTTCATGCTGGGACTTCGACTGGGGCTGCTGGTGCTTCTTGCGAGCTGGTCGCTGCGGGCAGGGGTTCTCTATGGGCTTGCGGTGCTGCTGGAACTGCATGTGCTGAACTTCTTTGACGGGTTCCATCACACCTTCGAGCAGCTGGTGATAAAGCCCGAAGAACCGGTGTCAATGGCCGGGCGGGATCGGGCCTACGAGCTGGACAACACTTACAGTAACCTGATCTCCCAGCGCTTCACCTGGCTCAACTCACTCACCCTCAATTTCGGCTATCACAATGCCCATCATCAGCGGCCCTCATTGCCGTGGTGGCGACTGCCTGCCCTGCACCGCGATCTGTATGGCGAGAGATCGTTGGCGGTGCTGCCGGTGCGCGAGCTCCTGGCGACCTGGCACCGCAATCGGGTGCGGCGCGTTTTTGCGGAGGACTACGGCACTGTGGGTACGGGGCCCAACCGCGCCGCGAGTTTCGTCGGCACGCACGGAGTCTCATTTCTCACCGTGATCTGATGCCGAAGTGACTGCGCTTTTGGGACGACAGGCGGTGCTGACGGGTGCCTCAGGCGGCATCGGCGCGGCGATTGCCCGGGAGCTCATGGCGCAGGGCGCCACGGTTCACGGCATCGATTGCGACCCCGACGGCCTTGACGCTCTGGCTCAGGAATTCTCCGGCCGCTTCCTTCCTTACCGTGCCGATCTTGCTGACCGAAGCGCCACCGACCGTATGCTCGGCCCGCTGCACACGGTGCTTGCCGGCCGCTGCGACATCCTGGTCAACAACGCCGGCATCGCGCGGGTGCAGGCATTCGTCAGTACCGAGGATGCGCTGCTTGACCGGCTGCTCGCGGTGAACTTCACAGCGGTTTTCCGCGTGACTCGTGCCCTGGTTCCGGCCTTGCGGGCCAGCGGTCGGGCCAGCGTGATCAACATTGCCTCGGAGCTGGCACTGATCGGTCAGCCAGGTTATACGGCCTACACGGCCACCAAAGGCGCCATCCTCGCCTTCAGTCGCGCCCTCGCCATCGAGCTGGCGGCCGATGGCATCCGGGTGAATGCGGTATGCCCGGGGCCCATCGACACCCCGATGCTGGCGGGTGAGTTCAAGGTCGCGGACGATCCGGTCGCGGCGCGTGCCGCGGAGATTGCAAGCGTTCCTCTGGGCCGACTCGGGGTACCGGGTGACATTGCGGCTGTCGTGGCCTTTCTCGCCAGCGATGCGGCCGGCTTCGTGACCGGCGCCGCCTGGCCGGTGGACGGCGGGAAAACGGCACGCTGAGCGGCTCGGAAACTGAACAACTTCAATGCGCTATGGCGGGAGCCGGAAGACCGTGACCGTGGTATTGCCGCCACCGATTTCAGGGGCTACCAGGTTGTATACCCCGACGATGCCCGAGACGATCGCCACGTTTTGCCGGCCGCGGGCGCTGTAGGTCACCACGCCACCACCGGCCGGCCCTCCCAGGTCACGCCGCAGCAGTACCTTGCCGGATCTGGCATCCAGCGCCAGCAGATCCCCGGTCAGCTCACCGGTGAAAATGAGATCGCCGGCCGTGGTCGTGACGCCGGCGATCTGGGGTTTGGCGGCGTCGTAGCGCCATTTCTCGTGACCGGTGGCCGCATCGAAGGCAGTGAGGCGGCCGCGGGCGGCAGACCAGGGATCGAACTTGGTTTGGCCGCCGAAGTAAAAGCCGTTGGTGTGCTCCTTCTGGGGATCAGGGGGCGTCGCATCCTTGTTGAACTGCGCGCACCAGTCGGTAGCCGGCACGATCAGTAGGTTCTGCTTGGCATAGTAGGAGGATCCATTCCACTCCTCACCGCCAAGCGTTCCCGGGCACACGCGCACTGGCGTTCGGGTTATGGGAGCTGCGGTGTTCAGCCGATTCGTGAACGGAACGGTATAGATAATATCCTTGGAATCACGGTCCAACAGTCGCAGTAGTCCGTCCTTGCCGGTACTGGCGATCACATTGCGCGTTGCCCCATCGATCGTGGTCCGGAAGAGCGGCGCCACATGTGAGACATCGTAGTCATGCACGTCATGCGGCACGAATTGGCGGTACCAGGCCAGATGTCCCGTCTTGGCATCCAGGGCGATCAGCGAATTCGTATAAAGATTGTCGCCGGGACGGCCATCATCATAGAGATCCGGCGCGGCGTTGCCGCCGGGTACATAGAGCAGATTCCGCTGCGTGTCAAAGGACATCGGCGTCCAGAGGTTGCCCCCGCCGTGTGCGCGGGCGGACGGATCCGGGCCCCAGGTGTCCGCGCCCGGCTCGCCATCCTGGGGCACGATGTTGAAGCGCCATACCGGCTTGCCGTCACTGAGACGGAAGGCGCCCACCCAACCACGCGCGGCGGTCTCGGCGCCGGCCGGTCCTATATAGATCAGATTGCCGCGCACCAGCGGTGGCATGCTGATGAAATAGCCTTCCTTCGGGTCGGCAATCTGCCTCGCCCAAAGCGTATGCCCGTCCTTCGCATCGAGTGCCAGAAGAAAACCATCATTGGTGCCGCGAATGATCTTGCCCTCTGCAAGCGCCGCGCCGCGCTGTGAGTTCAACGGTTCGTGGCCGCGCGGCGTCCAGGTGCTGGACCAGAGCAGGTGGCAATCGGCGCCATCAACCGCCACGGTGTAGTGGGCCGTCGTCAGGTACAGGGTGCCGGCGCTCACGATCGGAGCGGTTTGGGACGGCTCCTTGTCGGGAAAGGAATACGAGCAGGCTTTGACGAGCTGCGCGACGTTTTGGGTCGTGATCTGCTTCAGATGGGAGTAGCGCGTTCCCGCCAAGTCGTGGTCCACGTACACCCAGTCGTCATCGGTCGAGGTGCCGGGACTATCTTGGGGGGACGCGATAACGGGCGCTGCGCCACATAGGAGCAGCAGGGCGAGGGGAATCGCCGCGAGCCTGCGGATCCCGGGCGCGGTGATGGAATGCAGCACACTGGAATGCGAAATGCTCATGACCTGCCCCTCTTTCTTTGAATCGGAAACTCTCGTGTGCCAGTGTCGGAGTTGATTGAGCCTATTATCGCTCTTCACGGGCGTTTCTGCTCTCCCTCGTGACCCAAGTCACGGGTAGGTCACGACTTCCGTGTCGCTCGCACAGGGTTTCTTCGTCGGAAGCGGGAGTCGCGGCGACGGACGCCTGTGGCGGGATGAAATGCGGCATTGAAGGAGGCAGCAGATCGGAGTGGGACAAATAAGCTACTATCTGGCCCAGACATGGCTGAAAATGCGCGAACTTAGAACCGCCCGTGACCCGAGCCCGATTGGGTGGCGCAAATCGGAAGGTATGCCATGAGTCTTGCCCTGACCCTTCACATCCTGGCAGCCATCATCTGGATCGGCGGCATGTTCTTCGCTCACGTGGTATTGCGGCCGAGCGCCGGCGCCCTCGAGGTGCCCATGCGGCTGGCACTGTGGGAGCGCGTGCTGGGACGTTTTTTCATGTGGGTCTGGCTGTCGATCGCGGCACTGCTCCTGAGCGGATTCGTCATGGTGTTCATCGGCTTTGGCGGTTTTGCCCTCCTGCCGCCGAATATCAGTCTGATGATGGCTGTCGGTGTGCTGATGGCGGCCATCTTCGCCTATATCTATTTTGTTCACTGGCCGAGACTGCGCCGGGGTGTGGCGGCCGCGGATTGGGCCGCGGCGGAACACAGCATCAAAAGGATCCGCCGGCTGGTCGGGCTGAATCTCCTGCTCGGTATTGCGACCGTGGTGCTCGCGGCGGCCGGGGCTTACTTCAGCTGATTCGGGACCCGAGGTGCGGCGAATTGGGCCCGACGTGCCTGGAGGACCTCAGGGGGTCTTCGTCAGAGTGTAGGTATTGACGCGATGGCCATGAATCGTCGTATCCACGGCGTGAATGGATTTGCCATCGGCTGCAACGGTCAAATCAAGAATCTCCACGACCTTGCCGCGCTGGCTATCGGTTTCGATGACTTCGGTGTCACTGACCTTCTTGAGATTGACCATGGTCTTGGTGGGGTCACCCTTCACGGGATAGGTCTTGTCATCGAATTTGGCGCTGTAGCTTTGCCCGTTCGAACTCATCGTGAATCCGTCATCGGTGATGCCGTACGTCACCAGGTCGCCAGGACCGGTGGAGCTGACCAATTTCTGTGCCAGCCAGGTACCGGACAGCGCGTGCGCACCGGCGGGTGCATCCGCAATGCGGGCGTTCCGAATCGTGTAGTAAGACGGCTCGGTACCGTACATGTCGGTGTCAATGCGGTCCACGGTCTTGCCGTCCGCTGAGACAACCGATTTGATGATGTCAACGGTCTTGCCGCCCAACTTGCGAACCTCGGTGACCGTATTGGCATCAACGACCGTGACTGCGTCAGTGTCGACATTGGGATTGCCCTTGATAGGCTGATCCGTGCCATCGGCCTTGATGGTGAAGGGAACGAGGCAGGTCTTGCAGCTGAACTCACCGCCGCTCAGCAGCAGGACGATGGGTTTTTTCGACAGTTGAAAATGCTGCAGGCTCAGCTTCCAGGTGCCATCGAATGCCCCGGCTGCAAACGCTACCGCAGGAAGCAATAACGGAGTCATGGCGCAAATCTTCTTGATGTTCATGGCGGAACTCCCAAGCGTCGGGGTAGGCGGGAGCGCCAGTTTAGTCCCCGGCGCGGGGCGATCGCACTCTGCGGCGCATCAGGACCCCCGGGAGCCTTGCAGTGCGCCCGCCTCCAGACTGCATCGGGCACCTGTGTACAATCGGCAGCCAAGCCAAGTGAGGTTCGAGCATGAATCCAGACTTCCCGGAAGTTGGGGCCTTGGTTTCGGCAGGGCTGGCGGCGAAGGAAATCGATGCCGTATCGGTTCCGGACCGGCATGGCGCCGAGACCGGTACCCAGCATAAGTGCTTGAATTGTGGGGCGGCTTTGAGCGCCCGTTATTGCGGCAGCTGCGGCCAGCCGGCGCACCTGCATCGCTCGCTGTGGCACCTGAGCGAGGAGTTTCTGCATGGGGTGCTCCATTTTGATGCGAAAGGCATCCGCACGGCCCCGTTGCTTGCTTTCCGCCCCGGCCTGCTGACGCGCCGTTACATCGATGGCCAGCGCACCCGCTATGTCTCGCCGATGGCGCTGTTTCTGTTCTGCATCTTTCTCATGTACTTCGTGTTTTCGCTCGCCGCAGGGGGCGATTCCCACAATGTCGTAGTCAAAACCGAGGATGCCCGTTCCGCCAAGGCTGATCTCGCCAAGGCCCAACAGGAGGCGGACGAGGACGTCGCCAAGGCCACCGCGAAGCTTGAACAGCTGAAAAAGGCCGGCGCCGACCTCACCGAGGCTCAACAAGAGCTGGCCGAGGCTCAGTTCGCGAAAAAAATGTCCTTCGCCTCAGGCGCCATCGCCAGTGCTGCGATCGACCTCAGCTCACGATCAGCGGCGCAGGCCGGCACACCCAAGTCCGGTGACAGTACGGGGTCCACCGATGCTGAGGTTGGCGGCGGTACCTGGCAGGAGCGACTGGCGGCGAAGGCCAAACAGCGCGTCGGCGAGCCGGGAATCAAAGGCAAGATTTATCGTTCGCTCGTCAACCCGGATCTGGCGCTCTACAAGCTCAAGAGCACCGCTTATAAATTCTCTTTCATGCTCATCCCGATATCGCTGCCCTTCCTGTGGCTGATGTTCTTCTGGAAGCGCGACGTAGCGATGTACGATCACGGGGTATTTGCCCTGTATTCCCTGTCGTTCATGGCGCTGCTGTTCACGCTCGCTGCACTCATGGCAATGGTGGGCCTCAGCAGTGCCGTGGTCGCGCTGTGCATCATCTTCGTGCCGCCCGTGCACATGTTCGCCCAACTGCGGGGTACCTATGGATTGGGACTGTTCGCCGCATCGTGGCGCACGCTCGCACTCCTGTGTATCTGCGGGACGGCGTTTGTATTGTTCCTGCTATTCGTGCTGGCGATGACCCTTCACTGAGCGCCGGGCCGGTACCCAGGAATGGCATTGCGCGCCCACAGCTGCGGGGTCACACGGTAGATGACATGTATTTGTCCCCAACGTGGGGCGTCCTCGACTCCTACCAGCTCGGCACCGAGCTTTTCCACTGCGCGGCGCGAGCGCCGGTTGCTCTCAGCCACCATGAACATCACCTCCGGAACGTCCGTGAAGGCATGACGGAGCATCAGGCTCTTCATCTGGGCATTCGCCGCGCCGCCCCAGTGGCTGCGGGCGAGGAAGGTATACCCGATCGAGACACTTTTGCCCGGGGCATAGTGGGTGTAACGAGAGCAGCCGATGACTGACTGCTGCCGGGTGTCGATCGCCACCAGGCAGCCTTGTGACTGAAGTGCGCCCTCGAAGAACGGTTGAAAACCCTCGCGCGTGGCGCGGGCTGGATCGGGGTGCTGGGCCCAGATCAAGGGGTCCGCTGCAACGCCGAACAGTTCGTTGAAGTCCTGTGGCGCCAGCGGCCGCAACGTGATGTATGGGCCGGTCAGGGTGGGCTGTAGATCGAGCATGAGTGCGGTTTTCCAGTCGCCAATCATGGAGAAAAATCGTCACGCGGTCTTCAGCAGATGGGCGATGCCCGCCGTCGCGAAGACACGCTGAACAGCGTATCTTAGCGGGCCATGAGCACACCATGATCCGCGACCTGCGCAGTATGCCCGGCGACCCATCCACACCTAAGGGCCGGCGCCGCCTGCTGCCCTGGTTTTGGGTGGCGATCGTCGCACTCATCGGTCTTGGCCTGTCCCTGTCCTACTACGTCGATGCCCTGTGGTTCGACTCCCTGGGCTATGGCTCCGTATTCTGGACTCGCCTCGAGCTGCAGGGCCTGACCTTCATCGTGTTCGCCGTGCTCACCTTCGCAGTGCTGTATGGCGTGATCCGCGCGCTGCAGCCGGGGCGGCTCGCCGCGCTGATCGCCGACACGATCTACATCAATGGGCAGCCGGTACGGCTGCCGGTGCAAGCGCTGCTGGGGCTGGTCGCCTTGGGCCTGCCGCTGCTGGTGGCGGTTCTCGCCGGCAGCAGCATGATGGATAGCTGGACCAGCTTCGCGCTCTACGCGCATGCCCCCCGCGAGGCTAGCGCACCGGACCCGATTTTCGGGCAGCCCTTGAGCTTCTATCTCTTTACCTTGCCGGTCTGGCAGCTGATCGCGGGCTGGTGGTTGACCCTGGCGCTGATCGCCTGTGCGCTGGCGGCGCTGCTGCTCGTCCTGACCCGAGGTGCAAACCTGGTGATCCGCCGGCCCTCGGCACTGGAACCGGAGCGGCTGTGGCGAGTGCTGGCCTTCAGTGTCGCGGCGCTGCTGCTGGCGCTCGCGGCACATGTCTATCTCGGTCGCTACGACCGGCTGTACCAGGAGGGCACGATTTTCTCCGGAGTCGGGTACACCGACGCGCATGTGACACTGGTGGGATTGCTCGGCGTGTGCGTCGCACTCGTCGCCGGCGCCCTGATCGCGGCGCTGTGCGCCGGATCGGTGTTGAGCCGGCGCTGGCTCCTGGGCTCCCCGGTGCCCGCCATCATCATCTACCTGCTGGTCAGTCTGGCCGGCGGCTACGTCAGCAGCTTCATCGTCAAGCCCAACCAGCTGGTGCGCGAGCGCCCGTTCATCGCCCACAACATTGAGATGACGCGACGCGCCTATGCCCTCGACCGCATCGAACCGCACCCCTTCCCGGCCGAGTCGACCGTCGAGTCGGTGGATCCGCAGCACAACCAGCCGACGCTGGATAACATTCGGCTGTGGGACTGGCGCGCGCTGCAGGACACACTGCGCCAGATCCAGGAGATCCGCACTTACTACGATTTCCCCGACATTGACATCGATCGCTATCAGGTCGGGGGCGCCGTGCGGCAGATGATGCTGGCAACGCGCGAATTGAACATCGACAAGCTGCCGGGAAGCAGCCGCAACTGGATCAACGAAAAGCTCATTTACACACACGGCTACGGCGTCACCATGAACCCCGTAAATGGCTTCACGCCCGAAGGCCTGCCGGCGCTTATCCTCAGCAACATGCCGGTGCAGAGCAGCCTCGAGGGCATCCAGGTCACGCGGCCTGAGATTTATTTTGGGGAACTCACCAACACGGACGTGTACGTCAGGACGCGCCAGCAGGAATTCAATTATCCGCAGGGCGACACCAATAATCTCACCACCTACCAAGGCACGGCCGGGATCCGGCTGGGCGGCTTCCTGCGGCGCACGCTGATCGCGCTGAATCGGGGCGACATCGCCAAGCTGCCCTTCAGCGACGATGTGACACCGGAGAGCCGCCTGCTGATGCGTCGCAACCTGCGTGAGCGCGTCGCGGCACTGGCACCGTTTCTCACCCTCGACCCGGACCCCTACGTCGTGGTCGGCCGGGACGGCCGGATCTACTGGTTCATGGACGCCTTCACGACCGCCGACTCCTACCCCGATGCGCGTGGCTTCGATCTGGGCGATGATTCGATCAATTACATCCGCAACAGCGTCAAGATCATCATTGACGCCTACACTGGCGCCACGACCTTCTACGTCTTCGACCCGCAGGACCCGGTCATCGCCGCCTATCGGGCCGTCTTTCCGGGCTTGTTTACGGATGCCGCGGCAATGCCGCCGGACCTGCGGCAGCACGTGCGCTATCCGGAACTGCTGCTGTCCGTGCAGGCGGCCGTCTATGGCCTGTATCACATGACCGATCCGGATGTGTTCTACAACCGCGAGGATCTGTGGAGCGTCGCCACCCAGATGAGCCCGGCCGATCAACCCCAGCGGGCCAGTGAACCCAATTTCGTGCTGATGACGCTGCCGGGTGAACACGCCACCGAGTTCATCGAAATCCTGCCGTTCACGCCCGCCAACCGCAATAACCTGATCGCCTGGATTGCCGGCCGCAGCGACGGCGAGCACTACGGGCAGGCCGTGGCCTACGACTTCCCGAAGACGCGCTTGGTCGATGGCCCGCTGCAGATCGAGGCACGCATCGACCAGAACGCGCAACTGTCCGGACAGCTGTCGCTGTGGAATCAGCAAGGCTCGCACGTCCGCCGCGGCAGTCTTATCGTCATTCCGATCGGCCACGCGCTGCTCTATGCCGAGCCCATCTACCTGCAGGCCGATCGCAGTCCGATGCCGGAATTGCGCCTGGTGGTGCTGGCGGTTCAGGACCGACTGGCCTACGGACCCACTTTCGAGGCCGCGATGGCCGCACTGTTTGGCGGAGCTCCTTCGACCTTGAGCGCCGCACCACCGTCGCCCGCCACGGCGGCCTCCGCCACCCCCGCCCCGGCAGCGGGGGCCGCCGCCCCGACCCCGGGCGCGTCGCGCGAGGAGCTGATCAGGGCGGCCGCGCGCGACCTTGCCGACTACCAGCAGCTCACGGCCGCGGGTAAGCTTGGTGAAGCCGGGCAGAGGCTGGAAGCGCTGAAACACACACTGGAGGCACTGCAGGCGCAGCGTCCCTGACATCACCATGACGGAACATCCAGCACATCGGCCGCTTACCGGCACGGTCATCACCTACCAGCGCCCGGGCGGTTACGAGGTAATCGAAATCTCGGAACGCACGGTGCGCGCGCCTGGCGTTGGCGAGGCCCGTATCCAGGTAAAAGCGGCCGCCGTGAACCCAACCGACATTGGGCTTCGCGAGCGGGGGATTCCCGATCAGACCTGGACGGTGGTGCCGGGGATGGACGCCGCCGGCATCATCGAAGCGGTTGGACCAGGCGTATCGCGCCTGCAGATCGGGCAGAAGGTCATGGCGGCCGTCATGCCGCGGCGCTCGGAGGGTGGCGCTCAGGCGCAGTACATCGTGGTACCCGCGGCCTCGGTCGTTCCGATACCCGAAGGCGTTTCCTTGGCGCAGGCCTGCACCCTTCCCATGAATGGGCTGACGGCGCTGCGCGCATGGGAGCTTGCCGCGCTGGGAAAGGGGCAGTGTGTTGCCGTCAGCGGTGGCGCCGGGCTATTGGCTCACTATGCAATCGCGGCGGCAAAACGGTTCGGGCAAAGGGTGATAGCCGATGCCAAGCCGGAAGAAGCCGAACTGGTACGCAGCTACGGCGCGGATATCGTGGTTGGCCGAGGAGTGGGCTTTGCCGATGCGATTCGCCGGGAGGTTCGCGAAGGTGTCGACGCACTGCTCGACACGGCACTGCTGGGGGAAAAGTCCTTCGGCGCGATCCGGGACGAGGGTGTCTACATTCCGGTTCGCGGCTGGGCAGACAAGCCCAGTGAGCGGGGGATCAGGATCAAGCCGGTATTTGTCTCTGAAGTCCTGGAACGGACTGAATGGCTCGAACTGTTGCGCGACATGGTCGCGGCCGGGCAGATCACACTGCGTGTAGCAGGGGAATATCCGCCGGAGCGTATTGCCGACGCACAGCGGGCGCTCGCGGCCGGTGGTCTTCGCGGCCGAGCGGTGATCCTTTTCTAGCGGCCGCCTCCGGTCCGGGAATTACCGATGCGGGGAGCCTGTGCTTCAGGTTCCGATGTGTCTGAGCCGCAGCGCGATCACCAGTGCGATCAGCGTCAGAACCAGCACGAAGCCGGCCACCCCCAACCATGCCGCGTAGTTCCAGGCAAGTCCGCCGGCTGAACCGAGCAGGCTAGAGCCGAGGTAGTAGAAAAGCAGGTAGAGCGCGGACCCCTGGGCTCGATCCCGTGTGGCACGCCGTCCTACCCAGCCCGATGCGGTCGAGTGCGCGGCGAAGAAAGCGCCGGTGATCGTTGCGATGCCACCAAGAACCGCAACGAGCGGGCGCGTGGTGGCGAGCGCGATGCCCGCCGCGAGCGCTGCGATCGGCAACCAGAACACGCGACCCGGACCCAGACGACTGGCATAGGCGCCGAACCAGGCTGAGCTGAAGGAGCCCAGAAGATAGAGAAGAAACACCAGTCCTACCGCGGCTTGGCTGAGGCCGTACGGCGGTGCTTCGAGCCGAAAGCTGACGTAATTGTAGATCGTTACGAAGACTCCCATCAGCAGGAATCCTTCCGCATACAGTAACGGCAGCACCTTATCGGCCAGCAGTCCGCGCATGGCGAGCACGAGGGAACGCAGGTCATGGTGCCTCGGTCTGAACGCCCGCGATTGCGGGGCATACGCCGCAAAGGCAAGTCCCGCTCCCATGCCGACAATACCCGTCAGAGCGATCGCCTCTCGCCATCCCATGTACTGGGAGAGCAGGGCGATCCCCAGGCGCCCGGCCATGCCGCCGAAGGCTGAGGCCGCTATGTACAGGCCCATTGCCGCACCGATGGAATCCGGGTGGATCTCTTCGGAAACGTAAGCCATGGCAACGCTGGGCACGCCCGCCAGCGCCAGGCCGATGGCCGCCCGCATGGCGAGCAATTCGGTCCAACCCGGCAGCACCGCCGACAGAACGGTCAGCGCAGCTGAAACCAGTAACGAAAAGATCATCATCGACCGGCGTCCAATCCGATCTGAGAGAACGGCGGCTGGAATGAAGGCAAGCGCCATGATGCCGGTGGTGAGGGACACCGCGAGGCTGGAGGTGGCCGCGTCCACGCCGAACTGCGCAGTGAACACCGGCAGGAGCGGTTGCACGTCATACATCAGTGCAAAGGTCGAGAAGCCGGCCATGAGCAGCGCGACCTTCATCCGCCTGTAAGCCAGCGACCCGTGAACGATCAGGTCTGGGTCGGTCTGTTGCACCTGCTGAGGGTACACGCCAGGTGTATCGTTGCTCGAATCAAAGGAAACAGGCGACAGCCCCCGAAGGACCGTCGCCTCGCTGGAAACGCTCGGCGATGACCCGCACCTCAGCTCTGGCGCCGGCTTGGATGCCTATTGAATTGGCCCCAGGAAATCGCGTTTGCCAAGTTCGACGCCATTCTTTCGCAACAGCGCATAGACCATCGTGATGTGAAAGAAGAAGTTCGGCAGCACGAAATTCGTAAGATAGTTAAGGCCGGTAAACTTCATGGTGGTCTGCGGGAACTGCAGGACGATCTCCCGCGTCTCCGCATTCACCAATTGCTCGGGCTTGATGCTCTTGATGAAAACGAGGGTCTTGGCCACCCGCGCCTTGAGGTCCGCTATGGTGGCCTCGGTGTCCTCATGCTTGGGGATGTCCAGACCGGCCAGACGGGCCGCGGCGCCCTTGACCGTGTCGCAAGCGATCTGGATCTGGGCCGACAGTGGCAACATATCAGCGATGAGGCGAGTGCTCGGGAGCACGTTGGGCCCCACCTTCTTCGCCTCGGCGTGAGCGGCCGCCTTGTCAAGGATGGCGTCAAGATTGTTCAGGCTTAAGACGAAGATCGGAATGGAGACTTCATACAATGAAACTGACACAGGCTTACTCCTAGGCAAGATTCGAACCCTGGACCCTGAAGAGTAGCTGCTTCTGCGGCGCAACTCCAAGCACTTCTCAGCGCGCGAGCCAGCCACCGTCGACGGGTAGAATGGTCCCGTGCACATAGTCCGAGGCTGATGAGGCAAGAAAGACCGCCGCGCCCGCCAGGTCTTCAGGGACGCCCCAACGGCCTGCCGGGATGCGACTGAGGATTTCGCGGTTGCGCAGTTCGTCCTCTCTGAGTGCCGCCGTGTTGCGCGTCGCGATATATCCCGGTGCGATTGCATTCACATTGATGCCTTTCGCGGCCCATTCGTTGGCCAGTAGCCGCGTGATGCCCATGACACCGCTCTTGCTGGCGGTGTAGGAGGCAACCCGGATGCCTCCCTGGAACGAGAGCAGGGAAGCGATGTTGATGATCTTGCCGCGGCCCCGTGCAACCATGTCGCGGGCGGCGGCCTGAGCGAGGAAGAACACGGTCTTGAGATTCACGTTCATGACCGCATCCCAGTCAGCCTCTGAAAAATCCAACGCTTCGCTGCGCCGAATGATGCCGTCGTTGTTGACCAGAATGTCAACAGCCGAGAAATGCGCGGTGACCTGATGAACGATCTCCTGACAGTGCGCGGCGCAGCCAAGCTCGGCCTCAACCGATAAGAACCGTCGACCGGCTGCCCGTACGCGCTCACCCGTTTCGGCGGCTGAGCTGCGGCCTACCGCTGCGATATCGGCACCCGCCGCAGCGAGCGCAACGGCAATACCCTGGCCGATTCCGGCGTTCGCCCCGGTTACGAGCGCCACGCGGCCGGCCAAGGAGAAGGGCATTGCGCTCATTTCAGGGTCGGAGTCGGTACCGGATCCATGTCCCGGTAGTCTTGATTGTCACCGGCCATGGCCCAGATAAAAGTATATCGGCTGGTGCCGGCGCCACTGTGAATCGACCAGGGGGGTGAGACCACGGCCTGTTCGTTGGCCACAACGATGTGGCGGGTTTCGCTCGGCTGCCCCATGAGGTGAAAAACCCGATCATCCGGCTTCATGTCGAAGTAGAAATAGATCTCCGAGCGATGCTCGTGCAGATGGCAGGGCATGGTGTTCCAGACGCTACCCGGTTCAAGGGCCGTGAGACCCAGGAGAAGCTGCGAGGATTTGCAGACCTCGGGATGGACGTACTGATAGATGGTGCGCTGGTTTGACGTCTCCAGCGCACCGAGCTTCATCGGCTTGGCCTGCTCTATTGGGATCCTTACGGTCTCGAACCGGGCATGCGCCGGCGCGCTGACCAGGTAGTATTTGGCGGGCGTTGAAGGATCGCGCGAGGCGAAGGCGAGCTGCGCACTCCCCATGCCCACATAGAGGCCGTCGCGGCCATTCATCTCGTAGGCGCGGTCGTCAACCCAGACCGTGCCGGGAGCCCCGATGTTGATGATCCCGAGCTCGCGGCGCTCCAGAAACGAAGCGGCTCCGGGTTCGCGGGTCGCTTCAAGCTTGAGCGGTGCAGCACCTGGCATCACGCCACCGATGATCATCCGTTCGACATGGCTGTAGTGCAGGCGGATCTCTCCTGAGAGGAACAACTCTGTCAGGAGGTAGTGTCTGCGCAGGGCTGCCGTATCCAAACCGACGATCATGTCGGGGTGGGTTGCCTGCAGAATGTTCATTGACGTACATGCCTCCTAAATGAACTCTCGCCCGTCATGATGGAGTAGGGCAGAGCGGCGCAGCGGGCACCGCGCGGCAGCGCAGCTCCGCGATGCCGTCAAACCGGACGCGTGCGTGCTGTCCGCTGCGAATGGGGTGTATCCCGGTCGCAGCACCGGTAGAAACCAGATCACCGCTCAGCAGCGGCCGGCCGCGCTTCGCGCATCGCTGGAGCGCGAAGGCCAGTGCGGCCAGTGGGCCACCGGGCACCGACAGGGCCCCGCCGTGGCCCACGGTCCGATCCTGGATGAGAGTCTCGCAGGTGAGGGCCTCAAAGTGTCGCTGGCGCCAATCCATGACTTCCGGACCCAGCAGCAGGCCTGCGTTATTGCCGAAGTCGCAGACGACCGCGAGCGGACCGAGATCATTGATTGAGGCGAGCGGGCTGCCGGCAGTTTCAATGCCGACATGCAGCGCGCAGGCGAGCTGGGCCGCCTCATCGACCGTCCACGTCGCCTTGTCGGGCGGAGCGTTCGCCCTCAGGCG
>Ga0210395_10002053_pt1 | contig 15732 bp, 12 predicted proteins | sample IncBWH4OmetaG_FD_150861 | JGI IMG/M metagenome (GOLD analysis project Ga0210395, IMG submission 150861) | Forest soil microbial communities from Barre Woods Harvard Forest LTER site, Petersham, Massachusetts, United States - Inc-BW-H-4-O ... | reverse complement strand
CGACGAGTGCGCGCTCTTGAGATAGCCCAGCTCGACGAGCTGATGGTTCACGTAGCCCGGATAGCGATCGGTGAGGATGAGATGGCCCTTGCGTTTCCTGATCGGGATGCCCGGTGTTAGTTCAGGTGAAAACGCTCCTGCAGCGTTGATGAGGATGCCTGTCGGCAGCATGGTTCCGTCGTCGAGGTAAAGGCGGCCATACGATGCGTTGGTGACCGCGTGGCCTGTGATGAGGGATGCTCCAAGCTTCCGTGCCTCGGCCATGAGATATTCCGCCGCGCTTTGAGCGTGAACCACGGCGTCGTTTGGCACGAGAAGGCCACCGGTGAGTGGGCGGCGCAGGTTCGGCTCGGCAGCGGCAAGTGCATCGCTGTCGAGCGTCTCGCAAGGAACGCCTTGTTCGGTAAAGTTATCGAATTTTCGCCGGGCCTCGGCCATTTCTTCTTCATCGGCGGCAATCCAGATGGTTCCGGGGCGATAGTACTCGACGGAGAGCGGCAGCTCCGGGGCCAGAGCGCCCCAGAGGGATTGCGAATACTTTGTGAGTGCGAACTGCGCCGGAGAGTCATCCATGATGACAACGTGGCCCATCGCCGCACCCGTCGCTCCGCTGGCGACGGCATTCTTCTCGATCACCGCAACGGTCATCCCGGCGCGTGCGCATTCGAGAGCGCATGCCGCGCCGACAATGCCCGCGCCGAGAATCACGACGTCGTAAGCTGTGCTCATTTCGGGATCCCCATACAGAAGGGGTCGTTCGGGTCGAGCAAGAGCGTGGCTTCCGAAGTTACATATGCGGTTCCAGTTATGCTAGGGATGATTTTGTCGCCGTCCACGCGGATGCTTCCTTCGAAGACCGTGCCGAGGATGCCTGCCTGTCTCCAGACTTCGCCGGGCGCAAGTTTTCCTTCTGCGTAGAGGCAGGCCATCTTGGCGCTGGTTCCGGTGCCGCAGGGCGAGCGGTCGTAGGCTTTTCCAGGGCACAAGACGAAATTGGTGCTGTGAGCATCGGGGACTGGCGAAGAACTGAAGAGTTCGATGTGGTCAATCTCCTTGCCGTTCAGTCCGGTGATGCTTTGCGCAGCGAGAGCCTGCCGGATGGCCCAGGTGTACTCCGTCAGCTCGGCAACGTTTTCGAGTGACAGCACTTTTCCGCGCTCTTCCACCAGGTAAAACCAGTTGCCGCCCCAGGCGATATCTCCGTAGATTTGCCCGTGACCCGGCACGTCGACGGGGACAGAAACGCCGGCGCGAAAACTGGGAACGTTTTCGACCGTGACTTTGCCGGATGAATGCAGGGCGGCGGCGACGACTCCGACGGGGGTTTCAATGCGATGGATGCCAGGGCCGATTCTGCCGAGATGCGCGAGGGAGACGATGAGCCCGATGGTTCCATGGCCGCACATGCCGATATAGCCGACGTTGTTGAAGAAGATCACACCGGCGGCGCAGGTGGTATCGACGGGATCGCAGAGGAGCGCGCCGACGATTACGTCCGAACCGCGCGGCTCATTGACGATCGCTGTGCGGAAATCATCATGCAGACACTGGAAGCGATCTCTGCGATCGGCGAGCGGCCCACTGCCGAGATCGGGTCCACCATCGATGACGAGGCGGGTCGGCTCTCCGGCGGTGTGAGAGTCGAGGATGGAAACGCGGCCTAAGACGGTATTGGATGGCATTTCGTAATGTCTACAGTATCGCTGCGGAGCTGGATTTGAAAGGTGTGACCGGTTCGGGGCTCCGGTCGCGCAGAAATGGTACATTGGCATTTTGAATTCTTTTTATTGTGAGATTGTCCGGAGGGATCAGAGTGCGAGTGTCTACGAAGTTTATGGCGAAGGTATCCGGATTGGGTCTGGCTGCTGCAGTTGCAGGGCTGCTGGTGACCGGATGCGAGACTGGCCGGACAACCAAGCAGCACAGCCTGGCGGCAAGCGTTTCCGATGAGACGACGACCGGCAAGCAGGATCCGAGCTATGTGGGCAACGGCGAAGGGCAACCGCCGGTTCCGGGTTCTCCCACAGCCGCCGGTGCGGACGGCAAGCAGCCCTACGATAGCGCCTATGCACGGTCGAGTGAGGGTGCTGAATATGGGTCCGCAACCCCTCCGGCGGAACAGGCAAAGGACAGCTTCGAGCGGCAGTAAGTCTATACGGGTTGCTTACGCGATGACGAGGCCGCGAGGCTTGACGTTTTCGCGGATGAATTTCACAGTCGCGTCGAGCGAGGTTCCGGGGCCGAAGATCGCGGCAACGCCCTGTGCCTTGAGAAAGTCGATGTCCTGGTGCGGGATGGTTCCGCCGAGAACGACCAGGATGTCCGAGGCACCGCGCTCTTTCAGCATCGAAGTCACCCGGGGCACGATGGCGTTGTGCGCGCCGGAAAGAATGCTCAGGCCTACACAGTCCACATCTTCCTGCAAGGCGGCGTTGACGATCATCTCCGGCGTCTGGCGCAGACCGGTGTAGATGACCTCCATTCCAGCGTCGCGCAATGCCCGGGCAATCACCTTGGCCCCGCGATCATGGCCGTCGAGCCCGGGCTTGGCAACAAGGACACGAATTGGCGTGGTGCGCGTAGTCATAGTCATAGACGACTGGTGAGCATATCACGTCGTGGACTGGGTGATCAGTGACGACCTCATGCGGGGAATGCGTGTTGCAAGACGAATTCGATGTAGTCTGCCATGCCCGAGCATGCGGGTTCGATTGAGGACAACAGGATGAGATGCATTTCGTGAGGTGCCGGGAATTGTCGTCCCGCCTTCTCCCGCAGGCGCGCGCAGCGCGAGATCTGACTATTCCGAAGGCAGGCTATCCTTGATGGTTTGTGCGACATCGTCGATGGACGTGTGCTGACTCAGCTGCTCAATCTCCCGATCATTGGCAATCTTCTTAAGGCCGACTCTGCCCGCGACCTGTCGCTCCATGCCGAGAACCGCGGTAATTTCCCTCTCAGTCAGGAGCAGGATCTGAAGCATCAGATGGTCGCGTTCCTCAGCACGTCGGCTCATACGCGACTGCCGCATGAGGATGATACTTGCCAGCAGGATTGCTTCAAGCGCGACCAGGGTTCCAAGCAGCGAATAGGGCTTGGGATCAAAGTGCCGGATGTGGGCGACTGAAAAAGTGTTCATCATTATCCAGCCAGCGAACAGGAACAGATGAATACAAACGAAGGAAAGACTTCCGGCGATACCCGCTATGGAGTCGCCAAGTTTCTCCGCCAATGTTCGTCTTACCAGGAAATCTTGTTCGTGCTTCGCAATTAGATCGATATGTTCCTGTACATGGCTCTGAGACATTGTCCTAATCCCGTCTTAACGATTGGTTTGATGCCTGCCTCAGACGAGTGGCGCGTTGAAGAAGGCTGCCGGTCGCCTTCGGCAGCCTTTTTATGGCGCAGGTGCTTACCGATCAGCGCCGATCCGCATCCTACTTTGGAACTGGGCCATCGGGGTCAAACGCACAGGAGATGCATAAAGGAGAATTTATGGACAAAATAAGGAAATGCGGCAACCCAGCTTGTGCATGTGTACCACCGGATAAGGAGAAATTTTGCAGCGCCCACTGCGAGGCGATGAAGGGATCAGTGGAGATTACGTGCCAGTGCGGACATGCGAGTTGCAGAGGAGAGAGCGTGACGCCATAGTGCTCGCCACGTCCAACTCTCGTTTTGGATAACCTCTTCCAAGATTTCCAATTCTAAGATTTCCAAGGTTTTCGATCTCACCGCGAAATTGTGGACGCGCCGGAATGGAATCAACCCGATAAAGGGGTCCGGTTGGCTCCGTGCTGATCGCTTTGGCCGAGCTAGTTGGAGCCGGATCACTACGACTAGCCATGGGACGAGGTTCCGTTCTTACTTAGCTGCACTTCGCGGCCGGCACAACATAAGTTCCCTCCTCGTGTTACATCATCAGTGTCCACATTTGGGGGCAAGATTATGGCGCGTGACTGCAGGCATGGCGTTTCCCTGCGGACGGCTCACCAAGCCGCTTTTGGAAAGGTTGTCATCGCGGATAACAATCCGCAGTCAAGCGAGGATCGGGAATATCTGAGAACGCTCGCCCGAATCGTCCTCGAGGCTCTCCAGAAGCATGAAGCACGTTGTTCGGTCTGTAGCGCGATACAGGATGCGTGAACCAACCGGGCTGCCATGCCGGGTTTGAGAGGCAGGGCAAAGTCGAAGATCACACTCGTCGTGGACACAAGGCGCGATTAGTCCCCTTGCACTTTCGCAAGAGCGGCTGCGCAGAATGGGTTTGCGGAGAGACCTGTGCTGAGTTTGGTGAAACCTCAATCCTCTTCGAGAGGCGGAACTGGAAACGAGTCTCTATGGAAAGGGCACACGTTGGGTAAAAGCTCAGCGAGCCATTTCTCTCGGTCTTGACGAAGACTCTCATCCATCTCTGGTGCCGGACCCCATACAGCGTAGGTCTCTCGACACTTGGCACAAGATACGTCGAAGTGATGCATCAGAGTTCCTTCCAGTGTCGAGCCGCCGCCCTGCTGGACAGATCGCACTGCCATAAATGTTGTCTGAGTGCTCATGCTCATTAGGCGCTGCCTCGATTTGTTGGATGCGATGAGGCAATCCCCTGCGATAGTGAGATTCAAACGAGCCGTGGAAAAATAATCGAGCCGTAGGATAGCGCAACGGCCGCAGCGGCAACAGTGATCTTCGAGGGCAATTGCCACCGAGAGCGCATCGTGCAGATCGATCAATTTGCCTGATGCCCCCAAACACGGCCCCTCAGAGTTTGTTCGCGGCTCCGGGTCTTTCGATCGGGCGCTATTTTCGCTGCCAGTTCCACCTTTCGATTCCTGGCATCTCAATTCCCAAGAGATTTAAAGGAAGAGCGGAATCAGCGTCCCGTTATGCCTAAAGGATTATTCATAGGAGCTTTACCCTCGGCTCGGGGCACGCGTTTCAGAGTGTGGGCTCCCAAGGCGCGAGAAGTAGAGGTCGTACTGACTAACCGTGCGTCTCGCCATGGACTTAAGGCTGAAGAGGCCGGGTATTTCTCTAGTATTGTCCCAAATGCACGCGCGGGCGATCGGTATCGATTCAGCCTCGATGGCGGCGAGCCATTTCCCGATCCAGCCTCGCGCTACCAGCCGGAAGGTCCCCATGGCTCATCCGAAATTATCGATCCTTATGCTTATGGCTGGAGTGAGGCTGAATCGAAATGGGGCGGCGTTTTTCTCGAACGGCAGATATTTTATGAGCTACATATCGGCACCTTTACTCCTCAAGGGACCTACCTCTCTGCGATAAGCGAGTTCCCGCGCCTGCGGGACCTGGGCATTACGATTTTTGAGTGCATGCCTCTGGCTGAGTTCGCTGGAGATGTCGGCTGGGGCTACGACGGAGTTGATCTTTTCGCGCCTTTTCACGGATATGGTCGCCCTGACGATCTTCGTCAAATGATCGACACTGCTCATCAATATGGCATCGGCGTAATTCTTGACGTGGTCTACAATCACTTCGGACCAGACGGCAACTACCTGGGTAAGTACTCGAATCACTATTTTTCCGAGACAAGCACGGAATGGGGAACGGCCATCAACTTTGACGGCGAGAATAGTGTGCCGGTGCGAGACTTTTTTCTGGCAAACGTGGCTCACTGGATCGCGGAATATCATTTTGACGGGCTGCGGCTTGACGCAACGCAGTCGATTTGCGACGACGGTTCGCACGGAACTCATATCATCGCGGAGATCGGCAACTGTACCCGGGAATCGGCAAACGGGCGCAGCACGATAGTGGTTGCGGAAAACGAACCACAGGACTGCCGCCTGATCTGCCCCATCGACGAAAACGGATACGGCCTTGACGCGGTATGGAACGACGACTTCCACCATAGCGCCGTCGTGGCGATCACCGGCCGGCGCGAGGCCTACTTCAGCGACCATCTCGGCCATGCGCAGGAGTTCATCTCCGCCGCCAAATATGGATATCTTTATCAGGGTCAGTACTATTCCTGGCAGAAGAATCCGCGAGGCACGTCCAGCCTCCACGCCGACGCCAAGGCCTTCATCACCTTCCTTGAGAATCACGATCAGGTGGCTAACTTCGGAAGGTCGCAGCGCCTTCGCCTGCAGTCCAGCCCCGCACGCTACCGAACCATGACCGCGCTATGGCTCCTGGGGCCCGGCACGCCGATGTTTTTCCAAGGGCAGGAATATGGAACTCTGACGCCATTCCACTATTTCGCCGGTCACGCCGGAGAGCTCGCAAAGTCGGTCACTGAGGGCCGTGGTGCCTTCATGCTGCAGTTTGCGAGCCAGGACACGCCCGAAATGAAGCTATACTCCGCCGATCCTGAGGATCCGGAAACCTTTCTCAGATCCCGACTCGATCCTTCCGAACAACGGCAACATCCCAAGATTTTAAAGCTTCATACTGATTTGCTGGCCCTACGCCGTTCCGATCCTGTCCTGAGCCGCGCCATCGAGAGCTATTGTGACGGGGCAGTCCTTGGAGATCGATGTTTTGTGCTTCGCTATATCACTTCTTCCCGGGATGATCGCCTCCTGGTGATAAATCTTGGAACTGACCTCGATCTCCCCCATTTGCCGGAGCCCTTGGTGGCTCCGCCTGCCTGTTGCGACTGGGAGGTGCAATGGTCCAGTGAGTGGCCGGCATATGGTGGCTGCGGATCCTACTCTCCAGGCAGGTTCGGCCCATGGCACATTCTGGGTGAATGTGCCATGCTACTCGTCCCCGTGCGATTCACCGGGGCATTCTGTCCTGAACAGCCCAAGTCGGGCTTCACAGGTAAAGGGCTCTAGTCGAGAGTGCTTGGCGCTTGAGACTGAAATATGTGGTCCCTTTTAAGGAGAAGCATGAACGTTTTTCGCGCCCCGCGACTTGTCCGCGAAATCAAAGTTGATCAGACCCCTGCGGAACTCGACCGCGAATGGATCGTAACAAATGGCTTGGGAGGCTATGCATCCGGAACCATTGCAGGCCTGAATACGCGCCGTTTCCACGGCTGGCTCATCGCGGCCCTGCCTGCCCCGCATGGACGCACGATGATGATGAATCAGATCGAAGAAACGCTTCGTATCGATGATCGAACCTACAGGTTAACTGCTGACAACCTGAGCCATGCGACCCAGACAGATACCGTCAGTCCATTTTTGATGAGCTTCCGCCTCGAAAACGGTCTTCCTGTCTTCACCTACGCCGCAGACGACTTTACGCTGGAAAAGCGTGTATGCATGGTGCATGCGCAGAACACTACGTATATCCGTTATCTTCTCCTCAAGGGCGAGGCAGCACGACTCGAGCTACGATCGGCGATCGACGTTCGTCCCCATGAGGGGCTACTCAGTGGCCCGAGGCATGAAGATTATCGGTTCAGTGCTGTTCAATGGGGCTATGAGCTCGCGGTCTCAAATGATTTTCCGCCACTCCGCCTTGCCTGGCTCGGCGATGGCACGTCGTTTCAACGGGCACTCGAACAAGTCACGGAACTTCGCTATCGCATCGAGCAAAGTCGCGGGTACGACTGGAAAGGTAACCTCTGGAGCCCCGGATGTTTTTCAGCCAACCTCACGGAAGGTCGTTCGGCGTCACTGGTGATCTCCACCGAACATTGGAGCCATATCAATGCGCTGACTCCAGACGATGCTTTTGGCTCAGAGACGGAACGCCGCCGGCGCCTGTTGCGTTCGGCGCCCGAAGACGCTCGTTCCGGCCTTGCCGGCGAACTTGTCCTGGCCGCGGACCAGTTCCTGATTTCTCCGGTAGGCCGTACGGCGGACGCCGTCCAGGCCCACAGTATCGGTGACGAAGTTCGCACCGTAATCGCCGGTTACCACTGGTTTACCGACTGGGGTCGCGATACGATGATCTCGCTCGAGGGACTTACCATCGCTACCGGCCGCACTCGAGAAGCTGAATACATCCTTCGTAGCTTCGCGAAATATGTACGGGATGGTCTGATTCCGAATATGTTCCCGGAAGGAAAGACTTCCGGACTCTACAACACCGCCGACGCCAGCCTCTGGTATTTCCACGCAGCCGATCGTTACATTCGGGCAACTGAAGACGCCGAAACACTCGAGGTGCTTCTTCCTACGCTCCTCGACATTATCGACTGGCACCAGAAAGGAACCTTCTTCGGTATCGGTGTCGATCCGGCCGATGGCCTGCTTCGCCAAGGCGCAAAGGGGTTTCAACTCACCTGGATGGACGCAAAGGTCGGCGACTGGGTGGTAACACCCCGTCGCGGCAAGGCTGTTGAAATTAACGCTCTTTGGTACAACGCCCTGTGCGTAACTGCGAGCTGGTTGGAAATAATAGGCAATTCCAGTCGCGCCCGGGAGCTTTCCTCTGAAGCAGGCAGAGTGCGTGAGAGCTTCAACAATCGTTTATGGTCATCCGAGCTCGGGTATTGTTACGACGTGGTTGACAAGGAAGGCGGAGGCAACGACTCTTCTCTTCGGCCCAATCAGGTGCTAGGTATCTCTCTTCCTCACGCGGTCCTCGGCGAAGAGAAGTGGAACTCTGTCCTCGGTATCATTCGCGAGAAGTTGCTCACCCCGTTTGGCCTTCGGTCACTGGCGCCCGGGGATCTGGACTACAAGCCGCGATACGACGGAGATCTGCTGGCGCGCGATGCCGCTTATCACCAAGGGACTGTCTGGGCCTGGCTCATCGGCCCCTTCTTTGATGCCTGGCTTCGCGCTCATCCTGGCGATTGGGAGGCTGCGAGAGCCCTGCTCGCCGGCTTCGACGCCGAGATGAGCCGAGCGGGCGTTGGCACTATCAGCGAAATTTTCGATGCGGAACCACCATTTGCTCCTCGAGGTTGCATTGCCCAGGCTTGGAGCGTCGCGGAAGTTCTGCGTTGCGAGTTGAAGTTGCGCGCCGCGACGAAAGACGTTTCGAGGCCATCTCCACAAAATCAATCAAGAGATTGAGGCGATGAATGAACTATCTCGACGCTCAGCGCAACAAGGTGTTTCCTTCCCTTACCGCGTACTGCGGACGGGGCAATACTACCGACATGCATGTTCCTGACGCTAAGGATTGCGTACTACTGGCACGCCCAGATGTCCACCGTGCTCATGAACGATAGAAGAACTCAGCCACAGTCCGACACGGGAGAAACGCCCTTGCAATTCAAAACACCAGGATGGACCCGACGCCAGCTTCTGAGTAGAGGAGCTGCATTCGCCGTTGCCTCGAACTTTTCCTTGGAACCGACGCTGATTACCCGTGCATTCGGCGAATCAGTCCCGGACCTGGCAAAGAATCCGAGGCGGCCGCAGTTCCATCTGCTGCCGGCGGCCAACTGGATGAACGACCCGAACGGGCCAATTTACTGGAAGGGGAAGTACCACATGTTTTTCCAGTACAACCCGCACGGCGCTTACTGGGGCGATATGCACTGGGCGCATGCCGTCAGTCCAGACATGGTGCATTGGCAGCATCTGCCGGTTGCTCTGAGTCCCACGCCGGGCGGCCCGGACCAGGATGGCTGCTTTTCCGGCAGTGCAGTCGTTATCAACGGAGTTGCCACCTTCATCTACACGGGTGTTGTTACGGTGCCGAAAGAGGAAGCGACGCTCAGGGACGGCAACAGCAATCTTCGGGAGACGCAGTGCATTGCCACCTGCGATCAGCCGCTGCTCAACGCGTGGGCCAAGCTGCCCAAGCCTGTGATTCCGACGCCTCCGCCAGGCCTGGAAGTCACGGGCTTTAGAGATCCGTGTCCATGGAGTCTGGGTCCGTGGCGTCACGGAGACTGGTGGTATCTGAATGTCGGATCGGGTATGCGCGGGAAGGGCGGGATGATTCTGTTGTATCGGTCGAAGGACTTTCACCATTGGGAATATCTCCATCCGCTGGTCGAGGGCACGATGCCGACCTCGTCAGTGAACGCGAATATCGCGAATCCGGTCGATTCGGGCGAGATGTGGGAGTGCCCTGACTTTTTCGCGCTGCGCGACAAACATGTGCTGATTTATTCAACGCAGGGCAAGGTCTTCTGGCAAAGCGGCAAGCTTGACGCTGCGTCGATGCGCTTCGAACCGGAGCATACGGGCGTGCTCGATCATGGCTCTTATTATGCGCCGAAGACGCAGTTGGACAGGGATGGCAATCGCATTCTATGGGGCTGGCTGCCGGAGTTGCGTCCAGTGCAGGAGTATCGCGCTGCAGGCTGGGCGGGCATGATGAGCCTGCCGCGGGTGCTTTCGCTGAACTCGGGAGGAATGCTGGAAATGCGAGTTCTACCGGGGGTAGAGACTTTGCGTGGCCGCGAGCAGATTCTGAAACAGACAGGGACGGACAAAGGCAATCAGGAACAGATCAGCGCCATACGGCTGGGCGATTGCTGTGGAGAAATTCTGTGCACGACGCTCTCAAAGGAGCGGTTTGCCTTCTCGCTCTACCTTGAGGATGCCAGCCAGCCTTCGGGACAGGAGTTGGTGAAGGCTGAGTGGAACCCGGACACGCGAAAATTGTTCTTTGGTGGGACAGGCACTGCAATCGATCTGGACGAGAAGCGCCTTGAATTGAAAATGTACGTCGATGGTTCCGTGATTGAGTTTTTTGCGAATGGGTTATACGCGCACACTACGCGCTTCTACTACTCGGGGGATAGAGCGCCGGAAATTTGCGTCGCGATCGGGGGTCGTACAGAAGATATAGAGCGATTATCGGTCTGGCAGATGGATCCCATTTCTTCTGATCGGCTGACCAGAGACAACTACAGAAGCTAGTGGAGCGAACTTTTCGACGGGCCGAGCTGTTGACCTATTTTTTCGGCCGTTCGCCCAGAGCAGAGTTTTGTATTTCTCTGAAGAGCCAGGGCCGCGCGAGTGCCCAGTCGCGCTTCACGGATCGAGGCGACATGTCCAGAACGGCTGCGACTTCTTCAACGGACAATCCGCCGAAATAGCGGAGCTCCACAACTTTGGCTCGCCGTGGATTGAGTAATTCGAGCCGATTGAGCGCGTCGTGCAGAGCGATCACTTCGCTGGAGCGCTCTTTTGAAATCGCGAGTCCTTCTTCAAAATCGATACGTTCGAGGCCTCCGCCCCGCATCTCCGCCTTGTGAGCGCGCGCATGATCGACGAGGACACGGCGCATGACGTTCGCGGCGACTCCAATAAAATGCTGGCGGCTCTGCCAATCGACATCATCGTGCGCAAGGCGAAGATAGGCTTCGTGAATGAGAGCCGTCGGCTGAAGCGTATGCTCAGGTCTCTCTCTCCGCATATACGACTTAGCCACGCGGTGAAGCTCCTTATAGACGAGAGGCAGCAGCTTTTCGGCGGCCGACTGGTCTCCGTTCTTCATGGCCTTCAATAGAAGAGTGACTTGGCTGTCATCTGCGTGCATAGAGAGGAAGTATCCGTTGGAGCTTAAGGGTAGGCGCGAAGAGTTCTGGTGGCAAACCTTGATTCTGTCTCCAGATTGCAAAGGCCCGGTTTTCGGGTTATTCGTGCAGAGTCTCTGCCCGAGTTGGCCCCTTTTTTCATGCGCCGGCGCATTAGGGAGTAGAGGCAGGTATGGACAAGAAACACTCGTGACCTACCGGGCTGGTTGAGAGGTAGAAAAAAGTGCTGCTACAGCGTAACGGATGGTATAAGCTCAGTCACGATCTCAGCAGTCGCCGGAGAGAACTCTTCCGTTCCTTCTTTCCGGGCAGGCATTATCCGGAACCCCCTCCGGTACTGGGACCTGGGCCAGCTCAATACGTCCTGCGCCCAGCTCTGGAAAGCTCCCAGGATATGCCTGCGCACCTGCTGTCATCAGGGTGGGAAGAGCCTCGACACGGGTCTTCCTCAATGGACGGCGCTGCTGAACTGGGAAACATGGCAAACCAACTGGAGTTGGCGGAGCAGATTTTTCTGGCCGTGCTGGAACTCAAGCCAGCCGAGCGGGGAGCCCTGCTCGAGAAGTTGTGCGGCCAAAACGCGAAGCTGCGACGCAGGGTTGAAGACATGCTGGCCGATAACGAACATGCCGGCAGCTTTTTAGAGTATCCACCGGTTGACTTTCTTGAGGAGGCGATGGTGGATTCATCGTCCGTCGCCGGAACGACACGCACTATTCAGGCCAGCATGTCTTTTTCGGCTCAGAACCCTGACGGGCGACTCAAGCCTGGGCAGGTGCTGAACAATCGCTACGTCATCGTCCGCTTTATCGCAAAAGGGGGCATGGGCGAGGTCTATGAGGCGGAGGACCCCTACCTGCAAAACGTGCACGTCGCACTGAAAACGATTCTTCCTCATATCGCGGATGAGCCGGCCTCGCAGCAGCATTTTGAACGAGAAGTATTGCTTGCCCGGGAAGTCACGCATCCGAATCTGTGCCCGATTTATGAAATTTTCCACTGCGACCAGCCGCCGGATGACAGCTTTCTGTTCTTGACCATGAAGCTGCTGCCGGGCGAGACCCTGGCCACGCGATTGCGTGGCTCCGCTCGCATATCTACGGAAGAAGGACTGGCCATTCTGAAGCAGATGGCAGCCGGGCTGGTTGCGATTCATGCTGCGGGCGTGGTTCATCGGGATATCAAACCGAGCAACGTGATGCTGGACGGCGCGGGCGCAGATGTGCGGCTCTGGATCACCGATTTTGGCCTGGCCCGCGTGTTTGAGGCTGAAGCGACAAATCCGAGCAAGGAAGTGGTGGCGGGTACGCCCGGATATCTTGCTCCGGAATTATCTCAGGGGCAGCCGCACTCGCAGGCCAGCGACCTATACGCTTTTGGCGTTGTCCTGCACCAAGTTTTCTGCGGTCAGAAACCGGCGATGACAGAGGATGGCTCCGCGATCGTAGCCGGCTCGAAATTGAATGCGTCGGGAGCGCCTTCGTATTGCGTGGATCTGGTGAAAGGCTGCCTCGATCGCGATCCGCAGCGAAGATGCGAGGCCTTTGAGGATGCGCTGGTATCGCTCGGCCTTAAGCGTATCCCGAGAAAACCCTGGACCCGGCGTCAGTTTATGAGCGCGGCTGCTGCGGGTGTTTGTTCTCTCGGGATCGGAGGTTGGGTAGAACGGGATGAGCTATACAAACTGGCGCATCCGCTGCCTGGAAAACGCTTCGTGGCTCTGTTGAACTGGCCGAAGACTTCCGATAGTCGAGTTGCTCCTATGCTGACGGGGGTTCTGAATGCGATTAAGAGTGAACTGGCGCGCGCCGAAGCATTCGACCGGAACCTCTTTGTGATTTCGCCGGAGGACATACATCAGGAGGTGCCCGCGACCGCTCATTTGAGAGATGTCTGCGATCCGCTGGGTGCGAACCTGGCACTGGCTGCTCACGGCGTGCCGGGAGCCAAGTATTTTGAGTTGATCCTGAGGGTGCTCGATCCAATCTCGGGTCGCACGCTCAGGGAGAGGAGGCTGACCTGCGCCAACGCGGATATTGCATCGCTGCCCGGCAAGGCTGTGCAGGCCGCGGTACGCCTGCTCAATGTGAGCCACTATCCGCAGGACAGCCGGAGAACGGAGCCGGGGACGCAGTCCACTGACGCATTTACCGCCTTCCAGCAAGCCGAGACCCTGGTGAAGCAGCCAAACGACGGTGGGCTGGACGCCGCGATTGAGAAGTACAAGGACGCCGTGGATCTGGATCCGCGTTACGCCCTCGCTTACGCCAGGCTCGCCAGGGTCTACGTCGATCTCTACGGATACCGGCTGGAACCTGGATTACTCGATCTTGCTCGCGGAAACTGCGAGCGGGCGTTGGAACTGGATTCTCAACTGGTGGAGGCACAAATCTGCCTTGCAAGGGTTTTGTACGAAACCGGAAATGAACAAGCTGCCTTGGATCAAATCGCGAAGGTGCTTGAGCGCCATCCCTCCGACCCGGAAGCATTGGTGTGCCAAGGAGAATTTTATAGCCAGTCAGGTCGCTGGTCCGATGCCGAAAACACCTACCAGCGTGCGGTGAAGGAAAGGCCAAATTTCTGGGTGAATTACAACCAACTGGGCTTTATTTATCACAAGGAGGGTAAGTTTCCCGAGGCGATTCGGGCGTTCCGCGTCGCAAGCGCGGCAGCGCCTGCAAACGCCATGTCATTGAGTAACCTCGGTTTGGAATATATGCAGACCGGAGACCTCGCCGCCGCCACAGAATGCTTGAGGAAATCTCTGGCCCTGGCTCCTGACTCTGCCCCGGTACTTACGATCATGTCGATTGTGCTCCGATATCAGGGCAAGTACGCAGATGCGCTGCCCTATGCCTTGAAGGCTGTGCAAGTGAACCCTGGCTTCGACGAGAACTGGCTGGAACTCGGCGAGTGCTACGCTTCAATGCGCAATCGACAGAACGAAGCAAAAAGTGCGTATTTGCGAGCCGCGAAAGAGGCCGAGCGCCGTCTGCAAACGAATCCGAATCAGGGGCCACTTTGGATGCTGCTGGCTCTTTACCGGGTAAAGTCGGGCAGTCCAAATGACGCTTTGGCGCTGATTCAGAAGGCCGAGTCTTTGGGTGCAGCCGACATGGACTCGCAGCTCTACAAGGCCAGGATACTCGAACTGCTGGGCAGGCGCGGCGAGGCGCTCAATACGTTTAAGGTCTGCTTTGAAAAAGGAGCGACTGCGTCGGAAGTTGATCTCTTTCCCGACATGCAAGCACTCCGCAGAGACGCCCGTTACCACGAAATAGCGAAGTCAAAGTCCAGTAAGGCCGAGGCCGGCCATTTATCTCATCTCCACGAGGCCAGGAATGTTTAAGGAGCCAAAGCGCGAATTGTTTGAAGAAGGAGAAGCAACGAATAGAACGAATAGTTCGTGAGGAAGCAAGACGTCAGCAGATGACGACAGGTTTGGCTGCCTGAGCAGACAAGCCCATAAGTTATAACCCACTAACATCCCCCAGAGAGCGAGATCAACAATGGCAGCCAATACAAAATCCAGCAAACCTGGCAAAACGGTTATCGTACTCACCGATCCCAAAAACCCGACGGACTGCACAGAGGCTCAAATCGGCGGCACTGCTGTATGGGAATGTGGCAACCCAGATTATCCTGAGTTTTATCTGACCTTTGGAGAGTCTAACCCGTTCAACGGCCGGAAAAACGCTAAGTTCAAAGGATCGAAAGACCAGCCGCTCACGCTCGTCTACAAGAACGCGGGAAGCTTCCAGCTGCAGGTCACACACATCTCAAAAAAGGATGGTAGCCAAATAGAGAGGGGGCCATTCTGTATAACGGTCATCCAACCTCCTACCCACTTTTTTGCTCCCCCCCACGGATGCCCGCCTTTTTGTGGCGGATCGGCTCCTTTGGGGTAGAAATTCGTGCTGGAGGAGCGCCAGCCGTCACCCCGGCGATGGCACCGAGGATTATCAACGGCTCCGCACCTGACGCAACTGCGTCGGGTAGCGGGGTGTCGGGTGGGTCATGCTCACAGGCGGCGAACTGATGTCACGGCATCGGCCGCCGCGTGCATCTGTGCGCCGGTGGCGCCGGAGTACACTTTGACCTTCGATAGAATTGGTGCAGATGCCGAGTCCATTTCGACGCGCTGTAAGCGCCTGTTTCGCCCTGTTCGTCTTTGCCGCCATCGTCTTTGCCTTCGCCAATCGTCCCGTTGCCTATGCATCGAACTCGGATGCGCGCGAACGCGGGGCTATCGCATTCCATACGAAAGGATGCGAGCACTGCCATGCCATTCTCGGCGTCGGCGGAGATCGAGCGCCCGACCTGGGCAGCGTTGGCAAACGACGCGCGCCGGGTCAGATCAAGACGCA
>Ga0210395_10002052_pt1 | contig 15732 bp, 15 predicted proteins | sample IncBWH4OmetaG_FD_150861 | JGI IMG/M metagenome (GOLD analysis project Ga0210395, IMG submission 150861) | Forest soil microbial communities from Barre Woods Harvard Forest LTER site, Petersham, Massachusetts, United States - Inc-BW-H-4-O ... | reverse complement strand
GATCATGCTCTAAGCGTGAACCAGCGGTCCCGGATTTTTGAGATAGCTCGTCGTGATCGCGCGCGCCGACCAGTAGGCGAGTGCGCCCACCGTGCCGGTCGGATTGTAGCCGTGCTGCTGCGGGAACACCGAGGCGCCCTGGATGAAGAGGTTATGGGCGTCCCAGGCCTGCAGATAGCGATTGACCACGCTCGATTTCGGATCGGCGCCCATCATGGTGCCGCCGGTATTGTGGGTCGACTGATAGGGCACCACGGTAAAAGTCTTCGGCCGCGGATGCATCTCGTAGTGCGTCGGATTCATCGCCTTGATGACGCCTTCGAGCTTTTGCAACAGATAGTCCGACATCTTGAATTCATTGTCGGGTGGATTGTAGGTGAGCCGGATCAGCGGCCGGCCGAGAGCGTCTTTGTAAGTCGGGTCGAGATCCATGTAGTTGTCGCGATTGGCATAGACCGAGCCTTGGGTGTTGAAGCGGGCGGCGTGGTAGTACCACTTCACCGTCGCGCGCTTCCATTCCGAGCCCCATTCAGGCGTGCCGTGCGGCACGGTGCGGCCGGCAATCGGCGGCGCGCCCGCGGTGTTGCCCATAATGTAGCCGCCGCCGAAGAAGCCAAGGCCGCCGTGATCAAAACTCTCGCCGTTGAAGTCGTCGATCACGCTGCCCATGCCGGCTGAGCCCCAGTACGGATTGAGCTCCTTGTCCTCGAAGAAGGCATTGGCGCCGGCTTCGAACTGGTAGGCGTAATTCTTGCCGACGACGCCTTTGCCGGTGGCGTGATCGTAGGGCTCGCCGATGCCGGCGAGCAGCATGTGCTGGACGTTCGAGAATACATAAGACGTCAGCAGCACGATGCCGGCGGGCTGCTCGTATTCCTCGCCGGTGCGCATGTCGGTGTAGGACACGCTCACGACTTTCTTGGCATCCTTGTCGTAGTTGAGCTTGGTGACGAAGCAGCGGGTGCGGATCTCGAATTTCGGATCGAGACGGAGCGCCGGCAGGATGGTGGAATTCGGCGACGCCTTGGCGTTGGTCTCGCAGGCGATGCGGTTGCAGTAGCCGCAATATTCGCAAGCTCCCAGCGCCACGCCCTCGGCATTGGTATAGGGCGAGCTTGCGATCGCAATCGGCGCCGGGAACGGATGATAGCCGAGGCTCTTTGCCGCCTCGCCAAACATCAATGCGGCATTGCTCGATTTGATCGGCTCGTTCGGGTACTGGTCACTGCGCGGGCCTTCGAACACATTGCCGCCGTCGATCTTGCTGCCGCGCAAGTTTCCGGCCTTGCCCGACACGCCGCAAATCTTGTCGAAGCGATCGTAGAACGGCTCCAGCTCGTCGTAGCTGACCGGCCAATCCTGGATGGTCATGCCTTCGGGCAGCGCGTTGGCGCCATAGCGCTCGGTGAGCGCGCTGCGGATGCGGAAATCAGACGGCAGGAAGCGCCAGTGCAGGCCGCCCCAGTGGATGCCGGAGCCGCCGACGCCCTCGCCCGGCAGGAACGCGCCGATACGGCGAATGGGCAGCGCCTGCTCGTTGGCAAAATTGCGGAACGTCAGCGTGTCGATCGAATTGTCCCACATCAATTCGAGCCGTTGCCCATAACGAACTTCGTCGCGCACCTGCGGCAGGATGAAATCCTCGCCGGGAATGCGGTCCTGGCCCTTTTCCAGGGAGACGACGTTCAGGCCGGCTTTGGTCAATTCGCGCGCCATGATGGCGCCGGTCCAGCCCAGCCCGATCGTGACCGCATCGACGTCCTTCAATCGCGTCACCATGTCCGCCTCCCTTTAAGAGAAGTCCGCAATCGACTGCGGCTCGGCGACGTAGCGCTTGTCGCGATATTCATCGATGAGATTGGCGTAGGTCGCCGGCAGGCCGGGGAATCCGAGCATCCGCCACGACGCCTTGTTGCGGTTGCCGCCATAGATCGGATCGCCGAAGAATCCTTCCATGGTCAGTGTCAGGAGCCGGGCGAAGAAGGCGCGCGAATTGAAATTCTCAAACGCCGCCTTGCCCTCTTCCATCGCCTTGAGCGCCTCGATGCGTTTGTCCGGATCGAGCCGATCGAAATCGCGGCCGTAGGTCTTGCGCGACCAGGCGTTGGCGGCGGCGATGCCGGTGGTGAAGAATTCGGCCGGCGTCAGCGGCAATTGATAACCCTGCTCGGGCTTGCCTTTGAAATAGGGCCCGGAGCGATACATTTTGGCGCCGCCCCCCCAGGCGCTGGCGAGCTGGCGGTCGATATAGGTGGCGCAGCCGCAATCGCTGCCCGAGGGCGACAGCTCGTCGGCCGGGATGATCGTATCGACCGCGGCGACGACGAAGGCGTGCTCGGTCTCGTTGAGCAGAAGCAGCGGTTCCGCTTGCGGCGCCGATGTCGGCGCGGCGGGCGCGGCCGGTGTCTGCGCCTCCGCGGGCGTGGTCTGGGTCAGGCCGGTCGCGACGGCAGTGCCGGCGAGGCCTGCGCCCACAAGAAATTTCCGGCGTGGAATCGTCTCGTCTGCCATTTGACCCTCCCCTGCCGGCGCGCTGCCGCGCCGCTATCGATTGTTATTGGAATAACCATAGACCTAACCGGAGCCGACCGGAATGGGCCGTGGGAACTGCGGGGAATTCCATGCGTTGAAGCTTTGCATGTCTGCCCTTGCGTAATGGCAGGGCTGTTGCGCGTTGTTCCATTACCGTCGATCCACAGGAGGGCGCCATGGACCAACCGATGAGAAAACCCGATTTCGATGTCGACTATGACAGGTACGGACTCGAGCGCCGTCTCGACTCGGAACGGGCGCCGGACGCTGCCGGCTACTGGTTCCTGGCGGCCGTGCTGTTCGCCTTCATCGCCGCCGGCATCATCGTCTACCGTGCCGGCAATGCGGAGACCCAGACCGCGGCAAACTATCCGAGCAATCCGACGGCGCAGACCGATCCGGTGACGTCGCCGCCCATCGTGCCGCGGTGACGGCGCATGACCATAAAAACGCCGCCCATCGAAGCGCGGCGCGGCTTAGGCGTGCACCAGCGGACCGGGGTTTTTGAGATATTGCGTGGTGATCGCATTCGCCGACCAATAGGCCAGCGCGCCGACGACACCGGTTGGATTGTATGAGGCGTTTTGCGGAAACACCGAGGCGCCCATGATGAACAGATTGTCGGCGTCCCAGGATTGCAGATAGCGGTTGACGACGCTGGTCTTCGGATCGGTCCCGGTCATGGTGCCGCCGGTATTGTGGGTCGACTGGTAGGGCACGACGCTGTAGTCGCCCTTCTTCACACTCGGCGAACTCATGACTGTTGGGTTCATTGCCGTAGCGAGCCGCCCGAGCACGCCGCCGATATAGTCAGCGAGCTTGTAGTCATTGTCGCGGAAATTATACGACATGCGGATGAGCGGCCGGCCGAGCGCGTCGCGATAAGTCGGATCGAGATCCAGAAAATTTTTGCGGTGCGCGTAGTTGCAGCCTGATGCGCCGATCGAGAAGGCGTGGTTGTACCACTTCGCCGTCGCTTCTTTCCATTCGCGGCCCCAGCGCGGCGTGCCGGGCGGCACCGGGCGGGTCGCGATCGGGCGGCCATTGGTCGGGCCGGCCTGGATCCAGGCGCCGCCGAAAAAGCCAAGGCCGCCGTGGTCGAAATTGTCGCCGTTGAAGTCGTCGATCAGGACGCCGTGGGCACCGGCCGCCATGAACGGATTGATCTCCTTGTCCTGGAAGAATACCGTCACGGCATTGCCGCTCACCTGATAGCAGTAGTTCTTGCCCACGGCCCCCTTGCCGGTCTTGTAGTCGTAGGGCTCGCCGATGCCGGCGGTGAGCATCAGCAGCACGTTGTTGAACACGTAGGCGCCGAGGATGACGATGCCGGCCGGCTGCTCGTATTCCTCGCCGCTTCGCGTATCGACGTAACGCACCGCCGTCACCTTGCGCGCGGCTTTGTCGTAGACCAGCTCTTTCACTTGCGCGTGGGTGCGCAGCTCAAATTTTGGATCCGCCAGCAGCGCCGGCAGGATGCAGACGTTCGGTGACGCTTTGGCATTGGCTTCGCAGCCAAAGCGCTCGCAATGGCCGCAATATTCGCAGGCGCCCAGCGTTTGGCCTTCGAAATTGGTGTAGACCTCGCTGGCATTGCTCGACGGCGCCTGGAACGGGTGATAGCCGAGGCTGCGCGACGCATCGTCCATGATGGTGCCGGCCATGCTCTTGGCCAGCGGCGGATTGGGATATTCGTTCTGCCGCGGCCCTTCGAACACATTGCCGCCGTCGACGATTGTCCCGCGTAAATTGCCGGCCTTGCCGGAGACGCCGCACAGTTTTTCGAACTTGTCGTAATACGGCTCGAGTTCGTCATAGGCGACCGGCAAGTCTTCGATCGTCATGTCTTCGGGAATGGCGTTCTTGCCGTAGCGCTCGGTAATATGGCTGCGCAGCTTGTGGTCCGACGGCAGCCAGCGCCAAGTCATACCGTTCCAATGCGCGCCAGCGCCGCCGAGATCGGTGCCGGGCAGGAACGAGCCGAGGCGGCGGATCGGCAGCGCGGTCTCCGCCGGAGAGTGGCGCAGCGACACGGTTTCAAGCTGCGTGTCCTGGAACAGCTCCTGCCGCACCGCGTATTTGAGATCGTCGCGCACCGACGGAATGGTGAAATTCTCGCCCGGCATGCGCTTGGCGCCGCGTTCGAGGCCGACGACGTTGAGGCCGGCCTTGGTCAGTTCGCGGGCCAGGATCGATCCGGTCCAGCCGACACCGACGACGACTGCGTCGGTTTCCTTGAGCGTGATCATGATGCATCTCCCTCAAGAAAAATCCGCGATCGAGCGCGGTGGCTTGTCGTATTTCTTGCCGAAATATTTTTTGATGTCCTCGCGATAGGTCGCGGGAAGGCCCGGATAGCCGACCATCTTCCAGGCCGCCATGTCGCGGTTGCCGCCATAGATCGGGTCGGCAAAAAAGCCTTCCATGCTCAGATCGAGCAGCGCGTTGAAGAACATGCGGCTGGAAAAGCCGGAGAACTCCGCCTTGCCGGCTTCCATGGCCTTCAACGCGGTTTCGCGGTCGGCATCGGCGAGGCGGTCGAAATCCTTGCCGTAGGTTTGGCGCGACCACTCGTTGGCCGCCGCAATGCCGGCACGGAAAAATTCGCGCGGATTGAGCGGCAGCTGATAGCCGAGCTCGGGCTTGGCCTTGGTGAATGGGCCGTCGCGATAAAGCCGCGCGCCGCCGCCATAAGCACCGGCGAGCTGCCGGTCGATGAAGGTGGCAACGCCGCATTGGCTACCCGACGGCGATAAGTCATCGGCCGGGATCAGCGTATCGGCGGCGGCGACGAAGAAGGCATGCTCGGTCGCCGTCAGCGTCAGCAGCGGCTCGGCATCGGGCGGCGCGCTGGCCGCACTCGGCGCGGTCTGCGCCTCGGCGGCAACCGGCGGCGCCAAAGACGCAGCGACCGCGGTGCCCGCTCCCATCAGGAAATTGCGACGGCGTATCGGATTGCTATCGTCGGCCATGGCTCCCTCCCGTTTTCAGTCTTTCAGCATCGACGCTCAACCCGGCTCCATGCCCTTGGCTTTGATCAGCGCCTTGGCGTCGGGCGAAGTCAGGAATTTGATCAGGGCAGCTGCCGCTTCGGCGTTTTTCGCCGTCGCGCTGATGCCGCCGGAGAACATCGTATAGGTTTGAATGTCCGGCGGCAGCGGCCCGGCCAGCTCGACGCCGGGATAGGGCAGAATTTCGCTGATTTGGGTCATGGCGATTTCGACATCGCCGTTGGTGACCGCGACCGCGGCCTGAATAGTCAGCGGCTTGAGCTTGGCTTTGATCTCGTCGGCAATCCCAAGTTTTGCAAATATGGCCTTGAGCGCCGCGGCGGTCGGTGTCTGATCGACGAAGCCGATCGATTTTGCGTTCAACATCGCCTGCCTGAAGGCGTCGGTGGTGCTCAGGTCGGGCTTTGCCGCGCCTTTGCGGATGGCGACGCCGATGCCGGCGCGCGCGATCGCTGCGCGAGGCGCATCCGCGACTTTGCCCGCCGTGGCGAGCTCGTCGAGCGCCGCCTTGGTCAGGAGCACGGCGTCGAAGGCCTCGCCGCTGTCGATACGCGCCTTCAGTTGAGCGGATGTTCCCAGCGTGACCACGAGCTTGTTTTCGGTCGCTTTCTCGAATTGCGGACCGAGCTCCTCCATCACCGCGTTCAGTGCGTTGCCTTCGAGGAGTTTTATGTCCGCGGCATGGACCGCCGTCGCCGGCAGCGGCAGTCCCAATGCGGCAATGACGGCAATCGCGCGATGGATTTTCATGGCGTCCTCCCGAGCCGCCGGTCTTGAGCGCCGGCGGCGGGGGAAGGTTAGCGGTAAACGGCCGCTATCGCCAGGAACTCGTCGGCCTTGAGGCTCGCGCCGCCGACCAGCGTGCCGTCGACGTTGTTGATGCCGAGCAATGCCTTGGCATTGGCCGGCTTGACCGAGCCGCCGTAGAGAATACGGACACTCCGCCCGGCGTCGCCATAACGCGCGCAAAGCCGCTCGCGGATGAAGCGGTGCATGTCGAGAATATCGTCCCTGGTCGGCGTCACGCCGGTGCCGATCGCCCAGACCGGCTCATAGGCGATGACGAAATCCTTAAAGTCATCCGGCAGCGAGCCGTCGAGTTGTGTGTGCACGACCGAGTGGGTCTTGCTGGCGTCGCGCTCGGCGCGCGTCTCGCCGATGCAGACGATGGCAAGAAGGCCGGCGCGCCGCGCTGCAAGCGCCTTGGCTCGCACCATGGCATCGGTCTCGCCGTGATAATGCCGGCGCTCGGAATGGCCGACGATGACGGCACTCGCGCCGGCATCTTTGAGCATTTCGGCGGCAATATCGCCGGTATAGGCGCCGGCCGGTTCGGCATGACAGTCCTGGCCGCCAATGGCGACGCGCGAGCCGCGCGCCAGCGCCGCAAAACGCGCCACCAATGTGGCCGGCGGACATATCATAAGGTCGGCATTGGACAGGCCGCGGGCGCCGGCGATGATCGTCTCCAGCTCGCCGGCGGAAGCCGCAAGCCCGTTCATTTTCCAATTTCCTGCGACCAACGGGCGGCGCGCCATCATTTCGGCCTAAAAATCCTGCGACACAGTGGCGTTAGCAGACCGGTTGCGTGCGGAAAAGGGGCGTTTTATCTGTAAATCCCGTCAGTTGCGGTGCAGCGTGACGCTCCTTATGATGCGCCGCCTTCGGCCTAATGGCTTAAAGCAAGCACTCAAAAGCGTGGGACGTAATGCTTCGAGGTATCCGTAAAGCCTCCGCGAATTGGCTCGGCCGCATCGTCATGGGTGTGGTGATGTCGGTGCTTGCCGCAAGCTTTGCGGTTTGGGGCATCAACGACATCTTCCGCGGTTTTGGCCGCTCGACGGTGGCCAAGATCGGCTCCAGCGAAATCCCCATCGAGCAGTTCCGGCAGACCTACGGCGACGCGCTGCAGATGCTCGGCCGGCAGGCCGGCCATGTGATCACGCCGGACGAGGCGATGGCGCGTGGCATGCCGCGGCAGGTTTTGAGCGAGATGGTCGCCGAAGCGGGCTTGAACGAACGCGCGCGGCAAATGCGGCTCGGTGTGTCCGATGAAGAAATCTCGCGGCGCATCGTCACCAATCCGTCGTTCCAGAACCAGCAAGGCCAGTTCGACCGCGCCCGCTTCGAAGATGCGATGCGCCAAGCCGGCTTCAACGAGAAGCGCTTCGTCACCGAGCAGCGCAACCTAACGCTACGCCGGCAGATCATCGATTCCGTCTCGGGCAATATCCCTGTGCCGAACGCCTGGCTCGAAGCCGTCAATCAGTTTCAGAACCAGCAACGCAGCATCGCCTATATCGCGCTCGGTCCGGCGCAAGCCGGTGACATTGCGCCGCCGACCGAGGAACAGCTCAGCAAATATTTCGATGCGCGCAAGATCCTGTTCCGCGCGCCGGAATTCCGCAAGGTCGCGACCGTGGTGGTGACGCCGGCCGAGCTTGCCAAGACCGCGGAAGTGCCGGACGAGGACGTCAAACAGCTTTTCGACACCTACCGCAACCACTACATCACGCCGGAGCGCCGCCACATCGAGCAGATGGTGTTTCCCACCATGGCGGAGGCGCAGGCCGCCAGCGAGCGCATCAAGGGCGGCCTGACGTTCGCGGCGCTCGCGGCCGAGCGCGGGCTGAAAGAACAAGATCTCGATCTCGGCACTGTGGCGAAATCGACCATCATCGATCCGGCCGTGGCGGAAGCCGCCTTTTCGCTCAAGGAAGGCGAAGTGAGCGCGCCGGTGCAAGGCAAGTTCGGTGTGGTCATCGTCGCCGTGTCGAAGATCATACCCGAGGAAGCCAAAACCTTCGCCGACGTGGCGCCGCAAATCCGCAACGAGATCGCTCTGGCGCGCGTCAAGAAAACCGTCCTCGACATCCACGACAAGATCGAAGACGCCCGCGCCGGCGGCACCTCGCTCGAGGAGGCGGCGCAGAAACTGCAGTTGCCCGTCGTCACCTACGACGCCATCGACCGCTCCGGCCGCGATCCGGCCGGCAAGCCGATCGAAAACCTTCCCCACGCCGCCGAAGTGGTCAACGCCGCGTTCGCCACCGACGTCGGCGTCGACAACGATCCGCTCGAGGCCGACGGCGGCTATATCTGGTACGACGTCACCGGCATCACGCCGGCGCGCGAGCGCAATCTCGACGAGGTGAAGAGCCAGGTCGAGACGCAGTGGCGCGACGAAGAGGTCGCGTCGCGGCTGAAGGCCAAGGCGGCCGACATCCTCGACAAGCTGAAAAACGGCGGCACGCTTGAAGCCATGGCTGCCGCCAGCGGCGTGAAAGTCGAAACCGCGACCGACATCACGCGCAGCAAGCCGTCCGAGACAATCTCAGCCCGCATGATCGACGCCATCTTCCATACCGCCTTGGATGCCTACGCCAGCGCCGAAGGCGACAAGCCGACGCAATGGATGGTGTTCCGGGTGACCGACGTCAAAACGCCGGCCTTCGAGGCCAACTCACCGAACGGCAAAGCGCTCGACGAGATGTTATCGCGCCAAGTCGGCGACGACGTGTTCGGCCAATACATGGGGTGGTTGGAAAACGATCTTGGCACCAGCATCAACCAGGCCGCGCTCCAGCAAGCCTTGGGCAACAGCGCGCCGGATACCAATTGAATGCAGATCGAGCCTTCGGCGGAAAATTTCGCCGCCCGCTATGAGGCCGGCGAGCCGCAGGTGGTGTGGACGACGCTGGTTGCCGACCTGGAAACGCCGGTTTCCGCATTCCTGAAAATCGCTGGCTCCCGGCCGATGAGCTTTTTGCTCGAATCGGTCGAAGGCGGCGCCGTGCGCGGCCGCTATTCGATCATCGGGCTTGAGCCCGACATGATCTTCCGCGTCGATGGCGAACGCGCCGAACTCAACCGCACGCCGGCGAGCGATCCGACGGCATTTGCGCCGATGGCCGAGCCGCCGCTGCAGGCGCTGCGCGCCTTCATCGCCGAAAGCCGCATCGCGCTGCCCGACGAACTGCCGCCCATGGCCGCTGGCGTGTTCGGCTATCTTGGCTACGACATGGTGCGGCTGATCGAGGATTTGCCGGCGCACGCGCCCGACCCGATCGGCATCCCGGACGCCATGCTGGTGCGGCCGACGCTGGTGATCGCGTTCGATGCCGTCAAAGACACCATCACCGTGGTCTCGCCGGTGCGTCCGCATGCGGGCGTGTCGGCGAAGACGGCGCTCGCGCGCGCGACTGAACGCCTCTCCGCCGTGGTCGACGCGCTCGATCGGCCGCTCGACAAAGCGGCGGCGGATATCGACTTGGGTCCACTCGAAGTCGCGCCGCGTTCAAACACCACGCCGGCCGAATTCAAAGCCATGGTGCTGCGTGCCAAAGACTACATTGCCGCCGGCGATATTTTTCAGGTCGTGCTGTCGCAGCGTTTCGAAGCGCCGTTCGCACTGCCGCCCTTCGCGCTTTATCGCGCTCTGCGCCGCGTCAACCCTTCGCCCTATCTGTTCTTCCTCGAATTCGGCGGCTTCGCCATCGCCGGATCGAGCCCCGAGCTGATGGTCAAGGCGCGCGACGGCACCGTCACCATCCGCCCCATCGCCGGCACCCGGCCGCGCGGAGCCACGCCGCACGAGGATTTGGCGCTCGAAGCGGAGCTGCTCGCCGACCCGAAGGAACGCGCCGAGCATCTCATGCTGCTCGATCTCGGCAGGAACGACGTCGGCCGCGTCGCCGAGATCGGCTCCGTCACCGTCACCGACCAATTCTTCATCGAGCGCTACAGCCAGGTGATGCACATCGTCTCCAATGTCGAGGGCAAGCTGCGCCGCGACCGTGACGCGCTCGATGCGCTGGCCGCGGGCTTTCCGGCCGGCACGGTGTCGGGAGCGCCAAAAGTGCGCGCCATGCAGATCATCGACGAATTGGAGAAGGAGAAGCGCTCGCTCTATGCCGGCTGCGTCGGCTATTTCTCCGCCGGCGCCGACATGGATACCTGCATCGTGCTACGCACCGCCTTGATCAAGGACGGCGCCATGTATGTGCAAGCCGGAGCCGGCATCGTCGCCGATTCCGATCCGCAATTCGAGCAGCAGGAATGCATCAATAAGGCGAAGGCGCTCTTCCGCGCCGCCGAAGAGGCCAAGCGTTTCGCCAGCGCTGTGCGAAGAGGGCAATAGCCTGCTGCTAATCCTGCCGGCCGCGATACTGGCATCGCGTCGCGACACTTTCACCTTCCGGTGTTTTTCGCGTCACCATGCAGCCAAAGGCGAGAAAGCCGGCCATTGCGGCAATAAGGGTCCAAAGCGCCATATCGACAGCCACGTCGTTATCCTCCATGGCCGCCCCTCCCCTATTAATCGCGCATCCGAGCGATCGGCACCGTGTTCGAATGTCGCAGCGACAAAACGTGCAGGCCTTGCGTAACGCGCGGTCGCTGCGCGGATCGTTATCTGCATCGATGGATTTTCCGAGCGATATTTCCGCGCGAGTAAAACTGCCGTAACGTCGATAAACTCGAGTATATCAACGCCATAAATCTAACGGACGTCTATATATTTTCGAACCATCCGTATAATGCACGTAATTTCTATTTCAGATTTACGTATTCGAATTCAGTATTTAGGTCATCAAACCTATCGCTCTCAATTGGGCAGCAGATACTCCGACAGCGCGTGCAGAAGCCGTTCGGCGCCATCGCCGCATTCGGCGGCTTCGAAATCGCAGCGAACAAAACACACGGAGTGAACAAACAATGCGTCCCAAGATGATCATGGGCTTTGCCGCACTTGCCCTCGGCACCGTCGTCGCGTCAGCGCCGGCTTTGGCGAAACCGGTCAAGCATAGCGTCCAAGCCGACCCTCCGAGTTACTCCAACACAACTGCCAGCGGCGCACCGCTATCACCCGGCGGCATCAGCGCCGCCGCCAGTGCCTATGGCGGCCCGGGCTACAACGGAACCGGCACGAATGGACAGCCGGTTCACGTCAACCCGGCGAATTATTCCAACACAGGTCCCAATGGCGCACCGCTATCGCCTGGCGGCATCAGCGCCGCCGCCAGCGCCTATGGCGGTCCGGGCTACAACGGGACCGGCACGAATGGACAGCCGGTTCACGTCAATCCGGTGAATTATTCCAACACCGGTCCCGGCGGCGCACCGTTATCGCCCGGCGGCATCAGCGCCGCCGCCAGCGCCTACGGCGGGCCCGGTTACGTCGGACGGTAGGGCCGATCGCAACATTGAGACTTCGCGAGCCCGGCTTGGCGCCAGCCCAAGCCGGGCTTTCTGTTTGCCAAGGCGCCTCGTCGAGAAATGCTGATATGATATCCAGCCATGCCGCGAATGGCCGGAGAACAGCAATGCAGAGCGCGCGCCGGTATTTCCTGGGTTTGATGATGACGGTGTTGTCTGCCGTCGTTCTCGCGGCGCAACCGTCAGCCGCGCAAACATCTTGGCCGACAAGCCCGGTGCGGTTGATCATGCCGTACCCGCCGGCGACCAGCGGCGACCTCATCACGCGGAAGCTGGTGCCGTTCCTGAGCCAAAAGCTCGGCGCGCCGTTCTTTGTCGAAAACCGGCCCGGCGCCAACGGCAATATCGGCATGAAGGCCGTGAAGGATTCGCTTCCCGACGGCTACACGTTCGTGTCCGCAAGCGACATCCAGTTCGCCGTCTCACCCGCGGTTTACGCAAATTTGTCTTACGATATGGATCGCGATTTTACGCCGGTAGCGCCGCTCGCCCGCATCATCAATGTCATCGTCGCCAACCGAAACCTCAAAGCCAACAATCTGCGAGAGCTGGTGGCGCTCGCCAAAGCGCAGCCCGGTAAATTCACCTACGCGTCGACCGGCGTCGGCAGCACGCACCAGCTGTTCATGGAAATGCTGAAAATGCAGGGCGGCTTCGATCTGGTGCATGTGCCGTACAAAGGCACCGGCGAAGCGACGCCCGATCTCATCAGCGGCCAGGTCGACGTGATGTTTTTCGGCGTGACGCAGGCGCTGACCCAGGTCAATGCCGGGCAGCTCAAAATTTTGGCCGTCGGCTCGCCGAACCGGTTGCCGCAATTGCCGGACGTGCCGACGATCGCGGAGTCGGGTTTTCCCGGTTTCACTTCGACCAACATCTGGGGCGTCATGGCGCCGGCCGGCACGCCCGAACCGATCGTGGCGAAATTCCGCCTGGCTATCGCCGAGGCACTGGATGATGCCGACATCCGCGCCTGGTACCGGACATCGGCGCTGTCGACATTGGACGGCAGCACCGACGAGATGATGCGCACCATCCGCGAGGAACGCGCGACCTGGCCGCAAGTCGTCAAAGCCGCGAACATCAAGTTGACAGAGTGACGACGTCGCTTTCGACTATCATGCAAAAGCCGGCGCTTGGCGCTGCAAAAAACAACAGGGAGATAGCCATGAGCACTCAAGCGGTCGAGGTGTCGCGGCAACCCTCGGACTTGCGTACACGTGCCCTGGCGCCGGCAATCGGCGCCGAAATCGTCGGCGTCGACCTGAGCAAGCCGATGAGCGATGAGTTTTTTGCCGACGTGCTGGATTGTTGGCACCGCAATCTCGTGATCCTGTTCCGCGATCAGCATCTGACCGAAGACGACCAGGTCCGCTTCGGCGAGCGGTTTGGGCCACCCGCCGTGAGCCACACGCGGCGCTACACGACCAAGAACCCGGCGGTAATGCTGATTTCCAACATCCGCGAAAACGGCCAGCTGATCGGCGCTTTGCCCGACGGCGAGATGCACTTTCACACCGACCAGTGCCATCAGGAACGGCCGGCGATGGCGTCGATGCTCTATGCGCTGGAAATTCCGAGCACGGGCGGCAACACGCTGTTTGCCAATGCGTATCTCGCCTATGAAACGCTGCCCGCGGCGATGAAAAAGAGCATCGAAGGCCGCAACGCGCTCAATGCCTATGACTACGACAACGCCTCGATGAAGCGCGGCACCAAGCCGCGTGAAGGCATTCCGTCGTATTGGCATCCCATCGTGCGGACCCATCCGGCCACCGGGCGAAAAGCGCTCTACGTCAACCGGCTGATGACCGTCGCCATCGAGGGGCTGCCGGACGCCGAAAGCGATGCGTTGCTCGGCGCGCTGTTCGATCATCAGGAGCAGCCGCGATTCATCTACGAACATATCTGGCGGCCGCACGACCTCTTGATGTGGGACAACCGCTGCACGCTGCATGCCCGCACCGACTTCAGCGCCGCCGAGCGCCGCCTGATGCGGCGATTGACCATCCTCGGCGAAAAGCCGGTTTGACGGCGCGCCCACGGTGCGCGCCGGACCAGGATCGTGATAAAACCGGCGCATGATAAAACGATCCGGCGCCGCTTCCATCGCTTGCCTATTCGCCCTGTCGGCGCTTGCGCTCGCCGCCGCGCAGTCGCCGGCCCGCGCGCAATCGGCCGATCTGGTGCTGTGCGACCGGCTCGCCGCCGATCCCACCGATCCGGACAAGCCGGCCGACGTCAAAGGCGCCGCCGAGATCGCGCCGTCCGATGTCGCCACCGCGATAAAATTCTGCAAGACCGCAGCGCCGTCGTCGCGCCGGGCGCTGTTTCAGCTCGGCCGCGCTTACGCCGCCCATGGGCAATTGGCCGACGCAATCGCCGCCTATCGCAAGGCGATCGACAAAGGCAGCTCGGCCGCCATGGTCGAGCTCGGCATCCTCTACGCCGCAGGCTCTGGCGTCGACAAGGACGAGGCGCAGGCGCGCAAGTTGTTCGAGCGCGCCGCCGCGGCCGGCAATCCGCGCGGCGTGACCCGTCTCACGGCGCTTGCCAACGGCGGCACCGCCGGGCCGCCGGAAGATCCGGCCCAAGCCCGGGCGATGCTGGCGAAAGCCGCGGAAGCCAATTCCGCCGAGGCGCAATACCAGCTCGGCGTCATGTATGCGGAGGGCACCGGCGGCCCGAAGGACGACGTCGCGGCGCGCGCCATGTTCGAAAAGGCCGCCGCCCAAGGCCATGCGGAGGCGTTGGATTGGCTGGGCTCGTTCGTGCTCTCCGGCCGCGGCGGACCGCAGGACACCAGCGCCGCCAAGGGCTATTACGAAAAGGCCGCAGCCCTCGGCAACGAGGACGCCAAGGCCGCGCTCAAGCGCCTGGAATGTTCCCTGATCATCAAAGACAAACGTGGCAACTTCGTCGGCAATCTCTGCTATTAGAGCGCTCTACGGTGCGGCCGTTCACGTTTTTACCGCGCCATCGCGATGGATCGGATCGACCCAGAACACGGTCTCCGGCTTCTCCACCGGCTCGATGTCGAGATTGATGGCGATGGCCTCGCCGTCGCTGCGCACCAGCACGCATTCCAGCACCTGATCGGGGCTGGCATTGATCTCCTGATGCGGCACATAGGGCGGAATGAAGATGAAATCGCCGGGGTTGGCCTCGGCGGTGAATTGCAAATGCTCGCCCCAGCGCATGCGCGCCTTGCCGCGCACCACATAGATGATGCTTTCAAGATGCCCGTGATGGTGCGCGCCGGTTTTTGCGTCTGGCTTGATCGTCACCGTGCCGGCCCACAGTTTTTGCGCGCCGGCGCGGGCGAAGTTGATCGCGGCCTTGCGGTCCATGCCGGGCGTCGATGGCACGTTGGGGTCGAGCTGATTGCCCGGAATGACGCGCACGCCATCGTGCTTCCAGCGTTCGGTCGCGTCGGCGGAGTGACCGGTGTGTTGCTGACTCATGGGTTGTGATCCACGAATTTAAAGCCGTCGCCCCAGCGCCGCACGCGGCCGGTCGAGGGCGTCGGAAAATGCGTCGCGCACACGATCGTCGGCTCTTCGCAGAAACGGTCGAACACTTTGCGCCGGGTTTTGCCGGCCTGCGGCGAGTCGTAATCGGCCATCATGCCGAGCTCGGGATATTTGCCCTGCAGCGGCGAGTGAATCATATCTCCGGTGATCAGCGCGTCGGCGCCGGCGCTGCCGACCAGAACCGAGAAATGATCGATGGTGTGGCCGGGCGTCGGAATGAACTGCACCTGCTCATCGAAGGTGAAATCGCTTTTGACGATCTGCGCGCGCTTGGCGGCGATGATCGGCAGCACCGAGTCGGTGATCCACGGCACGCTGTCGGGATTGTCCTTCTGCCGCGCCGTCCAGTGCTCGAGCTCGCGGTCGGCCATGATGTATTTCGCCTTGGGAAATGTCGGCACCCAGCGGCCGTTTTCGAGCTTTGTGTTCCAGCCGACGTG
>Ga0210395_10002049_pt1 | contig 15735 bp, 12 predicted proteins | sample IncBWH4OmetaG_FD_150861 | JGI IMG/M metagenome (GOLD analysis project Ga0210395, IMG submission 150861) | Forest soil microbial communities from Barre Woods Harvard Forest LTER site, Petersham, Massachusetts, United States - Inc-BW-H-4-O ... | reverse complement strand
TGCACGGATCCGCAGCACCGGGTTAAGTGCATTCATCGAACCTTGCGGTACCAGCGCGATACCGGCCAGGCGCAAACGGCGCATGGCATCATCCGAAAGCGCGGACAGCTTCTGACCGTCCAGCCAGACCTCGCCGCCATCGATACGTCCCGGCGGGCGGATCAGCCTGAGGATCGCGAGCGCCATGGTCGATTTGCCCGAACCTGACTCGCCTGCCAGGCCAAACCGCTCCCGCGGACGGAGACTGAATGAGACGTCGTCCACCGCGCGCACCGCACCACGCGGATGGTCATACGAAACACGCAGTCCTTCGACCCGCAGCAACGAAGCGCTCATGCCGATTGTCGCAGGCGTGGATTGGCGATTTCGTCCAGACCGACGGTCAGGAAGAACAGGCCGAGAAACACGATCAGGATGATCACGATCGGCGCAACCCACCACCACCACCAGCCGTTCAGGATGGCGGCGTTGAAGTTGATCCAGTACAGCGTCATGCCCAACGTCGGCGATTCCAATGGCCCGAGCCCCAGAACCTCCAGGCCGATTGAAGCCAGAATCGCGGCGGACACCGCGCTGACCAACGTGGCGGCAAGATAGGGCAGCAGGTTCGGCATCATCTCGCGCAGTATGATCTCCGGCCCGCTCATGCCGTTCAGCCGCGCCACCTCGACATAGCCGCGCTCGCGCAGCGTCAGCACCTGGGCACGGATCGTCCGCGTGGGATTGAGCCAGGCAAGCGACGCAACAATGATTGCCATCTCATTCACCGTCAGCCCGCCGCGTACCGACACCGCGATGACAATGAGCACCAGCAGCCCAGGCACGGTCAGGCCGATATCGGCAATGCCGCGTATCACCGTATCCGTCATGCCGCGATAATACCCCGCGACGAAGGCAAGCACGGTGCCGATGCCGACACCCAGAAACCCAGCGATGAAGCCTATCTTCAGCGTGAGCGGTGTCCCGGCAACCATCGCCGCCAACAGGTCGCGTCCCTGACGGTCAGTGCCAAACGGATGCTCCCACGACGGCGGCTGCAGCGCCCGCACTGACAGCGGCCGCGCGAGTTCGGTATCCACGGTAAGATTGCCGATCACAATGAACAGCGCCAGCAATGTCAGCAGCACAATGCCGACAGCCAACGATGGGTTCCGCCGAACATAGCGGAACATCACAGGTGACTCCCCCTCCCGTGGCGGGGGGGGGGGGGGGGGAGGGGGCGGAACCAACTCCCCAGGCCCATTCCCACCATCAATCACCCCTCCGATAAGAAATCCTCGGGTCCAGCCACGGATAAACCACATCGAGGATCAACGTCGCCAACCCCAGTGCCACGATCACAGTGAACACAATACCCTGGATCAGGAAGAAGTCGTTCTCCTGTATCGCCTGAAACAGCAGCGCTCCGATACCGGGATACCCGAAGATAACCTCCACCAGCACCGCGCCCGACAGGATCTGTCCCAACGCCAACGCCAGCGCGGTCGTCTGCGGCAGGATCGCGTTGCGCAGGCAATAACGCATAAAGATGGTCGCGCTCTTCAGTCCCTTCGCATCGGCGAAGGTCACGTAATCCTCGCCCATCGTGGTGACCATCATCCCGCGCATCCCCAGAGCCCAGCCGCCCGTCGCCACCAGCACGATCGACAAAGCCGGCAGCAGCGCATGCGACACCACATCCCACACGAACCCCAACGACAGCGTCGGGCTCGCACCCGCACTGTAGCCGCCGAAGATCGGCAGCAGCGGAACCTGGAACGCCAGCAGGTACATCAGGATAAGGCCAAGCAGAAAGAACGGAATGGCATGCAGCGCCCACAACGGCGGCATCAGCCAGCGCATCCAGCGTGGCGCCCCGGGCCAGGCGAGTAGCGCGCCCAGCAGAGTGCCGATACCGAACGACAGCAGCGTCGTGGTGCCGAGAAGCCCCACCGTCCACGGCACCGCCTCGCCGACCATCTCGCGCACCGTGCGCGGATAGTTGGCGATCGAATAGTTGAAATCCAGCCGCATCGTCGCGCGCAGATACGTCAGATATTGCTGCCACAGCGGCTTGTCGAGACCGAAGCGCTGATCGTACTCCTTCACCATGTCCTCAAGACCGGCATGCACGTAGCCGCCAAGCTGCGCCGACTCCAGCAGCTTGGTGCGCACCGGGTCCTGCCCCGACAGCTTGGGCAGGAAGAAGTTCAGCGACGCCGCAAGCCAAACGATCAGCAGAAAGACGCCGAATCGACGCGCGATATAGGCAAGCTGCATGACGTCAAGCCGGCTTCAGGTTCCACAGCACGATCGGATACGTCAGGTGCCAGGACGCGCCGTTGACATAGTCATTGTCCGCTGTCGGCCAGTTCTTCCAGTAGGTGGTGTTCATCGGAATACGGTGGAAGTTTTGCACCAACTGGATGTCCGGCAGCTCCGGCAGCCAGATCTCCATCGCACGATGGAACAGCTCCAGCATCTTCGGCTTGTCGTTCGGATCGGTGACGTACATCGTGTCAGTGATCTTGTCGAATTCGGCGTTCTTCCACCGCGCGAAATTCACCAGATGCGCCCCAGGCACCGCGACGCTGCGCCCTTGGTAGAGCCGAAGCGTTGAATATGGCTCAGTAATCGAGCCTCCGTGCCCGTAAATCGACCCGACGAACTGCCCCTTCTGGAACCGATCGTCGAAGTCGGGCGGCAGGCTCATGCTCGTCTCGACACCGTGGCGCTTCAGCATCTCCGACAGCACCGGCCCGATCGCCGCTCCACCGGCACCGAAGCCGATGATGTCCAGCGTGAGCTTCTTACCCTGCGGATCGGTCCAGACGCCACCGTCCTTCTTGTAGCCCTTACCCGACAGCAGCGCGTCGCCCTTTTTCGGATCAAATGCCAGCGTGTCGTACTTGGCCAACAGGTCCTTCACCGCATCGAAGTACGGCTGCAACGGCGGGTAAGGCGGCATCGGCAACGACGACGCCTGCGACGCGCCCAGATACCCCACATCGATCAATTGCTGTCGGTCGACGTAATGCGACACCGCCCACCGCACGTCCTTGTCGTCGTACGGCTTAACCTCGTTGTTGACGTAAAGCGAGATCGGCCACCAATCGACGTAGCCATACGGAGGCTTCTGGCCGGTATGCGTGATGAGCTTCGGATTGCCACGGAACAGCGTCGGGAACGTCGCCGGCTGCATGCCGGTCGCCGCATCCAACTGGTTGGTGATCAACGCCTGCGCCGTCGCCTGTTCGCCCGCATATGGCAGCCAGATCGTACGCTCGATCGCCGGCAACGGCGCCAGCCCAGCCTTCACCGCCCACCACTCAGGCCGTCGGTCGAACACCTTCTGCTGCAGCGAGGCGTCCGTCACCTTCCACGGCCCCGTGCTCACCGGCCAGCCCTTGGCGATGTCGAAGTGTTTGAACGTCGTCCAGTCCTGACCGGCGAAGATGTGCTTCGGCACAATGTAGACGCCAATGTCGTACTTGTAGGTCACGAAGAAGAAAAAGCGCGGCGCCGGCACCACGAAATCGACCACGACCGTGTTGGCGTCGGTCGCCTTCGCCTCCTTCATCACCTGCTGTACATCGACGCCCCATTTCACCTTGGGGCCCAGATCGCGCAGGCTGTTCAGCGTGAACGCCACGTCCTCGGCTGAGAACGGCGTGCCGTCCGACCACGAAATCCCCGAGCGCGTCTTGATTGTGAGCTGCTTGAAGTCAGGTGTGTACTGGTAGCTTTCCGCCAGCCACATATAGGTCTTGTCGGCAAACGCACTGTAATAGGCCAACGGCTCATAGATAATATTAGGACCGTTCTGATGGTTCGAGCCGATCGAGTAAGGATTCCACAGTTCGAAATCCACCCAGCGTCCTTCGCGTCCACCCCAGACGAGGGTCATCGTCCGGTTGCGTGGCGGAGCGGCCGGCTGCGCCGTCGCCAGGCCGATCGGCGTCAACGCGGTAACCGCTGCCGCGGCCGCCGCTTTGAAGACAGTACGGCGGCCAGTGCTCAGGGTGGACATGGTCTGTTTCCTCCAATCCGTGCATGCACGGTGGCGCGGACTATGCACACGCCTCGACCCGGATCAAGGGAAACTCCGGGAGACGCCCGTTCACGCGCTCTGCAACGTTTCCGGCAGCTCGACCAGAAAGGCGATCGCATCGTGGTTCCACGGATTTGCCATGATCGTGTCCCAGAAAGAGGGTGGCGGCATCGCCTCGCCATCTTCGCGCATGCCGTCCACGTGAAAGGCTAACACCTCGCTCGCCGTGCGGCGCGCCTTCTCCAAAGTACGACCTACCGTGATACAACCGGGAAAATCCGGAAAATCCACGCCGTAGTCGCTGCCCGGTTGCTTGCGCAGCAATGCAATATACGAAGCCATGAAGTTGCAGCAGCTCCCTCAGAACCCGAACATGTGGTCCAGCGAGAACCCGCCTGCATCGTCCATCAGACCGTGATAGCCAAACAGCCGGCAGGTCGTGTCGCGCACCAGCACATAGCCGTCCGGCCCCGCCTGGCGCAGCGCCGCTTCGCCGAACACGACATGCGGCCAGACCATCGTCGAACCTGAACACGCAATCGCCACGCACCGCTCCGCGATCGCCTCGCCCGCACCGTCATGCAGCAGCAGCGTGGTCGCCGAATGCCCATGCCAGGGCGCAGATGCCGGATAGATCAGCACAGCGAAACTGCGGCGTCGCGTATCGCCCAGCTTGAGGAACAACCGCGTGGTCAGCCCGGGCGGTGGCCCGCTATACGATTGCGGCTCACCGCGATAGGTCATGATCGTATTGAAGATATGCCCGCCAAAACTCGACTCCGCGGCGTGGCCGGACTGCCGATCCTCGTAGCGGAACAGCGCATGCAGCCAGCCGTCCGCTTCGCCCCCGTCGCGAAAGTCGTAGACCAGCTCAGCGTGTCCCCTCGCCACGTCATCGACTTCCAGCGCCACATCGTGATCGCGCGACAGACAGCCGAGGAAGCGCTCCGCCACCTTGCTCCCCGCCTCGTCAAACACATCGAGCCGGAGCGGCAGCGTGCGCTGTGACACCGCCATCGGTGTCGGCTGGACGATGCTGCGGAACCGCTCGCGCGGCAGCACGGGGAACGGCAGCAGATAGCCGCGCCCCAACTGGGCCGGAAGCCGAGCGATCGCCACATCCGGCCTGAGGTCACTGCGCTCGACATTGACATGCGCAATGCGCACGCGCTCGCCGCGCGTCACCTCATAGCGTGGCCGCACCACATGCCGGCCAGCACGCACCTCGATCTGCGCCGGCCACCGCACCTCCGGCAGCACGTGCGCGACATCGACAGCGACCGTGGCGAACGGACCGACCTCCTGCGTCACCGCGACCGGCCGCTCCGCGCCCATGCGATCCAACGCGACGGCCCCAGGCGGGATCGGTGCCGCGTGACTGTTCTGCAGCCACAGGATCACCCTCTCGTCGTCGCGCGGGGCCGGCAGTCCGGCATAGCGATCTGACGGCCAGGCGTTGGCATCATGCGTGCACGACAGGCTCGCACCATTGTCGCCCGCGTACGTATCGAGCGCGTATTTCACCACGTCATGACCGGTCGCTCCGATCGCGTGCACAAACAATTGCCCAGTGAAGGACGGCAGGTCGAAGTGTTCGCGCACCGTTCGGCTGTCAATCGAGAACCCGCCAGGTCCCGCCGGCACGTCCTTCTGCCACGTCGCCAGCACGTCGCCGGCCGCATCGAACAGCCGCAGCCACAGACGGATTGCTCCGCCGCCATAGCCGGACCAATAGTTCGCCGACACCAGCCGCGTTGAAAGCCCATCGGCGTCGCGGAAGAACACAAAATTCGTCGCGAAGTTCAGCTTGTCGAGATAGCGTGCGCGATTGGTCATCAGCGAATCAGGCAGCTTCACCGCATCCAGCGTGATCACCTCGGCGCCGTCCGGCAGTAGGTGCGAGATCCGCGCCGCGATCCGCCCCGCATCGAATGCGGCGATCAGCACGACGCGTGCGCCACTGTCCGGTAGATCGGTCAGTGCTCGCGCAACATGACCCGCGCGCTCCTCGCCCACTGCGGCCACATCATGCACAAAGAGCCCGACGAATTGCGGCGTCTCGGGATACAGCGCGAACAATGCAGTCGCGATGCCTTCGGGATCGTAAACCGCCACCGGCCCGGCAAGACGCGCATAAAGTCGCGCAATCGCCTCTGCCGCCAACGGATGCGCCAGTGCCTTGTACAGCACGTTGCCGCCCACGCGATTGTCGAACGTCTGGATGTTCAGCATGGAGCGTCCGGATGTGGCAGGCCGAGCCGACGGCACATCTCCGCCGCGGCCTCCGCCGTGTCATCGAGCGGCGTCACCGGCCACAGCTCCAGCCGCCCGTTGAATTCGCGCACGCGGCCGTCGCGCAGCAGCCCCTCGGTGAACAGGGCGTTGCGGCGCGACCGGCCGGGCAGTCGCGCCAGCATCACCGGCGCCGCTGTCGCGACCGCCTCCGACACCATGGATACGCTGTCGACCGTGACGACGATCGCATCGGCCAGCGCGAGCATGCCGAAATACGGGTTGTCGCCGCTGCCATCCCAGACTTGGCCGCCGAGCGGAGCCAGCGTCTCGGCCAGTACGCGCGTCACCGCCGCATCCGTCCGGCGCGAGGGTGTGACCGCGACGCCGACATCGTCATCACGCATCATCGCCCCAAGCTGGCCGGCGAGTTCGCTCCCCACCGCCGCATCCAGCCTGAACCGGCCGTTGCTGCCACCAACCAACACCGCGACCAGTGGCCGTTTCAGGTGCGCCAGCCGCGGGCGCCACAACTCCGCTGCGGCGGCAAGGCGCGCCGGCGTCACCCGATGCAGCGCGGTCCGCGTCACCACCACGTTCGGCCCCGTCAGCTCGTCGTGCCGATTGACCACAATCAAGTCGAAGCGGCGCGGGTCCATGCGCGGATGCTGCACCTGCACCACCGGCCGGTCGCCCCGGCGCAACGCCGCGCCGACCGCTGCTGCCACGCCGCCGCAGCCAATCACCAACTCCGGCAACGGCGCCCTCACGGCATCCGGCACCGCGGCCAGTGGCGAGGGCCAAAGCGATGCGGTCACCCACTTCCACGGAGCGCGCGGCGCCAGCACGCGCATTTCCGGCTCCAGCCCCGCCGCCTCGGCTAGTCCCAGCGCCTGCGCTTGCAGCCCGGCATAGCCCTCGCTCAGAATCCATGACGTTGCGGTGGCCGACATGCGCGGCTTTTCGGCGCGTATCACGAGGCAGTCAACCAGTGGCCAGCGGGCAGCGATCAGGGCAATCTGGCCGCCATGGAAAGGGACCTGATCGGCTACGGCGCCAACCCACCCGACCCGAAATGGCCCGGCGGCGCCCGGCTCGCGCTGAACTTCGTGCTGAACTACGAGGAAGGCTCGGAACCTTCGGTGCCGGACGGCGATCCCGCCTCGGAATGGGGGCTCACCGAGAACGGCATGCTGAACCCGGGCGTGAAAGGCCGCGACCTCGCTGCCGAGGGCATGTTCGCCTACGGCAGCCGCGTCGCCTTCTGGCGCGTCATGCGCCTGTTCGCCGAACGCGGCATCCCGCTCACCGTGTTTGGCTGCGCTCTGGCACTGGAACGCCATCCTCCCGCCGCTGCCGCCATTCGTGCCGCCGGGCACGACATCTGCTGCCACGGTTGGCGTTGGGAAAAGCACTATGAACTGTCCGAAACAGAGGAGCGCGAGCGCATCCGACGCGCCGTCGCATCGCTGCAGCAGACCATGGGCGAGCGTCCGCTCGGTTGGTACTGCCGCTACGGGCCGAGCCTGCACACCCGGAACCTCCTGGCAGAAGAAGGCGGGTTTCTTTACGACTCAGATGCTTATGATGACGAGCTGCCATATTGGGTAACCGTCCAGAAAAAGCCCCATCTGGTCGTCCCCTACAGCCTGTCCACCAACGACTCGAAATTCGGCCGCGGCACCTTCGCCACCGGCGACGACTTCTTCACCTACTGCCGCGACGCGTTCGACTTCCTGTATCGCGAGGGCGCCACCCAGCCCCGCATGCTCTCCATCGGCCTGCACATGAGGATCATCGGCCACCCCTCCCGTGCCGGCGGCCTCGAGCGGCTGCTCGACCACGTGAGCCGGTTCGCCGGCGTCTGGATCACACGCCGCATCGACATCGCCCGCCACTGGGCCGCCACCCATCCCCCGGCGTGATGGCGGACCCCCACCGCATACTGGTGGTGAAGCTCGGCGCCTTCGGCAACGTTGTCCTGTCGCTTGGCCCTTTCGCCGCGATCCGTCGCCACCACGCAGGCGCGCATATCACCCTGCTGACCACCGCGCCCTTCGCCGATTGGCTGGCCCGGTCGCCATGGTTCGACACCGTCTGGATCGACGAGCGCCCCGAGTGGTGGGATCTGTCCGGTTGGCTGCGGCTGCGGCGGCGGCTGATCGAGGGGCAGTTCGACCGCGCCTACGACCTCCAGACCTCCACCCGCTCCAATCGATACTTCCATCTATTTCCCCACATCGGCCGTCCCGATTGGTCGGGTATCGCGTACGGCTGCGCGCTGCCCGATCGCGATCCAAACCGCAACCGGACGCACGACATCGACCGCCAGTTCGGCCAGCTTCGCCAAGCCGGTATCGATCGTCGCGAACCTATCGACCTGTCCTGGAGCCACGCCGACCTCACCCCCTTCGCGCTGCCCACAAATTTCGCGCTGCTGGTGCCCGGCAGTTCGCCGCACCGTCCGGTCAAGCGCTGGCCGATCGAGCACTACCGCGAACTGGCGGCGATACTGACCGAACGCGGCATGGCGCCAATGGTGATCGGTGCCGTGACCGAGCGGGACCTGGCGCGCGCAGTCCCCGGCGCGATCGATCTGACCGGCCGCACCGACTTCGCCCAGCTCACCAGCCTTGCCCGCGCCGCACGCATCGCCATCGGCAACGACACCGGACCGATGCACCTGCTGGCCGCCGCCGGCTGCTCCTCCGTCGTGCTGTTCTCGCGCGATTCCGACCCTGCCCTCGTTGCGCCGCGCGGCCCAGCCGTCACGGTGCTCCGCCGTCCGGATCTCGCTGATCTGGACGTCGCGACGGTAATGGGTGCGGCGACCACAATGCTACCGGCCGAGGCCGGCGCACTGGCCGTCGGCTGATGGCGGAGGACCAGCCGGCCCACCGGCACGGCCTTGCCGCCCCCGATGGCATTCCCCTGCCCCAGCGTTACTGGGCGATCCTGACGATCGCGCTGGGTCTGACGCTTGCGGTGCTCGACGGCGCGATCGCCAACGTGGCGCTGCCGACCATCGCACGCGACCTCGATGCCAGTCCCGCCTCCTCGATCTGGGTCGTGAACGCCTACCAGCTCGCGGTGACGATTTCGCTGCTGCCGCTGGCATCGCTCGGCGACATCTACGGTTATCGCCGCGTCTACCAGTACGGCCTGATCGTCTTCACCGTCTCCTCGCTCGGCTGCGCCATGTCCGACTCACTGACGACGCTGACCGTCGCACGCGTCATCCAGGGGTTCGGCGCAGCCGGCATCATGAGCGTCAACGGCGCGCTCGTCCGCTTCATCTATCCGCGACGCTGGCTCGGCCGCGGCGTCGGCCTCAACGCGACGATCGGCTCGATCGCATCGGCAGTCGGACCAACAGTCGCCGCCGGCATCCTGTCCGTCGCGCCATGGCCCTGGCTGTTCGCCGTGAACGTGCCGATCGGCGCGCTGGCGATCCCGATCGCATTCCGCGCATTGCCACGGACGCGCCGTTCCGGTGCGCGCTTCGACGCATCGAGTGCAATCTGGAGCGCGCTCACATTCGGCGTCCTGGTCAGCGCGATCAGCGGACTGGGCCATGGCGAGAGCGCCAGTCTGGCAGGCGCGGAACTGTGCTTCGCCATGGTGTTCGGCTTCGTCCTGGTGACGCGGCAACTGTCGCAGCACTCGCCCATGCTGCCAGTCGATCTGCTGCGCATCCCGCTGTTCGCACTGTCGGTCGTCACCTCCATCTGCTCGTTCATCGGACAGAGCATGGCGCTGGTCGCGCTGCCGTTCCTGTTCGAGAACACCCTCGGCTTCGGCCAGGTGGAGACAGGTTTGCTCCTGACGCCGTGGCCGCTCGCCGTGGCGGTGATCGCCCCGTTTACCGGGCGATTGTCCGACCGTTATCCGGCGGGACTACTCGGCGGGTGTGGTCTTGCGGTGATGGCGACAGGGCTGGCCCTGCTGAGCATGCTGCCTGCACACCCAACTGCGTTCGACATCGTCTGGCGCCTGCTGATCTGCGGCATCGGCTTCGGTTTCTTCAACACGCCCAACAATCGCGCGATCCTCACATCGGCGCCTCCGCTGCGCGCCGGCGCAGCAAGCGGCATGCAGGCGACGTCGCGTCTACTCGGCCAGAGCATGGGCGCGGCGCTGGTCGCGCTGATGTTCGGGTTGTTTCCGGAAAGCGGCACGCGAGAGGCGCTGATTGTGGCGGCCTGCACTACCGCGGGTTCGGCAGTGATAAGCTTCGTCAGACTGACGCAGCCCAACCGAGCCGGCAGATCTCAGGCGTAATACCGCCTCCCAATGTCATGGCCGACCAAGCCCCATAGGCGTTTTTCATAAGAGAGCCTCAGCGCTGCGTTCTATCGTCATGGCCGGCCTCCGGGCCGGCTATCCACGTCTTCCGCATCAGCAACGTCGAATGGCCGAATCCAAGCCAAGCCGAAGCCAGCCCGGCCATGACAATGGTGACGGATGGGTTTCCCTCATTGCGCGCCGGCCTTAACGCAGCCCTGCCTGACGCATGAGCGGGATCACCTCCCGGCCAAAGAATTCAAGGTCAGGCAGATAGTCGAAGAAGTTCACCTGCACGCCGTCGCAGCCCGCGTCACGTAGCCTGCCGAACCACTCGACGATCTGTGCGGGTGTGCCGACAAGGTGAACGTTGCCGCCGATCACCCACTGCGCGCGAGTATGGCCACGCCACGACGCGGTATCGCCACTCTGGAAGGTGCGCACGAAATTGTCGGCGGCGACCGTGTCCTCGTTCTCCAGAATGGCCGTGTAGGCCGCTCGCGCCTCCTGCTCCGTGGCACGGCAGATCACATGCGGGTTGATGATCGTCTTCACCTCACGGCGGTACTCGCGGGCCAGCCCCTTGATCCTTGCGTTGTGCGCCGGCAGTGCCTCGCACGCCAACGCCGGATCGGCGCCCGCCGGACTGGTGATGAAGATGAGGTCGGAGTGCTTCGCCGCATAGTCGAGGCCGGCGCTCGAGGATGCCGCATTGACCAGGAACGGTCGCCGCTGCCCCGGCTTGGGCGCCAGAAAGGCCCGCTCCGTCTGCCAGAACCTCCCCGCGAAGCTCAGCTCCTCGTCCTCGCTCCACAGCCGCTCCATGATCGTGGTGAATTCATCCGCCATCGCGTAGCGCAGGTCGTGCTCGATCGGCGCCAGCCCGAACATGCGGTACTCGCTCGGCTTGTAGCCGGTGACAACGTTGATGCCCCACCGCCCGCCACTGATGTGGTCCAGCGCGGCGCCGAACTTCGCGAGATGCAGCGGATGCCACGCGTACAGCACATGCACAGTGTTGATCAGCACGATCGACTGCGTCAGCGACGCCAGCGCGGCATTCGCGATGATCGGATCCACCTCGTGCTCGCGAAAATGCATCTCGCCCCCGTAGCCGCCTTTGCCGAGCCATTGCGCGAGCCCGAACACCAGGTCGAAGCCAAGTGCCTCCGCCATCGTCGTGCAGCGCACGATATAGTCGAACGTCCAGGACGTCGAACGCGGCGCCTTTGACGGACTCCATGCGCCCTGCTGCATCGGCAGGAACAACCCAAGCAGCAGCTTGTGGTCCGGCAGCCGGCCGAGTGGCGACGGAACCTGCACCAAAACCCCGGATTACCCGTCCCAAACCTGGCTGGGCATCGGCAATCCCGCGAAGTCGGGCCCGGTAGGCGGATGGTCCGGTTCGATGCCCGCCATGCCAAGCAGCATGATCCACTGGCGCACATGCTGGCCCACATGCCAGGTGCTGCGTTCCATATATTCGTGCAGCAATTGCGGACCGTAATAGGTCTGCACCGTCTCGCGTGCCAACTTGTCGGACTTGGCACTCCACCACGCCGCCAGCCGTTCCCGCACATCTCCACCATACGCCACGATATCCGCAGTCGTCCGCATCGCATCGGGCGGTGTCGAGGTCAGCCGCGCATACTCCAGATCCGCGCCGTTCGCGACCTCGATGAACGTCTCCGCAATGCGGAAGACGTGGTGCCCAAGCACACGATAGCTGCGCGGACGGTTCGGCACCTCGGTGACCAGCTTCGCATCGGGCATCTGCGGAATCATGCGGATGGCGGCACCCAGGAACCGGTCGAGCCGCCCGATCAGTTGCTCGGGCGAGAGCACCGGACCGGTCGCCTCATTCAGCCCGAGGAACTTCACCACATGGCCGATGTTCTGCGCGAACACGTAGTCGTCGCCGCGCGACAGCACGGGAACCGAGCGCGCTCCCAGCCGTCTCAGCTCATCGAGCCCGGTCGGGTCTTCCAGCACGTTGATGGATTGGAACTCGATCGCACGGACCGAGAGAAACTCTTTGAGTTTCAGGCAGCTCGTTCATCCAGGCTGCCAGAACACCTTCAGCGGAACCGCTTCCATGATCGCCTCATGCAGTTGCCGGTTGAGCCTCCTACGCGGGCGGCCCGGCGTCAATCGGGCACGTGTCGTTTCGACCACTCGGCGCTCGGCGTGGGCTTCGAGCGGCCGATTCTGAATTTCGCAAGACTTTGGCTGTCGGATGCTGGGTAGACATCCCATCACCGTTCGAGGACCTGACCCTTGGAAACCGGCAGCGCCACGTTTGGCCGACCGCTACGCCGCACAGCGACCGCCGCGATGCTGCTGCCGGCGTTGCTTGCTCCGACCCGCGCTGCCGCACAGCCCACACAATCCACCGCGCCGGCACAACAGATCGAGGCGCCGCGCCAGGTGCAGCCATCGCTCGGCCATTCCATGGCCAAGGCGGTAACCCTGAAGATCGCCACGTTCACTATCGGTACGGCCGTCTACGCGTTTGGCACAGGCAGCCTCGCCGAGGGCGCCGCCCTGTCGGCCGTCAATGCTGCCGGCAGCTTCGTCCTGTTCACCGTCAACGATTACGGCTGGGACTATCTCTGGCCCAATACCAACGTCAGCGCGAACGGCAGCTTCCTTGCCTTGACCAGCCTGTCTCGCAACACAGCCAAATACCTGACCTTGAAGCCGATGCTGACGGCAATGAATCTGGGAACGGTCTACTGGTGGACCGGCTCCGCCGCGACAACCGCGGTGGCCGGCGGTGCCATCGTGCTGGGACTGCCCCTCGCGTTCTACCTAAACAATACCCTGTGGGACTGGTACGACTGGCACGTCGTGTCAAAGTGACCGGCAGGCCGCGCAACCGGTCGCGGCGTTGGCATTTCCGCCGATTCCACCAGAACTGACAGAGGCGCGTGGCCGGTCTGGGACTACCATTGCTGCACATCGAGTTCGGTCTCCGGCAGGCCCGCCACCTCCCACGCCTCACGGCCGCCGCGATACCAATAGACGTTCGTATAGCCGAGCGCCACGAGCCGCAGGGCAAGATTGCGCCCGTCAAAGCGTTCCGAGTTGAAACCGAGCGCGACGATTGGCTTTGATAAATCGTACTTGGTGAGCTCCTGCATCTTCTTGCGCAAACGGCCCTGCATCGCATCAGACGTGCTGCCGCCCGAGCCCGCACTCTTCAGCCCAACCCCGCTGGGTATTGACCGGCCCCATGAATAGAACAGCGGGTCGATAACAATAGGCTTCCGCTCGTCGAGCAATCGTGCGATCTCGGCCGTGGTGATTGTCGCGGCGCCGGGCACGGTTGTCGGCGTTAGACCGACCAAGTTTGAATGCAGCTGATTGTCAGATGCTACGCCAGAGTTCGCATCTTCCTCCGCATGATCCCGATGCCCAGCAAGGCGAAGTGCCGTCTGAAAGCGTTCGATCTGCTCCGCGTACACACGACTGGAGGGATCATCGGGCCAATGCATCCGAACGGTGTCGTAGGGCCAAAGCCGGTTCGCCTCGGCGACGCCACGATGAGCCTCGTCAAGATGCCCAAGCCGCGCATAGGCTGCGGCGAGGCGGAGGTTAAGTGTGGCGCGCAACGAAGCGTCGCTGTTCGGATCAGCGGCTAAGGCGCGTTGCGACCAGATAATGGACTCTTCGTCTCTCCCAAGCATCAACAGCGAAAAACCCAGGTCTCCGTATCTAATGAAAATATTCGGATTTCGCGGATCATGCCGGATCGCCGTTTCAATCATCGGGATAGCTTCATTGGCCCGTCCGGTAAACGTCAAACACATACCGATTTGGTCATATGCATAGTGAGAATTCGGATACTCATCCAAAAGACGCCGATAGGCGGAGATTGCTTCGGCGTAGCGACCCTGTTGGAAAATCAGGTAAGCGGAGGCTTCTAGTACGTTTGGGTCGTTCGGGTTGTTCGCGGCTGCGTCGGCGATGAGTTTGGCTGCGCGCTCGCGTTCGTCTTCAGTAGCGCCCCAACCATTAAGCCCGCTATCGATTTCGTCGGCAAGTCGGGTCATGGCAAAGATAGAGTCGGGATCGAGTCGCAGTGCCTGTTCAAACAAGGCCCTGCGTTCCGCATGCTCCGGCGGACCCATGGGATGGAGCCCCAGCGACCGCGCGCGCAGAATGAGGTCGAATGCGTCCGGGTTTGTCGGCCGCTCCCGCTTGCTGCGGGCGCTCTCGACGTCGGTGAGTGCCACATTCAAGGTCTGGCCAATTCGACCGACAATCTCCTCCTGGCCCGCACTGAGATCGTTCAGCTTCTGGTCGAAGCGGTCTGCCCAAAGATGCGCCCCGGTCTCAGTAGAGATAAGCTGTGCGTTCACACGCAGCGCGTCGCCAAGCTTGCGCACGCTACCCTCAAGCGCGTAACGCACACCGAGTTCCTCGCCGATCTTGCGCGCATCGGTCGCCTTGCCCTGATATGTGTAGGCGGACTCGCGCGCGATCACGAACATCCCCAGCACACGCGAGAGATCGGTGGTGACGTCCTCGGTGATGCCTTCGACGAGGTAATTGTCCTTGGGGTCGCCGCTCAGGTCCTCGAATGGCAGCACGACGATGGAAAGGCGGGGCGCCTTGGATAGACCAACGTTCGGTGGCGCGTTGCCGGCAAACCACCACCACCCAGTCACAGCAGCGCCAGTGACGACCAGTGCGGCAGCCGCGATTGTCAACGCCGAACGCAGCCGGTGACGGGCCCCAGGCTGCTTGAGCTGCGTCGTGGCAATGCCGAGGTCCGACACCAGCGCACTAAGTGTGGTGCGTCCAACAACGGGCGGTGTCCGCGGAACGCTGCCGACTTCAGCTTCATCCAACCTTGTGACTGCCGCAACGAAGCGATACCCGCGCCCGGACACTGTCTGAATGCAGCTTGCGCCCGACCGATCTCGATCCAGCACGCGACGCAACGCCGCAACCTGAACGTTCAGGTTGTTTGCTTCGACCGCGGTGTTCGGCCACACCGCCTCCATGATGGCGTCCTTCGACACCAGAGTGCCGGGCTGCTCCAGCAGCAACGTGAGGATGTCCTGCGCCCGCGAACCGATCAGAACGGGCGTCCGGGTTCCAATTGCGTCCTGTCGATACAAGAGACGCGCCTGACGGTCGAAGTGCCAGCCCTCGAACACTAGGGTCTCGCCGGTGGCGCG
>Ga0210395_10002048_pt1 | contig 15738 bp, 10 predicted proteins | sample IncBWH4OmetaG_FD_150861 | JGI IMG/M metagenome (GOLD analysis project Ga0210395, IMG submission 150861) | Forest soil microbial communities from Barre Woods Harvard Forest LTER site, Petersham, Massachusetts, United States - Inc-BW-H-4-O ... | reverse complement strand
AAGACCTTCGGCAACATTCCGTCGCGCGCCATCGCCAGCGGAAGCCTCGAGTAGCTCATCACCAGCGCGTTGAACATTCCAAACGCGCTCATCATCCCGCCGATCACGATCAGGAAGCGCAGCCATTCAAATCCCAGGATCTTTCCGCCAATCAAACCGGCAATCGTGGCCCAGGCGCCGTCCGCACCAAACGTCGCGGCAGGTACACCCGTGAAATACACCGCCAGAAACGGCAGAATGTAAGTCAACGAAACGAGAACGACCGCCGCGATCATGGCCTTAGGATACGTCCTTTGCGGCCTTTCCACTTCTTGTGCAATCGTCGAAGCGTTGTCCCATCCCATGTAGTTCCACATCGCCACGAGCACTCCGCCGAGCAACCCCAGGCCCGTGGCTTCCGCCGCCCCATGGCCGCTGGCACTCGCGAAAGCTCCTACTTTAAAGGGTGCCATCACGACAATCACCGCAAAGGGCGCCGATAGAAAAAAGAACAACCACAGCGAGGTAATCCCCACAACGCGAATCCCCGCCACGTTCAACAGCGCGCACGTCACCACCACGAACAATCCCGCCATCACTGCATGGCTTCCCGAGCCGAACCACGGCGACATCTGCCTCAAATAAAAGACAAACAGTGTCGGATAGATCGCCATGTCAAAAATGCTCGCCGCCAAAGACAGCCAAGCCTCTTGAAAGCCCCAAAAATTTCCCAGCCCCCGTCGCACCCAGGCGTAATATCCGCCCTCGGCGGGCAGCGCACTCGAAAGCTCTCCGATCATGAACGCCGTCGGCAAGCACCACAAAACCGGCAGGAACAAAAGAATCAAAATCCCGTGCCCGTAGCCCGCGCCATGAACAATCTCTTCCGTCCCATACGTGCCGCCCGACACCATGAAAAACGTCGCCGCCACAAGCGGCCAGAGCGTCAGCTTGGCGACTCTTTTTTTCGCTGTTGAGATTGCGTGGGAAGGAATCTGGGCAGGCAGGGATAAAGAACTCAATTTTTACTCTCGTCCTCCTAAGCGACTCTCACTCTCGCGATGGGTGAAGTGAGTTCGCATTCGCAGAATACAAGGTTGGCCCCTGCATGCAACAAAAAAATGCGTCTCGCCAAATATTTTTTCATCGCGCAAAACTGTCCGTTCGATTCAGGCCTCTTGGCTCAGGCTTCCGCCTGTGTTCGAGCGATCCCACTCCCGCCCGCCCCCTCGCTCAGATGAAGCGACTTCTCGCCACGCGGCGAGGTTCAGCAGCTGAAATCCCGGTGAGCATGCTTCGCTGCGTTCCAGGACTATCGGTTGGGAAAAATCGGCGAGTGCAACTCTCTCTGAGCGCTTGAATTCCGGCGGCATTACCCACGTGCGCTGTCGTCCACATGCGCTTCAGGCTTTAGCGGTCTCTGACAATGGGAACAGCAGGGAATTTTGCTTTGCCAGGTGACCTCAAGGGTCTGCAAGCAGAATGGGCAGCGGCCCGACCATTCGTGATTGCACTCCGGACAGGCGCTGAAAATAAGCTCCTCACGGCGCAAGAGTTTATTGTCTGCTCGGAGAGAGACCAGAAAGCGGCATTCTCGGTTTTTGCAGATCAAAAATTCTTCCAAGCGGGAAACCCCCTTGCGAACAGACCGTTGACTAGAGCTGGTTTCAAAACCCTTTTCAGGCCGTTTAGAATCAACGACTTGGACTGGTCAAAAGGGGTTTCGAAATGGCTTCCAGTGATGAGAGACGCTGAGGACAGTCCAGAATTTGAGATCCGGCCTCGAACTCGTCGCTTGCTTACAGAGATCAAGTTCAATTCAGTCGAGCGCGTTCGACCTGGCAAATTGGAGAATCAAGGTGCACCGGCGAATCACGGCATTCGCCCACACGTTAAGGTCCCCCGTCTACACTCTTATATGGAACGCGAACCTGCTTGGGTGCAATGCCGAGAAGTACGTACCAATAGTCACGTATTGCCCTGCGGCTCCCGCTTGCTCCGAACACCCCACAGAATCCGCCCAAGTCCAGTGGTCTGACCTAACCTATCCTCCAGGAAATGCAAAAACCGCCCCGGATGGGATGGCTGCGACCCTTTTCCGCGGTATTGGAGTACCATCGGCGCAGCGAAGCGACGATTCCGGAGGCAGTCGCCTCCGATTCAACAAGGATTTAACAGCCGCTTGGACGCGCAAATGATCTAACAATTTGCGGGGGTCGGTCCTGGTGGAGAGAGCAATGAGCCAAACCGGGTCTAATACGCGCCGCGGCGATGGTGACGAAGCATCGATCGTTATCGAAGAACGCTTGCGCCTCATCATTGACACAATCCCCACTATAGTTTGGCGCAAATTGCCTGATGGCTCGGCGGATTTCCTCAACCGAAATTTTCGGGAGTATACGGGCCTTTCTTTAGAGGCCGGTCTTGGCTGGGGATGGATGATGAATGCGTTCCATCCTGACGACCGTTTGCTCGAGGAATGGCGCACGGCTTTGGCGGCCGGCAAGCCCTTTGAGAAGGAGGCGCGTCTCCGAAAGTTCGACGGGCAGTATCGCTGGTTTTTAATCCGAGCCGTGCCGTTGCGAGACGAACAGGGGAACATTGCCCATTGGTATGGAACTTCCACCGACATCGAAGATCTGAAAAAGGCCGAAGATCGCATTCGGCTTATCATCGATACCCTCCCCACTATGGTTTGGACCCTCCGCCCTGATGGTACCGTCGATTACGTCAATCAGCGTTGGATGGACTATACAGGCCTCTCTTTGGAGGAGGAGATTAAAGAACCGGTGCGCGTAGTTCATCCCGAAGATCTTCCAAGAGTCATCGAAAAGTGGCTCGCGGACATGGCCGCGGGGGAACCCTCCGAAGATGAAATGCGTTTGCGCCGGGCTGACGGAGAGTATCGCTGGTTCCTGGTTCGCACCGCACCTTTGCGCGACGAGCACGGAAACGTCGTTAAGTGGTATGGAGTATCCATTGATATTGAGGACCGCAAGCGGGCGGAAGAAGCCCTCATGTCCAGCGAGAGGGAACAGCGCCACATAGCCTCGCAATTGGAAAGAGAGCGCACCCGCTTGGTCGAGGCTCAGGAAGTAGCGAAATTGGGAAGTTGGGAAGCTGAGTTGCGGAGCTTGAATGTGACTTGGTCCGAGCAAACACACCGCATCTTTGAGACGGATCCATCTCGTTTCCACCCCACTCGTCCAAAGTTCTGCGAATTCGTTCATCCGGAGGACCGCGCGAAAGTGGACGCAGCCTTTGCAGCCTCACTCGACAAACGCTCGCCTTCCTCGGTCGAATACCGCATCGTCATGCCGGATGGCCGCCTCAAAAGTATCGAGGAGCGCTGGCAAACCTTTCGGGATGAAGAAGGAAAGCCGGTTCGTGTTGCGGGCACTTGTCGTGACATCACCGAAAGTGTGCGAGTCGAGGAGGAGCTCCGTCGCCTCTCCGGCCATCTTTTGCGTCTGCAGGACGAGGAGCGGCGCAGAATTGCCAGGGACTTGCACGATTCCACCGGCCAGGATCTCGTCGCTCTGGCAACGGTTCTCAGTCAGCTCCATGCTTCCATTCCTTCATCCAGCAGGAAATTGCGCAAACTCGCCTCCCAATGTGAGGAGTTGGCGGATCGTTGCATCCGCGAAGTCCGCACGCTTTCCTACCTTTTGCACCCACCAATGCTCGATGAAGCCGGACTTGAGGACGCCATTCGTCATTACGTGGACGGCTTCTCTGAGCGAACCGGAATCGACGTGAAATTGCAGATTTCGCCCCATTTCGGGCGAATGCCCCCGGATGTCGAGCTGGCGCTTTTCCGCGTGATTCAAGAAAGTCTTACCAACATCCAGCGGCATTCACAAAGCCTACGGGCGACGATACAATTGGAACGAAGCGCGGACGACGTCAACCTGGAAATCAGCGATAAGGGTCCAGGGGCTTCCCGTCGGGAGCTTACAGATACCAAAAGCTCTCCATTCAAGTTGGGCGTCGGCATACCCAGCATGCACGAGCGAGTACGACTTATTGGTGGGCGGCTTGACATTCGCTCGACCAGCAGTGGCACGACTGTCCGCGTGACGATTCCCGTAAATGGCTAGAGCCATGAACAAACTTCGCATCCTGGTGGCGGACGACCACGAACTCGTTCGACACGGCATCCGGGGAATACTACGAGCTCGACGCGGATGGAGAGTCATTGGAGAGGCGTCGAACGGCCAGGAAGCGGTAGAAAAGACACATAAGCTGAAACCAGACGTAGCCATCCTGGATGTCAGCATGCCCGATTTAGATGGCCTTCAGGCCACCCGCCAGATTCGCGAAGCAAGTCCAAATACAAAGGTTGTAGTCCTGACCATGCATGAGTCCGACCAGATGGTTCACCGGGTTCTGGAGGCAGGGGCCTTGGGGTACGTCTTGAAATCCGATCTCGCGGCAAACCTCGTTAAAGCGGTGAAGGATGTCTCGGCGGGTAGGCTTTTCTTGACCCCCAGAGTGTCCGACATCGTCCTGAAAGGGTTTCTCAACAGTGCAGATCAGACGGACCCGGCGACGCAGACGCGAGCCAGGCCAACTCCCCGCGAGGTTGAAATCATTCGGCTTTTGGCGGAGGGGAAAGCGAATAAAGTGATTGCTGCCAACCTTGGAATTACCATCAGGACGGTGGAGACGCACCGGGCCAGGATCATGGTCAAACTTGGACTCCATTCCCTGGCCGGGCTCCTCCACTATGCCATCCGCCAAAAAATAGTGACTCTTCCAGACCCCTCAGAATAGCCGCGTCGGCCTCTGTCATGAAATTTTTCGCTATGCGCTCAGCCGCCTTCCAGTGAAGCCGGGTGCCCCGGACGCCGGGCTTGCGTCTGGGGTTTTTGACTTTTCTTCTCGCCTCCCAGTCTCCGTTCAATCCCTCTAATAGCCGTTCGACCCCCAATTTCGGCTATTCACTGTAAATGTCTTTACTCTCTCGCCAACTCCGTGCTACACTCTTCCATGTTCTCGTTGCTCTCCACCTACCCGGGAAATCATTCCGCTCTTCTCTGTGCCTTCGGCGTCTCCGCGTTCAGTTCACCCGACGCTCGCCCTTTCGACGTTAAACTTTCGACCTTCGACTGCTCCTCTCTGTCTCTTCCGCCAGTCACGAGTCACCAGTCACAAATCACTAAGTCTTTTAGAATCCGCACTTACGGAAAATGCGCCGCTAACCCCTTTATAATCCGCACTTCCAAAACACAGCACTTAAAACCCTTTATAATCCGCACTTACAGAAAAACCCCCGGGGGGAGGCGCCCATATCAAGAATGAAACGCATTCTTCTCCTCTGGCGTCACACCCCATGCAAGCAGTACCCTGTGGCGGCTCCATCAAGAATCAGACAAGCGAGTTCCAGTACGGAGGAAATTGTGCGCAAGCATGCGAGTGTCTTTGCAGTCCTAGCTTTGCTTTTGGCGGTCGTCCCGATAGGAGCGCAGGCCCCAGCCGTCAGCACGTCCGAGCTGGCGGCGATCCACCAAATCCGCGAAGAGGGCTTCGGCGATTCCAAGATCATGGAGATCATCAGCTACCTCAGTGATGTCTACGGTCCCCGCCTCACCAACTCCCCGAACATCAAAGAAGCCGCCAAATGGACCACCGAAACAATGAACTCGTGGAAACTCGCCAACGTCCACATCGAGCAGTGGGGCCCCTTCGGCCGCGGCTGGTCCAATGAACGCACCTCCGTCCAAGTCATTTCGCCGCGCCCCTTTCCTCTGATTGCCTACGCCAAAGCATGGACGCCCGGCACCAACGGCCCGATAACCGCAGATGCTGTCTTCGCTCCGATCACGAAGGAAGAAGACTTCGCTAAGTTCAAGGGACAGCTCAAAGGTAAGTTCGTTCTCACCGCGCCCATCCCGGAAAGCCCAGAGCGCTTCGACCCCCAAGCTCACCGCTACACCGACGCCGAGTTGGCCGATTTGGCAACGCAACCGGTTCCGGTGCCTCAATCCGGCCAGGAAGATCGCATCGCGCAATTCCGCGCCCAGCGCGAATTCCAACTCAAAGTACAAAAGTTCCTTGTCGATGAAGGCGTGGCGGCTTGGATCGAGCCTTCACGCAGCGACGATGGCACTGTCTTCGTCCAACAGGGTGGTGGCCGCGACAAAGAGAAAGATCCCCCCGCACCCACGCGCGTCGCCGTTGCCAACGAAAACTACGGCCGCGTCGTTCGCATGATTGAAAAGAAATCTACCGTTACCATGCTGGTCGACATCCAGAACAAGTTCTACGACGACGACCTCCTCTCCTTCAACATCATCGGCGAAATTCCCGGCTCCGATAAAGCCAAAGCCGATGAAGTCGTCATGCTCGGCGGCCACTTCGATTCCTGGCAATCCGGCACAGGCGCCACCGACAACGGCGCCGGCTCCGCGGTCATGCTAGAAGCCATTCGCATCCTCAAAACCACCGGCGTTAAAATGCGCCGCACTGTCCGCATCGGCCTCTGGACCGGCGAAGAGCAGGGCCTCCTCGGCTCCCGCGCGTACATCAAGCAGCACTTCGGCGATCCCAACGCCGAACAAGATTCAGCCACGCATCTTGTCAAGATTCTCCCCGAACACGCCAAACTCGATGCCTACTACAACATCGACAATGGTACCGGCAAAATCCGCGGCGTCTATCTCCAAGGGAATGAAATGGTTGCGCCGATCTTCAACGCCTGGATGGTGCCGTTCCACGACCTCGGCATGACCACGCTCACCATCCGCAACACCGGCGGCACGGACCATCTTTCCTACGACGCTGTCGGCCTACCCGGCTTCCAGTTCATCCAGGATCCCATGGACTACGACACCCGCACCCACCACTCCAACATGGACGTCTATGAACGCATCCAAGAGCCCGACATGAAGCAAATGGCCATAATCGTTGCAAGCTTTGTCTACCTAACCGCCAACCGCGACGAAATGATGCCGCGCAAACCGCTGCCCAAGGCGCAGCCGGTTCGCCAATTCCCATAATCGTGATTTTTCCCTAATTCGCTGTAGGGGCGGCGCTTGCCCCGCCTCTACAGCATCGGCCTCAATTACGAGACGCGATACTTCGCCATCTCTTGTTTCTTATCGCGACGGAACCTTTGGAGGTTTCCCTCGTCTTATTCAACCAAGGGGTGAAGCATGACCAATCTCTTGCGCGACTTACGCCACGCCTTTCGCCTGCTTCGCCTAAGTCCAGGCTTCACGATTGTCGCCGTCCTGACGCTCGCTCTCGGCATTGGCGCTAACACTGCCATCTTCCAACTCATTGATTCCATTCGCCTCCGGACCATTCCTGTAAAGAACCCTCAAGAGCTTGGCACCGTTCGCATCGCAGACCGGCACTGGGGCTCCGGCAATTTCTCCGGCCAATATTCCCAGCTCACCTTCCCTATGTGGGAGGAGATCCGGAAGTGGCAGGAAGGATTCGCCGAAATCGCGGCATGGGCTGACCAGTCGTTCAATCTGGCCACTGGCGGAGAAGTGCGCTTCGCAAAGGGGATCCGCGTCAGCGGCGATTTCTTTCACGTACTAGGCGTCCCGCCGTTCCTGGGTCGTCTTCTCGGTCCGGAGGATGACCAGCCCGGTTGTCCCCCATCCGGTGCAAATATCAGCTTCGCGTTCTGGCAGCGCAATTTTGCAGGCGATCCTTCTGCGATCGGCAGACGGCTAACGCTCGATGGCAATTCCTTTGAAGTGATCGGCGTCACCGCCCCCGGGTTCAACGGCATCTCCGTTGGCAACACCTTTGATGTTGCCGTGCCGATTTGCGTCGAGCCGATCCTGAATCCACGCCAAAACCGTCTTCCCATGCGCCATGGGTGGTGGCTCGCCTCCATTGGCCGCTTGAAACCGGGATGGACGATCCAACGCGCGAACGCGCAAATGAATGCCGTGACTCCCCAGATTCTGCAAGAAACCATTCCGCCTGTTTACGATGGCGAAGGGGTGAAGAAATATCTCGAGTACAAGCTGGGCGTTTTTTCGGCGAGCACAGGATTCTCCGAGCTGCGCGAGGATTCCGAAACATCTCTCTGGCTGCTCCTTGGAATTTCCGGCTTGGTCCTGCTGATTGCCTGCGCCAATCTGGCCAACTTGATGCTGGCCCGCGCCGGTGCCCGGGAACGTCAGATCACCATCCGCCGCGCCCTCGGAGCGACGCGCTGGCGAATGATTCGCGAACTCCTTTCCGAAAGCCTGCTGCTCGCCGCAGGCGGAGCGATATGCGGATTGTTCTTGGCGTTCGCCGTAAGCCGCCTGCTCGTGACCTTCATCAGTACGTCGGACAATCAAATCTTCCTCGACCTGGGAATGGATTGGCGTGTGCTCGCTTTCACCACCGCGCTCGCGGTCCTCACCACTGTCTCCTTTGGATTGGCTCCTGCTATCCGCGCAACCGGCGCCGAGCCAGCCACATTGCTCCAGTCCGGCAGCCGCGGATCAACCGGCGGCAAAGAGCGCTTCAGTCTTCGCCGCATTCTTGTTGTTTCGCAAGTGGCGCTATCCGTGGTTCTTTTGATGGGAGCGCTTCTTTTCGTCAGAAGTTTGCGCAACTTGACCACTCTCAATACCGGTTTTCAGCAGACCGGTATCCTGGTCGCCGGCGTCGATTTCGAGCGCTTGCACATCCCCGACGAGCGGAATACAGAATACAAACGAGACATCGTGAAACGCATACAGGCAATGCCCGGCGTGGAATTCGCTGCCGACGCGCGAATGGTGCCCTTCGGGGGCAACTCCTCGAATGACTTTGTCCTGACGGAGGGTTCCGACGTCGAAAAGGTCGTGGCCTGGCTCAACTATCTCAGCCCTGGTTATTTCCAAACGATAGGGACGACACTACTCGCCGGCCGAGATTTCGACGATCGCGATACTGCCACCTCAGTGAAGGTAGCCATCGTGAATGAAGCCTTTGTGCGCAAGGTTTTTGACGGCACGCCGAATCCGCTTGGCAAGAGGTTCCGCAAACACGAACCTCCCGGAAAACCGCGCCCGCTCTGCGAAATTGTTGGAGTCGTCAAAGACAGCAAATACCAGGACATGCATGAAGAGTTTCTGCCGTTCATGTATTTCCCGGCCACGCAAGAGGAAAAACCTGGGCCGTACGACCAAATTCTGATTCGTTCCTCTCTTCCGCTGACGAGTCTCATCGGCGCGCTCAAGGAAACGATTGGCAACGTGAACCCCGGCATCGACCTTGATTTTAGAGTGATGAAGACACGCATTCACGAATCGCTGCTGCAGGATGAACTAATGGCGACGCTGTCCGGCTTTTTCGGATTCTTGGCTGCGCTGCTCGCCGCCATCGGGCTCTACGGCGTCATCTCTTACATGGTCGTCCAGCGAACAAAAGAAATTGGCATCCGCATGGCCATCGGCGCGGAACGCGTCGACGTCTTGAGGCTCATCCTGCGCGAAGCGAGCCTGCTGACAGTAACGGGCCTCGTGATTGGCGCCGGCCTCGCGCTCGGCGCGGCCCAAGCCGCTAAATCCTTGCTCTACGGTCTAAAGCCGCGCGATCCGCTCACACTAGTTGCTGCCGTGGTCGTGCTATCCGCCGTAGCCGCCTTCGCGAGCTTCTGGCCTGCGTATCGAGCCTCCAAACTCGACCCATTGATCGCTCTGCGCTACGAGTAGTTCGCGCTCTTTAGATTTTTGCGGATTTGAGGGTTAGCGTTCCGAAACTGGTTGCTAATTTTTCGATGGATGAACCTTGCTAGCTGGATTCTGGAAAATCCACTTCGATCGGCTCGATCAACGGCATCAACCAACTCAATAATTTCTGATGCACCGGATGCGCTCCGTACGCGTCGCAAGCCGCTTTGTCGGCAAACTTCATCACGCCGCCCAACTCATAGCCTTGCCCCCGCGGCGAATCATTCCGTCCCACCCACGAATCGAGCACTTGGGGAATTTCGCTCCGCAGCTTCCGAATCTCCGCAACGACCCGCTCCTTCTGCTCCTCCGTCACGCCGGCCTTAAACCGAAACGCAAACATGTGTATGTACATGGCTCAGTTTAACCTCCCCTGAGAACTGGCGACTCTCGCTTCCGCCGTTGACCGCTCTGAGTCTCCTGGTACTCCAAAACGTCCTCGGCCTCCAGATTGAGTTGGTTCGCGGCCCTCTTGATTCGCGCCAAATCCCGCGCGTGTAGAGCGGTTCTGTTGGACTCGAGCAGGTAACTCCGAAGTACGGCTTCAACGAACGCCGATCGCGACTTCTCAGTCCCCACAAGTCGGTCGACCTCTGCCAAAACGCTCTTTGATATCGAAATGGAAGTTTTAACCTTCATACTTGCCATAGTAATGGTCTGTCTTCCCTCTGTCGACTAACGAAACCGCGACAGCGTTTTTTCGCGCATCTTGGGCTAGCTCCTCTGCTACACTTCGCCGAGTCTAGATCTGAATTTTGCCCCGAGGAGTTTTCAGAATGAGAATAGTCCGCTGCTTCGCCTTTGGTTTCTTACTGTTAGCGCTTTCGGTCTGCGCGGCCGGCTCGCATGCCGAGCAATCTCGGCCTGCGGCGTCGGCTGCGGCGCGCAACATTACCATTGACGACTACTTCCAGATTCGTGATGTGAGTCAGCCCGAGCTGAACCCCGATGGTCAGTGGGTCGCTTACACGGTGCGGACCAAAATGCTCAAGGAAGACAAAAACGAGACGCGCATCTGGATGGTTTCGACACACGGCGGCGATGCACTTCCCATGACTGCGGAGGGCGTCTCCTCCGGGCACCCTCGATGGAGCCCGGACGGTAAGTTTCTCGCGTTCACTTCTTCTCGCAACGGTGGGAAAAGCCAGGTCTGGCTTTTGAATCGCCTCGGCGGCGAAGCCGTTCGTCTCACGGACATGCATCAAGGTGTCGGCGACTTTGAGTGGTCTCCGGATAGCACGCGCCTCGTCTTGGTTCTCCAAGATCCCAAACCGGAGGACGCAGATGCGGAAAAAGACAAAGACAAGCCTGCTCCCGCCAAACCGAAAACGCAGCCTCCCTGGGTGATTGACCGGCTTCAGTTCAAGGAGGACACCGTCGGCTATCTCGACAATCGCCGCACGCACCTCTACGTCTTCAGCGTCGAGAAGAAATCTCTCACGCAAATTACATCCGGAGAGTTCGACGACTCGCAACCCGCATGGTCTCCGGACGGCAAGCAGCTCGCCTTCACCAGCAACCGCAGCGCACCCGATCCTGACGCCTCGCGTGACTCCAATATCTGGGTGGTTTCGGCGGACAACACCGATAAAGGCGCACATCTCACGCAGATCACCACCAATCCCGGCACTGACAATCAGCCGGCCTGGTCTCCTGACGGCAAATGGATCACGTACGTCACGCAGCTCGACCCGCACCTCTTCTGGTACGCAACGCAACATCTGGCCATCGCTTCTTCCAGCGGTGGCGAGGCGAAAGTCCTCACACAAACATTTGACCGCAGTGTGCACCGCCCGAGCTTTTCCGCCGACGGCAAGTACATCTATTTCATTGCGGTGGATGATGGCACGCAAAATCTTTGCCGCATAGCTGTCACCGGTGGCGACATCGTTCGACCCATAGGGGGCCGCGTCACAGTGATGTCCTATTCGCTCGGCAAGGACGGCGCGATTGCCGCGCAAATCGGCACATCCGATCGGCCCGACGAGATTTTTCTTCAGAATGGGTCGGACCTCACTCGATTGACCAAGACGAATGATGCGTTGATTTCGCAGCTGCGCCTAGCCAAGGCCGAATACGTGCACTTCAAGAGCAAGGACGGAACGTCCGTCGCCGGATATCTCTACAAACCGGTCGATTTTGACGCCACCAAAAAAGTGCCCACTCTCTTGCGTCCTCATGGCGGCCCGGTGGGGCAATACGCCGCCTCCTTCGACCATCTTGCGCAACTTTTTGCCGCCAATGGCTACGCGGTCCTGCTGCCCAATCCGCGGGGCTCTTCCGGCTATGGCGAGAAATTCTGTGCAGCCATTTACGCTGACTGGGGCAACAAAGACTATCAAGACGACGTGGCGATGGTGGATTATGCTCTCGAGCAAGGCATTGCTGATCCCGATAAGCTCGGCGTTGGCGGCTGGTCCTATGGCGGTATCTCTACCGACTTCATCATTGCCCAGACCACGCGGTTCAAAGGCGCCATCTCCGGTGCGGGCGTCGCGCTGATTTCCAGCTTCTACGGGCATGACCACTACCAGCGCGATTACGAGACAGAGCTCGGCTACCCCTGGGAGCATCAGGCCGTCTGGGACAAAATTTCGCCCTTCTACCGGGTCAAGAGCATCACGACGCCGACGCTTTTCATGGGCGGTGAAATCGACTCGAACGTGCCGATTCTCGGAAGCGAGCAGATGTACCAGGCCATGAAGGCACTTGGGCGCGCCACCGAACTCGTGGTGTACCCGGGTGAATACCACGGTTTCACGGTGCCGTCGCACATTAAAGATCGGCTCGAGCGCTACCTTGCGTGGTATGCCCACTACGTGAAAGGCGATGCGACGCCGGCAACCCCGCCGCCACCGGCTGCGCCCACCGTCAAGGCTGGAGGAGAATGATGCAAATCCGGAGAAGAGCTCTTACATCCGCGCTACTCGCGCCCCTCGTTTGCTTTTCGCTGCACGCACAAACCCGCTTTAGTGTCGGCACCGCAGTTGCCGCGCCCGGGCAGAAAGCCAACGGCTTCATCGAAGTGCCTGCCGGTGTGGATGCCGGGACAAACATTCCAGTGGTGGTGGTGAACGGCGCGAAGCCGGGACCTGTTCTGGCGCTGGTTACGGGGGCGCATGGGACGGAATATGTTTCGATCCTCGCGGTGGAAAAATTAATTGGCGAGCTGGACCCTGCACAAGTTTCAGGAACAATCATTCTCGTTCCGCTGGTGAACGTCCTTTCGTTCGAGCAAAAAGTTCCGCACGTGAATCCAATCGACAACAAAAGCATGAACCGTTTTTATCCGGGCAAAATGGATGGGACACAAACGGACCGAGCTTTGTTCATGATCACAAAGGAAGTGGTCGACCGCTGCGACTATTTGATCGACTACCATGGCGGCGACCTGGATGAGAGTTTGCGTCCCTACGCTTATTGGGGAGCTGTCGGAAAAGAAGCGCAGGACCGCACTTCGAAACAGATGGTACTGGCGTTCGGGTTGGATCACATCATTATCTGGAGCGAGCGGCCGACTGATCCGGCAGCCACTCGATATCTGGACAACACGGCTTCCGTTCGGGGGAAACCATCCATCGTCGTGGAAGCGGGGCACGCGGGCACGGTGGAAACGGATGACGTGGCTCTACTTGTGAACGGCACGCTCAGCACGATGCGTTATCTGAAAATGATTCCCGGAGAGCCGCTCTACATCGAAAATCCCGTTTGGCTGGGCAAAGTCGTCGACGTGATTTCCGATGGGCCGGGCATTTGGTATCCGCTGGTTAAGCGCGGGACTTACGTTCAAGAGGGCATGATTCTTGGCCACGTCACGGACTATTTCGGCAAAGTGATTTTGGAAGCGCGCGCTCCGGCCGCCGGCGTGATTCTTCACGTGAACGCGGTTCCATCGCTGAAAAAAGGAGACAACATCGCCGACATCGGCGTTGTCGCCGCAAAAGCGCCTTAAGTTTCGCGGCGGCACGGTAGTTTTTCATGCGATGGCTCTCGTGCTTGTGATGGAAAGCGCGCCTGCATTTCGGCGACAAACCTCCTACGAAAGCAAAAATTCTTGTGGCGGGAGCCTTTTCAGTAGAAGCGGCGTCCAAAGAGCTTAACAGGTAGAATAGGCGCGCGTTGAAATTGCTCACTTAGGGAGCTTGTATGCCTTCAGACTATTTATTGAAAACCGAACCTACCGTATATTCGTTTGCTGATTTACAAAAAGACGGCGTCACGATTTGGGACGGCGTTTCGAATCCAACGGCGTTGAGAAATCTTCGCGAGATGGAGCCGGGCTCGAGGCTGGTGATTTACCACACCGGCGATCAGAAGAGCGCGGTGGGGACTGCAACGGTGGTTTCTGTGGATGCCTCCAATCCCAAAAATCCAGAGGTGAAGATCAAAGCGGGGAAGGCGATCGCGAGGCCGGTGTCGCTGGAGAAAATCAAAGCGAACAAATTGTTCGCGGATTCGCCGCTGGTGCGTATAGGAAGGCTGTCGGTCGTCCCGCTTACAAAAGCGCAATATGCGGCTTTAGCGGGCAATTGAGTCCGCGAATCATTCCGGGAGCCGCCTCCCGCTTGCAGTCGTAACAAAGATTATCCACGACAGGTATGCGATTTCTATAGCGGCTTGGGATGCTCGGCCAAAGCCTCGCGGTAGGTTTTGAGATTACTCTTGTCCACGGCCACGGTGCCTGTATCGACTGACGTAGGCATGGGCGGCGCGAGAGCGGTACGCCAGTCTTTGAATTGGTGGACTGCGTTGTGATGTAAGTCGTCGAGGAACTTCAGGCCGTAGTAACTCATCACATAGGGCTTTTGCGTGATGGTAGCCGTAATCACGCCGCGGTCGATCCAATCGAGCGTCTCCGGATCGTTGTCGAAGGCGACGATGGGCAGCTTGCCATCCATGTTGAAGCGGTGCACGGAACCTGCAGCGCCGGAACCGCCTGTGGCTTCCAGGCAAAGGATGCCGTCTATTTTTTCTTTCTTCTCTATTAGATCTGAGACCTGGTCGAAGGCACTTCGCGCATCGCCTTTGTCATCCAGGATCTTTGTCAGTTTAAGGGCAGGATAATTCTTTAGCGCGTCCGCCACGCCCGCGACACGATCGTCGATGTTACGCTGTCCCGAAAGGGTAATCACCGCAATGTTGCCCTTACTTGCAACGAGCGCAGCCATCCGCCTGAGGCTCTCTCTGCCAGCCCTGAAGTTGTCCGTTCCGATGTAGAGGACGCGGTGCGAATTCGGCACATCGGAATCCACGCAGACGACCGGGATGCCCTGGGCCACGGCCCTGTCAATGTCGGCCTGGAAATTCTCGGGCCGCGCCGCGGAGAGGCAGATTCCGGCGGGACTCTGCTCGACAATCTGGCGGAAAATTGTTACCTCACCATCCGGGTCATACGTCGTAGGGCCAACGAGTTCGGCCTTTACGCCGAGCGCTTTGGCAGCGTCCAAGAAACCTGCCTGGGCCTCTTGCCAGTACGGCAAGTTAATGTTCGTGGCGACGAACACATAACGTTCGTTTTCCTCGTGGTAGGGTTTCGCACACGATGCAATCAGCGCTGCCCCGATGAGAAAAAGAATTGATACCAGAGTAGTTTCTTTTCTCCTCATTGGATTTCTCCTTTTACATTCGGGCTGGCTTGCGGGGGTGTTTGCTGGCACCCTCGGAAAATTCAGGGTCTGGTAAATGGATGGCCGGGAAAGTCGGACGAACGGGAGGGGCACCTCCACTTGTACGGCTTGCGCGCATTCGCTTCCCTCTGGGTGAGTTCTCGAAACGGGCTCAATCGCTACGCAAGACCATAGGGCGGTCGCCCTTGTCCTGTCAATGTCCGATCGCCGTTGGCGCCTGAGAGACGGAGCGCGTATGATGCGGGGCGCGACGCAGCGAGGTGACTCCAATGAAACGCTCGATATCAGGTGTTCTTTTTGTTTTGTTCTTTTGTGCGGTTGAGCCGGTTTTCGCGCAGCAGCCGGCCGAGATTCGGTATACGTCTGTTCCGGATTTTCTGAAATTGCCGACGGATATTTATTTGGGAGAAGTGGCGGGCGTGGCGGTCAATTCGAAGGGGCACGTTTTCGTTTTTTCGCGA
>Ga0210395_10002047_pt1 | contig 15740 bp, 12 predicted proteins | sample IncBWH4OmetaG_FD_150861 | JGI IMG/M metagenome (GOLD analysis project Ga0210395, IMG submission 150861) | Forest soil microbial communities from Barre Woods Harvard Forest LTER site, Petersham, Massachusetts, United States - Inc-BW-H-4-O ... | reverse complement strand
TGCGTCATCGCCCACTGGCGTTACACGATCTTTCGCAACGACGTCGATCTCGGCATCTTCACCCAGGTGATCGCCGGCCTGGGGCACGGCTTTTCGAGCACCGCAGAGGGCGGAGTAAATCATCTCCTGGTTCATTGGTCTCCGATCGTCGCCACGGCGTGGCCGTTTGTGCGCGCTTTTGGTCCCGTTGGGCTCGAGTATTTCCAGGCTATCCTTGTCGCGGCAGTCATCTTCCCGATTTGGGGTTTGGCGCGAGCCAGGTTGCGCCCAGTCCCCGCGCTCGCGTTGGTCGCCGTCGCGGCACTCTATCCAATTCTGTGGGCAAACGGCGTCGGGGATTTTCACGAGATGGCCTTCGTGCCGCTCCTCTCCGCGACGCTGGTCTACGCTCTAGACCGGCGCCGCTGGTCGATGAGCATCGTGACGGCCCTGCTCCTGGCTTGCACGAAGGAGGACCAGTTCGTCGTTCTGGCGGTAAACGGCTTGCTCTTTGCGGCGACGGCGCGCTCGGACGTTCGAGCGGCGCGCATTGGATGGAGCATCTCCGGCTTAGCGATCGTAATGGCATTTGTATACTTCGGAGTCGTACGCCAAGCGCTAAACTCGCACGTGCCGTATCAGTCGCTCGAATTCTTCAACTGGGCCGGCGCTCACGGCGGAGGGCAAAGTTTCGCATGGGCCGTGGTGCTTCCACGGATGCGCTACGTTTTGATAATCCTGGCCCCGCTGGCCTTCCTGCCATGCGTTTCTCGGTATGGACTCTTCTTGATTCCGGGATTCGTCGAAATCTTCGCCGCCCATCAGCCGGTCACGATCGTGCCGGGCGCGCACTACAGCGCGCTGCTGACGGGTTACGCGCTGGCGGGATTCGTCGATGGCGCTTCTCGATTAAGCCGGAACAAACCACGGCTCGCTACGGGGCTCGTCGTTGCGGCGGCGGCAGTTTCGATATGCGTCGCCATTTTCGCGAGTCCGATGGAGTATTGGTACTACCTTTACCGGCCTCCGAACGCGCACGACGTGCTCCTCGAAGCGACTCTGAGGCGACTACCGCGGCAGGTAGATGTTGGGTCCGAAGATGAAATCTTTGCACACTTAGGCCTCGATCCGAACGCCTCCATCAACTTTAACCACCAGCGATGGTTCGTTTACGACCGAACGCACTATTCGGAGCACTGGAAGAAAATCGACGCGCCGGCCGTAGGACGAGCACTCGCCCGCAAGGAGTATTCCGTGATTCGCGACCGCGACGGCATCGTAGTTCTCGAACGATCGGGCTCTTGAACGTCTACCGGAAACTTGCGGCTCCGGCGCTGGGATTGCTCGCCGCCTGCTCGTTGATCGCCGTCGCCCGTGCTCAGGTTCCTTCGCCGCTTCCCGGCGTCTCGGCGGCACCTTCGCAAATGCCGTCGCCGGCACCGACGCCGACGATCGCCATTCTGCCACCGGACGCAGCGCCGCAGATTCTCTGGTGGCGCCTGAGCTCGACCACGCCGCAGGCCGGAGATACCCTTTCCGTCGTCGTGCTCACTTCTTCGAACGTTGCCAGCGTCGAACTAAGAATCGGCGGCTACGCGTTCAATTTGCCAAAGACCGACGTCGGTCACTTCGAAGGCGGCTACGTCGTTCCCCAGCTTCCGTTCTTCGTAAGCCACCAGCTGCTCATGTGGATCATCGCGCGAAACACCGCCGGCGTTCCGGTTGAGAACAGCGTCGAGATCCAAGTTCGCTAGGAGGGTTCGCTAGTCGTTATCCGGCGGCCGCGTATCGAGCGGCTGCTTAATGAAATAGTCTGCGTCGTATGCAGCTTTAATCTTGACGAACTTGCGCGGCGGCCGGTTGAAATCGAAGCAATCGGCTTGCGGTGACTTGGCGCGCTTGTCGCTGGCGGAGAGTCGCGCCAAACCGAACTGATCTTCGACGAATCTTAGAATGCTGCCGTGCTCGTAGTGCGTGTGCGAAACGAACCCTCGTTTTGCATATGGTGAAATAATCAGCAGCGGAAGGCGATATCCCAGCCCATCGTTGTCGACGTAGGCGGGCGGCTCCGGATCGTACCAGCCGCCGGGGTCGTCCCAGAAGATGAAGATCGCGGTGGAGCTCCAAAACTGCGATTCGCCGATCGCATTGACGAGCGATGCGACCCAAGAGGGGCCCGTATCGGAACCGTTGCCGCCGTGATCGGAGTTTACGTACGTCGGCGTGACCCACGTCACCGCCGCAAGAGTGCCGTCCTTCACGTCGCTTAGGAACTGTTGCGGCGGCGATTTAACGTCGGCGTTCCAGTCCGGACCGTAGCAAATGTGCTTGATGGTCTGGTAAGCGCTCCAAATCGCGGTGCGCTCGTCGTTGCCGTCCAGCTTGGGATCGCTGCCGCTACCGCAGAGGGTCCCGCTGCCCTTGGTTCCGAGGGGAACTGCGTAGAAGGCCCACGGCAAGCCTGCGGCGTCGAGCTCGTCGCCAAGCGTCGGAGGGTCCCAGCAAGGGAAGACCGAGCCGGTATCGTTTGTATTACGCTTCGCACCAAGGACTCCGACCGCATCGCCTGGGGCGCCCGGACAGCCCCACCCTTCGTCGGGATAGTCGTACGTATGGTCGGGATTGACGCCCGCGATGATATATTGGTGCGAGATAAAGCTGCTGACGTCGAAGTTCGAAGCGTACATCTCGTCAGCCAAAACGAACTGCCTCGCCATAGAAAAATATGGCGCCGTCTGCTTTCGGGGCACGTAACTATACGGCGGGTTCGCATTCGGGCACCTCGGTTTTCCTGAGGCGCTACAGCCCCACACCTCATTGTCGAAGCCGTTCATCCGGCACTTGGTGCCTGGGATCTTCCCCGTGCCGTTACACGATGCAAAGTACCCCTTGGCATTATGCTCGAGATCCCACTTTGTCGCGATCGTAACCGGCTGCAACTCGATTTTCTCGCCATTCGTGTTGTATCCATACGTTGCCGTTTTGGCGCCCGGATAGCCGTAAAAAAGATTGTTAAAACTGCGATTCTCTTGAACGATGATGACGATGTGCGCAATCTTGCTCTGCGTTGCGTGCCGCGAGGCCGTCGGTGAGCTTCGCTGGTTGGGGACTGCCAGACCGGGCGACGCAGCGATGCCGCCGCACCCACCGAGAATCGCCGCGACCGCTATCGTCACCTGACGAATCATCGAACGGTCAAAGGTATCGTGCGTTCGACCGCATCCCCGCGAGTGTTTTTTGCAATGACGCGCATCGTAAACGTTCCGCGAATGAACCACGGCAGCGGCGCGACTTTGTACGTGAGCGCAAAGCGTCCCACGCCAGTTTTCGCGAGGGTCATTGCATAGCCCCCAATGCGAGCCTGCACGCTGGCGACGTTCGAGGTCGTAACGACCCTGCCGGAGACCGTGTCACCCGGTTGGACGGTCGTCTCGCTTACCGCGACCGCAAGAATCTGTGGTGCGGCGTCGGGGGGAAGGCGAGGAACTTTGACCGCAAGCCTGGGCGGCGTGGCGACGGGCGACGGTGGTGCCGTCGTCGTTCGCGAGGCCGATGACGGGCTGGGAAGCCCCGCAGCTGGGGCCGTGCTCCGGGCGGGGACGACTCCCGCTTTCCCGGCGGCGCTCCGCGAAACGGCCGCCGGCGGCCGGGTTCGCGACGTCGGCTGCCCCCCGCTTGGTGCGGCCGCATGGGCGCAGCCGGCAAGCCAGAGCGAAGCCGCGCCGATGGCCAGGGCCGAACGGGCGTTAGGCATGCGCCCTAGTTCTTGGAGCCCGCGCACTTTCCGCTCGGGGTGACAACGGCGGTGAGGTGTTGAAAACTCCTGCGGCATGGCCGATTCTGCACGCCCCACCTTTAGCATCGTGGTCCCCCTGTATAACGAAGCCGAAAACGTTGCGCCGCTGCTGGCGCGAATCTCGGCGGCGATCGAGCCGCTAAGAGCACAGTTCGATCACGAGATCGTGCTGGTGAACGACGGCAGCACCGACGGCACGCTTGCCGCGATCCGCGCCGAAATGCACCGGCGGACTCAGACCGTGCTGGTCAACCTGTCGCGCAACTTCGGCCATCAGCTCGCGGCGACCGCCGGAATCGAAATCGCGACGGGCGACGCGGTGATCTTAATGGACGGAGACTTGCAAGATCCGCCCGAGCTGATCGAGGATTTTCTGCGAAAGTGGCGCGAGGGCTACGACGTCGTGTACGCGGTTCGCCGCACTCGCAAAGGCGAGAGCCGTTTCAAACTCTTGACCGCGCGAGCGTTCTACCGAATTATCAAACGCCTGACCAAAATTGCGATTCCACTGGATACCGGAGACTTTCGGTTGATGAGCCGGCGGGCTGTCGAAGCCGTCCGGCGACTGCCCGAACGCCATCGCTTTCTTCGTGGAATGGTAAGCTGGGTTGGATTCAACCAGGCCGCGATCGAGTACGATCGTGACGTACGCTACGCCGGCGAGACGAAGTATCCACTCTCCAAGATGCTTCGCTTCGCGATGGACGGCATCACCTCGTTCTCCGACGTCCCGCTGCGCTTTGCATCCTATTTCGGGTTCACGGTCAGCGTCATCGCCTTCGTCTACGCGGTGGTCGTCATCGTGATGAAAACGTTCAGCCTGAAGCCGGCATTCTACACGCCGGGATGGGCCTCGACGATCGTCGCCGTTCTCTTTCTGGGCGGCGTGCAGCTGATGAGCCTCGGCATCCTCGGTGAGTATCTCGGACGCGTCTATGACGAAGTCAAAGGCCGCCCGCTCTATATCATCAGCGACATCGAACGATCTTGACGTATCGTCCGGTCGTCGACCACGTCGCCGTTCCGATTCCCCTCGATCCGTTCTCCGCCGTCCTCTTCGTCGCCGCATTCCTTGCCGCCGCGCTGCTCACGGCGCGGCGCCCCGCATACGGACTCTGTGCGCTGCTCCTGGCGACGCCGCTTGCCTTCGCGCACGATCTTGCGGCGACGACGATCACGCTGCCCAAGTGCGTCCTGCTCGGCGTGCTGCTGGGTCTGACGACCTATGCCGGCGTCGCGGGCATGTTGCGCCGGCGCCCGGCGCCTCTGCTTCTCGGAGCGCTCGCGTTCTACATACTCGCGACCGCGCTCACGATACTGGACGCAGCGCATCCGGCCGCGGTCATTCGCGAGACGCTCAAATGGGTCGAGTACGCGGCGGTCTTCGTCGCGGCGTATTGCTCCTATGCCCTCGACGCCGACGATGCGGCACTCGTCGCCGCTGCGGCCGCCGCCGGCATCATCGTTGCGCTCTCGGCGCTCGCTCAAGAGATCGCCGGCGCGCCGTCGGGACTCTACGTCGGCGCCGCGATCGTTCCGCGCATCGCGGGCTTACTCGAAGGTCCGAATCAACTCTCGGCTTATTGCACGATCGCCGTCGCGACGCTCGGAGCGTGGTCGCTCGTTCGACGAACAGCCTTACTCGACGTCGCGCTCGGGCTCGTGGTTTTTGCCGACATCTTAACGTTCTCGCGCGCGGGCATCGTCTCACTCCCGATCGTTGCCGGGGTCGTCGTACTTTGGGCCGGCCGTAAAGCATGGCCCGCGCTGCGCCCCGCGATGGTGGGCGCCATCGCCGGGGTTGCCGGTGCGGTTTGGTGGGCAATTTACGCGGATACGCCGGGCATACTGCGCGTTTCGCTCGCATCGAGCGCCTACGCGGGCGGCGTCGGCAATCGCGACGAGTTGTGGGGAGCGGCCTTGCGCATGTGGCGCGATTACCGCCTTTTCGGCGTGGGAGCGGGCAACTTCGAGCTCGACTTGCCGGAGTACGGCGTGTACGGCGTTCGCACCCATGCCAACAGCTGGTACCTGCAATCCCTGGCGGAGGGCGGGATCGTACTGTTCTCGGCGACCCTTACGATGGTGGCTGCATCGATCGGAGCGTTCCTCGAAAAGCCTTTCGTCGCGCGCTTGCGCGCGCAATCGCCGTGGGTTATTGCCGCGCTGGCAGCGAGTGTGGCACTGGCGCTGCATCAGATCGTCGACGACTTCGTCTTCTACCCCAAAGTCGGCGGCGCGTGGTTCTTGCTGCTCGGGATCGCCGCCGCGGCCTTCGCTGCGGAGTGACCGCCGCACCCGCGCCGCTCGTCGTCGTAACCAACTGGGGCTTCGGGGGCGTTCCGCTGCTCGGCGGAGTCTTGCTGGTCTGCGCCGTGGGCGCCGTTGCATACTGGCTGGCGTTGCGGCAAACGCGCCCCGCTCCGTTGAAATCGGTATGCGCCGTGGCCGCGGTTGCGCTCGCGGCCGCGTGGTTCGTGCCCGTTCTTTTCTCAAGCGACGTCTACGCATACGCGGCCTATGGAGAGATGGCGCGAATCGGACTCAACCCATACGCGCTCGCCCCGGCCGACGCTGGCGACGCGCTCCTGCGCGCCGCACGAGTCCAGTGGGTGACGGCATTCCCGATCTGTTTGTACGGACCGGCCTTCGTCGCGTTGGCTAAGTCCTTAGTGACGACGCTTGCGCCGTGGGGTCCGCTGGCGCAGCTCGACGCGTTCCGCGTGGCGGCGAGCGCGGCGTTTCTGCTCTGCGTGCCGTTGGCTTATTGTGCCTTTGCGGGCGATCGCACGCAGCGACTGCGCGCCGCGGCGACGATCGGACTGAATCCGGCCGCGATTTGGTGCGCGGCGGAGGGGCACAACGACGCGATCGCGCTAGCCGTGGTGCTCGCGGGATTCGTCCTCGTCCGCCGGCGACTCTTCAATGCCGGCGCCGCGGTCGTCGCGCTCTCTTCCACGATCAAATCGCCCGGCATGGCGGCCGCGATCGGGCTGGCAATCGTCGAGCGACGCGCGCGCGTCGGTGCGCTTGCGGGCATCGCGATTGCGATCGCCCTCTCGTATCCCTTTATCGCGGGCGTTGCGACGCAACTTGCGCCACATGGAACGTACGCACCGCAAGCCTCGCTGCAGGCGATCTTTCGGCCGCTGGGAGCCTTCGTTTCGTGCGCGGCCGCGCTTGTCGCCGCTGCTCTGTTGGCCGGGCGCGGCGTCGCGTTGCTTCGCGGGCGATTTATAGAAGGATGGATCTGGCTTGGCTTGGCCGCCTGGGTGCTGGTGCCAAACCCCTACCCATGGTATGGACTCTGGCTCGTCGCGGTCGCCGGCCTCGCTCCACGATCGCGCGCCGGAGCCGTCGCGATCCTCTTATCGCTGACCGCACTGCTGCGCTACGTCCCCGACGCGATCGCAATCCCCAGCCCACCGGTCACCGTTGCGCTCGGCATCGTGGCAGCACTTCCGTTGCTGGGGCTCTGCTATAATGAGCGACCCGCATGACCGCGCACCTAACCGCCGCGTCCCCCGTCGACTCCGCTGGGGGCGACGCTGCGAAAGATCTCCTGGCGAAGCTGACCGAGTCGAACCGCGCCTTTGCGAGCACGCTCGAACGATTGAAGTCGCTGCGCCGCATCGCCGGAAAGAAGCCGGGCGGATATGCCCTGCACGAAACGATCGCCGCAGCCCGGCCGGCGCTGCTGGCGGCGTTGCACGCCGAGCTGGGCGGCTGCCTGCTGGTCGTGCTTCCGACTCCGGATGCGGCGGAACGAAGCTTCGCGGATCTGCTGTACTACCTCGAGGACTGCAGCGAACGCATCGCGCTGGTTCGGTCGCGCGACGAAGCGCTTGGCGCGATCGAAACCCCGTCGGAGCGCAGCGCGCGAATGACTTTGCTGGCCGATCTCGCCGATGGCGCCCCGCGAATCGTCTTGGCCCCGATCGCCGCGGTTCGTCAGCGTTTGATGTCGCGCTCGCGCTTCGACGAGCTCCGCTTCACACTGCGATCGGGCGATGAGGCCGGTTGGGAACGTTTGCAGCGACGGCTCTTCGACCTCGGCTACGTGCGGTGCGACGTAGTCAGCGCGGTCGGCGAGTACGCCGTACGCGGCGGAATTATCGACCTTTTTGCCGCTACCGCCGATTCGCCCGCGCGGATCGAGTTTTTGGGCGACGCGATCGAATCGCTGCGAACCTTTTCGATCGAATCGCAGCGCAGCACTACGTCGATCGATCGGCTCGAAATAACGCCTTGGGAAGATCCGGCTACCCAAAACGCGCAGAACTTTGGGAGCGAAACCATTTTCGATTATCTACCCTCCGACGCCACGGTCGTGCTGGAAGAACCGTCCACGATCACCGCAGTCGCCAACGCGCTCGACGAAGAACGCAATCGGGAGCGGCACACGCTGCTCGCCGACGAGGATGCCGGCGAAGCGCTGCGTGCCGAGCTTTCTGCGACGCCGATTTCGCTGCACGATGTGGGCGCGCTCGTCGCAGCGCATGCGACGCTCGTCTTCCCCGGCACGATCGAGACGGGCGAGCACGGAACGGATTGGGCGCCGCCGGCCGTCGAGTCGTTTGTTTTCGAATGCCGGCCGGTCGAACATTTCAACCGCCAGCTCGGGCTTTTCACCGAAGCCATGCGCGAATGGGTCGCCAACGGGGAGCACGTCTTCATTGTGAGCGCCGCGGTTTCGCGCACGATCGACCTCTTACAGGCGGCGCAAATTGACGTCGGCGTGCGGGCGCGAGGAAGCGTGCTGGTCGATCATGGATCGATCGAGTCGGGCTATTGGATGCCGAGCCTGCGGCTGCGCGTGCTGGGAGATCGCGAGATCTTCGGAGCGCCGCCCAAGCGCGTCAAGATGCGCGCCATCAAGGAAGGCGTGCCCGTCACGCTGGCAGATCTGCGCGTCGGCGATTATGTCGTGCATGCGGTGCACGGCATCGGCCAATATCTCGGCCTGCGCGCCGAGACGATTCTCGGCGCGATGCAAGATTATCTCGATCTGCGCTACGCCGGGAGCGATCGGATGCTGGTGCCGGTCACGCAGATGCATCAGATCGCGAAGTACTCGGCCGCCGAAGGGCAAAGCCCTCGACTCTCCAAGATGGGCGGCGCCGACTGGGCGCGGACGAAAACGCGCGTCAGCGAGTCGCTGGCGAAAGTTGCCGACGAGCTCGTCAAGCTCTACGCCGAACGCGAGATGTCGCGCGGCTTCGCCTTCAGCCCCGACACCACGTGGCAGGCCGAGATGGAGGAGGCCTTTCCGTACGAACCAACGCCCGACCAGCAGAAAGCCTTCGACGCGACCAAATCCGATATGGAGTCCGCGCGGCCGATGGACCGGCTCATCTGCGGCGACGTCGGCTATGGGAAGACCGAGGTAGCGATGCGCGCCGCGTTCAAAGCGATCGCGGACAAGAAGCAGGTCGCGGTGCTGGTGCCGACGACGCTGCTGGCCGATCAGCACTTCCGCACCTTCAGCGCGCGTTTCGGCGCCTTTCCGGTGCGCGTCGAAGAGCTCTCGCGTTTCACTTCAAAACCCGATCAGAAACGGATTTTGCAAGATCTCGCGCAAGGGAAGGTCGACGTCGTCATCGGTACGCACCGGCTGTTGCAAAAAGACGTCGCGTTTGCCGATCTCGGCTTGATCGTCATCGACGAAGAGCAGCGCTTCGGAGTCATGCACAAGGAACGACTCAAGGGATACCGCGCGAGCGTGGACGTCTTGACGCTCTCGGCGACGCCGATTCCGCGCACCCTGCACATGTCGCTGATGGGCGTCCGCGATCTGTCGCTGATCCAGACGGCGCCGAAGAACCGGATGTCGATCAAGACGCTCGTCGTGCCGGCCAGCGATGCCGTAGTGCAGCGCGCGATCGCCGCCGAGCTCGACCGCGGCGGCCAAGTTTACTACCTGCACAACCGGGTGGAATCCATCTACGCCGTGCGTAACGCGCTCGAGCGGCTCTCGCCTCGCGCGCGCATCGGCGTCGGGCACGGCCAGATGCGAGAATCGGAACTCGAACCCGTGATGCAGCGATTCATCGACCGCGATCTCGACGTGCTCGTCGCGACGACGATCATTGAGAACGGAATCGACATTCCCAACGTCAACACGATGATCGTCAGCGATTCCGACCGATTCGGGCTGGCGCAGCTCTACCAGCTTCGCGGTCGAGTCGGACGCTCGAATCATCAGGCCTATTGTTATCTGCTCTACCAGGGGCACAAAGCACTTACCGAAGAGGCGAAGGCACGGCTCGAGGCAATCCGGGAATTCGCGCACTTGGGATCGGGCTTGCAGATCGCGATGCGCGATCTCGAAATTCGCGGGGCCGGCAACCTGCTGGGATCGGCGCAGTCCGGTTTCATTGCGTCGGTCGGGTTCGACACCTACTGCGAACTCTTAGCCCAGGCGATCGCGCAGCGGCGCGGGGGGCCCGCTGCCCTCGAAGAACGCCGCGAAGCCGTGATCGACGTGAAGATCGACGCGTTCATTCCCAACGACTACATTGGCCAGGTTTCGCAGAAGATCGCCATCTACCAGCAGCTGGCGAAGGCTCGTACGCAAGAGGAGGTCGAAGAGGTCGCGGCCGGCGTGCGGGACCGCTTCGGCGCCTTCCCGCTACCCCTCGCGAACCTGGTGGAGCTGACCAAACTGCGCGCGGTGGCACTGCGGAAGCGCGTCACCAGGGTCGTCGTGGACGAGCGCCGGCTCACTCTCGGCGTCGGGTCGGGTTTCGAGCTCGATCCCGCAGCCGTACCGAAGCTCCAGGCCCTTACCAAGAACCGCTTCCGCTTCACCGACGGCCGCATTCTCGTCGACCTGCCAGGCAACCATAACTGGATGCCGCTCCTCCGAAAACTGCTGGAAGCCCTATAGCCCTCGTCGTTCTAAAGTGGGTCGAAGGCCCCCGAGGTTCCCCTTGAGCGAAGGAACGGGGGCACGGCGCGCGAACGAGCCCGCCGTGATGCGGGGCTCCGAGCCTCGCGTACTACGCACTATTATCCAATCGGAGCAATGAATGTCGAAAGTCCAACGCCTCACCGTAGGCCTGGCCGCCCTTCTCTTCGGCACGTCGCTAGCGGCGTGCGCGGGCGGCGGTACCGTCGCGACGGTGAACGGCCAACCGATCAGCGAGTCCGCATTTAACACAAAGCTGGAAGGGACGCCGATGGCGCGCACGGTCTTGCAGCAAATGGTGCAAGACGCGTTGATCGAACAATACGCCAAGAACAATAACATCAACGTCACCGATGCCGAGATCAGCGCGCGCGAAGACCAGATCAAGCAGAACTTTCCAGCCGGCTCGTGGGACGAGATGCTGAAGTCGCGCGGCCTTTCCGAAGACGACGTTCACGCCGCGCTGCGCGAGCAGCTCATCCTCGACAAGGCGCTGGGTTCGCAAGTGAAGATCGCGCCGGCCCAGATCAAGGATTACTTCGACAAGAATCACGCCACGTTCGATAAGCCCGAGCAAGTAACGGCCCGTCACATCTTGGTGCCGAACTTGGCCGAAGCGCAGAAAGTCGAGCAGCTTCTCAAGTCCGGACAGAGCTTTGCCGACGTTGCCAAGCAATATTCGACCGATCCCGGCAGCAAGGACAAAGGCGGCGACCTAGGCACCTTCAAGAAAGGGCAGATGGTACCGGCATTCGATAAGGTAGCGTTCTCGGCGCCGATCAACGCAATTAGCGCGCCGGTGAAATCGCCATTCGGATATCACATCATTCAAGTCGAAGCGCGCATTCCGGGGCAGACGGCAACGCTGGCCAGCGCGACGCCGCAGATCACCGATACCTTGCGCCAGCAGCAAGAGGCGCCGCTGATTCAGCCGTTCCTCCAGGGCCTGCAGCAGAAAGCCGATATCAAGGTCAACAATCCGACCTTTGCCGGTCTCTTCGCGACGCCGATGCCTCCAGGAGGAATGGGCGCTGCGGCGGGTTCGGCTGCGCCGAGTGCAGCGGCTTCGCCCGCGGCTAGCGCCCCGGCCGCTTCGCCCGCGCCCTCTTCGACGTAAATCTCGCACGCGGCGGTGTCCTCACCGGGACACCGCCGCGCGGTTGCGAAGGACGCGGCGTGTTGGTTCGCATCGCGGGTCTCGGACCGGGTGATCCCGGGCTGCTGACCATTGGCAGCCTCGACGCGCTGCGTGCGATCGGTAAGGCCGTCGCCCTGCTCGCACCGCCGGATTTGACGGCCTATCTCGAACGCAGCGGCGTCACGATCGTTCGTGACGCGGTGGACGACCCGGCCCTCTTCGTGCGCGGAAGTTCCGAGGAGATCGGACATTTCGCGGATCGACTCTGCAGCGGGAAATACGGCGAAACGCTCGCTCTGGGCGTACTTGGAAACCCCCTCTCCGATTTTCCGGGCCTCCCTTCGCTGCTGCGGCTTTTGGAATCGCGAGGCGTCGCCACGCAGATCGTACCCGGCGTTCCGCGCGCGACGCTCTCCGCGTCGATCGCGATGCCGCTGGTGCCGCTGCCGCCACAGTCGGCGCACTACTCGTGGGACGACTTAGTCGAGATCATGGCTCGTTTGCGCATGGGGTGCCCGTGGGATCGCGAGCAGACGCACCGCACGCTCGCTCCGTACCTGATCGAAGAGACGTACGAGGTGGTCGAGGCGATCGAAGGGCCGCACCTCGACGCCCTTTGCGAGGAGCTGGGCGACTTGCTCTTGCAGGTGCTCTTTCACGCGCAGGTCGCCATGGAGGTTGGAAAGTTCAGCATCGCCGACGTGGTGGACGCGCTCTCCAACAAGATGGTCCGCCGTCATCCGCACGTCTTCGGCGATGCGGTCATCGAAGACGTGGACGCGCAATGGCGGAGTTGGGAGAAGCTCAAAGCGCTGGAAAAAACCGGGCGCCAGCGTAAGAGCCGCCTCGACGGAATTCCCGCCCAGCTCGGCGCGCTGCAGCGCGGTCAGCGCATGCAGGAGAAGGCCGCACGCGTCGGCTTCGACTGGCCGAACGCCGCTGGAATTTTGGAAAAGCTCTCTGAGGAGCTGGGCGAGCTTGCCGAGGCGCGTCGCCTACCCCAAGACGATCCCAGCGTACGCGAAGAACTCGGCGACGTTTTCTTCACCCTGGTCAATCTGTCGCGCGCATTGGGCATCGACGCCGAGACGGCGATGCGCGAAGCCAACGAAAAGTTCCACAAACGTTTTTCCTTCATGGAAGAGCGTGCGACGAAAAACGGAAAGAGCATTTCGGATCTCTCGTTCGACGAACTCGAGGCACTATGGCAACTGGCGAAGATTTGAACGCAAAGCTTCGGGTGCGCATGAGCGCGCTCGACGCGCACTATGGCGGGAATCTCGTCGACGGAGCACGCGTGCTCGCACTCTTCGGCGACGTTGCAACGGAGCTGTTGATTCGAATGGACGGCGATGAGGGACTGTTTGCCGCCTACGATAGCGTCGAGTTCCTCGCGCCGGTCTTCGCCGGCGACTTCATCGAAGCGCAGGGCCGCATCGTCGAGGCCGGCAAGACGTCGCGCCGCATGGAGTTCGAAGCCCGCAAAGTGATCGCTGCGAGGCCGGAAATCGGTGAAAGCGCCGCCGACATACTCGATCCGCCGGTGCTCGTCTGCCGCGCCTCGGGCACGTGTGTCACTCCAAAAGCGAAGAAAAGAAAGTAGGGCTAGACGAGGCGTTCGTGCGTTTTGCGCTTCCAAACGAACTCGTAGTATGAGAACTGCAGCGCCAGCACGACGCAGTAGGCAGCGGGATAACCGAGCCACACGCCGTCGAGTCCGATGCGGTGCATCAGGATCCACGCGACCGGCACTTCCACGCCCCAGATGGCAACGATGCCGTTGATCGTCGGCCAAAGCACGGTGCCGCTCCCGCGCATGAGGCCGCTGAGCACGGCAGAGTTTCCGAACAAGAGATAGCTCCACAGCGTGATCATCAGCAGTTGGTGCGCGATCGTCAGAGTGTAGTGGTCGGTAATGAACCAACCCAGAATGAACCAGGCGCACAGGTAGCAGACGGCGATGATGATGCCGCCGACGACGTAGTTCAAGCCGACTGCCGAGCGAATAACGCTCCCGAGCTTATCTTCGCGGCGCGCCCCGATGCATTGCGCGCCGAAGATCGAAGCCGCGATGCCGATCGAGATCGCGGGGAACTGTACGTAGCTGACAACCTGATTGACCGCTCCGTAGGCCGCCGTCGCGCTCGATCCAAAACGATTGACGAACGAGATGACGGCAATTTCAGCAAGGGAGACCATCATCACTTGAATGCCGGTCGGGACGCCGATCCGCAAGACGGTGCCGAGAATTTGCCAATCGATCCCCATATCGACCAGGGTCTCGCGGTCAAACTGGAGCGGGTGGTGTTTGCGCCGGAGGTAGAGGAGGAGCCATGCGAAGGCCGCCGAGTTGGCGATAAGTCCGGAAACTGCTGCGCTCACGACGCCGAGCTTCGGCAATCCGAAGACTCCAACGATAAAAAGCGGCGTGATGACGATGGCCAGTAAGCTCGAAACGATAAGGGCATAGAACGGCGTGGCCGAATCGCCGGTGCCCCGCAAGATCGTCGCATAGACGAAATACACGAAAAAGACCGGCATCGACAGGAAAGCGACGCGCGCGTAGGCGTCCGACTGCGCGATGATATCAGGCGGCGTTGCCAGCCATTTGAGAATCGTCGGTGAGCCGAAATATCCCAGCACCGCGACGATGATGCCGAGATAGAGGGCCGCCCCCGTGACGGTCCCGGCGATCTTCTTGACCTTGTGGAAGTCCTTAGCGCCGAAGGCCTGCCCGATGAGAACGCTGCTTCCGCTCGAGACGCCGAAGACGAACGAAAAGAGCAAGAAGATGATGGGAAAGACCGCCGAGATCGCGCCGAGCGCTTGAGTCGAAATCAACCGGCCGATCCAGATGCTGGCCATCGTTTGCGATGCCGATTGTAAGACGTTGCTCAGCATCAGAGGCACCAGAAAAACGAGGAGGATCTGCCACATCGGCTTGCCCTCCTCGAAAATGTTCACCCCGCGTTGCTGCGGTCGCGCTTGCGCCAAACTGCGAACCCCTTACTCTGTTGCCAGCACTTCGTAAATCTCCTTGCGCGTCTTGTCGAGCAACTCGCGCACGCGCTCGATGCTTTCGGGCTTGGAAGTATAGCCGAGCTGTGAAACCGCCTGTATCAGTCGAGACGCCGAATCGCGCATTTGCGCCCGCCGGTCCCGCGTGCCCTCTTCTTCGCCGTCATCTTCAAAAAAGCGACCGATGTCGGCCCAGCGCTCTTCCATCATTTTTCGTCCTTTCTCCGTGAGTTCGTAGATGCGGCGCCCCTCCTCGTCGCGGCCGGCGATGAAACCGGCCGCCTCGAGCGCCGCGAGCAGCGGATAGACCGAACCGGCGCCCCCCGCCCAACCCTTCTCCCGTATCTCGCGAATCAAGTCGTAACCGTGCCGCGGCATCTCGCCGAGCAGTTTGAGCAGGGCAAACTTAAGGATTCCACGCTTTAGCCGCCGCATTCCGTGCCGGCGCATTCCCCATCTTTGCATTTGCGAATAGTATACGATATATCGCGATACTGTCAATGCCCCATCCTTCGTCCTTCGACCCTTCGACCCTTCGGCAAGCTCAGGGCAGGCTGAGCTCAGGGCAGGCTGAGCTCAGGGTGACCCTCCAGGGGTGACAACGTTAGGTCGGCCGACGGCGAACTCTGGCGGTGTGCGGTTGGACAAGTTCATGAAGGTCTCGCGGTTGGCGAAGCGGCGAAGCGAGGCGCACGAGGCCTTGGAGCACGGACGCATCACCAGGGACGGAAAGCCGCTCAAGCCGGGCTATCGAGTTAAGCCTGGAGACGTTCTCGAGATCCACTACGCGACGAGGCTCGTGACGGTCCGCGTGCGCGAAGTTCCGTTGCGCGTCACGCCGGCCACGAAGCCGGCCGAGCTTTACGAGATTCTCGCCTCGCGGCGGGACGAGGCAGAGT
>Ga0210395_10002046_pt1 | contig 15741 bp, 13 predicted proteins | sample IncBWH4OmetaG_FD_150861 | JGI IMG/M metagenome (GOLD analysis project Ga0210395, IMG submission 150861) | Forest soil microbial communities from Barre Woods Harvard Forest LTER site, Petersham, Massachusetts, United States - Inc-BW-H-4-O ... | reverse complement strand
GAATCTGACGCCCGACGGCACCGCGGTGACGTTCTCCGCCTACCTGGCGCCCGCCGGAACGCTCGATGTGTCCAACGCCAACAATCTTTACCATGAAGATCCGACCTGCGTCATTGCGGCGAACGGAGATTTTCAACGCGCGATCGTCCAGGTGGATTATCTCGGCGACGTCACCGTGACGCCGAACGATTCCTATAGCGGAGACAACTGCCGCGCGGCCCTTCTGGCCAATGCTCCCGACGGCAATGCCTATTACTACACCGCGGGCAGCGCGGGCAATTCCGGCGCCGGCGTCACGGGCACGACGATGACGATGCTGGCCCGGTCCACCGGCATCCAGATGGTCCTGCCCGGTGCGGGCGGGCTGACTACCGCCGTGGGTGAAGCATTTGGCACGGCCAACAGCACCACGGGATACCAGCTCGGCTACGCCGGACAGCCCTCGGACAAGACGGGCAAGGATATGAATCTCCGCGGCCTGGCTTTCAATCCCTACAACGATACCCTCTATACATCAAAAGGCAGCGGCGGCAGCGGCGTGGATACGGTCTATCAGATCGGTTCCGGCAGCGTTCCCACCGCGGCGGATGCCAACACCCAGGTCTTCAGCATCCCGTCCGGATTCCCCACGGCCAGCGGCACCGATTATCCCTTCGGCATGTTTTTCGCCAATGCCTCCACGCTTTATTTGACGGACGAAGGCCAGGCGGGCGTTCCGGGTCCCTCTGACTTTTCCGGCGGAGTTTATACCCAGGCGATTCCCGCCAACAATCCGAGCGCGGGCCTGCAAAAGTGGGTCAACAGCCAGCCGGACGGCAGCGGCACCTGGACCCTGGCCTATACCCTCACGAACGGGTTGAACCTCGGCGTGCCGTACTCGTACACGATTGCCAACTATCCGACCGGGACCAATTCCGCCACCGGCGTTCCGTGGCAGCCCGCCAACAACGGCCTGCGCAACATCGCCGGCCAGATCAACGGCGACGGCACGGTGACCATCTTTGCCGCGACCTCGACCATCAGCGGCGAGACCGATCAAGGCGCCGATCCCAACGAAGTTGTCGCGATCACCGATACCCTGTCGGCCACGAGCCTGCCGTCGGGCGAATCCTTCACCGTCCTGGAAAATGCGAACGGCCTGGACGCTTACCGTGGCGTGGCGCTTTCCGCTCCCTACACGCCCAACCTGGCCGTGACATTTAGCTCCGCCACCGTCGCTCCGGTGACCTCCGACGGCTACACGGCCAACGGCGTCACCCTGGATCCGATCACCCTGGATTTTGCACCGACCACCGGGCAGGTGCTCACGCTGGTGAACAACACTGGCGCCGGGGCCGTCGTGGGCACATTTACGGGACTACTCCAGGGCAGCACCGTTACCGGCAGCTATGGAGGGAATACTTATTATTTCACCATCAGCTATACGGGTGGCGATGGTAATGATATAACCCTTGCCAACCAGCCGGCACCGGTTCCCACGGTCATTCAGTTGCAAGGAACGAGCGGAGTTCGCAGCCCTGTTTTATCGCCACGCAAGCGTTGAACGGTGGCGAAATGTTAGAGCTTTAAGTTCCACGCTGCCCGGGCGGCTTTTCCTTCCCGGGCAGCATCACGGTTCATCGCCTGCTTGCCAGCGCGCGGGGCGGCGATTGGACTGGATGGCATGGCAATTTTTGGAACCCTCGACACATTGCGTGCCCAGCTTGCGCGGCCGGAGCATTTCGCGAGGACGTTCGCTTATATGGCAGAGGCATTGCGGACGGACAGCACGGTGCAGGCGCGCATCGGGAAGATCGCTGCCGGTGCGACGGAGCGCGTCGAACTGGCCGGCGGCGCCTTCGCGTTGGAGCAGGCATATTTAACCAAGCCGCGCACCGAGGCGCGATGGGAATCCCATTGCGCCTACATCGACGTGCAGGTTGTCGTGGCCGGGGAAGAGTTCATGGAAGTGGCCGACGTAACTTACCTGGCCGTGGCGGAAGACTTCAGGCCGGCGAAGGATTTGATTTTCTACCGGCCATTCGATCACGGTTCGATCCTGCGCGTGCGCGCGGGCGAGGCGGCGGTGTTTTTTCCATCGGACGCGCATCTGCCGTCGCTGCGCACCGGCGCGGCGGCGACGCTCGTGCGCAAAACGGTCATCAAAGTGCCGGTATTCGCGTGAACTACCGACACGCTTTTCACGCGGGCAATTTTGCCGACGTTTTCAAGCACGCGTTGCTCGTGCAGCTCACGCGCGCGCTGCAGCGAAAGGAGAAGGGGTTCCTCTATCTCGACACGCACGCGGGGCGGGGCAGCTACGATCTCACGGCGGCGGCGCGCGGCGACACGCTCGTGCGCAAACCGGAGTGGCCCGACGGGATCGGACGGCTGTGGGAAAAGCCCGATCTGCCCGCGGCGCTAGTGGACTATGTGGCGCTGGTGCGCGACTTCGACCGGGACCATGGAAACACGCCGGGCGCGCCGCGCTTTTATCCCGGTTCGCCGCGGCTGGTGCAACGGCTCGCGCGGCCGCAGGACCGGCTGGCCCTGTGCGAAAAGCAGCCCGGCGAATGTGTGGCGTTGCGCGCGGAGTTCGCGCTCGCGCATCGCGCGACCGTGCATGAAATGGATGGCTATGCCGCGTTGCGCGCGATGCTGCCGCCGCTGGAGCGGCGCGCACTCGTGCTCATCGACCCGCCGTTTGAATCGCAGGATGAGTTTGCGCAGATCGCCGCGGCGCTGTGCGAGGGATTGCGGCGGCTGCCGGGCGGTATGTTCGCCGTATGGTATCCGCTGACGGAGCGCGCGCGGGTGGACGATTTTTTTGCGGAGCTGCTCGCGCTGGAGCTGCCGCCGACATTGACGCTGGAGCTGGCCATCGCCGGGGAGGGGAGCGGACTGAAGATGCGCGGCTGCGGACTCGTGGTGGTGAATCCGCCGTGGCAATGCGACCGCGAGGTGGAAAAGTTTTTGCCGGCGCTGGCTGAGGTTCTCGCGCAAGCGCCCGGTGCGGACGCAATCATGCACTGGCTCGTGCCGGAGTGAAACGAGACATTTCTTAACCGCTAATCTTCGCTAATTGGCGCTAATTCGGATTAGCGGAATAACCTGACACATAAGGTAGGGCGTGACCGACAAGGCTCTGCACTTGTCGCCGCCGGGCGTGCCGCGGTTTCTCACGGAATATTTTTTACAGAAGGTCGCAAAGGGACGCAAAGATGTGGACGGGGTGAAGGCACCCTGCCCACAATGTTTTCAAGCATGCTCTGCTTTAGCCGTGCCATGCGTAGCCTTCACAAAGCAAGCCATCCTTATAGGACATTTGTCCGCCTTGGTACTTACGTTGTTTCCACATTCCTTGTATCTTATCAGCGCCATATGATTCCTTTTTGGGCCTTCGATTGCAGTCTGTTGACCTCTTACTTGTAAACGCTGTCGATGTCCGTGTGTTGAAGGGAGTCTGACGCGAACGCCAGCAGCAGGTGCTTAATCGCGTGGATTACTGGACGGTGGTGCAGGCGGCCAATGCTAGCAGTGAGATTAAGACGAGTAGCTTTTCATGTTGGTTAGGTTTTTATCGAGCCGATAAGAGCTTTTCCTAAGACCTTGGGCAACTGAGAAAAGCATACAACTGTGTGTATCATTTGAGACGACCGCTTCGGTAGGATGGTCGTTTGCCCACCGATCCCACAGTTGCCTTCGGCCGTGTGCTGCGAAAACACCGCGAGCACAAAGGGGGGGAGTCAGCTCAAGCTAGCAGAAAAAGCTGACCTGCACCAAAACGCGGTCGGATTCATTGAACGTGGCGAACGTAGTCCCAATCTTCACACCATTTTTCTTCTGTGTAGAGCGTTGGACGTGCCGGTGGTCAGATTCATGGCAGCCGTGGAAAAGGTTGCAGCGAACAAGTAGTACCGGTTTTCGTGCGCAGTTAAATATGTATGCAGAGAATCTGCAGTTATCCGCGCTTATCCGCGTCATCAGCGGGAAAAAAACCTAATCCTTGCGTAATTTTCTCTTTGGAAAACGCGCAACCAAGGGCAGCTCGTGGCCCACCTGTTTTGGGGTGGGCAGCGAGGGAGCCTTAAAAACCGGGCGGTTCCATTGCACGTCCTTGCGCGCGACCACGCGCACGCCCTCCGCGCTGGGATGCGCGGAGCCGCGGACGCGACGAAGGCGATAGAAGAGCAAACGCATGGGATGGTGTTGGTCGAATGGGCTTCGCACAGATGGAGTGGTTTTCAGCCAAGGGCTTACGCCACGTTCAAGGTGCGGACGGCTGTGGAGACACCATCGGCGGCGAATTGTTTCTTCGGCAAGGTGATGGTGAGCACACCTCCGGCGATCTCGGCTTGCAGGGTGGCATAGTCGAGGCCGCGGCCGAGCCGCAGCCGGAGCTGATAATCGCGTTGCGAGTTTTCAAGGTGCAGGGCTTTGAAGTTCACGCGTACGAAGTGCGTCTTGCGCGCCGTGACCGTGAGGTCGGGGCCGCGCGAGGTGATCTCCACGCCGGCGGCTTCAACGCCCGGCACGAACACGGTGAGCTTCAACGCGTCGCCGTGGTCCTGGCAGTCGTAGTGCGGCTTGCGGTTAAGCCCGGTGGAGGCCGGAGCTTCAACGCGGCTACGTGCAGGACGGAGGGAGTTGGTGGATGGGATGATCGTTTGCATGGGAAAATTTGTGGGAAGAGGAAGTGGAAAAATGAAAAAATCCAGCTGGTCTCGGAAGAGAACCGCCGGGCGTTTTCTTGGTGGCTAAACCTTTTCCGCTAGAGCGGAATATTTAGGCCAAGCAGCCCGAGCGGGTGGATTTATGCCACTGCTGGGCAACGACCGGACGCATCTGCGCACAGCAAATCGCAAGGCGGGCCTTCGTAAACGAAGTGCCAGCCGTGCTGCGCGTGATGTTTTGATAAGTCCGGTTCATCGGAAGACGAGAATACCATGCACATAGCAGGTGCGATGCCAAGTTTTTTTCTGTATGCGCGAAGAGATTGCATGAGAATGGACCGCGCGTCAGCCTCGCCTGCATGAACCCGATGACCGATGCGACGGCGACGTTTGCCGAGACCAAGGCGCGCGTGCTGGCCTTTGCGCGCGAACGCGACTGGGAGCAATTTCACGCGCCGAAAAACCTGAGCATGGCACTCGCGGCCGAGGCCGCCGAGCTGATGGAGCACTTCCTCTGGGGCACCCCGGAGCAATCGCGCGACATCGCGCGCGACCCGGCCAAGCGCCAGAAAATCGAGGAGGAACTGGCGGATGTGATCATTTACGCGCTCGAGTTTGCCAACATGACGGGACTCGACGTCGCGGCAGCGATCGAGGCGAAGATGGCGGCCAACGCCAGGAAATATCCCGTCGAAAAAGCGCGCGGACGCTCGGAAAAGTATACCGAGTTGTGAGTTTACTTTCAACGCAAAGGCCGCGAAGGAAGGTTTTTATTCAGAAGACATGAAGCCATGAGTTCTGAAGGTAAAAGCTGATGTGGAACTCAGAAAATCAGGGATTTAATGTTTTTCTCCTGGATTCCTGGCTTTTGAATTAACTTATCTTTGCGCCTCTGCGCCTTTGCGTGAATAACCTTCTGCCTGATTAGCGTTCATTAGCGTTCATTCGCGGTTAAATTTTAAAAAAACATGCCTTCCTTCATCCCGAAAAAAGAAAAAGTCGTCCGCAACTATGTCGTGCTGCCCTGCTGCCTGCTGCTGCTCAATCTCGGCAACTCGATCATCACCTACAAGGCCGGCATCATTAACGACGTGCTGGAACGCACGCTCTGCGTGATTTTCATGGTGCTGATCGGCAGCTCGATGGTGGCGTTCGTCATCGCGCCGGCGATCGAGACGCTGGTGCGCACGTTGCACCGCACCAGCCGGCAAGGCGGCGGGCTGCTGGGCGAGATCCTCTTTCTCGCCGCGCTCGGCGTGGGAGTTTTCCTCCTGTACTACGTGGCGACCATTCACGGCGCGCAGGCGCTGCTGCCTGCGGAATGGAGAAACTAGAAGCAACCTAGTTCCATCTCATTCTCGTACTCGTTATCGTTCTCATTATCGGTCGGAGGCAGCCGAAAGTTCTCGAGAGAATGATAACGAGTAAGAGAACGAGAACGATCATGCTGACCTGGGAGGATAGCAAGAAGGCTAAGCGCAATAAATAAAAGGATGATCTTTTGGGTTTTCATCTCTCTTCGCGTCTTTGCGCTAAATCTAAACCAAACTCAGATCACCCAGTTGCCGAAGTCCACCGGCTTGCTCGACTCGATGACGGTCTCGTCTTTTTGGCGGGTGCGGATGACGAGGTTTTCCCCCTTGTAATACACCGTGCTGTGCGGCGGCACGTTTTGCAGCAGCCACACGCTGGAACCGATGACCGAGTGTTCGCCGATGCGCGTCTCGCCGCCGAGGATGGTGGCGTGTGCGTAGATGGTGACGTGGTCGCCGATGTCGGGGTGGCGCTTGACGCCTTTCACCGGGTTGCCGGCGGGATCGAACTCGAATGATTTCGCACCGAGCGTAACGCCGGCGTAGAGCTTCACGTGGTTACCGATGGTCGCGGTCTCGCCGATGACGACTCCGGTGCCATGATCGATAAAAAAATGCGTGCCGATGCGCGCGCCCGGATGGATGTCGACGCCGGTGCGTTCGTGCGCGTACTCGGTAAGCATGCGCGGAAGCAACGGCACGCCGAGATGGTAGAGTATGTGGGCGAGGCGTTGCAGCGAGATGACGAGCACGCAGGGGTAGGCGAGGATGATTTCCTCCACATTGCGCGCGGCCGGGTCGCCACTGAAGGCGGCGGCGACATCAGTCTGGATGATTTTGCGCAGCGCGGGGAGTTGTTCGAGCGCGGCGTCGGTGAGTTCGCGGGCGCGGTTGGCGGCATTGGGGTCGCGCGCGAAGCGCAGGCTTTTTTCGATCTCGGACGCGAGGCGCGCCTCGATGGCCTTGAGCAGTTTGCTGACGTGCGCAGGCACATCTTTCTTGGCCAGGCCGCGCTCTTCGAAGTAGCCGGGGAAAAGCAGATGCATGCAATCCACCGCGAGTTGGTTGACCGAGGCCTGCGAAGGCAGGTTGGTCCCGTCGAGGTGATTGATGCCGCCGTCCGCTTCGTAGGAAGCGAGCAGGGCGCGTTGGATTTCGTCGTGGTGGGTCATGACCGGGAGCGGATCGGGCAGCCTTGGCCCGTTGGGCGCCGCGTCCAAGCCCATTTTTTGCGGTGAAACCGCTAATACACGCTAATCGACGCTAATTCTTCCCGCGGATCACGCGGACGATCGCGGATGAGATTCGTCATTAGCCATGCGTCATTGGTCATGGGGCATTGGCCACTGGTCATTGTCATTGGCCTGTGGCCAATGGCTATTTCCGGGCTGGACAAGGTCTGGGCGATGGCTCTTAGTGCGCCTTCCCTGTTTGGAATCGCTCGGGTGGTGGAATTGGTAGACACACACGTTTGAGGGGCGTGTGCCGTAAGGCGTAAGGGTTCGAGTCCCTTCCCGAGCACCATGCATCGAAATTCGATGTATGCCACGCCGAAGTGAAACGGAGGCGGACGCTTGAAGAGCGAAGGAGGGCCTTCAACGCCGAGCATCGAACGAGAGCTTGCTGCGTCACGGCGACGGACACCTACTCGAATAGACCGGAAATAACTTGCCCGCTTGAAATTTCCCGATTTTTTCCTAGGTCATATCCGATGCCCTTTCCGGCCGAAACAGAAACCATGCTTTCTGTCCACCAAGTGACAGAATTTGTCTGCCGTTCGATCGACGCGGCCCGCGAGGTCAGCGAGCCGTTTTTCCATCTCGAATTTGAACGGGTGTTTCCCGAAGAAGTCTATGCCGGCATGTTGGCCGCGATGCCGGCCGCATCCGACTATCGCGCTATGTCCGGCCGGACCAAATCTGCGCAAATGGACGGCCGGCCCACCCGAATGAAAACCGATCTTTTCCCGGAATTCATCCGTCACCTGCCGGCGGAGAAACAAGCGATTTGGAATGTGGTCGGCAGGGCGTTGTGTTCACCCGAGCTGAAGACGGTTTTTCGGAAAAAACTCGCGCCGCCACTTGAACGCCGCTTTGGACCAGGCTTTGCCCGAACAGGCATGTATCCAATGCCGATTCTCACGCGCGACGTTTCAGGCTATAGCATACCTCCGCACACGGACACGCATTGGAAGGGAATTACCGTCCAGCTCTATCTGCCGCCCGATGAAAGCGCGATGCATATCGGCACGGTTTTCAACGAACGGAGGCCGGACGGAAGCTTTGCCAAACACACGCAAATGAAATTTGCGCCCAACACCGGCTACGCCTTTGCCGTCGGCACGGACACCTGGCATTCGGTTGAAACAGTCGGTCCGGAAGTGAGCACCCGCGACAGCATCCTGCTCACCTATTTTGTCGATGCCGGACCGCTCTTGTTTCTTCGCAACCGCGGTCGTCGGCTCGGCAACATGATTCGGAACGAGTGGCGTCAGCGGGGCCGATAGTGGAAATGCGCGTGTTTCCCGGCTGTAACGTTCGAGGTGCGCCATGCAAATATCCTTGCCACGAACGGGCCGATTCACCGTTGTTCGCTGCCGCTCCTCTCATCGCAATGCACCCAAGAACAGCCGGAATTGAACTCCACACGGCAATGGCCTTCATTCGTTTTATTAAGGTATAACTCCTAAACTGGAAAAATCCCCGGGGAAATCGCTTGCCACACCCAACTTCCCGGAGGAGATTGCCCCTCCGCTATTGCGCAACTTCACGCGGGCCCCGGCCCGCTTTGTCATTTCATGGACGAACCTGCAGCTAAGGAAAATCCAGCCACGGATTTCAACAAACTCGACCTAAGCCAGCTCCAAAGCTTCAGCTTCGGGACTCAATGGACGCAGGACAAATCCGATCCTGCGGGCCGAGCCAGCCCGCGTGGCCGGCGCGAAGACCGGCCTCACCGCGAGGGCGATGACCGCCGGCCCGATTCCCGCGACGGCGTCGCGCTGCACCGCGACCGCCGTGCTTTCCGCAAGCCGGCTGGCAGCGCCGCACCCGCGGCTGCGTCGACCGGGGGCGAAGCCCCGGCATCCGCCAATCGTCCGCCCCGCCGCGACCCCCGCGATTCCCGCGGCGGCCCGGGTGGGCCGCGCCAGTTTGCGCCGCGCGGTGCACCGGAGGCGCCGCGTCCGCCTTACGAAAGTCCGTTTTTCAACGTCGCGTTCTATCCCGAGGATACAAGCTTTGCCGCGCTCGCGAAAACCATCCGCGCTTCCTGTCGCACGCTCGAACTCTTCGATATTGCGCGCACGATCCTCCAAAAAAACGAGCGCTTTGTCGCGGTTGTCCAGCGCAAACCCGCGACCGAGGCCGCGACGCCCGCGGCCAAACCCTCACCGCTTTATCTCAGCGTGCCCGACGGCCTGCCGTTCGAGACCGAGGAGGCCGTCATCGCCCATGTGCTGAGCAAGTATCTCGACAAGTTTTTCGACCTCGCCGAGGTCGAAATCGAGCCGCCGAAGGGAAACTTCCAAGTCATCAACCGCTGCACGGTCACAGGCGAGCTCCTTGGCCCGCCCAACTACCATCGCTATAGCCAGATCATTCAGCAGCACCATGCCGCCAAGGTGGCACGCATGTCCTTTGAAAATTTCCGCGAGCGCATCGAGTCTGTCCGCGACCCCGAGCTCATCAATCAGTGGCTCGAAAAAATGAAGAAGGCCACGCGATACACGTGGAAATCCGGCAGCCCGGCTGCTGCTGTGGCCAAGCCCGCGGCGCCTGCGGTCGAGGTCGATGCGACCAAGCCAGTCGAGCCCGTGGCACCCGCGGTTGAATCTTCCGATCCCACGACCCAAGTCCCGGTTCCCGAAACTCCGGCGGCTCAAACGCCGGCCGAGCCTGTTGCCGCCGCAGACGTGGCCAAGCCGGCGGCACCTGCCGTGGAATCTTCCGAACCCAAGCCCCAGGCTCCGGCACTCGAAACTCCCGTGGCAACGCCGACACCCGCGCTAACCTTCGACTCGTTCGAGGAGGCTCGTACTTATCTTATTGCCCACGCGTCCGATAAAATCTTCCGCGCCCTCGACCCGGTGCGCTTCCCCGGCAAGCTTCTTGAGACGATCGCGCCCAGCGAGATCCGCCGCGCGGTCGAAGGCCATCTCGAACGCCAGCGCCGCTTCCCGCTCGACACCGCCAACGGACTCCGTGGCCGCCTCCGCCGCGAAAGCTTCACTATTTTCAAAAAAGGCTCCAAGGGCATCAGTTACGTCTGCGCCGTGAAACGACGTTTCCGCATTCCCGGCCAGGTTTTTGCCGATAGTATCGGCACACTCATCGCATTTATCGAAGCCCACCCGATGGTCAGGGCGAGCGAACTCCCTGAAAAGTTCCTCGGCCTCGGGCCGGTGGCGAGCCTTCAGGCCTCCTCGGGAGAAACTCCCGCCGGGGAAATTCCGGCGATCCCGGCGCCCGCACTCACGCCCGAACAGCGAGGAAAACTCGTCCGGCTGCAAGGCGATCTGCGCTGGCTCGTGACCGAAGGTTATGTGACCGAGTTTATCGACGGACGTCTCTTTGCGTCGCCGCCGATTGCCGAGGCCAAGAAAAAGGAAGCCGAAGCTTCCGAGAACGATCCGGAAAACTTTCCCGAGGCCGCACCGGAAGAAGCTGCACCAAGCGAGCCTGCTGCCGCCGAAACCAATGGCGCGCCACCGCCCCCGGTGGGCGAACCTGCTGCGGTTGTGACCGAAGAACCTCCGGTTGAGGAAACTAAATCGGAAACGCCGGCGAGCTGAAATTCTCTAGTGGTAGGGCGCGTTATCTTTAACGCGCCGTTACAATTATCTCTGCTGAGGTTGCGGCGGATTAAGGATAATCCCTCCTACTTTAATTGATCGAACCCGAATCAGAGCATTTTCGATTTAATTGGTCACATCGGCATGCCTTTGCGACCCATCCTTTATTTTGTCATTCCGAGCCGTGCGAGGAATCTCCTAAATTGCCAAGTTCAGCGAGATTCTTCGCACGGCTCGGAATGACAATTTCCACCGTCATGGGTCCATTTAAACCGAAATTGCTCTAATGCTTACTTCAATCGAATCGTGTGCCGACCGTCGTCGGCGATGCCCAACGCGAGGTGGAGTGCGTTGTCAGGAAGCCACGCGGCGATTTTTTCGGGCCACTCGATCGCGAGGCACCACGGGCTCACGAGAAAATCGTCGAGCATGAGCGCCTCGCCTTGCCGCGGGTCGTCCAGACGGTAGGCGTCGAGGTGCATGAGCATATAGCTCGGCCCGCGATGCAGCGTGAAGATCGTGAACGTCGGGCTCGTCACCGGTTCGACGATGCCGAAGCTGTGGGCGAGGCCTTGCACGAAGGTCGTCTTGCCTGCGCCGAGATCGCCGTGCAACGCGAGCGTGGAATCGGGTGGCAGCGCGGCGGCGAGTTCCGCGGCGAGCAAGCGCGTCTCTTCGGCCGAGGCGGTGGTGACGCCGGCGCGGAGTTTTTCAAAAATGGTCATGTGGTGTTCAAATCCCAAAGTTCCAATAGCCAAACGACAAAAAAATCCCACGGATCAGGCATGCCGACTACAGCATTTTAACCACTGATGCACACTAATGAGCACTAATATTTCCAATCAGACAGAAGACCAACTTAACCACTGATGTGCACCTATAGTCACTGATAATATGAAGTTGGGTTCGAACTCATTCTTTATCTGTTTTTTTCCGGATCAGTGACCATGAGTGCACATCAGTGGTTAAAACGCACTAAGCTCTCAGATGTTCATAACCGTGGTAATCGTCGAGGTTCAGGGTATTAACCGGCAATTTCCCGGCGCGGACGAATTGCCCAATGCGGGTGAGGCGGGTGCGCGGGAAGGCGCGGTGCCAGGTTTTCTCAAACGCGGCGCGGTCGGCGGTCCGGGCGAGGGCGAAGACGAGTTCGTAATCCTCGCCGTCGCAGAGCGCGTGGTGCAGCGGCGATTTTTTCGTGCGCGCGGAGAGACGCCGGGCGGCCGTGCTCACCGGCACGGCTGCGGCGTCGATCGCAGGTTTGGCGCCGGGCGGCGTAATTGAGCGGAGATCTTTCGCCAGGCCGTCACTCACGTCCATCATGGCGTGCAGAGTGGACTGACGCGCGAGCCATGCGCCTTCGGCCAGGCGCGGCGTGAAGCGCCAATGGTGACCGAGCCGGCTGCCGCCGAGTTGTCCGGTCACATAAATCGCGTCGCCCGCGCGCGCTCCGATGCGCGTGACGATGCGCGGGCCGGCGGCCGAGCCGAGCAGCGTGAGATAGGCGCCGACAAAGTTTTTGGCCTGCGTGAGGTCGCCGCCGACGATTCGCACCCGCCAGCGCCGAGCAGCCGCGGCGAGGCCACGGTAAAATTGCTCCAGCCAGCGCACACTCACGCGGGGGTCGAGGGTGAGCGCGAGCACGGCGGCGGTGGGCTGTGCGCCCATCGCCGCGAGGTCGCTGAGGTTGCGCTTGAGCAGCTTGGCGCCGACAGCGGCGGGCGGCGTGGCATGGTCGAAATGCCGGCCGTAAATCACCGGGTCGGTCGTGATGAGCTGGCGCGTTTTGGCGGCGGGCAGCACGGCGCAATCGTCGCCGATGCCGAATGGCGCGGGCGGCGAGACCGGGCCGAGCCAGCGGCGAATCAGGGCGAGGAGTTTTTCTTCGCCCAGCGCGGCGACGGAGCCGGACTTATTTTTTGCGAAAGGGGACATTTCTTAAATTCCAGAACCCAAAGCTCCAAATCACAAAGGTCAGCGCCCTTGTGGGCTTTAAGATTTTGCTGGTTGAGCTTTTTTTTGGCATTTGGAGCTTTGTGATTTGGGGTTTTTCCAAAATCAGGCCGGCATACCAGCCATGATAAGCAGGATCATGTTCAGGTTAAAAAGGGCATGCGCGACCATGGTGACGCCAATCCGCCCGGTGCGCTCGTAGGCGAGCGAGAAGACGATGGCCAGCGCGACGAGTGGGACAAGGCTGCTCAAGCCACTTAATGTTTTCCAGTCCACATGCAACCCGGCGAAAAACAGCGAGGGCAGGGTGAGTGCCGCCCAGCGCGGAACGCGCGTACGCAGGTAGCGAAAGAGCCCGGCGCGAAAAATCAGTTCTTCGACTACCGGCGCAGTGAAGGTCGCGAGCAAAAAGAGCACCACGGATGATACGGATAATTTTGCGTGCGCAAATACGGCGACCAAATCCTGCGGTTCGGGCGGCAAACCAACCCATTCGAGGAATCTGTTCCATAGGTAACCGGCGAGATAGACCACGGGCAGCACGGCGAGAAACGTCATCAGTCCGGCGAGCAGCAAGGATAACGCGCCGCGGCTCGGCGGTGAAGGTACGCGATTTTTCCGAAGCGTGCGCAGATAGCAACCCGCGATGATCACACCTGCGAGCAAGCCTAACTGAAAGGCTGCACCATAAACGACGAGGTGCGTATCGTGGTTCGCGGAGACCTTCTTGAGCAAAGGATCGAAAATGACGCCGCTGAGGATTTGGGAAAAAAATCCGCCACCGACGACGGCGAACGCGCAGACGAGGAAATCGCTGAACGAAATTGGCCACAGCGCGAGGCGAGCAGGCTGGGTGCGCATGGATGGGCGGAAGATGACGAGCAACCATACGACCAGACCGGCGAGGGAAAAGATAGTCTCGGCAGCGAGCGCGGCGGTAAGTGCGGGAGTAAGTTGGTCGGGCGTCACGCGCAGGGATCATGCAACCCGCGGCGCGCTTGGCGAGTGCAAGCGGGTTTTAAAATTCAGAAGCCAGGAATCCAGGAGATCAATTTCCCTTTTCCGCCTTCATGGCTTTATGGCTTCTGAATTGCCTCAGGCGACGATTTTGCCGTCGTTGAAAACGATGCGGCCGGCGACCAGCGTGGTTTTCACGCGGCCAGTGAGGGTCTGCCCGTGCCAGGGGGAATTGCTGGATTTGCTGAAACCGGCCTTGGCGTCGTAATGCCATTTTTCATCGGGATTGAAGAGCGTGATGTCGGCGGGCGCGCCGGCCGCGAGCGTGCCGCCGGAAAGCTTCATGACCTGCGCGGGCTTGCGCGTCATCAGGTCGATGACGTGCGGCAGCTTGAATTTGTTCTGGCGGACGAGGACGTCGAGGCAGACGGGGAGTGCGGTTTCGAGGCCGATGATGCCGAAGGGGGCGAAATCGAACTCGCGGTCCTTATCGTCGACGGTATGCGGGGCATGGTCGGTGGAGATGCAATCGATCGCGCCGTCGCGCAGGCCGGCGAGGATTTCCTGGCGATCGGCCTCGGTGCGCAAGGGCGGGTTCATTTTAAAATTCGTATCGTAGGTCGCGAGGGCGCTGTCGGTGAACGCGATATGGTGCGGCGTGGCTTCCGCCGTGATGCGCAGGCCGCGGGCCTTGGCGCGGCGGATAATTTCGACGGAATATTTCGAGCTGATGTGCTGGAGATGGATGTGCGCGCCGGTGTAGGTGCTGAGGATGACGTTGCGCGAGACGATGACATCCTCGGCGGCATTGGGCCAGCCGCGCAGGCCGAGGCGCGTGGACATGACGCCTTCGTTCATCGCGGCGTCGTGGGTGAGCGCGTCGTCCTGGCAGTGGTCCATCACGGGCAGGTCGAACATTTTTGCGTATTCGAGGGCGCGGCGCATGAGTTCGTTGTTTTGCACGCAATGGCCGTCGTCGGTGATGGCGACTACGCCGGCGCGCTGGAGCGAACCGGTCGGTGCGAGTTGCTCGCCTTTCTGGCCGACGGTGATGCAGCCGGTGGGATAAATGCGCACGACGGCGTCGCGGGCGGCGGCGTCCTTGATGAACTGGATGGTGCCGACGTTGTCCACGACGGGCGTGGTATTGGGCATGCAGACGACGGTGGTGAAACCGCCGGCGGCCGCGGCGCGCGAGCCGGAGCCGATGGTTTCCTTGTGCGTCTGGCCGGGCTCGCGGAAATGCACGTGGATATCCACGAGCCCGGGGCAGGCGACGAGGCCTCGGGCATCGATTTTTTTGGCGGCTTTCTTGTCGGCGGAGCCGAGGGAATCGACGAGGAGGCCGTCACGCACAAAAAGGTCGCCGGTGGCGTCGCGTTTGGCGGAGGGATCGATTATTCGCGCATTAGTTATCCAGAGGACAGGCATGGGAGTTAATATTCAAAATTCCAAAGGCCAAAGAAATTTCAAAACCGGAAGATTTTTCAAAAAAACTGAGCATGGATATTTTTTGGCGTTTTGGGTTTTGGCGTTTGGGATTTACTCAGTGGGTGCGACATTTTCGGGTTGGCCGCCGGCGCAGAGGTAGAGGACCGCCATGCGCACGGCGATGCCATTGGTGACCTGTTCGAGGATCACGCTGCGTTTGCCGTCGGCGAGGTCGCTGTCGATCTCGACGCCGCGGTTGATGGGGCCGGGATGCATGATGATGGCCTTGGGGTGCAGCCAAGAGGCGCGGGTCTTGTTGAGGCCGAACATGCCGGTGTATTCGCCGAGCGAGGGGAAGTGGCTGCTGGTCTGGCGCTCGTGCTGGATCCGCAGCAGCATGACAACCTCGGCGCCGTCCAGGGCGCTCTTGAGGTCGTGCGAGACGGTGACGCCGAAGTCGGTGAACCAGTGCGGTACGAGGGTGGACGGGCCGCAGAGGGTGACGGCGGCGCCGAGCTTGGTCAGCGCGTGGATGTTGGACCGGGCGACGCGGCTGAAGAGGATGTCGCCGAGGATGACGACCTTTTTGCCGCGCAGGTCGCCGAGGTGCTCCTTCATCGTGAAGGTATCGAGCAGGCCCTGC
>Ga0210395_10002045_pt1 | contig 15743 bp, 14 predicted proteins | sample IncBWH4OmetaG_FD_150861 | JGI IMG/M metagenome (GOLD analysis project Ga0210395, IMG submission 150861) | Forest soil microbial communities from Barre Woods Harvard Forest LTER site, Petersham, Massachusetts, United States - Inc-BW-H-4-O ... | reverse complement strand
GCTCTGGCGGCCCTCGAGTTGGAAGAGCGAGGCCGCACCGCGGTTTTCGTCGGCCGTGACGACCAGGTCGTGGGTGTGCTCGCGGTGGCCGACACGGTCAAGGACGACGCCGTCGACGTGGTCCGCCAACTGCATGACATGGGGCTGCAAGTCGTCATGATCACCGGAGATAACGCCCGCACGGCGGCCGCGATCGCGAAGCAGGTCGGCATCGACCGGGTGCTGGCCGAGGTGTTGCCACAGGACAAAGTGACCGAGATTCAGCGACTGCAGGGTGAGGGCCGCGTGGTTGCGATGGTTGGTGACGGCGTCAACGACGCGCCCGCCTTGGTGCAAGCCGATCTGGGCATTGCGATTGGCACCGGGACCGATGTCGCCATCGAGGCCTCCGACATCACGCTGATGTCCGGCCGGCTCGACGGTGTGGTCCGTTCGATCCAGCTGTCGAGACAAACCCTGCGGACGATCCACCAGAATCTAGGCTGGGCCTTCGGTTACAACACCGCCGCGATCCCTCTTGCCGCGCTGGGCGTGCTGAACCCGATCGTGGCGGGCGCAACAATGGGACTCTCCTCGGCCAGTGTGGTGACAAACTCGCTGCGGCTGCGGCGCTTCGGGCGCGACGCGTGAAAGCCGCCTGTACTACCGTCGATTTCGACAGGCGGGGAATCGAATGATTCACGACATCGTGCTCCGATGGGTGGTCATCGGACTGTTTGCGCTGACCGCGGTCGAATATGGGGTAGCGGTCATCACCAAACCCCGACCATGGACGTCGGCCGTCAACCATGCACTGCATTTCGTTATGGCCGTTGCGATGGTGGTGATGGCCTGGCCGTGGCGCACACAGCTGCCGACGACGGAACCTGCGGTGTTTTTCCTGCTTGCGGCCGTGACGTTCGCGGCGATGGCCATCTTCGCGGTTCGAACGACGACGCGCCGGGAGCTGTACTTCTACCACGGCTTGATGATGCTGGCGACGGCCTGGATGTACGCCATCATGGACAGCCATCTGATGCCGGCCGGGTCGAGCACGCAGCCGGATATGTCGATGCCGGGCATGGACATGTCTGCGACGAGCATGCCGTCAACCCACGAATCGCCCGTATGGTTCAGTGTCGTTGGCTGGATCGGTGTAGTCGGTTTCGCAGTCGCGGCGGTCTTCTGGACTTACCGATATGTGCTCGATCGGCGCCGCAAGACGGCCCCGCGCCGGTCGCTGGGTGACCTGGGTCAGGCGATGATGGCGGCGGGCATGGCGATCTTCTTCCTCGCCACGCTATTTCGGATCTGAGCCGCCGCCGGTTACGCCCGCTGCCCTTCCGCCGTTCCCGGTCTCGTTGAGTGCGCTGTGCCGGCGGCCCCACACCAAGTAGAAGATCAGCGCCACCGCGACCCAGGCGCTGAACGCAATCCACGTGTACCAGTGCAGGCTGAACAGAATGTAGGCGCACGCCGCGATCGACAAGATCGGTGTCACCGGATAGCCGGGCACCTTGAAACCGCGGGGTAAATCCGGTTGCTGAATGCGCAGCAAAATCACGCCGCCTGACACCACGATGAATGCGGTCAAGGTGCCGATGGAGACTGTTTCGGCCAGCCGGTCCAGCGGCACCAACGCGGCCAGGACTGCCACCACGACGGCAACGATCACGGTATTGCCGACCGGTGCCATCGTGCGCGGGCTGACCTTCGCGAATGTGGCCGGCAGCAGGCCGTCACGTCCCATCGTGAACAGGATGCGTGTCTGGCCGTACAACGTCACGAGGGTGACGGAGAAGATGGATATGACCGCGCCGGCAGACACCAGGGTGCTGCCTGCGGTGTTTCCGGTGATGCGGTCCAAGATCACGGCCAGCACGGCCTCTTCACCCTTGAAGTCTTGCCACGGCTGGCTACCCATCGCGGCAACCGCGACGAGCAAATGGATAGCCGTGACGATCAGCAGGGCGTAGATGATTGCCCGCGGCATGGTGTGTTGTGGATCTTTGACTTCGTCGCCGGCGGTGGATATCGCGTCAAGGCCGATGTAGGCGAAGAAGATTGTCCCGGCGGCCAAGCTGATGCCCGAGACGCCGAACGGTGCCAGGTCACTGAAGCGGTCGGCCTTGAACGCGGTGAACGCGATGGCCGCGAACACCACCAGCACGCTGAGCTTGATCACTACCATCACCGCGTTGGCCTTGGCGGATTGATTGGCACCGCGGATCAACAAGACCGCACACATCGCCACCAAAACGATGGCCGGCAGGTTGATGACACCCGGCACGTCATCCCAGGGCCCCTCCGAAATGACTTGCGGCAGATGGAATCCGAAGATGTTATCCAACAACTTGTTCAGATACTGGCTCCACCCGACGGCCACCGCGGCGGTGGACACGCCGTACTCCAACAGCAGGCATGCTGCGACGCCCATTGCCGCGAGCTCGCCCAGGGTGGCGTAGCAGTACGAGTAGGCCGATCCGGAAACCGGTACCGCCGAGGCCATCTCGGCGTAGCAGACCGCGGCGAGGCCGGCTGCTACGCCGGCGATGATGAACGAGATGACCACTGCCGGGCCGGCTTGCGGCACGGACTGCGAGAGAACGATGAAGATGCCCGCGCCGACCGTCTCGCCGACGCCGAACATGGTCAGCAGGAAGGTTCCAAGGCTGCGTTGCAGCTGATAGGAGGCCCCCTCGGCGACCGGGGCGCCGCTCACGGGCCGGCGCCGCAGCATCTGCCGTCGCAAGCTGAGCGCCGGCGTCGGCATGGTGCCTCCTCCGTGAGCTAGCCAGCCTGGCTCAAGATAACGCACGGATGACCCGGCTGCCCGACAAAAGCACAGGCAAAGCGGCCGGCGGTTACGGGGCGACCAGTATCTTGCAGTGCCGTTGGGGATCGGCGAGATCATCGAACGCCGCGCCGACGTCTTCGAGACCGACATCGCCGGTGATGACCGGGGCGACGTCGATGCCACCCTCGGCGATCGCGCGCAACGAATCGGCGAATTCGTTCGGGCCGTAAGCGAGCACGAACTGGACGTTGATCTCCTTGGCAATGGCGAAGAACGGGTGCACGGTGTCGGGCTGCATGCACACGCCGACGACGACCAGGCGGGTGCCATGCCCGGCTCTGCGCATCACGTCGTCGATGATGCCGGGGACCCCAACCGCCTCGAATACCACAGCGGGAGTGACGGTGTCGAATGGTGAGCCTTGCGCGGGGTCAACCGTCTGATGTGCGCCCATGATGGTGGCGAGCTCGCGCCGCCTCGGCGAAAAGTCTGCTGCCACAATGTTTTCAACTCCGCGGGCTCGTAGATTAGCGATTACCGCGATGCCGATCGGACCACAGCCGAGCACCAGCGCGGCTTCGCCCGGCTGAACACCGGACTTGTTGACGGCGTGCAGCCCGACGGCCATCGGTTCGGTCAGCGCGGCGTGTCGCGGGTCCAGGCCATTGGGAATGGGCAGCAGCAACGGCGCCGAAAGCAGCATCCGCTCGGCGTAGCCGCCGAGTGTGTTGTTGCTGTAGACGATCGGTTCGACGCGTTGGCCCGAGATCAGCACCGGGATCGAGGTCACCAGTGTGCCCGCCGGATGTGTTTCGGTGTCCGGGCCGGCTTCGAGGACCTCCGCGCTGAACTCGTGGCCCATGAAGATGTCGTGGCTCAGGTCGACGTTCGTGCCGCCGCCGAGACTGCCCGCCATTTCACCGGTCAGCGAGAGCACCTCGGCGCCATAGGCGGCGAAATGCAGGTCGGAGCCGCAGATTCCACACGATCGCACGCCGACCAGGACTTGGCCCGAACCGGGCACCGGCTCGGCTACGTCGTCTCGAAAGACCATGCGGCCTTCCCGCAGCACCGCGGCGCGCATCAGCTGTTCTCGCTTTCCATCTTGAGTTCATCGGTGTGCTCGGTGATCGCCTTCACCACCGCTTCGCCGGCGCGGCCGAACAATTGCTCGCGCATACCCTTCGCCCAATCATGTGATGCCCGGGGCGCTTCCAATTGGCCTTTGAAATGCGGCATCACCTTACCGGCGAACAGTTCATAGGAGTGATAGGTCGCCTCCGACGGCGCCCAGTCGTGGCCGAGCAACAGGAAGGTGCCGAATCCACCCGACTGGTCGAGCAGATCCTGGATGTAGCCGATCGCATCCTCGGGCGTGCCGATGCAACAATTGCCCTGTCTCGCATAGTCTTCCACGAACTCCCGAGGCGACTGCGCGCCCTCGACCAGATTGGCCAGCGGCACGAACCCCGCTGCGCCGAAGTACTTCGCGAAATCCTGCAGGCCGTAGGTGCAGTCGTCGATGGCCTGATCTCGACTGTCAGCCAGATGCAGGATGCCGAGCACCCGCCAGTTTGCCCGGTCGGGTTCGTCGTGGCCGGCTTTGCGGGCTTGGTCGCTCACGACTTGCCAGGTGTTTTCCAGCGCCGCATACCCGCCCGGCACCGACATCGACAGTGACAACAGCGACGTCTCCAACGCTCCGGCGAGCCGCGGCCCGGACGGCGAAATCATTGCCGCCGTGGAGATTTCCGGATAAGGCCAGCTGTAGGGACGGATGTGCAACTGGGCATCGCGGAGCGTGAACCAATCCGAGTGGCGGCTGATCCGCTCGCTAGGTGCGGCCCGGAACAACGCGAGGATCGCCTCCAGCGATTCATGCATCATCCGGCGTTGCTCGACCGGATCGATGCCCATCATGTAGGCGTCCGACGGCAGGGCGCCCGGACCGGCGCCGAACATCACCCGCCCGCGGGTCAAATGATCCAGCAACACCCAGCGGTCGGCCACCATCAGCGGATGGTGGTAGGGCAGCGACACGACACCGGTGCCCAGTCGGATGTGCTTGGTCCGTTCAGCCGCCGCGGCGATGAACACCTCCGGGCAGGCGATCAACTCATAGCCGCCGGAGTGATGCTCACCGAACCACGCCTCGTCGAAACCGAGGCGGTCCAGCGCGACCACTCGCTCCATGTCGTATTCGAGTGCCGTCGTAGGAGATTGGCCGGTCGGGTGAAAGGGGGTGATGAAGACACCGAAGTTCAGCGGGCGGTTCACGACAGCTTCACGCCCGATAGGAAGTCCAGCACCGCCTCGTTGACCTGATCCGGGCACTCCTGTTGCAGCCAGTGCCCGGCACCGTCGATCATCACCTCGCGGTAGGGCCCGGTCACCACCTCGGCGGTACGGTCGCGGCGCATGAAGCCCCCCACCGGATCGTCCGTGCCGGCGATGAACAAGGCCGGCACCGTGATGGTGGCGGCCCGCGGTTCGGCCAAGATCTCCCAGTTGCGGTCCATGTTCCGGTACCAGTTCAGCCCGCCGGTGAAGCCGGTGCGGGTGAACTCGGTGATGTAGTGGTCGAGCTCCGCCTCGCTGATCCAGCCCGGCAGGCCGTCTGCTTCGGGAAGCCGATCGATGAAGCCCTCCGACCCGGGCGCGATCATCCGCATTGCGGTCGCATGGTCATCCGGCGTGCGCAGGCCGGCCATCATGCGCCGGATGGTCTTGGCCGGGTCGGCAGCCAGTTCGGCGTCGGCGACTCCGGGCTCTTGAAAATAGAGCATGTAGAAGAAGTTGTCGCCGAAGATCGCGCGGAACGCCTGCGTCGGCGGGACCTGGGCGCGCGGTACCGGCGGAACGCTCAAACCGACAACGGCGGCCACCCGATCGGGATGCAGTTGCGCCGAGCCCCACGCCACCGGGGCGCCCCAGTCGTGACCGATGAGCGCCGCGCGCTCGGCACCGACGTCGTCGAGCAAGCCGATGACGTCGGCGGACAGTTTGGCGATGGTGTAGTCGGCGACGTCCTCGGGTCGGCTGGAGCCGCCATAGCCGCGCTGATCCGGAGCCAATACGTGGTACCCGGCGGCCGCCAGCACCGGGATCTGGTGGCGCCATGAATAGGCGAGTTCCGGAAAACCGTGAGCCAGCACTACCACTGGTGCGCCGGGCTCACCCGCTTCGACGGTGTGCAACTGCACGCCATTGGTTTCAATCATCCGATCGGTGATGGGTACGCTCTCGGGCACCGTCTCACCAAAGCACACCCTTGGTCCGCCCGAAAGGTGCTCGACAATTGGCCGCACCGGTGCTGCGGATCCTCGGGAACTGCCATTCGTTGTTTTCACGGCAGATCGAAACGGGATGATTTCAGGCTCGAGGTTCGCTGTTCCGCTACTGCGGGCGGCCAGCTCCTGGCATCGGACGAGGCGGCCACCGCGCGGACGCGGCGAGCCGGGCAATCCGGCCGTGAACCTCGTGGTGACCCGCTGCGCCCGGCTGCGCCGGGCTGGCAATCGCCACGGGGCGGTAACCTGGACTATTCCAGCGGCGTGTATCGGGAAGGACCGGGCCGGCGACGGCCGATGATTGATGAACCGGAAAAATGTGATCCGCACCCTTACGGCGATCGCTGTCGTGTTGCTGCTTGGCTGGTCATTCTTTTACTTCAGCGATGACACCCGCGGCTACAAGCCGGTCGACACCTCCGTGGCGATGGCCCAGATCAAGTCCGGCAACGTCAAAAGTGCGCAGATCGACGATCGCGAACAACAGGTGCGCATGACGCTGAAAAGCGCCAACGGCGGCACCGACGGGTCCGACAAAATCATCACCAAGTACCCGACCGGTTACGCGGTTCCCCTGTTCGACGCGCTGACCGCTAAAGATGCCCAGGTCGCCACCGCCGTCAACGAGGGCAACATCCTGGGCTCGCTGCTGATCTACGTGCTGCCGTTGCTGCTCTTGGTCGGTCTGTTCATGATGTTTTCCCGCATGCAGGGCGGTGCCCGGATGGGCTTCGGCTTCGGCAAATCGCGGGCCAAGCAACTGTCCAAAGACATGCCCAAGACCACCTTCGCCGACGTCGCCGGCGCCGACGAGGCGGTCGAAGAGCTCTACGAAATCAAAGACTTCCTGCAGAACCCGTCGCGGTACCAGGCGCTTGGCGCCAAGATTCCCAGGGGCGTGCTGCTGTACGGGCCGCCGGGAACCGGTAAGACGCTGTTGGCCCGTGCCGTCGCGGGCGAGGCCAACGTTCCGTTCTTCACCATCTCCGGGTCGGACTTCGTTGAGATGTTCGTCGGCGTCGGCGCATCCCGGGTCCGTGACCTCTTCGAACAGGCCAAGCAGAACAGCCCGTGCATCATCTTCGTCGACGAGATCGACGCCGTCGGCCGCCAGCGCGGCGCCGGGCTGGGCGGCGGCCACGACGAACGCGAGCAGACGCTGAACCAGTTGCTGGTCGAGATGGACGGTTTCGGTGATCGCACCGGCGTGATCCTGATCGCGGCCACGAACCGGCCCGACATTCTCGACCCGGCCTTGCTTCGACCCGGACGCTTCGATCGCCAGATTCCGGTGTCCAGCCCCGACCTGGCCGGCCGGCGTGCGGTGTTGCGGGTGCACTCCAAGGGCAAGCCGTTCGGCCCCGACGTCGAATTCGACGGGCTGGCCAAGCGGACCGTCGGCATGACCGGCGCCGATCTGGCCAACGTCATCAACGAGGCGGCGCTGTTGACCGCCCGCGAGAACGGCACGGTGATCACGGGTGCCGCCCTGGAGGAGGCGGTGGACCGGGTGGTCGGCGGTCCGCGCCGCAAGAGCCGGATCATCAGCGAGCAGGAGAAGAAGATCACCGCCTACCACGAGGCTGGGCACACGCTGGCGGGCTGGGCGATGCCGGGTCTCGACCCGGTCTACAAGGTGACGATCCTCGCGCGGGGCAGCACCGGCGGCCACGCGCTGGCGGTGCCCGAAGACGACAAGGGCCTGCACACCCGCTCGGAGCTGATCTCCAGGCTGGTGATGGCCCTGGGCGGGCGCGCCGCCGAGGAATTGGTGTTCCACGAGCCCACCACGGGTGCGGTATCAGACATCGAGCAGGCCACCAAAATCGCGCGTGCCATGGTCACCGAATTCGGAATGAGCTCCAAACTCGGCGCGGTCAAGTACGGCACCGAACACGGTGACCCCTTCCTCGGCCGGACCATGGGTAACCAGGCCGACTACTCCCACGAAGTCGCCCGCGACATCGACGATGAGGTCCGCAAGCTCATCGAGACCGCGCACACCGAGGCGTGGGAGATTCTCACCGAATACCGCGACGTGCTGGACATTGTGGCCGGCGAGCTGCTGGAGAAAGAAACCCTGCACCGCGCCGAGTTGAAGACGATCTTCGCCGACGTTGAAAAGCGGCCACGGTTAACCCTTTTCGACGAGTTCGGTGGCCGCATCCCGTCGGACAAGCCGCCGATCAAAACACCTGGCGAGCTGGCGATCGAGCGCGGCGAGCCGTGGCCGAAACCCGCGCCCGAACCGGCCTTCAAGGCGGCCATCGCGGCGGCGAGCCGGGATGCCGCGCAGGCCGAGGCCGATCGAGCGACCAACGGCGCCAACGGTTCTCACGGTGCACCGGGCAGTCCCGGCGATGGCCGGGGAAGTGCGAGCGTGGCCGGCGCTCCGCCGCAGCACACGACGCAACCCGACTACGGTGCACCGGCGGGCTGGCACGCTCCCGGATGGCCGCCGCCGCAACAGCCGCCGGGCTACTGGTACCCGCCGCCATCTTCCCCGCCGCCACCGCCGCAGTGGCCGCCGGCGCCGCACAACTACGCGGGCTCCCAGGGCCAGCCCTATCCGCCGTATCCGCCGTATCCGCCGCCTGGTGCCCCAGCACCGGAGGCTGGCCAGGCCGCTGACCCCACGGCCCCGCCAAGCGGCGGCCCGAGTCCGTCCAACCCGTCGACGCACGGCTGAAACGAACGGGGCACCGATGGCTTCAACAACACAGCCGAATTTCCGAACCGCGACCCTGAGCACCCCGGTCTTCGACCAGGCGCGTGCCGAGGCAGCGATCCGCGAGCTGCTGTACGCGATCGGAGAGGACCCGGATCGGCACGGTCTGCTGGACACCCCGTCCCGCGTCGCACGCAGTTACCGGGAGATGTTCGCCGGCCTGTACACCGATCCCGACGCCGTGCTGGACACCACGTTTGACGAGCAGCACGACGAGCTGGTGATGATCAAGGAGATCCCGCTGTACTCCACCTGCGAACACCATCTGGTGGCGTTCCACGGTGTGGCGCATGTGGGATACATCCCCGGTCATGACGGCCGCGTCACCGGATTGTCGAAGATCGCGCGGCTGGTCGACCTATACGCCAAGCGGCCACAGCTGCAGGAGCGGCTCACGGCCCAGATCGCCGACGCGCTGATGCGGAAACTCGATCCGCGCGGGGTAATCGTCATCATCGAAGCCGAACACCTGTGCATGTCCATGCGCGGTGTCCGCAAGCCCGGAGCTGTCACCACGACGTCGGCAGTGCGTGGACAGTTCAAGACCGACAATGCATCTCGAGCTGAGGCGCTCGAACTGATCTTGCGCAAGTGAGCACGACGCGCGTCCAGGTCATGGGGGTCGTGAACGTCACCGACGACTCGTTCTCGGATGGCGGGCAATACCTGGATCCGGACCGTGCCGTCGAGCAGGGCTTGGCGTTGGCCGCCGACGGCGCGGCGATCATCGACGTCGGGGGAGAGTCGACCCGGCCCGGTGCCGTCCGGATAGATCCGCGGGTCGAGACTGCCCGCGTCATTCCGGTCGTCAAAGGGTTGGCTTCGCAAGGCATTACAGTCAGCATCGACACCATGCACGCTGGTGTGGCGCGGGCGGCGCTGGAAAATGGCGCGCGGATGGTCAACGACGTGTCCGGCGGACGCGCCGATGCGAGTATGGCCGATCTGCTTGTCGAGGCCGGTGTGCCTTGGGTCTTGATGCACTGGCGATCCGTTTCCTCTGACCATCCGCACGAAGTGCCCCAATACCGCGATGTGGTTTCCGAAGTGCGCGCCGAGCTGCTCGCCAGCATCGATGACGCGGTTGCCGCGGGCATCGATCCGGCGAAGCTGATCATCGACCCCGGTCTCGGATTCGCCAAGACCGCCCAACATAATTGGGCGTTGCTGCACGCCTTGCCGAAGCTACTGGCGATCGGTGTCCCGGTTCTGGTCGGGGCGTCACGGAAACGGTTCCTCGGTACCCTATTGGCCGGTCCCGATGGTGTGGTACGGCCACCCGACGGGCGTGAGACGGCAACCGCGGTGCTTTCAGCGTTGGCCGCGCTGCACGGCGCATGGGGGGTACGGGTGCACGACGTGCGGGCCTCGGTCGACGCGCTCAAGGTCGTCGACGCATGGACGCAAGCGGGGGAAGTCGAATCCGATGGCTGACCGAATTGAGTTGCACGGCCTGACGGTTCGCGGCCAGCATGGGGTCTTCGACCATGAGCGCGCCGACGGTCAGGACTTCGTTGTCGATATCACTGTCTGGATCGACCTGGTTGACGCCGCGGCCAACGACGAGCTGGCAGACAGCTACGACTACGGTGTCCTGGCTCAGCGGGCGGCCGCTATCATCGCCGGGCCGGCGCGCAATTTGATCGAAACGGTCGCCGCCGAGATCGCCGAGGATGTGATGAGAGACCAGCGGGTGCACGCCGTCGAGGTGACGGTGCACAAGCCGCAGGCTCCGATTCCCCAGACCTTCGGCGATGTGGCGGTGGTGGTCCGACGGTCGCGACGCGGCGGACGGGGTTCGGTGATTCCCGCCGGAGGGGGGCGCTGATGCGGGTGGTGTTGTCGATCGGATCCAACCTCGGTGACCGGTTGGCCCGGCTGCAGTCGGTGCTCGACCGGCTGGGCGAGGCGGTGCAGGCGGTTTCTCCGGTCTATGAGACGGCGGCCTGGGGCGGCGTCGAGCAGGGCCCGTTCCTCAACGCCGTGCTGATCGCCGGGGACACGACGCTCGACGGACATGGTTGGTTGCGTCGCGCCCAGGAGATGGAGCAGTCGGCGGATCGGGTCCGCGGACAGCGTTGGGGCCCACGCACTCTCGATGTGGACCTGATCAGCTGCTATCAGACGTCGGCGGCCGGGGACACCGAAGTGTTCTCGCTGGAAGACGGTCTGACCCTGCCGCATCCCCTGGCTCACTTGCGAGCCTTCGTGATGATTCCGTGGCTCGCCGTTGACCCGGTGGCGGAGCTGACGGTGGCCGGTGGAAAGCAGCCCGTCGCAAAGCTGCTCGCGCAACTGGATCCCGCCGACCGCGCTAGTGTGCAACTGACCGGGCTGATGCTCGAACAGCGAGGCGAGAGTACGGAATTCGACTCGGTCCCGGAAACCTGATGGGCCCGACCCGGAAACGTGATCTGACGGCCGCGGTGATCGGCACTGCGGTGCTCGGATACCTGCTCGTCGTATTGCTATACCGGTGGTTTCCACCGATCACGGTGTGGACGGGGCTGTCGTTGCTTGCGGTCGGCGTCGCCGAGGCGCTGTGGGGGCGTTATGTCCGGGCCAAGATCAGCGACGGTGAGATCGGCGACGGGCCCGGCTGGCTACATCCGCTCTCGGTGGCCCGCAGCCTGGTCATCGCCAAAGCATCGGCCTGGGTGGGCGCCTTGGCGCTGGGTTGGTGGGTCGGGGTTCTGGTCTACTTGCTGCCGCGGCGGTCGTGGCTGAGGGTGGCCGGCGAAGACACCGCGGGCACGGCGGTGGCGGCGGTCAGCGCGCTGGCTTTGGTGGTTGCTGCGCTGTGGCTGCAACATTGCTGCAAGTCGCCGGCGGATCCGACCGAGCATGGCGACGGCGCCGAAAATTAGCTCGGCTCGGTGACGGTGCGGGCCTCCGCCGACCCAAGTGGGAGGCGGGCGATTAGTTTCGCTCGGTGACCATGCGGCCCGCCGAAGCGGCCCGAGGTGGCGGCACCTCCCGCTTGCGGGGAGAGTTATGGGCAATCAGCCCACGTGAGAATCGCCGGAGCACGCCGACACGCGGAGTGACCTCGGCCCGGTACAGTCGGGCCATGACCGATCTGCCCCGCGGCGCCCGGGTGCGGCGCGGCGGCCGCAGACCGGGTTGGGTACTGCTGACGGCGTTGCTGGTGCTCGCTATCGGCGCCAGTTCTGCGCTGGTTTTCACCAGCCGGGTGGAGCTCCTCAAGCTCGGCGTGATCCTCGCCTTGTGGGCCGCCGTCGTCGCTGCGTTCGTGTCGGTGATCTATCGCCGGCAAAGCGACGTGGATCAGGCCCGGGCGCGGGACCTGAAGCTGGTTTACGACCTGCAGCTAGACCGCGAAATCTCGGCTCGGCGCGAGTACGAGCTCACGGTGGAGTCTCAGCTGCGTCGCGAGCTGGCCAGCGAACTGCGCGCGCACGCCGCAGACGAGGTCTCGGCGCTGCGGGCCGAGTTGGCCGCCCTGCGCACCAATTTGGAGATCTTGTTCGACGCCGAACTCAGCGACCGGCCGGCACTGGAGACCGAACGCAGGTCCGTGCGAGCTTCCAGCGACTGGGATCGCGAGCACGAAAGCGCACGCGAACGAGTCAACCGGGTGACCTCGGTGCGCGCCGAAGAGCCTCCTCGGCGCACGGACGACAGCTCGATCATCGACGTGCCCGAGGAACCGCTGGCGCCACCGCCACCGCCACCGCCACCGCCGCGGCAGCCGGTCGCGGATAGCTACCAGCCTGCGGCCTACGCCTACCAACCCGCTGGGGCTCACGAGGCCTCCGGGGTAAACGGTGCCGCTGAGGTGTATGAGCCTGCAGAGGTGGGCCCGGGTGCGCATCGGGACCGGGGCCAGCGATCCGCTGGGGTCCGACAGGATGACCCGATACCACCCCCCGGTTGGGCTCCGCCGGGCGTGTCACCCGCGGGCGGGGCAGAGCGGCAACCCGAGGGCCGTGGCTGGGTCCCACCGGAGCAGGCGTCGGAGAACGGTGGCTGGGCCGTGCCCGCGGCCTCGCCCCCGAGCCCCGCAGAGTGGTACGAGCCGCCGCCGCCACGCCGTTCACACCGGCGGCAGGAGACGCCCCCGCAGCCCGAGCCGCGGTTTGTACCTCCACCCGTCGTACCTCCACCCGCGCCGCCCGAGCCGCCGCCGGAACAACCGCGGCCCGACTGGTCGGCGCCGACAACGCCGCCCCGGCATCAAGAAACGCCCGCGGCCTGGCAGCCGGTGAGTTCCGACGGACAATGGCTCCCCGCCGGAGCACCTGGCAGTAACTGGAATCCCGAATCGGGCGAAAACGCCGGCAGCGTGCCGTGGAAGTACGACAACTCCCCGTCCCGCGACCGGACTTCGCACAGTTCTCCCAGCATCAGCGAAGCCGCGCCGGCGTCGCCGGCGCCGGTTGAGCGGCGCGGCCGCCATTCCAGCGCCGTCGAGTCGGCAAGTCAGATCGACGAATCCGAAGCCGATTGGCGCGAGCCAGATCGTCGCGCGCGGGCTCGTCATTCCGCTGAAAGCTCCGCACACCCAGATTCCGGCATCGGCGAACCCGCGACGCCGACGCCGGCAATGTCACCGCCACCGCCACCGCCGCCGATGCCACCCCCGCCCCCGCCGCCAAGCGACAGGGAGCCGGTGATGTCGCCGCCACCGTCAGCGCCCCCACCCGCGGCCCGCCATCGCGGCACCGATCCGTTGGATGCCGACGCTCCGCCATCCGGCGGCCAGTCGGTCGCCGAATTGCTGGCCCGGTTGCAAAACAGCCCGTCCGGAGGCGGCGGACGCCGGCGCCGTGAGGACTGAGGCGAAGACCACAGCGCGATTCGCGTCGTCGCCGGGGTAGAGTCTTAGCGACCGTCCGGTACCCGCACCGCGGGACTGGAACGAAACAAGAGACTTGTGAGGGTCGTCTGCGATGGTGCAGTTCGACGGATTGCGCCCCGCCCGGCTCAAGGTGGGCATCATCTCCGCCGGCCGGGTCGGAACGGCGTTGGGGGTTGCGCTGGAACGCGTCGACCACGTCGTGGTGGCGTGCAGCGCGGTTTCCCAGGCGTCGCGCCACCGTGCCGAACGTTGGTTGCCCGACACCCCGGTGTCGCCGGTACCGGACGTTGCCGGCAACGCCGAGCTGCTGCTGCTGGCCGTGCCCGACACCGAGCTGCCGGCGCTAGTTTCGGGGTTGGCGGCCACCTCGGCGGTGCGGCCGGGCACCATCGTCGCGCACACCTCGGGTGCCAACGGCGTGGCCGTGCTGGCGCCGCTGAGCGGGCAGGACTGCATACCGCTGGCCATTCATCCGGCGATGACGTTCACCGGCTCCGACGAGGACATCGCCCGGCTGCCGGACACCTGCTTCGGGATCACCGCCGCCGACGAGGTCGGGTACGCGATCGCGCAGTCCCTGGTGCTGGAGATCGGCGGCGAGCCGTTCCGGGTCCGCGAGGATGCGCGGACGCTGTATCACGCCGCGTTGGCCCATGCCGGTAACCACATCGTCACGGTGCTCGCCGATGCCCTGGACGCCTTGCGCGCCGCGCTGTCGGGGACCGAACTCCTCGGTCAACAGCTCGTCGACGATCAACCCGGCGGCATCGCCGAACGAATACTGGGGCCGCTGGCCCGCGCGGCGTTGGAGAACACCCTGCGACGAGGGCAGGCGGCGCTGACCGGTCCGGTCGCGCGCGGTGATGCCGGCGCGGTGGCCGGTCACCTGAATGCGCTGGCGGCGGTGAACGCCGAACTGGCCCAGGCCTACCGGGTGAATGCCCTGCGCACCGCGCAACGCGCGCATGCGCCCGACGAGGTCCTTAAGATCCTCGAGGTTTCGGCGCGGTGACCGTCAACAGGCCGCCGAAGTTCAACGCCGGCGAACTCAACGTGTATGCGAGCCCCAGCGATGTCGGCGAGGTCAGCCGTGCGCTGCGCCATACCGGTCGGCGAGTGATGCTGGTACCGACGATGGGGGCGCTGCACGACGGGCACCTCGCCCTCGTCCGTGCCGCCAAACGGGTCGCCGGCTCGGTGGTGGTGGTGTCGATCTTCGTCAACCCGCTGCAATTCGGTGCGGATGAAGATCTCAGCGCCTACCCGCGGATCGTCGAAGACGACCTGGCGTTATTGCGTGGCGAAGGCGTTGAAATAGCTTTCACCCCAAGTGTTTCAGCGATGTACCCCGACGGCCCGCGTACCTCGGTGCATCCGGGTCCGCTGGGATCCGAGCTCGAGGGAGCCGCCCGGCCCACTCATTTCGCCGGCATGCTCACCGTGGTGCTGAAGCTGCTACAGATTGTGCGCCCGGACCGAGTGTTCTTCGGCGAGAAGGACTATCAGCAACTGGTGTTGGTCCGGCAGATGGTCGCCGACCTGAACGTCGATACTCGGGTGATCGGTGTGCCGATCGTGCGCGAATCAGACGGCCTGGCGATGTCGTCGCGCAACCGCTACCTCGATCCCACGCAACGCGAACTGGCGGGCGTGCTGTCGGCGGCGCTGCTTGCCGGGACGCATGCGGCCTCGGGCGGTGCGGATACGGCGCTTGCGGCGGCCCGCGCCGTGCTGTCCGAGATACCCGCGATCGACGTGGAATACCTTCAGGTGCGTGACCCTGAACTCGGGCCCGCCCCGGCATACGGCCCGGGCCGGCTGCTCGTCGCGGCCCGGCTCGGTGCTACCAGGCTCCTTGACAATGTCGCAATTGAAATCAGCACTACCGTCGGCGCCGACGGGCGAGAGCCCGCGGTTACCGGCAATCGAACCCTCGAATCACCCTGGAGGAACTGATGTTACGAACAATGCTCAAGTCGAAGATCCACCGGGCGACCGTCACGCAGGCAGACCTGCACTACGTCGGCTCGGTGACGATCGACGCCGACTTGATGGATGCGGCCGACCTGCTCGAGGGTGAACAGGTGACCATCGTCGACATCGACAACGGCGCCCGGCTCGTCACCT
>Ga0210395_10002044_pt1 | contig 15746 bp, 12 predicted proteins | sample IncBWH4OmetaG_FD_150861 | JGI IMG/M metagenome (GOLD analysis project Ga0210395, IMG submission 150861) | Forest soil microbial communities from Barre Woods Harvard Forest LTER site, Petersham, Massachusetts, United States - Inc-BW-H-4-O ... | reverse complement strand
CGCCAGCAGACGTACAACTAAGCCCTAATCCCCTGGGCTCATTCGTCAAGCGAAACGTTCGCACCACGCCACGAGCTGGGAGCTGTGTCATAGCATGTTCCTGTTGTTCTGTGGGTCAAATAGAAAAACGCGACGCGCACGAATAAGCTCGCGCGCGCCCATAGACTCGGCGGTCACTTGAAATGGCTATGAGAGGTCTGATTTGGGAAAGCAGAGCGGCGACGGCATCCCGCGCGGCAATGCTGCACGTGGGCGCAGCTTACTACGCCGCGAAGTTTTTCACTTCACTCCCACTCAATCGTCCCCGGCGGCTTGCTCGTCACGTCGTAAACGACGCGATTGACGCCCTTCACCTCATTGATGATGCGCGTCGCCACCGCGCCGATGAATTTCATGTCGAAGGGATAAAAATCCGCGGTCATGCCGTCGGTCGAGGTCACCGCGCGTAGCCCGACGACGAAATCGTAGGTGCGGAAATCGCCCATGACGCCGACGGTGCGTACCGGCAAGAGCACGGCGAAGGCTTGCCAGATGTCGTCGTAGAGGCCGGCGCGGCGGATTTCTTCGATGAAGACGTCGTCGGCGAGGCGCAGGATGTCGAGTTTTTCACGGGTGATCGCGCCCGGGCAGCGGATGGCGAGCCCGGGGCCGGGGAATGGATGGCGGCCGACGAAGGCGTCGGGCAGGCCGAGCTCGCGGCCCAGCGCGCGGACCTCGTCCTTGAACAATTCGCGCAACGGCTCGACGAGCTTCATGTTCATGCGCGCGGGCAAGCCGCCGACATTGTGGTGTGACTTGATGGTCACCGACGGGCCGCCGGTGAACGACACGCTCTCGATGACGTCGGGATAGAGCGTGCCCTGGGCCAAAAATTCGGCGCCGCCGAGCTTTTTGGCTTCCGCCTCGAACACGTCGATGAACAATTTGCCGATGGTCTTGCGCTTGATTTCGGGGTCCTCGACGCCGGCGAGCGCATCGATAAACGTATCAGCCGCGTCCACATGGACCAGCGGAATGTTGTAAGCGCCGCGGAACAGCGCCACGACTTTTTCGGCTTCGCCGAGCCGCAGCAAGCCGTGGTCGACGAACACGCAGGTGAGCTGATCACCGATAGCCTCGTGGATCAGGACCGCGGCAACGGCGGAATCGACGCCGCCGGACAGCCCGCAGATCACCCTGCCTTTGCCGACCTGCCGGCGGATTTTCTCGATCGCCTCGTCCTTGAAGGCGCGCATGGTCCAGTCGCCGGCGCAGCCCGCGATGTTGCGCACGAAATTGCGCAGGATGGCGGCGCCGTGCGGCGTGTGCACAACTTCGAGATGGAATTGGGTGGCGTAGAACTTGCGCTTGTCGTCGGCGATCATGGCGATCGGCGCATTGGCCGAGGTGCCAATGGCGACAAATCCTTGCGGCGGCTTGGTGACCCGGTCGCCATGGCTCATCCAGACCGGATAGCGCTGGCCGACCTGCCAGACGCCATCGGTGAGCGGCGACGGCGTCGTCAGCTCGACCTCGGCGCGGCCGAATTCGCGGTGATGGCCGGCCTCGACCTTGCCGCCCAGCTGATGCGCCATGGCCTGCTCGCCGTAGCAGATGCCAAGCACCGGCAGGCCGGCCTGGTAGATCGCCATCGGCGCAAGCGGCGCGTCGGTATCGAGCACCGAGGCCGGTCCGCCGGAGAGGATGATCCCCTTCGGCTTCATCTCGCGCAGCGCGGTTTCAGCCTTTTGGAACGGCGCGATCTCGCAATAGACCCCCTCCTCGCGCACCCGCCGGGCGATGAGCTGGGTCACCTGCGAGCCGAAATCGACGATGAGAATCTTGTCGTGGGACGACGTGTTGCTGGAAGGTGTCGTGTTGCTGGAAGTTGCCATGGGCGAATCTAGGGGAGTCGCCTCGATCTGTCGAGCTTTTGCGGAAGCGTTCATCCGGTGCGCCGTAACAGGCTGACGAAAAACCCGTCGGTCTCGGTCCGGCGCGGCGTCATCAGCAAACCCTCGCCGGAGATAAGCGCGGCGCGGGTAAAAAGATAGGCGCGCTCGCCCAGGGCCTGGGCCAGTTCGGCGGGTTTTTCCACGGAAAAATCCGGGTTTCGCCCGACAAAATCCCGCACCTGGTCGCCGTTCTCCTCGGCGAGCACCGAGCAGGTGATGTAAGCGATTCGCCCCTTCGGCTTGGTCAGCGCCACGGCGCGGTCGAGCAGCGCGGCCTGCTGCTTCACCCTTTCGGCGACCGCGCCCGGGCGGATGCGCCACTTGGCGTCGGGATTGCGCCGCCAGGTGCCGGTGCCGGTGCAGGGCGCGTCGATCAGCACCAAATCGGCGCGGCCGACAAGATCGGTCAGCACGTCGCTTTCGCCGCGCGGGGTGCGGACCTGGATGTTGCGCGCGCCGGCGCGTGCGAGGCGTTCATGAATCGGCACCAATTGGCGCTTGTCGATGTCGGTGGCGTAGATCTGACCGCGATTTTCCATGGCCGCCGCGAGCGCCAGCGTCTTGCCGCCGGCGCCGGCGGCAAGATCGATCACCTGCTCGCCGGGTTTTGCGCCGGCAAAAATCGCGGCAAGCTGCGAGCCTTCGTCCTGGATTTCGATCAAGCCCTTGCGAAAGGCCGGCTCGGCATGGATGGCCGGGCTTCGGGCATCGGCGGACATCCGGATGCGCAAGCCCAGCGGCGACCAGCGCGTCGGCTCGACGTGCAGATGCGCGAGTTTTGGCAGCACTTCCTCGCGCTCGGCCATCAACGTGTTGACGCGCATATCGAGCGGCGCACGGCTCGCCAGCGCCTCGCCCTCGGCACCGCGCTCGTCGCCAAAAACCCGCGCAAAATAGGGATCGAGCCAATCCGGGTATTCGCCTTGCACGGCTTGAGGCGCAGCGCCGAGTGAACGGGCATCGAATGCCGCCAGTTCCGCTTCGGTCAACGGCGCGGGCGCAAAGCGCTCGCCGCTGCACAGCGCAGCGATCGCCGCCACATCAAGTCCGCGCTCGCGATGCAGCATGCCAAGCAATATCGCGCGCGGGCTCGCCTCGCCCATGAGCCAGCCGGAAGACGCCCTGCGGCGCAGCGCGTCATAGACCAGCCCGGCAAGCGCTGAGCGGTCGGACGAGCCGGCGAAACGGTGCGACAGGCCCCAGTCCTTGAGCACGTCGACGGCCGGGCGCCGCCGCGCCTCGATGTCGGCGAGGATTTCAATGGCGGCGGATAAGCGAGCCGACGGCGTCATTTCGCGATCTTCGGCGAACGCTGCGGCGCTGGTGACGGCACGCGATTACTTTTTCTTCTTGGCGTTTTTCTTCCCGTTCGTCTTATCGCTCGCCTTATTGTTCGTCTTGGCCTTGATGGCGGCGGCGCGGTGCGCTCCCTGCGTATCGTGCCAGCGCACGCGTTGGCGCACTTCCCGTATCGCTTCCGCCAGGTCGCGGACATGAATGCCTTTCGGCGCTTTTCCGGCGTCCACGCTCTTGAGCATGCGGCGCAGCAAATCGTCGTCCTGCTCGTCGCGATAGGGTTTGAGATCGAGATCCTTCGGCACTTTGGTCAGCCGCTCGTCGCCGATGGTTTTGACGTATTTCTGCATGAACGCGTCGTATTTGCGCCACGTGATCCCGGCCGCGCGCACCGCCGCCTCTTCGGCGCGCGTCGCGATCTGATGGGCATGAAGGTAATGCAGGCCGAGCTGATCGATCAGCGTCTTCTCGACCTCCTCGTGCAGGATGAGAAAGCGATCGGTGTCGATCTTGCGGCCGCGGAATTTGAAGAATTGCGGCATGTGACGGTCGATATAGATCGTCTTGCCGTTGAGGCTGTAACCGGCGAGGTAGGGAATATCGTGGCTGCGGTCGAGTTTCTTGACGCGCCGGCAGATCGCGTCGAGCGCGCGATCCATCATCAGGCTCGAGACGTACCATTCCGGCAGCCGGAGCTTTTTGTGCGGGGCGGTGGGATGGCAATAATCAAGCGGCATGGCTTTGAATCCTTAGCGCAGCGTCAGCACCTCGACGATATAAATGACCCACATGATCGCGAGCACCAGCCCGCCCGCACCATACAACGCTCCGCGCAGCCGAACGATGTTGCTCGTCACATGGACACAGGCGTGCAGGATGCGCAAGATCACGAACACCCAGGCCAGCACCACGAACACGATGCCGGCGAGGTGCGTCACATATTCGAGTATCGTCAGCACATAGAACAGTACCGGCAGCTCGAACTGGTTGGCGAACGCGTTCGCAAACTGCGTCGTGCGCTTGGACCAATTCGGCTCGCGCAACGCGATATTGTCCGGCCGCACCGCGCCCGAATTGAAGTCTTGGGTACGCAGCGCCGCCATGCACGACCAGATCACGAAGGTGAGGATCACCTCGACGAACAACGGCAACAAGATCATTTGAACAGACATTGGTGCAAATTCTCCGGCTGCAAATTATCCAGCTGACCGTCCGTCCTACCACGGCGCGCCGCACGCCGCCAATGTGGCAGCATCACAACTTGACGCTGATCGCCGTCTCGCCGTCGTCATCGAGCAGCGCGCTGCGCCAGGTTTTGCCGTCGAACAACGCCTTGCGCACGGCGTCGGCCGTGCCGCCGTGGTTCAGATTGGCGGTAATCAGCGTGCCGCCGGTGCGCAACAGCCCGCGCAACGCTTTATGCAGCGCCGGCACCGGCGTATGGCCGTCGAAAAAAGCAACATCGTAGCCGGGATCGAGCGTCGGCAGCACGGTCGCAAAATCGCCTTCGTGGATGGTGATGCGATGATCCAAGCGGGCGGCCGTAATATTGTCGCGCGCCAGCTGCACGTGCTCGGGATCGCGCTCGATTGTGTCGACGGTCGAGTCCGGCGCGCCGGAGGCAAACGACAGCGCCGTATAGCCGAGCGCCGTTCCCAGTTCCAAGATACGGCGCGCATTTGCGGCGGCAGCCAGCGCCGCCAACAGCGGACCGTTGTCATAAGGATAAGTACCGCAGCCATGACGCGCGCGGTGGGCGTCGGTGGCCGCTTTCACTTTCGCGAACGGGTCTGCCGCTCCCGCCATGACAGGACCTTAGCTTCGGCTCGGATAATTCGGGCTCTCGCGCGTGATGGTGACGTCGTGGACGTGGCTCTCGCGCAGGCCGGCGCCGGAGATGCGCACGAATTCCGCCTTGTCGTGGAACTCGGTCAGATCTTTCGCGCCGACATAGCCCATGGCGGCGCGCAAGCCGCCGATCAGTTGGTGCAACACGTTGGCCACCGGCCCCTTATAGGGGACCTGGCCCTCAATGCCTTCCGGCACCAGCTTGAGCGTGTCCTTGATCTCCTGCTGGAAATAGCGGTCGGCCGAGCCGCGCGCCATGGCGCCGACGGAGCCCATGCCGCGGTAGGTTTTGTAGGAACGGCCCTGAAACAGAAAAACCTCGCCCGGCGTCTCGTCGGTGCCGGCAAGCAGCGAGCCGACCATGGCGCAATCGGCGCCGGCCGCCACCGCTTTGGCGAGATCGCCGGAATATTTGATGCCGCCGTCGGCGATCACCGGCGTATTGCTCTTTTTCGCCACCTCGACCGAATCCATGATCGCCGTGAGCTGCGGCACGCCGACGCCGGCAACAATGCGCGTGGTGCAGATCGAGCCCGGCCCGATGCCGACCTTGATGGCGTCGGCGCCGGCATCGATCAGCGCCTTGGCGCCCTCGGCAGTGGCGATATTGCCCGCCACCACTTGCACCGCATTCGACATCCGTTTGATCCGCGTGACGGTTTCGAGCACGCGCCGGGAATGGCCGTGCGCGGTATCGACGACGACAAGGTCGACGCCGGCATTGATCAGCGCTTCGCTGCGCGCAAAACCGGCTTCGCCGACCGACGTGGCGGCGGCGACCCGCAAGCGGCCCTGCTCGTCCTTGCAGGCATTGGGATTAGCCACCGCCTTCTCGATGTCCTTCACCGTGATCAGGCCGACGCAGCGGTAGTCGTTGTCGACGACCAGGAGTTTCTCGATGCGGTGCTGATGCAGCAAACGCTTGGCCTCGTCCTGGCCGACGCTCTCGCTCACCGTGACCAGCCGCTCCTTGGTCATCAGCTCGGATACTTTTTGCCGCCGGTCGGTGGCAAAGCGCACGTCGCGGTTGGTGAGAATGCCGACGAGCTTGCCGGCGCGGCCGTTGCCGCCGCCTTCGACCACCGGAATGCCGGAAATATGATGCTCCTGCATCAGCGTCAGCGCGTCGGCGAGCGTGGCGTCCGGCTGGATGGTGACGGGGTTCACCACCATGCCGGATTCGAATTTCTTCACCTGGCGCACCTGCGCCGCCTGAATATCGGGCTCGAGATTGCGGTGAATGACGCCGATACCGCCGGCCTGCGCCATGGCGATCGCCATGTTGGCCTCGGTCACGGTGTCCATGGCGGACGCGAGTATAGGGATATTGAGCGAAACGTTGCGCGTGATGCGCGACCGGATGTCCACGTCCGACGGCAGGACGTCGGACAGGCCGGGCTTCAACAGCACGTCGTCGAAGGTGTATGCTTCGCGCGGTATGTCCCTTGAAGTCACTGCCATTGCCAACTCCGCGTAGTCTCAATTGCGGGCCGGCCCTTGGGGTGACGCCTTGCGAACGAGCGGACTAAAATCCCCTCGCCCAACTGGATCGCCCACTTCTGGGGCCCGCTTTTGGGTTGGCGGCGGTCGATAGCACGCCTTGACGATAAATAATAGCCATCGCGGCTGAAAACAGGTGGAAACGTCATGAAGACCCGGTTCGATCGTCGTGAATTCAGCCTTGGCGCCTTGGCCGCCGGCACCGCGCTTGCGCGTACGGGCCGCCCGGCCCGCGCGCAGACCGCGCCGGTGAAGATTCGCGTCGGCTGGGTGGTGGTGCCAGCGTCCTTGGCGCCGCTCATCCTGGAAAAGAAGGACATTCTCAAGCATTTCGGCCAGTCCTACGTCGCCGAGGCGACCCGCTTCGAAGGCACGCCACCGGTCATCACCGCGCTGGCTTCCGGTGAACTCGACATCGGCCCGCTGGCGTTTTCGTCCTTCGGCCTTGCCATCCAGAACGCCCATATGGACGACCTGCGGGTGATCAGCGACGAAATCCAGGACGGCGTCGCGGGCCATGGCTCGAACGAGTTCATGGTGCTCAAGGATGGGCCGGTCAAAACCGTGGCCGACCTCAAGGGCAAGGTGCTCGCCACCAACGCCATGGGCAGCGCCGTCGACATCGCCATGCGGGCGATGCTGCGCAAGAACGGGCTTGAGGCCAACAAGGACTACACCATCGTCGAGGCGCCCTTCCCGGCCATGCGCGCGGTGCTGTCGGAGAAAAAGGCCGACCTGATCAGCGCCGTGCCGCCGTTCTCGCTCGATCCGCAATTGCGCGACATCGCGAACACGCTGTTCACGCAAAAGGAAGCGTTCGGCATCACGCAACTCACCATGTGGACGGCGCGCACCGGTTTTATCGAGCAGAACCGCGCCGCGCTCGTCGATTTTCTCGAAGACGTGGTGCGCGCCGTGCGCTGGTACACCGATCCGCAGAACCACGAGGAAGCCGTCGCCATCGTGGCGCGGCTGAACAAAGCGCCGCCGGCGCGCATGGAGTGGGCGTTCGGCGAGCGCGATCAATATCGCGATCCGAACGGCATGCCCAACATCGCCGCGCTGCAGAATAACCTGCAACTGCAAAAACAGGGCGGCTTCCTGAAAGACGATATCGACGTGAAGAAGTTTTCCGACCTGAGCATGGTTACGGAAGCAGCGAAACGCTTGGGATGATTTTACGGGGCGGGAAGTAAGAATCGCAGGCCGCCGAAGCGCCTGCGCTGGTCCACTGCGGGGGCGCAGAGTAGATTGCCCTGATGCGAGAATCACCGCCGCTGCGGCGTAATCCATGCCGGCGCCAGCTGCCGATTGCCGCGCTGCTTTTGCTCGCCGTGCTTCCGGCACGCGCGCAGGATATTTCCACCCAGGATCTTTCGGCCAATGAACGGCGCTGCACCGGACAATGGCGCGCGACGGTCGAGGAGCGCGTCGCATCGTGCACGACGCTGATCGATTCCGGCCGCTACCAGCCGGCCAACCTCGCCATCCTGCACGACAACCGCGGCATGGCATTCCGCGCCAAGGGCGATCTGACCAATGCACGCTCGGATTTCGACCAGGCGATAAGCCTTAATCAAAACTACACCCGCGCCTATGCCAATCGCGGCAGCCTCGCGCTGGCGCAGCGCGACTTCGACGGCGCCATCACCGATCTCGACCAGGCGATCAAGCTCGATGCCACCGATGCGAGCCTGTTCATGGCGCGCGGCAATGCCTACGACGGCAAGGGCGACGGCGATCGCGCCATCGCCGACTATGACGAAGCGATCCGGCTGTCGCCCAATTACGCCTCGGCCTACTTCAATCGCGGGCTGGCGTTGCGCCACGAGGGCGATCTCGACCGCGCGATTGCCGACTACGATCAGGCGATAAAGCTTGACCCAAAGAACACCTCCGCCATCAACAACCGCGGCATTGCCTGGTTCCAAAAAGGCGATCTCGACCGCGCCATCGCCGATTACAGTCAGGCGATCCGGCTCGACCCCAATTTGGCGGCGGCTTACAACAATCGCGGCGATGCATTGCGCGCCAAGGGCGACTTCGTCCACGCCACCGCCGATTTCGATCGCGCCATCAAGATCTCGCCGCAGTTCGCTCTCGCCTATGACAACCGCGGCCTGGTCGCGTACCAGCAAAACGACTACGACCGCGCCATCGCCGATTTCACTACGGCGATCGAGCTCGATCCCAAGAGCGTCCAGGCCTATGCCAATCGCGGCAACGCCTATGCCGACAAAGGCGACCGCGACTCAGCGCTCGCCGATTACGATGCGGCCATTGGCCTCGACCCGAACAATGCCGATGTCCGCTACGACCGCGGCCTCGCGTTGCGCCGGAGCGGCGATCTCGACCGCGCCATCGCCGATTTAAGCGAGGCGGTCCGGCTCAACCCTCGGCTTGCCGGAGCCTTTAACGAGCGCGGCTACGCCTATTATCAGAAGCGCGATTTCGACCGCGCCATCGCCGACTACGATGCGGCGATCGGGCTCAATCCGCAATTCGCCGTCGCCTACAACAACCGCGGCAATGCCTATGACGACAAGGGCGATCCCGGCCGTGCCATTGCCGACTACGCTGCTGCGCTGCGCCTCGATGCTACCTATGCCGCCGCGTATTACAATCGCGGCATTGCCTGGCGTCACAAAGGCGACCCGGACCGCGCCATCGCCGACTACGACCTGGCGATCAAGCTCAATCCGACGGCGGCGGCCTACAACAATCGCGGCAGCGCCTGGGCCGCCAAGGGCGAGACCGATCGCGCGCTCGCCGATCTCGATCAAGCGATAAAACTCGATCCGCGTTTGCCCGACGCCTACATCAACCGCGGCAACGCCAAGCGCGATCGGCTCGACCTCGTCGCCGCCGTCGCCGACTACACCCTCGCCATCTCGCTGTCGCCGAACGCGGCGCTGGCCTACTACAACCGCGCCTGGGCGCATTATCTTGCCGCCGAGAGCGCCGATGCGCTCAGTGACGCCAATCGCGCCATCGAGCTCGACGGCCATGCGGCGAGTGCATTTTCGACGCGCGGCCTGATCCGCGAGCGGATGGGCGACACCGAGGGCGCGATTGCCGACTTCCGCCAGGCGCTCAAGCTCGATCCGGCGTTCCAGCAGCCGGCCGAGGGCTTGAAACGGCTGCAAGCCGGCCCAGCAAAAAGCCAATAGATCCGCGCATGCAGTCGAAGCCGAACGACCGCATCGTGCCGCTGATCGTCGCCGTAGCGCTGTTCATGGAGAACATGGACTCCACGGTGATCGCGACCTCGCTGCCGGCCATTGCGCGTGCCATCGGCACCAACCCGCTGGCGCTGAAGCTCGCGGTCACCTCTTATCTGCTCTCGCTCGCCATCTGCATTCCGGCGAGCGGCTGGACCGCCGACCGCTTCGGCGCCCGCAACGTGTTTGGCATCGCCATCGGCGTTTTCATCCTCGGCTCGATCGGCTGCGCGGCGTCGCATTCGCTTCCGCAATTCGTCATCGCCCGCATCGTCCAGGGCATGGGCGGCGCGATGATGACGCCGGTCGGCCGGCTGATCATGGTGCGCAGCATCGACAAGCACCTTTTGCTCAACGCCATGGCGCTTGTCACCGTACCGGCGCTGATCGGCCCGATCTGCGGCCCGCCGCTCGGCGGCTTCATCACGACTTATGCGTCATGGCATTGGATTTTTCTGATCAATGTGCCAATCGGGCTCGTCGGCATCGTCGCGGCGACGCGCTTTATCCCCAACGTGCGCGTCGAGCATCGCCACCCGTTCGACTTCTTGGGCTTCGTTCTCTCCGGCCTCGGCATCGGCGGGCTTGCCTTCGGGCTTTCGGTGATGGGGCTCGACTTTTTACCTGTGAGCGTCGTCGCCGCGCTGCTCGGCGTCGGCGCTATTTCAACGATTGCCTATATGTTCCACGCCAGGCGCACGCCGGCGCCGATCCTCGATCTCAATCTGCTCAAGCTGCCGACATTTCGCGCCAGCATTGTCGGCGGCTTTTTGTTCCGGCTCGGCGTCGGGGCGCTACCCTTCCTGCTGCCGCTGTTGCTGCAGATCGGCTTTCACCTGTCGCCGTTTCAATCAGGCCTGATCACTTTCACCAGCGCGCTCGGCTCGATGTTCATGAAGGCCGCCGTCGCCGGCGTGCTCAAGCGGCTGGGCTATCGCAACGTGCTGCTCTACAACAGCCTGATCAGCAGCGTGTTTCTCATGGCCTGCGCGACATTCGTGCCCGACATGCCGTTCTGGGCGATGATCGCGATCCTGTTGTCCGGCGGCTTCTTCCGCTCGCTGCAATTCACCAGCATCAACACCATCGCCTATGCCGAGATCGATGCGCCGCTGATGAGCCGCGCCACCGCGCTCACCGCCGTAGCCCAGCAACTATCGCTATCGACCGGCGTCGCCGTCGGCGCATTGGTAGTCGAGATGACGCTGCGGCTGCGACATGAAACGACGATGAGCGCCGTGGATTTTCCGCCGGCGTTTCTTGTCATCGGCGCGCTGGCGGCGACCGCAGCGCTGATCTTCTATCGTCTCGCGCCCGATGCCGGCGAGGAGCTGTCGGGGCGCAGGGTCGTGCGGGCGCAGATGGCCGATTAACGGCCCTGAGCGCCGCGAAAGCCGCGAGCCAACAAATAAAGCTCCGCCGAATCGCTGCGGCTGGCCGGCGGCTTGACGTGTTTGACCGTCGCAAAATCGCGCTTGAGCGCGGCCAGCAGACTGGCTTCGGTGCCACCTTGCAGAACCTTGCAGACGAACGCGCCGCCCTCGGCGAGTACCTCGCGAGCGAATTGGGCCGCTGCGTCCGCCAATGCCATGATGCGCAAGTGATCGGTCTTGCGATGGCCGGTTGCGTTCGACGCCATATCAGAAAGCACCACGTCAGCTTTGCCGCCAAGCAGGGCCTTCAGTTGCTCCGGCGCCGCGTCGTCGAGAAAGTCGAGTTTCAAAAATTCGACCCCGACGATCGGTTTCATGTCGAGAATATCGAGCGCGATGACGCGGCCGCCGGCGCCGACGCGCCGCACGGCGATCTCGCTCCAACCGCCGGGCGCGGCGCCGAGATCGACGACGCGCGCGCCCGGTTTGAGCACACGGGATTTGTCGTCGATTTCGGCAAGCTTATAGGCGGCGCGGGAGCGAAAGCCTTCGCGCTTGGCGCGCATTACGTAAGGGTCGCGGAGCTGGCGCTCGAGCCAGGTCCGCGATGATAATGTGCGGTGCTTCTCGTCCTTGAGCCAAGCCATCGCTAATCAGCCATTTCTAATCGACCATGGCCGGTCAAGCCTCGCCCCAGACGCCGTCTTCGCGCATCATCTCGACCAGCATGCCCTCGCGCAGGCCGCGGTCGGCAACGCGCAGCCGCGGGCATGGATAGGAGCGGCGGATGGCATCGAGGATGGCGCAGCCGGCGAGCACGAGGTCGGCCCGCTCGGCGCCGATGCACGGGTTGGCCGCGCGCTCGTCGAAACTCATGGCCATGAGCTCGGCGATCACGCGGGAAATCTCCTGGTCGGACAGCCAGCAGCCGTCGACCCGGCGGCGGTCGTAGCGCTTGAGCCGCAAGAACACGCCGGCGATCGTCGTCACCGTGCCCGAGGTGCCGAGCATGTGAAAGCCGTTCGGATCGTGCGGATGGGCGGCGGCGAATTTTTCGACGAAGGTCGCGACCTCGTCGACCATGGCCTCATAAGTCGCCGGCGAAACAACATGGCCGCCGTAGCGTTCGGCCAGCGTGACGACACCGAGCGGCAGCGACGCCCAGCCGACGATGTCCGGCTTCGGCGGCCCGTGCCGGCCGGCAGCCGGGCGGCCGAGCCGCACCAGCTCCGACGAGCCGCCGCCGATATCGAACAAGATGACGCCCGAGGCCGCCGGATCGAACAGCTCGGTGCAGCCGGTCGCGGCCAGCCGCGCCTCGGTCGCCGAATCGATGATCTCGAGCTCAAGGCCCGCCTGCTCGGCGACGCGGGCGCGGAACGCCTCGCCGTTCTCGGCGGCGCGGCACGCCTCGGTGGCGATGAGGTGAGCACGCACAACGCCGCGCGCGTTCATCTTGTCGCGGCATACCTGCAGCGCCTCTACCGCGCGCGCGATCGCCGCCTCGCTGATCCGTCGCGACGCGGCCACGCCCTCGCCGAGCCGGATGATACGGGAGAAGGCGTCGACGACGCGGAAGCCGTCGCCGGCAGGCCGGGCGATCAGCAGGCGGCAATTGTTGGTGCCGAGATCGAGCGCCGCATAGGTCGCGTTTGATCGCCCATTGGATGGCTCATGCCAGCCGTCGCCACGGGAATCGCGGCGGATGCCATAGGGCGTCCGACGACCCCAGCGGGAGCGGCGCGGGCCCCCTCTGGCGTCGAGGCCGCCGTTGGGCGGGGCCTCGTCGTCCATCCAAAAACCTTCCCGCCACGGCCGGAGCGCGGCGGCTCGACGGCGCGGCTGTTCAAGTCCCAAATCGGGCAAACTGTAGCAGCGCAAGGTTTTAGGGCAATACCGTGCTTTACACTGTGCCTTTCTTGGGCACGAGCCATGTCCGCACGCCTTCTTGTCGCGGTCGGCCAACTCCATTATGTCAGCGCCACAAGGCGTTACGGGATTGAACAGCCATGAATTTGCAGCAGTCCGCCCAGGACCGCGCGGAACAATTGACCGCGGACCGATTGTCGGTCGAGAAATTTGCCGTCGGCCAGTCGGTGCCGCGCAAGGAAGACCCCATGCTGCTGCGCGGCCAGGGGCACTATACCGACGACATCGCCCTGCCCGGCCAGGCCTATGCGGTGATGGTGCGCAGCCAGAACGCCCACGGCGTCATCCGCTCGATCGACACTGAAGCGGCGCGCAAAATGCCCGGTGTGCTCGGTGTCTATACCGCCGCCGATCTGAAGGGTTACGGCCCGCTCAAATGCGTCGTGCCGTTCAACAATCGCGACGGCTCGCCGATGAAGAAGCCGCTGCGCGAAGCGCTGGCGGTCGGCAAGGTGCGCTATGTCGGCGATCCGGTCGCCTTCGTCGTCGCCGAGACCGTGCACGGGGCCAAGGACGCCGCCGAAGCGGTCAATGTCGATATCGAATCGCTGCCCTCGGTCACCGACGCGGAAGCCGCGGCGCAGCCAGGGGCCCCGCAGCTCTACGACGACGTGCCGGGCAACGTGGCGCTGGACTATCACTACGGCGACGCGGAAGCGGTCAACGCCGCCTTCGCCAAGGCCGCTCACGTCACCAAGCTGAAGCTCGTCAACAGCCGCCTCGTGGTCGCCGCCATGGAGCCGCGCGCGGCGCTTGCCGCCCATGACGGCCAGCGCTTCACGCTCTATGTCGGCTCGCAAGGCGTGTTCGGCATGCGCGCCAACATCGCCGAAGCGCTCGGCGTCACGCCGAAGAACGTGCGCGTGCTGACCGGCCAGGTCGGTGGCTCGTTTGGCATGAAGGCCGCCGTGTTTCCCGAATATATTTGTCTTCTTCACGCGGCGCGCGCGCTCGGCCGCCCGGTGAAATGGACCGACGAACGCTCCGGCAGTTTTGTCTCCGACAGCCACGGCCGCAATCACGACGTCGTCGGCGAGCTCGCGCTCGATGCCGCCGGCAATTTCCTGGCTGTGCGGTTGAGCGTCCACGCCAATGTCGGCGCGTTCCTTTCGCCGGTGGCGCCGATGCCCGGCACGCTCAACGCAGTCAAGAACGTGCAGGGCATGTACCGCACACCGCTGATCGAAGTCTCCAGCAAGGTGGTGTTCACCAACACCTCGCACGTCTCCGCCTATCGTGGCGCCGGCCGGCCCGAGGGCAATTACTACATGGAGCGCCTGATCGACGCCGCCGCCGTCGAGATGGGCATCGATCGCGTCGCGCTGCGCAAGCGCAACCAGATTTCGCCGCGCGAATTGCCGTGCAAGGTCGCGTCGGGCGGCACCTACGACAGCGGCGATTTTGCCGCGCTGACAAAGCAGGCGTTCGAGTTCGCCGACGGCAAGGGCTTTGCCAAGCGCAAGCGCGAAAGCGCGCGGCGCGGCAAGTTGCGCGGGCTCGGCATTGGCAACTTCCTTGAGGTCACCGCTCCTCCATCCAAGGAGCTCGCCGACATAAAATTCAATCCCGACGGCACGGTGACTCTGGCGACCGGCACGCTCGATTTCGGCATGGGCCACGCCACGCCGTTCGCGCAAGTGTTGAGCGACCGGCTTGGCATTCCGTTCGAAAAAATCTCGCTGTTGCAAGGCGACAGCGACAAGCTCGCCATGGGCGGCGGCTCCGGCGGCTCGAAATCGCTCATGCATACCGGCACCGCCATCGTCGAAGCCGCGGCGAAGGTCATCGAGAAAGGCAAAGAGCTGGCGGCGCACGCGCTCGAAGCGGCACCATCCGACATCGGCTTCGATCACGGCAACTTCACCATCGTCGGCACCGACCGCGCCATCTCGATCATGGACTTGGCGGAAAAGCTCCACAACGGCTCAAAGCCGCCGGCCGACGCCCCGCAATCCCTCGACGTCACCCATGTCAGCGACGGACCCAGCGCCTCGACCTACCCCAACGGCTGCCACATCGCCGAGGTCGAGGTCGATCCGGAAACCGGCGTCGTCGAGATCGCAAAATATTCCTGCGTCAACGATTTCGGCACCGTCATCAACCCGCTGATCGTCGAGGGCCAGCTGCACGGCGGCGTCGTGCAAGGCATCGGCCAGGCGCTGATGGAGAAGACGGTTTATGACGGCGACGGCCAGCTGCTCACCGGCTCGTTCATGGACTACGCCATGCCGCGCGCGGTCGACGTGCCATCGTTCACGCTCGCCGATCATCCCTCGCCGGCAACGACCAATCCGCTTGGCGTCAAAGGCTGCGGCGAAGCCGGCTGCGCCGGCGCGCTCACCTCAGTGATGAATGCGGTGATCGACGCGCTCGGCGATCGCGGCATCCGCCATATCGACATGCCGCTGACGCCGGCGCTGGTCTGGCAGGCGCTGCAGGCCGCAAAGGCCAACAGCCCGCAATGACGCAGGTCGTTTCCGTCCAGTCGATCCGTCCGGCGGAATCGCGGCTGATCGCCGCCGTCTGCGCGGCGCACATGATGAGCCATTATTACATGCTCATGCTGGCGCCTTTGTTCGTCTTCATCCGCGCCGATTTCAACGTCAGCTATACCGAGCTGGCGCTGGCGCTGACCGTGTTCAACG
>Ga0210395_10002043_pt1 | contig 15748 bp, 14 predicted proteins | sample IncBWH4OmetaG_FD_150861 | JGI IMG/M metagenome (GOLD analysis project Ga0210395, IMG submission 150861) | Forest soil microbial communities from Barre Woods Harvard Forest LTER site, Petersham, Massachusetts, United States - Inc-BW-H-4-O ... | reverse complement strand
GCCCTGCTGGAACCGATCATCGCAGTGGTCACCAACATCGAAAACGATCACCTGACCAGCGACGACGAGCTTCCGGGTCTCGTGCGGGCCTTCGGCGAGTTTCTTGCCAAGTTGCCTGAAGACGGCCTCGCGATCGTCGGCATCGACAACGCGCTTGCGGCTTCTCTGACCGGTCACGAGTTTCGCGCGCGGGTCGTAACCTGCGGGTTGGCCTCGGCGGCGCGCATTCGGGCGGCTAACGTGTGCTTTGAGGATTTCGGCTCGACGTTCGACGTCATCGACGGCGAGGCGACGCTCGGCACCGTCGAGATGCGCGTGCCCGGAGCGATGAACGTCGAGAACGCGCTCGCCGCGCTGGCGGTGGGGCGTGCCTTCGAGTTGCCCTTCGACTCAATTGCTGCATCGCTGAAGGCTTTTCGCGGCGTACGGCGCCGCTTCGACATCTTGCTTTCCAATCAACGCGTGACGATCGTTGACGATTACGCGCATCATCCCACCGCCGTGCGCGCCACGATCGCCGCCGCGCGCCACTACCACCGCGGTACGCTGGTCGTGGCCTTTCAACCGCATCGTTACACGCGAACGGCGTTTCTGGCGGCGGAGTTTGCCGACTCATTGCGCGGCGCCGATTGCGTCTATCTCACGCCAATCTACGCGGCGTCGGAGCCGGCAATTCCCGGCGTGAGCGAACGTTCCATCGGCGATTCGCTCGCGACCAACGGTACGCGCGTCAGCTACGTGGCATGCGTCGACGAGCTCGAGACGCGCATTCTGGCAGAGGTCCCGGCCGGCGCCATGGTGCTGATGCTCGGAGCCGGAAACATCACCGACGTCGCAGCACGTCTCGCGGCAGCCCTTCGACAAGCTCAGGACGGGCTGGCGCGCGGATGAGCCTCACGACGCAACAAGCGTTGCGCAGCCTTATCGGCGAAGCGGATCGAGAGGTACTGCGTGCGACCTTCGGCGACGAAGTGCGATTCGACGAGCCGCTCGCGCCCTATACTTCGTGGAAGATCGGCGGACCGGCCGACGCGTTCGTAACAGCCGCGACGCAAGCGGAGCTCGCGGACCTGATGCGCCTCTGCTTGCGCCGCAAACTTCCGTGGTGGATCGTCGGCGGGGGAAGCAACGTCCTCGTCGGCGACGGTGGAATGCGGGGGATCGTCATCCGGTTGGCCGGTGACTTCGCCGCGGTCGAGGTGCACGTCGAAGACGACAAGGTCGTCGTCGAAGCGGGCGGATCGGCCGGGATGGCGTTGGTCACCGCGAAGGCGGCCTCGGCCGGCGCCGCCGGCATCGGCTCGCTGGCCGGCATTCCCGGAACGATCGGCGGTTCGCTGCGGATGAATGCCGGCACCGATCGTGAAATCGGCGATTTCGTCCGTCACGTTTGGGTTCAGTCGCCGAGCCGTCCGGAGCCCCATTCGGTGGACGTGCGCTATTTGTATCGCCATTCGACGTTGGAGCGCGACGTCGTGGTCTCGCAAGTAACGCTTGGATTTCCTCGCGCGGACTCGCGCGAGGTTCGCGGCGAGATGCAGACGCGCCTCGTGCGGCGTAAAGCGACTCAACCGATTGCGCTTCCCAATGCCGGATCGTGCTTTCGCAACCCCGACGGTGGAAAGGCCGCGCGACTCATCGAATCCGTGGGCGCTAAGGGATGGCGGGAGGGCGGCGCGGAAGTCTCGTCGCTGCACGCAAACTTTATTAACAACGTTGGGGGAGCGACGGCACGCGACGTCGCCACGCTGCTCGCACGAATCCGAAGTGCAGTTCTCGATCGCTGCGGCGTCGAGCTGCAATTGGAAGTGCATCTAGTTGGAGTCTTTATCGATGCAACGTAACGGTGGGTCCAGAGCGAGGGTTGCCGTAGTGATGGGCGGCGGCAGCGCGGAACGCGAAATCTCGATCCGCTCCGGCGCGGAGGTCCTACGCGCGTTGCAAGCGCTGGGTTACGAGGCACGGTCGCTCGATTACGACGAGCGGTTCATCGACGCGCTGCACCAATACAAACCCGACGTCGTCTTCATCGCGTTGCACGGCCCGGGCGGCGAGGACGGGCACGTTCAGGCGCTGCTCGAGTATCTGTCGATTCCGTACACCGGCAGCGGTCTGGAAGCGGCGGCGCTTTCGATGGATAAACATCTTACCAAGAAGCTGCTCGCGGCCGAAGGTTTGCCGACCCCGGTTTGGGATCTGTTCGATCTCGCGGGGGGAACGTTGCCGCTGCTGCCGGGATCGCTCGATCTGCCGCTGGTGATCAAACCGCGCTACGAGGGATCGTCGAACGGGGTCACGATCGTACGCACGCACGAGGAGTGGACCAACGCGATGCTCGAGGCGTCGAAGTCGTACGCGCAAATACTTGCCGAAGAGTACGTTGAAGGGCGCGAGTTCACGTGTGCCGTTTTGGGCGAAGAGGCGTTGCCGATCGTCGAGATCGTTGCCAACCGCGACGGCTTCTACAGTTACGACGCAAAATACGCCCCCGGCGGCAGCACGCACGTCGTTCCTGCGAGGATCGACGACGATCTGGCGGCGCGATTGCAAATGCTGGGCCTTTCTGCACACCGGCTGCTGGGTTTGCGGGATTACTCTCGCAGCGACTTCATCATTCGATCGGACAATCGTCCGTATATCTTAGAGATCAATTCGCTGCCCGGCTTAACCCCGGCGAGCCTGCTTCCCGACGCGTGCGCCGCGGTCGGCATCGGCTTCGACGCGTTGATCGAACGCCTCGTCAACTACGCGCTGGCGCGCGCGCAACTTCGCGACGCGGTGGCATAACGCGAAGGTCTACGGGAAGGCCTCTTCATCGTCGGCAATCAGCAGATCGAGCCGCGAAGACTCCGGGGCCAACCGGCTCGCCACCGGATATCGTTGTAGGAACTCGGGGTCGTCGAGGCGTTCGCCGATCGTCGGCCGTTCGAGCGATGCGTTGACCTCGCCGTAGCGATTCGGATCGCTATGCTGCACGATCCAATCGGCTACTTCTCGATCTGAGGCCGCCTTCGCGATCGCCTCGCGCAGCAACCCTTCCACGATTCCGAGCCTATTGAGAAGGCTGGAGCTGAAACCCGTAATTTGATACTGACCGAGGTTTCCGCCCGGTAGCGTTGCTCGAATCTTGTCGACCGTCCGCGCGGCCATCAGGAGATCCAGGCCCGGCAAGAGTTCGCGGGGACTGCGAGGCGGGCGCCGCGTGAGGTCGAGTGCGTCCATGGCGATGCTTTTCAACCAGCCGGGGCGCCGATGCCTTGTGAGACGAGGCGCCTTTCTGGGAAAGTCGAAACTTTGCGACCGTCGAAAGACGTTGTGTACCTTACCACTCTTTGGAGGATTCCTTGCCAACCGTTGTCGATCGGGGTCTCGAAGGCGTCGTCGTCGGGTCTACCGAGCTTAGTAATGTCGAAGGTGCGATCGGCCGCTTAACGTATCGCGGCTACGACATCGACGATCTCGCGCCCAATGCGACGTTCGAAGAGATCGTCTACCTTCTGCTCTACGGCCAGCTTCCCAACCGCCACCAGCTCGAAGAGTTGAAACGCGAGCTGGGCTCCGGCCGCGCGCTTCCCGAGCCGCTCGTCACCGCGATGCAAAACCTCCCGAAGACGGCGTGGCCGATGGAGGTTCTGCGCACCGTCGTCAGCGGTCTCGGACTTTTCTCGCCGGTGAACGCTCAGGGCGAACATCTCTCCGACGTGCACACCGCAATCGAACTGATCGCAAAAATGCCGACGATCGTCGCCGCCTGGGACCGGATTCGCCGCGGTCTCGATCCCATCGGGCCGCGTTCCGACCTCTCGCAGGCCGGAAACTTTATTTACATGCGCTCGGGCAAGCCGCCCCACGCCGTCGAGGAAGACGCGCTCGATACCTATTTCGTGCTGCTTGCCGATCATTCGTTTAATGCGTCGACGTTTGCAGCGCGAGTCGCCGCATCGACCCGCGCCGATATGTACGGCTCGGTGACCGCGGCGCTTGCGACGCTCCAGGGCGATCTGCATGGCGGAGCTGCCACGGCCGCCTACCGCACGCTGACCGAGGTGAAGGCGCCGGAGAACGCCGAGCCGTTTGTCCGCGAGATCCTTGCACGCGGACAGCGCATCATGGGTATGGGACATCGCGAGTACAAGGTTAGGGATCCGCGCGCAAAACATCTCGAGGCGATGGCGAAGGAGCTGTCCGCGTACGCCGGAGGAGACCGTCTCTACGAGACCGCGCATGCCGTCGAGGAGGCCAGCCGTAAAGTCTTACAAGAGAAAAGGCCGGGCAATACCATCTACGCAAATGTGGATTTCTACACGGCGCCGGTGCTGGCCGATCTCGGAATCCCCGGCGACGAGTTTACCTGCCTCTTCGCCTGCGGGCGCATCGCCGGGTGGACCGGGCACATACTCGAGCAGCTTGCCGACAACCGTCTCATTCGCCCGCAAGCGACGTACGATGGGCCGGTCGCGGGACCGTACGTGCCCATCGAAAAGCGGGCGGCAAACGGCGCACGGGGCTAACGCCGCGCGTGCTGGTCGTGCCTGCGATCGACTTGCGCAGCGGCAAGTGCGTTCGGATGAGGCAGGGTGATCCGACGACCGCGACCGAGTATGACGGCGACCCCGTAGAGCGCGCCACTGCGTTCGTCGCGCAGGGCGCACGCCGGTTGCACGTGATCGATCTCGACGGCGCCTTCGGCTCCGGCGAAAACTTATCTGCGGTAGAGCGCATCTGCAAGGCCGTGGACGTGCCCGTGCAGACCGGGGGCGGACTGCGCACGGTCATGCACGCGGAACGCGCTTTTGCGGCGGGCGCTTGCGAAATAATTCTCGGTACGCTCATGGTCGAAGACGAACGGCTCGCGCGCAACATCATCAACCGATTTCCGGGCAAAGTGATCGCCGGCATCGATGCTCGTGGGACGCAAGTTGCGACCCACGGCTGGCAGGAGCGTACGCCGGTCGATCGCGACGCATTGGTACGCCGCGTCGCGCAGTGGGGCGTCACGCGGATCATCTTTACCGAGATCCGGCGCGACGGCATGGGCGAGGGCTACGATATCGACGCACTCTGTGCGGTCGCGAACGCCGCCCCGGTGAAGGTTACCGCCAGCGGAGGCGCGCGCAACATCGACGACTTAGCGCAGTTAAAACTCTCGGTTTCACCGGCAGTCGACTCTTGCATAGTCGGCAGCGCTCTCTACAACGGAACGCTGGACTTACCCGAAGCCATCGCCGCCGTCGCCTAAAATCAGGGCTTCTCTTCGAATCCTTGCGGCTGTCCGCCGAAGCCGAAACCGACCGTCGTACCGAACAGATTTCCGGCCGCATCTCGCACCACGCCGGTGAACGGACAGTGACCGTCCTGCATGCTTTGAAAGTAATAGAGTAGCGAGAATCCACCGGCGGCAGTCCCGCTCACGATCGTGCCGTTGCCCGGTGAGATTGCACCTTGCGAGGCCGCTGCATATCGTTATCCTCCAGAGCGCAGCCCTCGGGTGCAGTTAGCCTCCGCTAGCGGACATACTCACGAAAGAGTTCCTCGGGCAGGCGCGTGACGATTTCATAGTTGATCGTATTGCACCACGTCGCCCAATCGTCGGCGCTCACGGCGCTCTTGCCGTCCTGGCCGATGAGCGTCACCTCCGATCCGACGTGCGCGCCCGGCGCGTTCGACAGATCGATTTGCGTCATGTTCATTGCGACTCGGCCGATAATGGGACAGAGCGCGCCGTCGACAACGAACGCACCGCGATTCGACAGCGCGCGCGGCACGCCGTCGGCATAACCCGCCGGAACGACGCCGACGCGCATTTCGTGCGGGGCGTGGAAGCTTCCGCCGTAACCGACGGAGGCGCCCGCGCCTACCGTGCGAACGACGATCAACTCCGAGAGATACGAGAGCGCCGGGCGCAAATCGAGCGGCCGTTCCTTTATTGCGGCGCTCGTTTGCGGTGACGGCATCAATCCGTAGAGCGCAATCCCGAACCGCGTCATGTCCAAGTGAGTTTGTGGCCATAACATGGCGGCCGCGGAAGCAGCAATATGTCGAATCGGCGCGAGTCCGCTGCGATCGAGCAGCGGTTTGACTCGAGTAAGTGCCCGCTCGAAGGCTCCGAGCTGATGCATCGTGTAGGGAGAATCGATCTCCTCGGCCGCGGCGAGATGCGAGAAGATGCCGCGAAGCGCGATTTCCGAAAAGCCGCCGAGTCTCTCGAGGGCACCGCCCAGCTCCTCGGGCTCGACCCCAAGCCGGTTGAGATCGGTGTTCACTTTCACGTGCACGAACGCGCGGGTTTGGCGTCGGCCTGCCGCGGCGGCGAGCCGCTGGGCGAAGTCATCGACGTTCCAAAGAGCAAGTTCCAGGTTTGCGGCTATCGCCTCGTCGAGCGCCTCCGAGGGAATCGGCCCCATCGCCAGTATCGCGGCCGTGATTCCCCCAGAACGCAGGGTCAAGGCCTCTTCGACGCTGTAAACGCAGAGGCGCGCCGCGAGCGGTTCGATGGCCCGTGCCGTCTCCAACAAGCCGTGCCCGTAGGCGTTACCCTTAACAACGAAGGCCGCCCGTTGCGGCCCGACCAGTCGGCGCAGCACCTCCGCATTGTGGCGCAGAGCCCCAAGCGAGATGCGCAATCTTCCGATCATGCCGCACCCTCGCTCGAAACCATGCCGCAGCATTCGCCTAGGTTCGAGGGCGGCCTGGGCTGCCGTTTGCCAGGAGAGCACGTGAGCGCTCTCTTGCCTTGCTTGCTGCAACCCTTGCACTCCTCTATGGAGTCTGCTAGGATGGCACGGCTAGCGCTCTTGCGCTAAGAGTGCTAACTTTCTATAAGTATGAAAAATTTTACCAAGCTGTGGAGGTTTCCGTGAATCTCAAGCCCTTGTTCGATAACGTCGTTATCGAGCACGTAGAGCAAGACGACAAGACGACCGGCGGCGTCTTTCTTCCCGATACCGCCAAGGAGAAGCCTCAAGAGGGCGTCATTCGAGCGGTCGGAAGCGGCCGCATCACCGACAAGGGCACGAAGGTCGATATGCACGTCAAGGTCGGCGATCGTGTGCTTTACCGCAAATACTCGGGGAGCGAAGTCAAGATCGACGGCACCGAGTACCTCATCATTCCTGAAAAAGATATTCTCGCCATCGTCGACAAAGTGCCGGCCGGCGTCTAAGGAGTTCAATTTTTAAATGTCTGCAAAGCAACTCGTATTCGATGAAAGCGCGCGCCGCGCGCTCGAGCGCGGTGCGAACATCCTCGCCGATGCCGTTAAAGTGACGCTCGGCCCCAAGGGTCGCAACGTCGTGCTCGACAAGAAATTCGGTTCGCCGACGATTACCAACGACGGCGTGACCATTGCCAAGGAGATCGAGCTGCCCGACGTGTTCGAAAACATGGGGGCGCAGCTCGTCAAAGAAGTCGCGTCGAAGACCAACGACATTGCCGGCGACGGCACGACCACTGCGACGGTGCTCGCGCAAGCGATCATTCGCGAAGGCCTCCGCAACGTGACCGCGGGCAGCAATCCGCTGCTGATCAAGCACGGCATCGAGAAGGCCGTGGAGATCGCGGTCAAGGAGATGGAGTCGTTCAAGAAGGACGTCGATACCAAAGAGAAGATTTCCCAGGTCGCCTCGATCTCGGCCAACGATCCGGAGATCGGCGAATACGTCGCCGAAGCGATGGAGAAGGTCGGCAAGGACGGCGTCATCACGGTCGAGGAGTCGAGGACGCTCAAGACGGAAGTCGAGACCAAGGACGGCATGCAGTTCGACAAGGGCTACATCTCGCCGTACATGGTTACCGACTCCGAACGCATGGAAGCCGTACTCGACAATCCCTACATCCTGGTAACGGAACGGAAGATCTCGGCGATCGCCGACATTCTGCCGTTGCTCGAGAAGGTCGTTCAGGTACAGAAGCCGCTGCTCATCATTTCCGAAGACGTCGAGGGTGAAGCGCTCGCGACGCTGGTCGTGAACAAGCTGCGTGGCACGTTTACGTCCGTTGCGGTCAAGGCGCCGGGCTTCGGCGACCGCCGCAAGGAGATGCTCAAGGATATCGCAACGCTCACCGGGGCCACGGTGATCTCCGAAGAGCTCGGACTCAAACTCGACAAGGTGACGCCCGAACAGCTCGGCCAGGCCAAGCGCGTGACGGTTACTAAGGAAGAAACGACGATCGTCGACGGCAACGGCAAACCCGACGCCATCAAAGGCCGCATCGAGATGATCAAAAAGCAGATCGAGGAGACCGACTCGGACTTCGACCGCGAGAAGCTGCAAGAGCGTCTTGCGAAGCTTTCCGGCGGCGTCGCGGTCATTCAGGTGGGCGCGGCCACGGAGACCGAGCTCAAAGAGAAAAAGCACCGCATCGAGGATGCTCTGAGCGCGACCCGCGCGGCCGTGCAAGAAGGCATGATCCCCGGCGGCGGCGCGTCGCTCATTCACGCGATCAAGGCGATCGACCGCTACGAGCCCCCGAAAACAAACGGTCACGCCTCGACGTGGGCCGACGAGAAGATTGGCATCAGCATCGTGCGCAAGGCTCTTGAAGAGCCGGCCCGTCAAATCGCCGACAACGCGGGATTTGAAGGCTCGGTTCAGGTCAATGCGGTTCGCATCAAGAGCGCGCCGTTCGGCTTCGACGCAATGACCGGCGAGGTCGTGGACATGTTCGCGGCGGGCATCGTAGAGCCGCTCAAAGTGACGCGCGCAGCGTTGCAGAATGCGGCCTCGATCGGCGCGTTGATCCTCACGACCGAAACCCTCATCGCCGACAAGCCCGAGCCCAAGAAAGAGCCAATGGGCGCGCCCGGCGGCGGCATGGGCGGCTATGGCGACATGATGTAGGCGTCGCTCTCGGCGACGAATACGAGAAGGCGCGTCCGTTACACGGCGCGCCTTTTCTTTGCTTAGCCGGCCGACGTTTTCCAGAACTTGGGGCAGAGCAGCGTGTCGACTTGATCGCCGGCGAGCCCGTCGATCATATCCTCGGTGACGTTGAGGAGAATGGTTTCCGGCCAGCCACCCCAAGGAACCGGAAACGACATCGGTATTCGCACGTAATGATACTGATGCGTCGGGGTTCGCAGGCGCAGCGTGAGTTGTTGCGGGCTATTGCTGCCGGACGCGTCGGAATAGAGCCAGGCGTAATACGAGTCCTGATCGTTCTCGACCACGACGCGCGTTGGCAGCGGCTGCGGAAGCGGCTTCCCGCAGGTCGCCGCGCTCTTGTCGAAGAGGACGAAGGTCGGCTGCACGTAGAGGAAGGATTGAGGCGCCGTACCCGAGAGCAGCAGCGGCATGGGAGGCGCAGGGGCGGGCGCGTCGCTGAGTTTCTCGGTTATGTTGCGATCGAGTCCCGAGATGAAGTAGAGATAATCCGTGGCCGAGCAGCGATACTTGGGAGCCGTGAGATCGAGGCGATAGAGCCCGAAAGCGTTGTCGAACTCGACGATCGCCTCCTGATCGTCGCCGCGCTCGAAGCGAAAGACTTTGTCGACCTGCTGCCGTCCGATTCGGTCGGTCACCCGGACGCGCAGCGCGATGCTCGTTCCGGCCGGCGCGCGCGCGATCGCGCCGCAGAAGCCGGCATGTAGAACGATATGAGCGAGCGCGAGCATGGGCGAGGTCTTTCGGCCTTCGGCCGCCGACTCCATTCGCCGGAGCGGCCGCTCGCCTTGGCGTGAGCAGGCCGCACCGACACGACGGATAACTTCACCAATCATGTCAGTGCGCGCCATCAACGATTTTACGATTCGCGTGGCAACGGTCAACGGTTCGGGAAGTCAATCCTCCAATCTGGTGCTAACCAACGCCATCGCAAGCCTCGGAATTCCCGTCGCTCCGAAGAACGTTTTTCCCTCGAACATCGAGGGCTTGCCCACGTGGTTCGACGTGCGGGTTTCGGCGCTGGGATATCAATGCCGCGCGCGCGACTTCGACGTGCTCGTAGCACTCAACGCGGCGACGTGGCAACAAGACGTTGCCGGCGTCAAGCCCGGCGGTGCGGTTGTGCACGAGGACAGCTTTCCTTGTAAAGGCGACACGCTGCGCGAGGATCTCAGCTACTACGCCGTTCCATTTACGGCGCTGGCGAAAGAGCACTTCGCCGATAAAGGTGACCTGCGAAAATACCTGATGAATATGATCTACGTAGGCGTATTGGCGCAGCTCCTCGATATTCCGGAGACCTCCCTCGAAGAAAGCTTACGCTCGCAGTTTCGCAGCAAGGCGTCGGCCGTCGAGCTCAACCTTTCCGCCGTCCGCGTCGGCATCGAGTACGCGCGGCAGCATCTCGAGAAGCACGACCCTTGGCGCCTCGTCCCGATGAGCGGGAAGACCGAGGGTCTAATGTTCATGGAAGGCAATCGCGCCGCGGCGCTAGGCTGCGTCATGGGCGGCTGCACCGTTGCCGCCTGGTATCCGATCACGCCGTCTTCCTCGCTGTGTGAATACTTCATTCAGTATTGCGACCGCTATCGCATCGATAAAGAGACCGGCGAACGGAGCGTTGCCATCGTTCAGGCCGAGGATGAGCTCGCGGCGGCGGGGATCGTTTTTGGCGCGGGCTGGGCGGGCGCGCGAGCGATGACGTCGACCTCAGGACCGGGGATCTCGTTGATGGCCGAATATGCGGGCTATGGGTATTTCGCCGAAGTTCCGGGCGTGATCTTCGACGTACAGCGCGCCGGCCCGTCGACCGGACTGCCGACGCGAACGATGCAAGGTGACGTGTCGTTTGCGTACACGCTCTCGCACGGCGATACCAAACATCTCGTGCTCTTGCCCGCTACGGTGGCCGAAGCGTACGAGCTTTCAATGGAGGCGTTCGACCTGGCGGAGCGCTTTCAAACCCCGGTCTTTGTGCTCAGCGATCTCGACCTGGGAATGAACGCGTGGCTGACGCCGCCGCTACAGTATCCGGAGAAGCCCTTCGACCGCGGAAAGGTGCTTGGCGCCGACGACATGAGCTCGATGAAGTCGTGGGGACGGTACCGCGACGTCGACAAGGACGGGATCGGCTATCGCACGCTGCCCGGGACCGATCATCCCGGGGCCGGGTTCTTCACCCGCGGCACCGGTCACGACGAAGAAGCGCGTTATTCGGAACTCCCCGAGGTTTGGCAGCGCAATCTCGATCGCCTTAACCGAAAGACCGAAACGGCCAGGACGGCCGTGCCCGCGCCGGTCGTTGCCGAAAAAACCACTACGAAGATCGCGATCCTGGCGTACGGAACGACCCACCACGCCGTTGTGGAGGCTCTCGATTTCTTGCGCGAGTCCGGGATAGAACTCAACTACATGCGCGTGCGCGCGCTGCCGCTCTCGCCCGACGTCGCGACCTTCGTAAAGCGTCACGATCGCGTTTACGTCGTCGAGCAGAATCGCGACGGACAGCTCTACGGCATTCTACGAACGGAGCTCCCGACTCACCTAATCGGCCGCCTGGAATCGATCCGGCATTACAACGGCGTGCCGATCGATGCCCACGCAATTATCGATCCCCTGCTCGACGCGGAGCGCGCGCCGGCGGTGGTCGCGGAATAGGATGACAGCATGACCGTAAATATCGTCGGCCTCACTCGCGAGGTCTACAAGGGGCTTCCGACCACGCTCTGCGCGGGCTGCGGACACAACTCGATCACCAATCATTTGATCAAGGCGCTCTACGAGTATGGCGTCGAGCCGCACAAGCTGGCAAAAATGAGCGGTATCGGCTGTTCGTCGAAGACCCCGGCCTACTTCGTCGAACAGGCGCACGGCTTCAACGGGTTACACGGACGCATGCCGTCGGCTGCGACGGGAGCGAAGCTGGCCAACAGCGAGTTGCTCGTTCTGGGCATCAGCGGCGATGGCGACACCGCGAGCATCGGACTCGGACAGTATTGTCACATGATTCGCCGCAACCTGGACTGCACGTACATCGTCGAGAACAACGGCTGCTACGGTTTGACGAAGGGGCAGTTTTCGGCCACCGCCGACGTCGGCTCGAAACAAAAAGGCGGAAAGACCAACGAGTACGCAACGATCGATATCTGCGGACTCGCCATCGAGCTGGGCGCCACGTTCGTGGCGCGCTCGTTTTCGGGAGATGGTAAGCAGCTCGTGCCGTTGCTGCAGGCCGCCTTTTCGCATCGCGGCACCGCCATCCTCGACGTCATCAGCCCGTGCGTCACGTTCAACGATCACGAAGGCTCGACCAAGAGTTATGCCTACGTCAAAGAGCACGACATCGTACTGCACACGGCCGACTATATCGCCGGAGGTCGCGAGATCACGGTCGATTACGAACCCGGTACGGTGCAGGACGTTACCCTCGACGACGGTTCGCACGTGCTGCTCCGTAAACTCGACGTCGAATACGATCCAACCGACGGAATCAGCGCGTTGCGTGTGATTCACGAGACGCGAGCGCGCGGCGAGTTCGTTACCGGACTGCTCTACGTCGACACGACGCAGCAGGATCTCTGCGCGCGCGAGCACCTGGTGAAGCAGCCTTTGGCGCAACTCGGCGAAGAGTCGCTGCGAATTGCACGCGAGGAGTGGCGGAGACTCATGGAGCCGGCAACGGGGCCCGTGAAATGAGATGGCGGGCGGGCATCGTGCTCGCAGCCCTTCTGCTTACGCTGACGGCCCGCCCGGCACTTGCGGTCGTCGAACACGGTCGCGTCTGGCAGGCAACCTACGTCGCGGCCTACCAGCCGACGTTTGGCCGCCAGGGCGTTCCCCGCTCAGGCATTCTGAAGCTCAAGTTCGATCACGGAATCGTCAGCGGCACGTACGTTTCAGAATCCGTTCGTCCCGATCCACTTTACGGCCGTACGATCCCCGTGAGCGGTGGCGTCAGCCAGGGGCAGATTACGCTCAACTTTCAGGCTCCAGGCGGATTTACCGTGCGCGGTACTCTCGCGGGAAACGGCGAAATCTCCGGGACCGCCACGATCGGGGGACAGTTCTACAGTTTCCTGGCGAAGGTAAAATCCTCACCCTAATCCCCGATCTCTCGTCACCCGGAGCGTAACGAGCGAAGTCGAAGGGCTGTCGATGAACGAACTCATAGCGGCGCTGCGCGGTGGAAAATCCGTTTTCGTGCTGACCGGGTCGGGAGTTTCGGCGGAGAGCGGCCTGCCGACGTTTCGCGGCGTTGGCGGTCTTTGGCGAACGCATCGCGTCGAAGAGCTGGCTTCGCCCGAGGGATTCGCTCGCGACCCGGTTTTAGTTTGGACCTGGTATAACGAGCGCAGGGCCGCGCACGAGCGAGCCCAACCCAATGCCGGCCACCTCGCGCTCGCTCAACTAGAAGATACGCTTGGCGATTTCACGCTCGCCACGCAGAACGTGGATTCGCTCCATCTGCGCGCCGGCTCGCGCAACGTACTCGAGCTGCACGGCAGCCTGCGCGAAGCGCGTTGCACCAACTGCCATGCAGGCCGCCCATTCGGTGCTGCGGGCCTTCCGCTCGACGAAATCGAGCACGCCTGCGGCGGGCGCTGGCGTCCTGATATCGTCTGGTTTGGCGAATCGCTGCCTCGCGATGTTTGGCAAAGAGCACGACAAGCCGCGGCTCGCGCCGACGTCATCTTGGTCGTCGGAACGAGTGCGGTCGTCTATCCGGCGGCAGCACTCGCGACCAACTATAATCGCACGGCCTTCGTTGCCGAAATCAATCCGGAGGCAACTCCGATAAGCAACCGAGTTGCTTGTACGCTGCGAGAATCCGCCGCCGACGTGCTGCCGCGGATTGTCGAAACGCTCTCTCAAGACGTTAGCGTGTAAAGCCACCATCGCGGCGTGCCGCGACGCGCTTCGCGGTCGAAATAGACTTCGAGCTTCTCGCCAGACGCGATCTCAAGCTCGAACCAGTGACGCTTGAGATAAACATCGCCGCGGTCGGTCCCGGTCGTACGCCACGATCGCAGAACCGCAGAGACCTCGAACGTTCGACCGCTCCAGCGAAAGGCGCGCGGGACGGGAGGCTCGCTGCCGCTGGCGGGAGTTATAAACCCGTCGCCGGCCGGCGCGATCGCCTGGCCTACGAACTTCCGCATGCGCGCGATCGCGTCCACGTCATCGAGTTAGGGTTGTAGGCGTTTCGCGAGCAGCTCGGTGAGCTTGCGCTCGACGCCGCGCAACGTCGCGTTCTCGCTCTCGGCGTCGCGCAGCCGCGTGCGAAGTTCGACCGCAGCGATGTGATCGTATCCCGCCGATGCGGCGGCCGCGAGCTTGCGCAGCGTGCTGCGCTCGTCCGGGTCGAGATCCTCACCTGTGCCATGGCCACCGTAGAGGGCGATGGCTTCGAGATGGTGACCGACGATGATCGGAACGGCGTAGATCACTTGCCGGTCGCCGCCCGGCAGATCGTTGCGCGGCCAGCGTAGATCGCTCGGATCGATGGCGACGAGATCGGCGCGCAATCGCAGTGCCAGCGCGTCGTCGGCATCGAGTTCGGCCGCTTCGTCGTCCGTCCACGCGTGCGCCCGAACGCGGCGATACGCTCCTTTTTCGTGACGGAAGACGGCCGCCGACGCGAGTCCCAACGCGGCTACCGGTTCGTCGACCAGCGCGGCCTCGATCGCGGCGGCAGTCGATGCGTGCGGCAGCGCGCGAGCGACGGCGGCCAAACGTTGCTCGGCGAGATGCCGCTGCTTGAAGAGGAAGCGATCGATCCAGTCGTCGAGGCGGCCGTGCAAGAGATTGAACGACACACCCAAACCGACTGCGGCCAAGATGTTAAGGATCGTCGCGACGCCCTGATGCTCCAGCACGCGCCCGAAGACGTACTCGATCAAAGTAAAGAGCGACACCGCTCCAAGGGTCAGAGTCGTGTAAACCAGCGTGCGGCTGATGATGAAGCTGATATCCATCACGCGGTGGCGGATGATTCCGTACGCGACGGTTGCCGCAATGAGTGCCGGCGCGAGCGAGAAGAGTAAGGCGAGCGTGAAGCTCACGGTGTTGTTGGTCGTATGCTGGCCGACAAGTTGCTCGAGCACGTCGGCCAAAATGAGCAGCACGAAACTTCCGATGACCGGCACGAGGCGACTGCGTGCCGCACCACGCGTGGTGACGTACGTGGATATGAGTGCGAGCAGCGCGGCGAGCCCCGGGATGACGACGGAGAGATCGTAGAGCGAGAACAGATGGACCGGCGGGGCATGCGAATAGCGCACCTCGAGGTACGCATAGAGATAGAGACCGGCGATGGCGACCCCGGCCGGCAACGCGAGACGGTCGACGAGACGTGCTGCTCCCGTCGGCCGGTCGCTGGGAAAGCGGCTCGCAAAGATCATGATCGCGGCCGGTTGCATCGCATATATCACCGCAACGAGGACGTCGAACAGCGTCGCGGCGACCCCGCCCGACTGCTGCGCCCAGAAGAGCCACGGAAACGGCAGCACCAGCGCCGGAGCGATTAGGGCAAACGCCCAGGTCATTCGACTCGGCCGCAGCAGTACGAGGAGCAGCCCAACGATTCCCATTGCCAGCCCGGCGATCGCGTACGTCAACGATTCCGTCTGCCCGATTGCGAGAAGATCGGTGGCGCGCACGGTGACCCAGCGGGGCCTGCCGCCGTGCACGATGGCAAAAGCGATCGGCGCCCCGCCGGGGACCTCTTCGTTGAGAATGGCATAGCGGCGCCCGCGCAACGGCAGCGTCTCGTAGAGTAACCGGTCGCCGGTGACGATGCCGGCGCGCGCCGTCAGCGACGTCGGGTCGATCTCGGCAAACGTCACGTCTTTGCTCAGCAAGAATCC
>Ga0210395_10002042_pt1 | contig 15748 bp, 23 predicted proteins | sample IncBWH4OmetaG_FD_150861 | JGI IMG/M metagenome (GOLD analysis project Ga0210395, IMG submission 150861) | Forest soil microbial communities from Barre Woods Harvard Forest LTER site, Petersham, Massachusetts, United States - Inc-BW-H-4-O ... | reverse complement strand
GTTCAAAATTACCGCGGAGGGCAGGCTGACGACCCTCCACCGCTTTTGCCCTCAGGCGGGTTGCATTGACGGCGGGGGACCGTACGCAGGGTTGGTGCAAGGCACCGACGGCAACCTCTACGGGACCACCTCCATTGGCGGGACCAATGACGTGGGTGAGGTTTTCAAAATCAGCCGGACAGGCAAGCTGACTACGCTCTAACAGCTTTTGCTCCCAGAAGAACTGCCGTGATGGCTCCCGCCCTTACGCTGGTTTAGTGCAAGGCAGCGACGGAAATTTCTACGGGACAACGCAGTTGGACGGGCCCAACGGTGCTGGCACGGTTTTCAAAATCAGTCCATCCGGCAAGCTCACCAGCCTGCATAGTTTTTGCTCTGTGGGACCGGACTGTGCTGACGGCGGACACTCTTTCGCCAGCCTGGTACAAGCCACCGACGGGAACTTCTACGGAACGACGTTCGACGGTGGCGCCCAGTATCGCGGTGTGGTCTTCAGAATCTCGCCAGGCGGCGTGATAGCTACGCTCTACAGCTTTGCTCCCAATCAAATTGCGCCGACGGTTCTTACCCTGAGGCAGGGTTGCTTCAAGCCACCAACGGGATCTTTTACGGGGTGACCGTCTATGGAGGGACGAACGACTCAGCTTGCACCAGTTTCGCCGGCCCTTGCGGCACGGTCTTCAGTCTCTCAACGGGACTGAGCCCGTTCGTGAGCTTCGTGCGCGGAACAGCCAAGGTCGGAAAGATCATTGAAATTCTCGGCCAAGGATTCACTGGGACTACGGGCATCCCATTCAACGGGACGGCTGCAGTCTTCAAAGTGAAAAGCGACACCTACCTTAGAGCTACGGTTCCAGCGGGCGCGACCACCGGCCCGGTGACCGTGACGACGCCCGGTGGACTCTTGACTAGCAACATACCGTTCCGGGTGCGACCTCAGATCTTGAGTTTCAGTCCGACCAGTGGGCCAGTCGGAACCCCGGTAACCATTACAGGAGTCAGCCTGACGCAGACTACGAAAGTGCACTTTAATGGAGTAAGCGCGAGTTTCACGGTGAACTCCGATACGGAGGTGACAGCAACGGTGCCGAGAGGCGCGAAAACTGGCCCCATCGCGATCACAGCGGCAGGCGGCAAGACCTGGAGCACAGGAGTCTTCACAGTCACACGGTGATCGTTCGCAAGAACTATGTGAAGCTGCCTCTCCCTGGCGGCTTTTCTGTTGCGGAGGACTTTGTTCGGCGGCTCTCGGCAAGTAGGTGGCGAAAAATCTCGATCACGCTCATTGATGCCTGCGGCCCAGGGGTTTTGAGTGTAATGGTGTTTACGCTTGTTGACTTTGCACGGACGAGAACGGACACGGCCTATCATCTAGTGTGCTATTGCGAGAGCCGGAACAAATCCTAGTGTCCATTGGGCCTGGCGAAGACAATCGAGGAAAGGTATTAAATCGAAACGCAACAACATGGGCGCATCTTACACGCTGGCAGATGTTCACCTGAGTGGTGGAGTTCCGAACGACGAATTGGTGATTTACTTCTCGCCCGCGGGGCACATCGTGGTTCTGATCATCCGATGCCTTGGATTCGGGGCACCGCATGATTCGCCGGCAACTCGATCCACACGAAGACGACATTTCGTGCGCCCGGTTCGAGCCTTCGAGTGTCCTCGGCTCCGACGCTCGAACTGCCGGACATGTTCATCGCCGCACCCACGCGGGTCATCGCCGCCCGCTCACAAACTACACCATAGCCCGTCTATGTCTAGGGTGGAATACTTGCCCTCGGTCTCGGCACTTCTGCGAAGTACGAAAAACTGGAACGTCGGGAACCGGGGCATCGTAACGTCATACAGAGGCCGTAACGGCGAGTTCAGTGGCAATAATTTCCGAAGGTGGAGAATGATAATGATGAAGCTCATTTTTCTAGTTTTGTCTCTGGTTTCGCTCGGTGCAGCGCAGCGCTTGCCGCAGAATGCTGTTCCGGACAGCTATGCACTCCGTTTTACCCCCAACTTGGAAAGGAACAACTTTGAGGGCGACGAAACGATCCGGCTTCATCTGCTGAAGTCCAGCCCCGAGATCGTACTGAACGCCGCGGACATCGATTTCCATGAGGTTACAATCAGCACCGGCGGAAACACGCAAACTGCCACGGTCAATCTGGACAAACCAAAGGAATTTGCCACCTTCACAGTGGACAGCGCACTCCCGCCAGGGCCGGTGAGCATTCACGTTCGCTACGCGGGAATTTTGAACGATCAAATGCGTGGGTTTTACGCCGGCAAGGACGACCAGGGGCGCAAATATGCCGCGACGCAACTCGAAGACACTGACGCACGGCGCATGTTCCCCTCATTCGATGAACCTGCATTTAAAGCAACTTTCGATGTGACTGTCATCGCCGACAAGGGTCTAGTTGCCATTTCGAACGGCAAAAGCCTTTCCGACACTCCCGGCCCAGGCAATAAACATACGGTCCATTTCGCAACCACAATGAAGATGTCGTCTTATCTGGTCGCGATTGTGGTTGGGAATTTCGAATATGTCGAAGGTTCATCCGACGGAATTCCGATTCGCGTCTACGCGACAACCGGCAAGAAGGACCTCGGCACCTTCGCGCTTAAAGCCGCAGAATTCAATATGCGTTTCTACGATCAGTACTTCGGGATCAAATATCCCTATGGGAAGCTGGATTTGGTTGGAGTACCCGATTTCTCCGCAGGCGCAATGGAGAACACCGGCTGTATCACGTTCCGCGAAGTTCTGCTGCTAATGGATGAGAAGAACACCGGCCTCGGCCTGAAGAAAACGGTGGCTTCCGTTATCGCGCACGAAATGGCTCACCAGTGGTTCGGCGATCTGGTCACCATGAAGTGGTGGGACGATAAGTGGCTCAACGAAGGTTTTGCCACCTGGATGTCGAGCAAGCCGGTGGCTGAATGGCAGCCCGACTGGGCGGTAAACGTCGACAATGCCTCAGATGCGGTCAATTCTCTTGATCTTGATTCACTGGTAAACACCCATGCCATTCATCAGCCGCAAGAGACCCAGGAACAGGTTATCGAAAGCGATGACGCCATCACCTACGGGAAAGCTGCGGCAGTGCTGCGAATGCTGGAGGCTTATCTCGGCCCGGAGACCTTCCGTGCGGGAGTCAACACATATTTAGCAAGGTATTCTTACCAAAACGCGGCCTCGGCTGACTTCTGGACTGTGCAAACAGAAACCTCGAAAAAGCCAGTCGATAAGATCATGCCCACCTGGGTGGATCAACCGGGTGCCCCGCTGGTGACAGTAAAGACAAAGTGTGCCGGAAACTCTGATACGCTTTCATTCGACCAGCAACGCTATTTCTACGATCAGACCAAGCTCGAACAAGGCACATCACAGCTGTGGCAGATTCCAGTGTGCATAAAATCCGGTTCTTCAGCTTCACAGGCGAAATGTGAATTGGTCACGGAAAAACGGCAAAACTTAACATTGCCGGGATGCGCTGACTGGGCCTTCATCAACGCCGATGCCAAAGGCTTCTACCGCTCCGGTTACGATTCGCAGGCCATCGGTTCCATGTCGCAACAGCTCGAGACGGCCTTCATGCCCGCCGAGCGCATTATTCTGCTCTCCGATGTGCTGGCTTCTGTACGGGTGAATCGCGAGCCCATTGGGGACTACCTGAACCTGGCGGACGGCCTCAAGTCTGACCGGAACGACGCCGTGCTGCGACAACTCCTGCCCCAACTCAGCTACATCGGGGAACGCATGACCAACGACTCGGATCGCGATTCCTACAGTCTGTGGGTTCGCCAGCTTTTGGTCCCGATCGCCGAACAAGTTGGTTGGGAGCCGAAGCCGGGCGAACGTGATTCGGTCAATAGCCTGCGCGCGAGCCTGTTGCTTACTTTAGCTGATTTAGGTCACGACCCGCAAACCGTGGCGCTCGCTCACAAGTTAGCCGATCAAGCCCTAGCAGAGCCAAATTCGTTGAATCATGAAGTTGCGGCCGCTGCGTTGTCCGCGGCCGCCGCTAATGGAGACGAGGCTCTGTACGACCGCATTATCGCTGACCTGAAGGCCGCGAAAACACCGGAGATCTATTTCCGCGATCTGTTCATCTTGGGCCGCTTCCGCGATCCTAAACTGATCGACCGGACCCTGCAATTTGCGCTATCGGCGGATATGCGGTCACAGGACAGCCCTTATCTGATTTCTTCCGTTCTGCAAAGACCGACGGCCGAAAAGCAAGGCTGGAGTTTTGTTCAGGATCATTGGGCGGGCATTGAAAAGTTAGGCGGCCCGTACGCGGCGGCCGCTATCGTCCAGGCTACCGGCTCGTTCTGCGACCCTGGCATGCGCGAGGAAGTCCAGAGCTTTTTCACCGCCCATCCTGCGCCTGGGGCCGAACGCTCGCTCAAACAATCGATAGAGCGAGCGAACTACTGCATCGAAATGAGGACCCAGCAGCAGCAGCCTCTGGGGGCGTGGCTTAAACAGAAGGAAGGATCGGGGACAGCGCCAGGATTGGGTTCAGGCCGTTGAGTGCCGGATGATCTCGAAGCGGAGCCATCCCGCGCCGCTCATCATTCGGCATTGCCCGGTCCGGGTCCTTCGCTGGCGGAATATACCGCAAGGTTATCCGCGACAAACTATAACGATATGCGAAATCGAAGAATTACTCCGGACAAGCCTTCAAGATTATCGATCTTCAAGGTGAGTTTGCCATGTCAAAGCTTTAACGTTTCACGGCGCACTCTTGGAGATCTGATATTGACAGTGCCGATTGCCGACATAGCTCACAAATTGGAAATCACCGGCTGCTTCGTGGATGCGAAGGGGGGAACCCACGGATTCCTGTGGAATGGAAAGAAGTACAAGCAACTCGACGCGCCCGGAGCCATATCCACCGTGGCCTCGGGAATTAATAACAACGGGCTGTTGTCGGTGGGATGGACCGATTCCAGCGGTCATAACAATGAAGGCATTTACAACGGCAAGAAGTACATCAAGATCAACGTGCCGGGGGCACTGGGCAGCTATCCAGGGGGTATCGACCTGGCGGGGGATCTGGTCTACACTTGGCAGGATTCCGCCAAGGAATATCACGGGGCGCTACGTCTGGGCGGGAAGTATTACAAGTTCGACGACCCGCAGGGGAAGGGCGAAACTTATGGCCACGGCATTAACGATCATCAGGTTGTAGCTGGAGTTTTATCACAACGGCAACAGTATTGGAGGATTTCAGGGCACCTATAAATAAGCTGCGCGTCGGGGTGACGCACTTACCGCCGCAACGGGGCTGACTTCGTCTTTGCGCTGATTGAGGCAGGCTTTCTAGGAAATATTACAAGTGCTCTCGCGTGGCCTGTTGTCATCCTCCCGCCAAAACGCGATCCATTGTAGCTCCGGTGAGCAGGTCTTTCTGTGATGACCCATACACCGCGTTGGTCAAAATCTCAGTTTCATTCTCTCAACAATATTTCCAGTTGCGGGTGGGGTAACTTTAGGGGGAATATAATGCTCACCTCACCTGCATTGAGGGGGTTAGAGAGAGGAAGTGGGTTAGTTCCCCACTCCCACCTCGGTTACCGGGATTTTAAGTGTAACGGTGTGATTTCGTTCAAATGCTCTAAGATGAAGATCTAACGTTGGATGAAATGTGTGGGGACACACTGCTGACTCCGGGTACATTGATCGATGGCGCGAGAATGTACACTGCCGCAGCGGATGCTGTTAACGACCGGTATCCCAATTCCATGCATGTTCTGAGCCATCTCCTTGGCATGGCAATTGAGTTGGGATTGAAGGCATTTCTCCTCAACGGAGGGCGCACTGAACAAGAACTTCGCAAGTTCGGCCACGATCTTCGTCGGCTCCTGGAGGAATGCGAGTCGCTTGGTCTCACAGAGACCGGCAGCCGCCATTTTCGCCTCGCAGTCCTGGTGCAAACTACGAAGAACGACAGTTCGCGTATCCAGAGGAAGCCGTGCTGAACATCATCATTCCGCGCAGCTTCCGCGAGATCGCAAACGAATTGATTCAAGAGGTGTTCATTTCCGTGAACGGTCAAAAATTGTTCACAGAATTACAAAGCCAGCCAGGACTTTGTATTCAATCTGCATATCCAGAAGACGTGAATGCGAGCGCGTGGGTTGTCCGCTCATGACTGTCGGAAGATTGCCTTGGGACAAGCATGACGACTTAGGGGGCGAACAGACGGCGCAAACTTGCGCTATGGCCTGATAACGCCAGTTGACAGACGGCCATCTAACGCACTACTACGGTATTATCCAAGCATGTCCAAGAAGAGTTCGACTGCCCGAAGCGGACCTGGAGAAATAGTGACGACAAGAATGCTGGAGACGATAGCTGCGGCGGTTGAGGTGACCGCGGGCTTGGCCCTGATCGCCGATCCCGCTTTCGTTGTCCACTTGCTCGTAGGTGCCAGCCTTTCAAGCGGTGGCATGGCGGTTGGCCGGGTTGGCGGATTCGGGCTTCTTTCTCTAGGGCTGGCGTGTTGGCCGAGCGGGGCGGTCGTCACCGCACGTGCCACTGGGGCACTGTTTACCTACAATCTGCTCTCATCTCTTTACATCGCTTATCTCAGTGTTGTCGGAGGTTTCGTCGGCATTCTGTTGTGGCCCGCTTGTGCTCTTCATGCCTTTCTGGCGCTCCTGCTAGTGCGTCCAACGTATATCGCAGTTCGAGCGGAATGGCTTGGGAGTTCCCAAGTATAGCTGTTGTAACATCGCGATAGCGCTCATTGAGGGGGTTTGAGCGTAATGGTATCGTGTCCCAGCCGTCAGCTTGGACCCCCACCCGACGGAGCAAACTCCAAAACCTCGGATCCGCTACGCAGCAGGCTATGCTTGTCGTACACGTCCGTGCTTTTGAACTCTTTCCCTTTGGGATCGGTGCCGCGAGCGGTCACCGTCCGGCTCTTGCCGTCGTCGGACACGACAATCCTACCGGTAGTCGTGACCTTTGTGCCGTTTTTCACCGCGAAATCTAACTCATGAACGCCCTTTCTTGTGTACGAGCGCGAGTCTGAATTGGGATCGCCCTTGACGGGATAGTCTTTGCCATCGAACTGGCCCGTCCATTCGTTATGCGTCGGATTGCCCGCGCCGTCGGTTCCATCTATCGTGACCTTCATATTGATGCCTTCGGCCTCGTAGACGACCGTGTTGTTCTTCGGCATCCCAAGCGCAAATGTAGACTTGGCCTCATTCAGTTTCCAGGTGCCCATAAAAGGGCTCTGGGCGAAGCACACCGCCGCTCCAATAAAACACAGGGCCAGAGTCAGCACGATTGTTCTCGTTTTCATGTCTCCTCCTGATTTGAGAAGCAGATTCTGTCTGGTCTAGGATTTACATCGACAACATTGTGGCACATTCCGCCAGCAGTGCGAAGAAATAAAGACACCTAGTCGGGCGGGTGCTTCCCGAGTTGGCTTGGGAGAACTGCAAAGTGTTCCGGGCCGTACCAGGCGGATGGTTGTCGCAAAATCCCGGTTACACTCATCAACGGGCATATTCACCGCTTCGTTCTCCAATCAGGATGTTGAGCCGTGTACTACCTGTGGTAGTATTCGCTGGCTTTGAAAGGAGCCTCCATGAAGCGCATCAACTTGTTGGTTGGGATCGCATCGGCAGTGGTCGTGGTGCTGTGCGTGTTGGGGAGCCGGATGTTGAGCGCGCAGGACAATTTGAAGGGCGGCACGGTTCTGCAGCGAACGGAACTGAAGGGCGCCCCAGGATGGGAAGCGATCCTAGTGGAGCGCATACTTCCGCCGGGCGCAGAGAGCGGGAAGCATACGCAATCGGGCAACGAAATCGTGTATATCCAGGAGGGCTCGGTGACGTTTGAGGCTCAGGGCAAACCCGCTGTGACCCTCAAGCCGGGCGAGGCATTCACCACGGCGGCCGGCGAAGTGCACAACGTCAAGAACGCCAGCGGCAGCGCGCCTGCGAAGGCGTTGGCCTTCTACGTTGCTAAAAAAGGCACTCGACTCGAGGACCTCTCGGTTCCGGCCAAATAAAAATCGCAGGCGGCGGTTGCGAGACCAGCACATTCTAAGGGATACGTCTGCCCGCTTGGCGAGTCAATAGGTCAACCCGTTCTCCATCTTAGTTGGCGATAAATCTCGGTTGCACTCGTTGACCGAGCCTACCAGTGCTACTTCCTCAGGTATGCACCGACAATGCTGGCGCAGGCTTCCACAAAGTCCTGTTCCGATTTGGTGAATGTACCTTCAAAATAGCTCTCGATATCGAGCTCAGCGGCGAGCTTGTTCTTCGCGAAGATGGGAACTACGATCTCCGACTTCACCAAGGCCGATCCCGCAAGATAGCGCGAATCTTTGGAAACATCATGCACAACCACGGATTGCCCGCTGCTCGCTGCAGCGCCACAGAGTCCCGTGTTGAGGGGTATGCGCGCGTTGGGTGTAAAGCTACCGACAAAAGGCCCGACCAGCAGAACCCCGGGGTCTGTCGCATCGACTAGATAAAACCCTACCCAGTTGTATCGCGTCATCTTTTCGTGCAGGCGCTGGGAGATACGCTCCATGACGGACTGGGCGGTGGGATTTGCGTTCTCAAGACCCTGAAACTCTCGGAGCAGCTCTTCATGTACAGGCATCATGTAATAATTGGCCGATGACTTGGTAGCGAATCTTACGCAGGTGGAACCGGCAAGTCAATGAGCGGAGGGGGTTAACGGAAGGCACCGGAAAAAGTGTCCCAAAGCCATTTTCGAGGCCATGCGGGGCATCGATTCGGGAAACCGGGGGTGGGATCAGGACCGAGCGGGATCGGAGACAGCCAGGGATACCTAAATCCCAGTCAAAGTCAAAACGTGTAATGGCCTGATTTCAACAGTTACGGTTCGCAATAAAAATTGGTTGATAGAAACCGCTGTCAGATGGCGACAGCCATCGAATGTTGATGAATCCTGCCTCTTCCAAAATGTGCTGCAACTCACTCCGAAGCACTGCACGATAGGTCGAGGTGAAATGGAACGTCTGCCACGCAGATTGCGTGTTTCGCGTGATGTACAGATGGAAGCGGTAGCGTCGTTCATCCAGCCAATCCCAGATTTGAAAAACGATGCGCCTGCTACCGTCATCCGAATAAAAGCTCGGCCCCTGGGTTGTCGGTCTTTCCACAACCAATCGATCATAGTCGCGAATGCTGCCAATGAAAGAACCTCCTGGCCGAAGCTTCCCATATGCTTGTTGAGCGGCCTGCAACAAGTCTTCATCGGTTTGCAAGTGCGGAAGCGAGTTGTCGATACAAATCACGGCATCAAAGCTCGATGTCGCGATTGCGCTCAGTTGCACCATGTTCGCGACCGAGAACGGAACGCTAAGCTCCCGCTTCGAGGCTTCTGAGCGGGCTCGTTGGACTGCTCCGACGCTTATGTCACAACCTGTTATATCGAAACCCTTCATCGCGAGCCCTAGCGACTGAGTTCCTATTCCGCAGGCGCAATCCAGCACCCGAACGGGTCGCTTGTCGCCGCACTCGCGGTCGAGAATGCCGGAGAGGATCGTCGCCTGTCGCGCAATGCTGGTTTCCCAGTCCTCGAATATTTGGTCATAGTGAGCAGCAAGCTCGTCATAAGGTTGGGTAAGATCCGCCATGCCGCATTCTAGCTGTTGTAACATCCCCATTACACTCATCTGCCTTCCCGGAGGGGTTTTGAGTGAAATGGCCTAATTTCGACACTTGAGAAGTTCCGTTTGAATTAAAGCCGCTCCGTCCGGCACGTTTTGTCATCGAGAGATTAAGGTATCCACCGGTCTTCACCGCATCCACTGAGCCTTGCGTGTGTCCCGATCCCAATCGTCGTTCCTAATCTTGCGGAATCAGCACGAATGCGTGGCCGCACAAGGGCCATCCGTCGGAACACCCCTGAGGCGTGCCTACCCCGGAAATCTCCCCGCGCTCGTTGATCGCGTACGCCCAGTTCAGAGAAAGAGAAGATTTCGGCGAAATCAAGGTGTTAAGGTCGACCATGGGCCCACCTTTTTCCCAAAGAAACGCGTGCTGAATACAGCACGTGCCCTTGGCTGAGAGCCCCACTACCTGACCGCTCTCATTGACGGCGGTGGCGAAACTGTCCGTATCACCCTTCACCGTCCCGAGATCTTTCAACTTCTTCATGCCGGGCTTCCACAGAAAGGCATGAGATACATTCTGCTTCGTCGGGTCACCGTTCGCGGGACCGTTCCCGATTCCCAAATCCTTCATCGATACGCCGTGCATCCCGGCCAACGTCCGGGCCAGGATGCCGCAAGGTCCTGAAACGTCTGCTCTGCCAACAATCTCGTCGGCATCGTTGATTCCAGTCGCCTTCCCGCACTTCCCGCCCAGGGTGCCCAGATCCTGCATGCGCTTACCCTTCCTCCAGAAAAACGGGTGGTAGTTCTGATCACCCGCGAGAAGGGACCCGCCGACGATATGACCCAAATTGTTGAGTCCACCCGCCATGTTGATAATTTCGGACCCAGCTGACGACCCCCCTAAGGTCCCCGCGTCCGTGATGCCTTTCCCTTCTTCCCACAGGAACGGGTGTGTGGTCGGAAGTCCGGTGCCAGGATTCGGGCGTGAACTTGTATAGGAAAATCCTGCAACCTGCCCGTGGTCGTTGACAAACGTACCCCAGGCATCGTCGCCGCCAAGAGTGCCCAGATCCCGTACTCGGTTGTCCTTCTCCCACAACACCGCCCGCGTTTGCGTACCGTCGCTGGAGCCAAAGATCTGAAGATAGAACATAGAGTTGGGATCGGATGTGCCGTTGAGCGCAAACGATGCAAGATTTGGGGCCGCCGCCAGGTGTATTCGGCGGGCTCAGTGCAATCAATATCTTTGGTGAGGTTGTTGGTACCTTTTGCCTCCAACCCTGTTCTGGGGTCGAGCACGCGTTTATTTGGACGAAGGAAACTGGCTGGCTGGACTTGAATAATCTGATTCCCAAGCACTCGGGTTGGGTGCTGACAGTTCCATATGACCTCAACGTTTGGGGGCAGGTTTCGGGCTACGGCTTCATCAACGGTGAGCCCCATGCGTTTCTTCTAACGCCCGCACGTCGTCGCACCCGTCGCTCGGACGTTTTGCAAAGATGAGCGGATTGGCTTCTTCGTATTAATTCCGTATTAATATTAATAAGGACGGGCACCTCGTTACAGCGTTCTCAGGGGATTACAGCTTCCACCTGCTTGGAGCGCTTGCTCTCCTGGCCCTTCAAATTCACCGCTGTAGCGACGTAGTAATACTTGTACCCTGCAACTACATGCAGGTCGGTATACTTTGTGCTTGGATCCAGAGAGCCGTTGATTTTCTTGTACGGCCCACCCGATCGCGTGCCACGATATACGTTGTATCCGGCGAGATGTCTAGAAGTACTCGCCTTCCATGACAGCTGAACCTTGTGCTGAACTGCGCGAATCATGCGGACTGTCACCTCTTGCTCGGTGGGAGAGTTCTTGGCATCGCTGGCAAACGAAAGAATAGCAGATGAATTTTTTCTGTCCTTTGGAACAAACGTGATCGTGAAGGGCACGCTGTGACCCGCTGGAATCGTGAAGGGAAGCGATAGCCCGCCCAATCGAAACTCTTTGCTGCTGATTCTGGCAGAAGAGACGGTTACATTGGCACCTCTGGCGGTAAGTTGACCCTTCTCAGTGGCCGCCAATCCCACTCTCGCATCTCCAAAATCGATCGCCGCTGGGGTAACTTCCAACTGCCCAGTCAACCTGCCCGTTCCGGATAGCTGTATCGCCAAAGCCTGTTTGGGTGATTCGGAGACAATCGAGATGCTTCCGTCAACACGACCGCTCTTCTCTGGTGCAAAAGTAACACTGAACGTATAACTTGCGCCTCCTGCCAAGGTTAAGGGCAAGTCCAGTCCGTTCAAACCAAACTCTGCTCCGGTTGAAGCGGCGGAAAGAACCGTCAGATTGGTTCTGCCTCGATTGGTGATAGTCACGAGTTTGCTGCTTGCCTGACCTACAACGACTTCGCCGACCTGTAGCGCGGCTACATTACAGATCAGCTGTTGATTACTCGCAGAGCGCGAGCCTGACTGGCTCGCGGGGATGTTTTCCGCTTCTGCGATTGTGATAGACGGCAAGAATATTGTGATGCACAATAGCAAAGAAAAAAGTGTTCGAGACATCAATTGGGGGAGGAACATAGATACAGATTTTGAGAGTTTGTAGCTTGGGGTGAAAGATACCATTAGTACATTCCGGTCGCGAGGACGCGGGTCCAAAACGAGAGAAGCTCGGAACGGGAGGACGCCGGGAATGTCATCATCGGTCAGCTTGGTCGCATCACGCGTTTGGAGAATGAAATGATTTATTCGCGCGCGGCTAATTTCCGACTACGCATTCGTTGGAGTTGCCGCCGTGCAGGAATCACGAATCATTTGAAAGCGCGTAATATATCAAGAGGAGTCGCGTGATGGATGAAAAGGTCGCCCATGAAAAGCAGCAAAGGGTTCAACGCTAACAACGATACCGGATTGCTGGCGTTCTCCACGGCCATCGAAAGGTATCATTTGCCCAGGCAGCTTGATTTCACGGCCTCGGAGGGGTGATCTCCTTCGCGATTTGGGCAAGAATGCCGGTACAAGCAGATGCGGCAACTCGGACTGAAGGCTCGCCTGACGACTACCATCCCGATGACGAGGTAAATCGGAGCCAGCACATACCAGAGGTGGGGAACCTGAAGCATGATAGCAGCCTTTCAGTTAGCTATTATCCGCCTCCGCGAAGCCGAGGTCTGTGATCTAGATCACACAAGTCGTGTGGTTACAGGGTTCTTTCCAACAGCGGGGAGGCACGTTGAGTGTAGAATGTGAACGACTCGTATGGAGGCGCGAAATTGGCTGATTTTCTTCGCAAGCTCTGGTCGCAAGAAGAGGGCCAGGATATCGCTGAGTATGCGGTGATGCTGGCGGTCATTTTGGTCTTAGTGGTGGGGACGATCCGATTGATTGGCGGGAGCGCAAACAACGTGTTTTCTGCCACCGCTAGTTCGATCGGGGGATGACGAGTAAGCAGTTTCAGCATCGTGTTGCCGCATCTGCTTCTACTTTCCATTTGGCGGAAGAGTGTGTTTGGTGTCGGCTCATTGCGATTTTCGCTCCTTCCCCAGCTAAAACCCGCGCGTTGGTGTGACGCCAGTCACAGACAAGCCGACCACACTTCGTGTAAAAAGAGTGTGCTGATCGTTTCAAGAGGACCGAACCTCCTCGTTGGAAGAGCCGAACCGCGCCGACCACAGGTTCGGCTTTTTCTGTTAGGCGTGCCGCTGATGGACGTTTAGGCGTGAGGCGCGTCACCGACAAAACCAACCGCACCCCTGTAAAAAGGAATTGATCTTCGTGATACCAGTGTCCTCCTGGGTCACAGATCCAGAAGAGCCGAACCTGTCCCATCCCGGTCCGACTCTTTCTGTTTAGGCATGGCCGTTTCCAATATGGACCGTTCGAATACGATGTCCACGGCAAGCGTTTTTGAACCCAAGCAAAGCTCATCCACTCGCCTTCGCCGGGAACGTAGGCGAGTTGGAGCCGCTGCGGTAGGCCGGAATCGTGAATGTAATGGGGTCTGATTTCGTCAACAATGTTCAAGAGGGTCATCACCGGCCGGTGCGAACAGCACACTACTAGCGGACATCACTTTGGCCCAAATGTCCGGAACAAAAATGTACTTCGCGCGTTCGGCAAGAGCGGCTTTCCATTAAATGTCGCCGCGCCCTTTTGGTATCCGCCCGCGACATATTTCCACCCAAACGTGGTCCCACCGCTCTGTTTCAATCGGTAAGCCTGTCCCGGGGTGATTTCCACTCCGCCTTTGGGAATGACAAACATCACATGATCGCAGTCCGCCGTTTGTACGTTCTCTGTCACGACCACCACCGTCTTTCCAGTTGCGTCCAGAACCGTCAGCGCCAATTGATCCTCTGCTGCGCCAGCATTCCCCACCACCAATTCCACCTCAACGCCCACCAGTTTCGGGAGTGAGGGCGTGAATGTCTGCTCAACGTCATTTACCAGATTCACCCAACCCCTGTCCCATCCCGTCGCATTCACTTGGTCCGGCCTCATCAATGGTTGCTGTCCCGGCCCCTGTGCAGCCGTCGCAGCGGTGGCTAGGAGAACAAAATAGCCGAGCCCCACTACCCTGAGCACGCGTTGAAGGAGTAAGTCATCTTCCCCGCATTCTATGCGTGTGGCTTCCCCAAATACACGTTAGGATTGAGCGCGGTGTGCAGCCCCGGTCTCTTTCTATGCCGTCTCGATGGAAGCCACGATCGTCCGGGCCAGTTCAAGGAGCTGCTGCGCGACGGATTCCACGGACCGTTCGACTTCCGGGGAGATTGGCGCACCAAACGAAAACTGTTTGCCTTCGATGCCGTAAATCAGCAGGGATTGCGGCAAACGGTTCATGGCCCGCGCCAGTTCAACCGCTTCGCGCACGCCGAAAGCATGCGTGGAACAGCGAAAGACGTCCTCGGGCCACGGGTTGGCGTCGGCGTTCCACACGCGAATTTGACCGGGCGTTCCGCTCGGAGCAGTAGCATCCACTAGAATCATGTGCTCAAAGCCGACCCAGCAGTCCATCAAAGAAAAGCTATCGCCGCTTTCCTCTATGATTTCGACCTCGGGTTCGACACCAATCTCACGCAGACGGCGAGCGACCAGAAGACCAGCTGCGTCGTCGCCACGACCGAGGTTGCCGCAACTGATGATACGAAGGGCCAATCTAATCCCGCTCCACATGCAAGGTGAGGAAATGGGTCGCGCAAGAAATGCAGGGATCGTAGTTGCGCACCGCCTGCTCACACTTCAACGTAATCTCTTCAGTCGGACGGGTCGCGACCTGCCCGACAAAATGCCAGAGATCCTCCTCGATGCGCTTCTGATTCTGCGAAGTTGGAGGAACAATCTTTGCCGAGGTGATGAGCCCGTCCGGATCGATCGCGTAGCGATGATATAGCAGGCCCCGCGGCGCTTCCGTGGCGGCCTGACCGGTCGAGGCCCGCACGGCTACCTGTGCGCGTGAGGCGGCAGGCGGTTCGTATTCGCGAATCACACGAAGCGCTTCGTGACACGCGAACACCAACTCGATCGCTCTCACCACGATACTGCGGAACGGATTGCGGCACGGCGCTTGAAGTCCGCAATCGTGCGCTGCCTGTTGGGCCACCTCTGGCAGTTTGTCGAAGTTGAGATTGAAGCGGGCCATGGGGCCGACCATGTAGGAGCCGCGCCCCCGCAGGACGGAATGCAGAGCATTCGAGTGCTCCACATGTTGCTCAGTGAAATTGTCCTCATATTCGGATGCAGTAATATCAAGCCCGCGATTCGATACGATCTGACCTTCGTTGAATGGGTACTCGTCTGGGTGGGACAGAGAGACGAATTCATAATCTTGCTCGAAATCAGGGAAGTCGAGTCCTGAAACCCAGCGGGCGGTTGCCAGCGACGCATCGAGCGCCCATTTGAGTTCGTCCTCCAGCTCTTTGAGTGCGCTCTTGGAGGGTGCCTTGTAGAAGCCACCGACCGCAGCCGAAACCGGATGAACTTCCCGGCCACCCAACAAGGCCACGATCCGGTTGCCGGCCTTTTTTAGACGCAGGCCTTGCTGAACGATTTCCTGATGATCACGCGCCATGGCGATGGCGTCGGGATAGCCGAGGAAATCGGGCGCATGCAGCATGTATACGTGGAGGGTGT
>Ga0210395_10002041_pt1 | contig 15748 bp, 11 predicted proteins | sample IncBWH4OmetaG_FD_150861 | JGI IMG/M metagenome (GOLD analysis project Ga0210395, IMG submission 150861) | Forest soil microbial communities from Barre Woods Harvard Forest LTER site, Petersham, Massachusetts, United States - Inc-BW-H-4-O ... | reverse complement strand
GCCCTGGGAGCCTCGTCGCTGACCGCGGCCGAACTGCGTGTCCTGCCGATGCTGGCCACCCACCTGTCATTCCCCGAGATCGGCGCCGAGCTGTTCCTCTCCCCGAACACCATCAAATCGCAGGCCATCTCGCTATACCGGAAACTCGGAGTCGCCACCCGAAGCCAGGCCGTCGCCCGATCCCGGGAACTAGCGCTCCTGGAGGGCTGAGCCAGCCCCGCGTTCGCGCTCGCCGGGCGGGACGGTCCGTCCCAGCGCCTTGAACGTAGCGGGCCGCCGCCTCCGCAGGACGACGGCGGCCACGGCGCCGAGCAGGAGCCAGCCGAAGGCTATGAAGGGCAGCAGGTTCACCAGCGTGTAGGCGCCAGGGAAGAGGATGCCCCACAGGGGGAACAGGAACACCACGCAGGCGGTGGCCGGGATGAGCAGATGTCGCCCGAGCCTGAACTCGTCGCGGAACTCGGTGCGGAACGCGCGGATGACCGCGATGTTCACGGCGAAGTAGATCAGCACGACCGGCAGGCTGCCGATCCCGGCCAGGTACCCGAACGTCGGACCGCCACCGTAAACGGCCGTCAGTGGCAGCCCGATCACCACTGTGATCACCGCCAGAACGCCGATCGCGACGACCGGGGTCCGGCGGCGGGACAGCCGAGCAAGCGGCGCCGGAAGGGCCTGCTCCCGTCCCATCGTGAACAGGATCCTGATCGCCGCGTTGATCGCGCCGACGACGAAGCTGAGGCCGGTGAGGACGACCGCCAGGTCGATGGTCCAGAGCACCGATGGCGACCAGTACCGGCTAGTCAGATATCCAAGTGGGCTGGCCTGCCCGATGAAGCCCGCGATCCCGTGCCGCCCGGCGGCGAATGCCTCCGCGCCGATCACGAGCAGGTAGAACAGGCCTGTCACGACGACGATGCCGACGATGCTGGCCGGGACGGAGCGGCGCGTGTTCCTGGTCTCCTCGCCGAGCGCGGCGGCTGCCTCGAAGCCGGCGAACGCGGTCAGGCCGTAGATCATCGCATCGGTGATGTCGGTGAGCCGATGATTAGGCGACGACGCCGGCGACAGCACCGCGGCCGTATAGTGCGCCGGCCCCAGTTTGACCAGGACGGTGATGGCCAGGGCCGCGAAGACCGCCATTTCCGCGGCCACCAGAACCAGGTCGACGGAGGCCGAGGTGGCGATCCCGACATAGGCGACCACGACCGCTGCCAGCAGGATGACGATGAACACAATCCAGCCGTCGATGGTCACATGCGCCGTGTTGGCCAGCAATTGCGATGCGTACGCGCTGGTCAGCCCGATACCGGCCGGCACGAACAGCGCGTAGGCGAAGACCTGCATCCAGCCCGTCAGGAACCCCGCCGCCGGCCCCAGCCCGCGGCTGTTGTACGTGTAGACCCAGCCGGCCGAGGGCACCCGCCCGGCGAACTGCCCGATGCTGATCGCGCAGCACAGCGAGCCCGCCAAGCAGATCAGGATGACCAGGGGAGAGGCGAACCCGGCGTACGCCAACACCAGGATCAGCAGCGTCACGGCCGAACCGGCCGGGGCCACGATACTCGTGCCGAACGCGATCACCCGCGCCGGGCCCACCACTCCGCGGGGTAGTCCTCGTACCTCTGCGCTGCTAGCACCCACGTCGCGGCCCCCTCTTCAGCACCGTGCATGCCGCCCGGTACGGCGTAAGCTGCGTTTGTACCTATCATCGCGACTTTCCCGGCAAGTTTCTCGTGACCTGATAATGGGTGCGCGAGACCGGGCTCGGACTCGACCCGGCCGGATCCCGGGCCTTGGCTGCAGGCGCGACCGACGACGAGATCGCCGACATGCTGCTGGTGATCGTCCCGATCACCGGGCTCGGCCGGGTCGTCTGCGCCGCTCCCGATGTCGCGGCTGCCCTCGGCTACGACATCTCGGCCGCGCTGGAAGATCCCGACGACCAGTGATGACTTCCGTGCGCTGCCTGCGGTCTCTTCGTCTGCACGCACCGGGAATCCGGACTTTCATGCTGATCGTATGATGCGCGGCTCCAGTCACTGACGTTGGGTGGTTTCAGGGCCTAAATCGTCCCCGTGACGGCCGGGAGGTTATCGATGTCCGCCCATGCACCGACCTATGGTCGGCGGTCTGTCGTGTCCGCCAGCGATCCCATCCTGACATCCAAGATCACGGCACCGAACGTGCCCGACTGGGCGGTACCTCGCCCGCGGATCACCGGGCTGATCGCCGAGGGTACGCGATGGTGCCCGCTGACCATCGTGACCGGCCCCCCAGGCGCGGGCAAGACGATGGCCCTGGCCCTGTGGGCGGCGGCCGAACCCGGGGCGGTGGCCTGGGTCGGGCTGGATGAGTTCGACAACCGGCCGGGTGTGTTCTGGTCGTATGTGGTGGCGGCGCTGCGCCAGGCCGGTGTCGTCATCCCGAAGACGCTGCGGGCCGTGTCGCCGGGGCAGGGAGAGGACGGGTTCTTGCTGCGCCTGACGGTAGCACTGGCCGCCCAGGACCCGCCGGTCACGCTGGTCCTTGATGACCTGCACCTGCTGACCGATCCCGGCGCACTGAAGGGACTTGAGTTCGTGCTGCGGAACGCGGGGTCCGGCCTGCGGCTGCTGGTCGCGTCGCGGATGGATCCGCTGCTGCCTCTGCACCGTTACCGGCTGGCCGGGCAGCTGACCGAGATCCGGGCTAGCGACCTGGCCTTCAGCCTCGACGAGGCCGGACTGCTGCTGGACCAGCATGGCGGCCTGCTGACCGCCGACGCGCTGGAAAGCCTGAACCGGCGGACCGAGGGCTGGGCGGCCGGCCTGCGCCTGGCCGCGATATCCCTGGGCACTCATCCCGACCCGGACCTGTTCATCAAGGAACTGATGGCCGAAGACAGCGCCATGACCTGCTATCTGGTCGACGAGGTGCTCAACGTCCAGCCACCGGAAGTCCAGGAAGTCCTGCTGTGCACCAGCATCCTGGAGCATGTCAGCACCGGAGCTGCCGTCGAGCTGACCGGCGATGATCGGGCCGCGGGCATCCTGACCGCCTTGGCCCGCACGAACGCGCTGGTCCAGCCGATCGGCTCCGGGTGGTACCGCTACCACACGCTGTTCGCCGAGATGCTCCGGCTGAGACTGCGGTACGAGCATCCGGACCGGGTGGTCGCCCTGCATCAGCGTGCGGCCCGATGGTATGAGCGAAATGGCATGCTGACCGACGCGGTCCGGCACGCGCTCCTGGTCGGTGACTGGCCGCTGGCCGCCGGCCTGGTCGTCGACGACCTGGCCATCGGCCCGGTCATGGAGCCGCGGGACGACGAGCGCCTGGCCGGCGAGTTCGTCGGCCTGTCATCCAGTGAAGCGTGGACCGCGCCGCCGCCCTACCTGGTCTCCGCGGCGCTGGCGCTGTCCGCTGGCCAGCATGAAGCGTGCGCCGCCGCGCTTGATGCCGCCGACGGCCTGCTTGAGCGTCTTCCTGCCGATGAGGAGGCCAGCGCCCGCCTGGCCACCGGGGTGATCCGGCTTACCCTCTGCCTGCGCACCGGGGATCTGACGGCGGCGGCATCGGCTGTGGCCGTTGCGGAGCTGATGCTCGCCAGGGTGCCGGCCGAGAAACTGGCCAGGCGTCCGGACGTCGAGCGGCGGGTGCTGGTCGGCCGCGCCGCTGTCGAGCTGTGGTCCGGCCACCTGGACGAGGCCGCCTGCGTCCTCGAGGCCGGGATAGCGACCGAGGCCGCGGCCGGCCGCGAGTTCGGACAGGCCAGCTTGACCGGGCGGCTGGCGCTGGCCGAGGCGTTGCGCGGGCGGCTCGGCCGCGCCGTGGAACTGGCCAGCCAGGCGGCCGCCACCGCCGGCGAACGCCGGCCATCCGGCCTCGGCCCCGCGCCGCTGGTCGCGCGGGCCTGGGTACACCTGGCCCGCAACGAGCTGCGCGAGACCCGCAATGTCGTGAAGCAGGCGGACGCCGCCCTCGGTGCCAGCCCGGACAGGCTGATGGGGGCGGCTGCCTACCTGGTCGCCACGAGCGGTGCCCTGGCCGAGGGCCGCCCCGCGGTAGCCACCCAGATCATCGCCCGGGCTCGGTCCGGGTGGTCCGTTCCGGCCTGGCTAGACCAGCAGCTGTACCTGGCCGAGTCGCGAGCGTGTGCGGCGGCCGGCGACGTCCAGGCGGCTCTGACCGCGGCCGGACGAGCCGGCCCGTCGCTGGAGGCAGCGGTCACCCGGGCGCGTGCCTGGGCGCTCGCCGGAGACCGCGAGGCCGCACAACAGGCCCTCGCTCCTGCCCTCGCGGCCGACGGCGACGTACCGGACTCCGTACGCCTGCAAGGGTGGCTGGTAGACGCCCGGATCGGCTACGACAGCGGCGACGACGGGCGTGGCCGCCGGTCGCTGGCGTGCGCCTTGCGGCTGGCCGAACATGAGCAGCTCAGGCTGCCGTTCGTGCTGGAGCGGAGCTGGCTTGGCCCGGTGCTCCGCCGTGACCCCGAACTAGCCGATGCCCACCGGGGCCTGCTCGCCGCGGCGCTGGGCCAGGATCAGCTTCCGGTGCCCATGGGTACTGGCAGCCAGCCGCCGGTGCTGATCGTCGAGCCTCTCACCGAGCGCGAGCGGGAGGTGCTCGTGCATGTGTCGGGCATGCTGAACACGGCCGAGGTCGCTGAAGAGATGTTCATCTCCGTCAACACCGTCAAGACCCACTTGCGGAACATCTACCGCAAGCTGGCGGCAGCGCACCGCAACGAGGCAGTGCGCCGGGCTCGCGAGCTTGAGCTGATCTGACCCAGGATCCGCTACTCCCTGGCCAGCATCGAAGGATGCCCTTGGTTCGCTCCTCTGTGCTGTCTGTCTGCTGTCGCGGCCCAGTATCGGCGGGCAGCGGCCTAGCTCGACTCACCCGGGCCGGGTGAGACTCCGCGGCGGTCCCGGTAGCACTCTGGTGACTATGCCGCCTGATCCTCTTGCCCTCCTGCGGTCACGGAGCTATGTAGCGCTGCTCGTGCTGGCCGCAATCGTCGGCGTGCCCGTCTCAGCGGCGGCCTACTTCTTCCTCGCCCTGGTGAGCAAGATGCAGGGATGGATCTTCACCGACCTGCCCAAGGGCCTGGGCTTCCACGGTGAACCGCTGTGGTGGCCGATTCCGCCGCTGGTGCTGGCCGGGGTGCTGGTCGCTCTCACTATCCGGTATCTGCCCGGCAAAGGGGGCCACTCGCCAGCCGACGGGTTCAAGATGGGCGCCGGCCCGCCCTCGCCGATCGAGCTTCCAGGAATCCTGCTGGCGGCATTGGCCACCTTGTGCCTGGGCGTAGTGCTCGGACCCGAGGCACCGTTGATCGCCATCGGCGGCGGGCTCGGCGTCGTCGCCGTCCGCCTTGTCAAGAAGGACGCTCCGCCCAGGACCGCCACCGTGGTGGCCGCGGCCGGGAGTTTCGCCGCGGTCAGCGCGTTGTTCGGCTCGCCGCTGCTCGGGGCGTTCCTGCTGATGGAGGCCTCTGGGCTGAGCGGTGCCATGCTGGAGCTCGTGCTGGTGCCTGGCCTGCTGGCGGCTGGCGTCGGTTCGCTGATCTTCATCGGCCTTGACGCCTGGACCGGGCTCGGCACGTTCTCGCTAGCGATTCCCGGCCTTCCCCATGTCGGGTCGCCGACAGGTGCTGAATTCTTGTGGGCGCTGGCGATCGGGGCGATGGCCGTCCTGCTCGGCTCCGCGATCCGATGGATCGGGCTGTATGTGCGGCCCCATGTCGAACGGTGGATGCTGCTGGCCACACCGGTGATCGGCCTGGCCGTCGCCGGCCTGGCGATCGCGTTCGCCGCCGGAACCGGAAAGGGCTCCTCCGAGGTGCTGTTCTCCGGGCAATCCGCGCTGCCCGCGTTCCTCAGCCACAGCGCCAGCTATACGGTGGGCGCGCTGCTGCTGCTCATCGCCTGCAAAGGACTCGCCTACGGTCTTTCGCTGAGCAGCTTCCGCGGCGGTCCTACGTTCCCTGCCATGTTCCTCGGGGCGGTGGGCGGCGTGGCGCTGTCGCACCTGCCCGGGCTGCCGCTTGTCTACGGCGTCGCCATGGGTATCGGCGCGATGACCGTGGTGATGCTCAGGCTCCCGCTGACCTCCGTCCTGCTGGCCGTCGTGCTGCTGTCGTCAGACGGCCTGCAAGTGACGCCGGTAGTCATCGTGGCGGTTGTGGTGGCGTACGTGCTCTCCGCGAGGTTCGCGCCAACCCCGGCGCCTGCCCAGGGAACGCCGTCGGCCGACAAGGACGCCACGTCCCCAGCCGGGGACGCCACGCCCCCGGCAGCGGTCCAGTCCGGATGACGGCGGCCGGTCAGCCGAGCCGTGGAGCAGGTGGTCGTCGACCCGGACGGCCCTCGACGCCAGGTGATGGTGACCGCCAAGGGGAACACGGCTGACTCGTCCGCCGGACAGGCCGAAGCGTGATTCTGGATCTCGCTCTTACCCGACTGAGGCGGAGCCTTTCCCTGACTCGGAGTCGATGAGTAGTGATACGGCTTCGATCAGGGCGAGGTGGGTGAATGCTTGCGGGAAGTTCCCGAGATGCTGCCCTGTGGTGACGTCGATTTCCTCGGCGTAGAGCTGCAGCGGTCCGGCGAAGGACAGCAGTTTCTGGCACAGGGCGTGGGCGCGTTGGGTTTCGCCGATCATGGCCAGGGCGGTCACCAGCCAGAACGAGCAGATGGTGAAGGTGCCCTCCTCGCCTTCGAACCCGGTGTCGGTACCCTCGACCCGGTAGCGCAGGACCAGGCCGTCCTGGGTCAGCTCATCGGCGATGGCCAGCACCGTCGCCTGGACGCGCTTGTCGCTGGGGGGCAGGAATCCCATGATGGGCAGCAGCAGCAGCGAGGCGTCCAGGTCGTCGGTCTCGTAGTGCTGCCGGAACACGCCCCGTTCGGAGACGCCCTTGTCCAGCACTTCGGCCTTGATCTCATCCGCGCCTGCCTGCCAGCGCTTGGCGCGTTCGTCGTCGCCGCGCTGGGCCGCGAGATCAGCGCCGCGGGCGGCGGCGACCCAGCACATGACCTTGGAGGCGGTGAAGTGCTTGGGGTCGCCGCGGACTTCCCAGATGCCCTGGTCGGGTTCCTGCCAGTGCGCCAGGGCGGCGTCAGCGAACCCGGCCACGCCTTCCCATACCGGCACCGTGATGGTAGCGGCTCCGCGGCGGAACTGCACATCCACGGCGTCGAGGATCATGCCCCACACGTCGTGCTGCTTCTGGTTCCAGGCTCCGTTGCCGACCCGGACCGGGCGCGCCCCGCGCCACCCGGACAGGTGGTCCAGGGTCCGTTCGGTCAGGTCGCGTTCCCCGCCGATCCCGTACATGATCTGCAGCTCGAACTTGCGGTTGAGGTCACCGCCGCTGACCGCGTCGATGACGAAGCCCCAGTACTCGATCGCCTCCCAGTCAAAACCCAGCCGGTATAGCGAGCGGAGCATGAATGCCGAGTCCCTGATCCAGGTGAAGCGGTAGTCCCAGTTGCGGGCCCCGCCTGGCGTTTCCGGCAGCGAGGTCGTCGATGCCGCCATGATCGCGCCGGTGGGCGCGTAGCTGAGCCCCTTCAGCGTCAGGGCGCTGCGGTCCAGGTAGGGCTTCCACGGATGGTCCGGGACCTTGGCCGAGCTCAGCCAGTTGCGCCAGAAATCGACGGTGGTGTTCATGGCGCTGAATGCCTCGTCCAGGTTGCCAGGAACGCCGTCGCCTCCCCAGGACAGCACGACGAACGCCGACTGGCCCTGGGTGAGCGTGGTGCGGCCGTAACTGCGGGCGCCCAGCACGCCGAGCGGGATGTTGCCCGCCAGCTCAAGCTGCAGGTCCCCCTCATGGGGGGTGATCGTCATCGCGTCGTAACCGTCGCCCCGGTAACTCCACGTGCCGCCGGCCGTCCCGTAATTAAATTGCGGGCCGCAGTTCACGACCGCCTCGACCCGGCCGCTGATGCACGTCGCGATCCGGACCAGCGCGCCGACCGCACCGAAATCAGCCGGCGCCCGGTGATAATCAGGCCGCCGCCCCTCGTGCTGGACCGGGCCGACGGCCAGGAAGTCCTGCACGGTCATCCACCCCGTCGGGGTCTGCCAGGTCGTCTCCAGCACCATCGTCCCCGGCACGTACCTGCGGTGCTGGGGCACACTTGTATTACCGGGACCGAACCGGAACAGGCCGGCGGCGCGGTCAAGCAGCGCGCCGAAGACGCTCGGGGAATCGGGGCGCGGCAGGCACAGCCACTCGACCGACCCGTCCGGCGCCACCAGGCAACTCTGCTCGCAGTTCGACAAGAAGCCGTAATCGGCAATCGGCGGGAACATGCTCTCCGATGCTGATTTTTCGTTGGCCACCACAACCACCCCTCGACTCTGACAGGTAGCGCGAGCATAAGATCCGCTCTAGCGCGAAATCATCACCCCGGATGGATGAGCCTGGGCGCATGCCTGCTGCGGCCGGTCCTTAGATGCCGGGCGCGAGCAGGCCGGCCAGGGACCGGAGGTTGCCTTCCGCGGTGTCCAGCGCTTCGTGCCCGGTTTCCGCGGCGACGGTGGCGCAGGCCTCCGCCAGGCCAGTAAGCCGTTCGTGCAGGACAACCCACGCGGCGTGGCGGTGCGGGAGAAGGTAGGCGGTGCGATAGAAGTCGAAGGTCGGTCCCGCGACCTTACCCGGGTCTCCGGGTCCGACGGGCAGGCTGGTTAGCAGGTACCCGATGGGTTTGAGGACGCCAAACATGGCGTTCTTGGCGGCGTCGGCCAGCATGGTGAGTTCCTCGGCCGTCTCATCACTGTGGACGAAGAAGCGGAGCAGCAGTTGCAGCAGCACCTCATAGGTGCCGTTGAACAGGTCGGCGACGCGGGCGGTGGTCGGCTCGCTGATGAGTACGGGGTCGGCGACGTCGGCTGGCGGCCGGACGTAAGCGGGAACGACCGGCCGGGCCGGCTCGAACGCGGGATCTTTGCTCTTTAGCTCGAGGAACTCTTCGAGGATGCGATGGAACCGGCCGAAGTGGGCGTTGCGCCAGTCCCCCCGGGCGCCCTCGCCCTGCTCCACGATCGTCTCGATCGCTAGCTTGGCCGAGGCCAGGTCGGTGACGGGGATCAGCTCATTCCAGCGGAAGAACGTGCCGGTGATCTGGGCGTCGGGAGGCCCGACGAAGACGCGCTGCTCGCCGTGACGCTGCACGAGCCGTTCCAGCCCCTGCTCGATGCCGCGGTACAGGTGGCCGACGGTGGCGTAATCCTCCTCGACGGGCACCACGGCGTCGTCGCCGGTGATCGGCGCGGCGGCCTGGACGACGCGGAAGCCGTCGGCGTCGGCGAGCTCGAAGCCCTCGGGTCTCTCCAGGTACATAAAGTGGCGTAGCGCTCGCTCGCCGAATGGCACCAGGGCGAGCTGAACTCCTGGCGGATAGTATTTGGCCTGCTGCGGAAAGTTCGGGCGCTCAAAGTGCGGAACCGCGCCGACCGCCGTCAGCAGGTTCGAGACGAGCGCAAGGTGCAGCATCTCCTGAGCGGCGACCCCGGAGATCATCCGGTCCCACCGTCCGGCGGCTTCGAGCTGATCGGCCGAGGGGCCTTCTTTGGCCTGTCGTTTGAGGCTGAACATGGCGAACAGGTATTCGCACATCAGGCCGTGCTCGAGCTCGGATGCCTGGGACAGCAAGTAGACCAGTTCCTCCCGGCTGTCGGCGCGGATCGGGACTTCTGCAGACATCGGACCTCCCATTTCCAAGCTCACCACCGCGAACCGGACCGCCGCTGCTCCGCGCAGCACTAAATAGCAGCACCAAATAAAGGCAACGACAACCGCTCAGCCGAGTCGTTGGAGGAGGTGGTCGCCGACGCGGACGGCGTTGGCCATCGCGGTGAGGGCCGGGTTGACCGCGCTGATGCTCGGGAAGAAGCTGGTGTCGACGACGTAGAGGTTGTCGAGTTCGTGGGCCCGGCAGTCGGGGTTGAGCACTGATGTGGCCGGGTCCGAGCCGAACCGGACGGTGCCGGCCTGGTGCGCGCAGCCGGCCACCGGGATGTCGGTCTTCAGGTACGCGAACCGGTGAGCGAGGTGGCCAGGCTGCATGCGCAGCGAGGCGAGCATCGAGTGAAGCTGCTGGAACAGCTGCTTGGCGGCGGTGGGGTTGCTCGGCGTATACGCCAGGTGGACGCCGCCGTCCGGGCCGAGGGTGACCCGGTTATCTGGCAGCGGCAGGTCCTCGGTAGACAGCCAGAAGTCCACGGCGTGCTCGGCGACGTCGCGCAGGGCCCAGTTCGGCGCGAACTTGGTCTCCAGGGGCTTCTCGCCGCGGAACATCGCCGCCTGCGACTGGACGATCATCTGGATGTTGCCCATCGGGTAGTCGAAGTCCGGGCCGTGGAAGTAGAAGTCATTGAAGGCGAGGGTCTTCTGGAACACGGTCGGGTTCGGTTCTTTGGACAGGGCGAGCACGGCCTGGCTGTCGTGGTACATGAAGTTGCGGCCAACCTGATCGGAGCTGTTGGCCAGCCCCTTAGGGTGCTTGTCGCTGGCGGAGGCCAGCAGCAGCTTGGCGGAGTTGGCCGCGCCGCAGGAGACGACCACGATGTCGCCCTGGTACCGCACGGTTTCGCCGTCGTGCTCGGTCACTACCTGGGTGACCGCGGTGCCTTCCGGGTTGGTCTCCAGCTTCACTACCCGCGCGTTCCGGACCAGGGTGACGTTGGCGTGCTCCAGGGCGGGGCGGACGCCGGACACCTCGGCGTCGGATTTGGCGTGCAGCGGGCATGGGAAGCCGTCGCAGGCCCCGCACTTCACGCAGATGCTGTACGGCAGGTCCGCCTCGTTGACCCTGATGCCGCACGGCGCATGGAACGGGTGAAAGCCTTCCGCGGCCAGGTCGTCGGAGAGCTGCTGGATCCGCGGCTCGTGGGCGACCGCCGGGTACGGGTAGGGCGCGCTGGCTGGCGCTTCGGTCGGATCCTCACCCCGCGCGCCGTGCACCTCGTACATCGTCTCGGCAGTGGTGTAGTACGGCTCCATGTCCGCATACGAGATGGGCCAGGCCGGCGAGAGTCCGTCGTGGTGGCGCAGTTCGCCGAAGTCCTCGGCGCGCATCCGGTACAGCGCGGCTCCGTACAGCTTGGTCGCGCCGCCGACAAAGTAATGCACTTGCGGCTGGAAGAACGACTTGGCCTTCGGGTCGTACCAGCTGTCCGGCGAGACGTAGCGGCCGTCGACGAACACGTCCACCGTCGACCAGTTCTCCGGCTCGCGGGGCAGCCAGTCGCCGCGCTCGAGCAGCAGGATGCGCTTGCCCGAGGGGGCGAGGTGACGGGCCAGCGTGCCGCCGCCCGCTCCGGTCCCGATGATGATCACGTCGTACTGTCCGTCCATGCTGTGCTCCTTCCGAGGCCGGGTGGCCGGCCTGCCGGTTCAGAAAATGGCGATCGGGTTGACCGGCGAGCCCGTCGCGGCGCGGAGCCGCAGAGGCGCGACGACGCAGAGGAACGACCAGCGGTTCAGCTCCTCGCACACCGGGACGAGGTCGTCGAATTGCAGCCAGTCCATGAGGTGAAGGCCCATCGCGTTGACGGCGAGCACGTGCACCGGGAAGTCGACATCCTCGGCCGCACTCGGCGCCGTGTCGTTGTTGCCGTCGCTGCCCAGGGCCCCGATCCGCCGTTCCGCGAGGAGTTCCAGGGCCGCCGGATGCAACCCGGCGCGCGCCTTCGCGGCGTCCCACGGCCCCAGCGCCCGGCGCCGGGTGCGGTGACCGACCCGGACGAAGAGCAGATCGCCCGGCTCGATGCGGACCTCCTGGGCCGCCTCCGCCGCGATCAGGTCATCGGCGGTCACGTGATCACCCGGCTCCAGCCACGGCACCCCCCGCGCCCGCGGAATGTCGAGCAGCACGCCGCGGCCGACGATCCCGGCGCCGGCCACCTCGATGGAGAGCTCAGTTGTCCCCGCCGCCGTGACGGCGCCTGGGCTCAGGCCGTTGTAGAGGGTCCCGTCGAAGATCACGTGGCACAGGGCGTCGATGTGGCTGTCGGCGTTGCCGTGGATGTTCATGGCCACCCGGTCCATGGCGAACGACAGCCCGGAACCGGGACCCGAACCGGTCCCGGCGTGAGTCATCTGGTGCACGGCCGGATCGGGGTTGTCGAGCGCCACCTCGCTCTCCACCGGCGCCGCCAGCGACACAGCGCGGCCACGCCAGACATTACTGGCCGCCGCCACCACCTCCGTAGATGAGATGTTGTTCAACGCCCCCCGCCGGTCAGCTGGTCCCTGCAGGGACATGTGTTTGACCCGCTCGTAAAGGGCCCGGAACTCGGTCGCGCTCAGCTCAAAGTCAGTCATCTCGCCCGGACTTATCCCGTTCGGCCGGAGGGCTCAGTGCCTGCACTGCGGAACTCGGTACCGGTCGTACTGCCAGGGAGCGCTGTGCCAGCGATAGAGGGGGGCAGGACGTCGTACACATCGCGTATCACTCCCACCTGCTCGGTGGTATAAGTCCGTTCCCGGCGCACGTCACGGATAAAGGCGGGCCACCAGCTCAGCAGTGCGCCGAGGCGGTTGCGGTAGCCGGTCAGGAAGCCGAGGTGGATAAACAGCCAGACGACCCAGCCGAGAAAGCCGGCGAACTGCATGCGTCCCACGGAAATGACCGCGCGGCCGCGGGAAAGGTAAGCAGCCGACCCCAGGTCACGGTAGCGGAACGGCTTAGTGGGCATGTGCCCGGTGACCTCGTGTTTGATGCGTTCTCCGGCGTACAGACCGGTCTGCATGGCCACCTCGGCCACGCCGGGGAGCTTGTTCAGGCTCATCACGTCCCCGGTCACCATGATCTCGGGATGATCGGGAATGGTGAGATCGTCGCCGACCATGATGCGCCCGGCCCGGTCCTGCTTTGCGCCGGTGGCCGCCGCGATCGCCGCCGCCACCGACGGTGCTTCCACCCCCGCGGTCCACAGCACGGTGCCCGCCTCATGGTGGGTCACCGTGCCGTCCTGAGCGCGGACGTCCAGCCCGGTGGCGTCTATGTTGGTCACGATCGAGTGCATGTGCTGCTCGACGCCGAGCTTGCTGAGAGCATGTGCCGCCTTGGCCGACAACTCCGGGCCGAACGGGGCGAGCGGGGCGTCCCCGCCATCGAAAAGCAGCACCCGGGCGTCCTCGGGCTTGATGTGACGGTATTCGTCGCGCAGCGTCTTGGTCGCCACCTCGCGGAGCTGCCCGGCCAGTTCGACGCCAGTGGGTCCGGCACCGACCAGGGCGAAGGTAAGCCAGCGGCTGCGTTCTGCCGGGTCTGTCGCGGTATCCGCCATCTCGAACGAGCCGAAGACGCGGCGCCGGATGACCAGGGCATCCTCGATGGTCTTCATGCCGGGCGCCCACGTGGCATACTCATCGTGCCCGAAATACGATTGCTGCACCCCGGCCGCCACGATCAGGTAGTCGTAGCCGAACTCCAGCTGATCCCCGAGCGGTCGCGTAGCGAATACCCGGCGCCCTTCGGCGTCGAGGCCTGTCACCTTGGCCAGCACGAAGTCCGCGTTCTTGTGCTTACGGAGCAGATCCCGCAGCGGGACGGTGATCTTCCCCTCGGACAAGATCCCGGTCGAGCACTGATACAGCAGGGGCTGGAACAGGTGGTGCGGGCGGCTATCGATGAGGGTCACCTGGACCGGGGCGCCCCCCAGCGCCCTGGCGGCGAACAGCCCGGCGAATCCGCCGCCGATGATCACCACGCGGCGTTGGCTATCTTGATCGTTCATGACGCGTCCCCGATCCGGGTCGTCCTCTATTACTCCGTGCGGCTCAGCCTGCCGGGTCGTACCACGTTTCCCGGTTGGTCAGCAGCCGCTCCGCTTCCTTGGGACCCCAGCTGCCCCTGGCGTAGGGATGCACGGGGACGACATCGCCGAGCACCGGGTCGACGACCCGCCATGCGGCCTCGACAGTGTCCTGGCGCGCGAACAGCCAGCGGTCTCCGTCCAGGGCCGCGCCGATGAGCCGGTCGTATGGACGCATGTCCGAGCCGGACTGCCCGGCAAATGCCAGGTCCTCCAGCATCGGCTCCATTCCGGCGCCTGGCTTCTTGCCCGCCAGCGTGAGGCCGACCGCGGTTTCCGGCCAGATCCGGAATCGCAGCGAGTCGCGGACAGCGAACGGCTCGATGCCGAACACGTCATGGGGCGGTCGCTTGAAGCGGACGTTGACCTCGGTGGCGGTGACCGGCATGCACTTGCCGGCCCGGATCAGGATCGGCACGCCCTCCCAGCGCCAGGTGTCGGCGGCGAGCCGGACCGCGACGAAGGTCTCCGTGGTCGACTTCGGGTCGACGCCCTCAACCTCGTGATAGCCCTCGTACTGGCCGCGCACCGTGCCCTCGGGGGTCAGCGGCCGCAGCGCGGCCACCACCCGTGACTTGGCATCCCGCCAGTCTGCCAGGCCCGGCCGGTCCGGCGGGTCGGCTAGCACGGTGGCCAGCACCTGGAGCATGTGGTTCTGGACGACATCGTTGATAGCCCCGGTCCGGTCGTAGAACCTGCCGCGGTCGGCGACGTCGAAGGCCTCGGCCATCGTGATCTGGATGCTCTCCACGTAGGTCCGGTTGAGCAGCGGCTCGATGATCGAGTTGGCGAACCGGACGAAGAGCACGTTCTCCACGGGATCAAAGGCCAGCCAGTCGTCGACCCGGAAGATTGCCTCTTCGCCGAAGTACCGGTGCATGGTGTCGTTGAGCTCCCGCGAACTGGCCAGATCGTGGCCGAAGGGCTTCTCGACCATCACCCGGGCATCCTTGGTGCGCCCGGCCGTGGCGATCCCCTGGGCGATACGCCCGAACAGCGGGGGCGGCACCTCCAGGTAGAACAGGACCCGGCTGCCGGCGCCGATGGCGTCCGACATCGCCTGGTAGGTGGCATCGTCGCCGAGGTCCCCGTCCACATAGCGCAGCAGCCCGAGCATCTTTTGCGCCGCCGCGCTGTTCGGGTCCATGTTGTTGAGTTTCAGCGAGGCGGTGGCATAGGCGCGGAACTGCTCCAGCCCCCACCCGCTCTTGGCCACCCCGATCACCGGGACATTCAGCACGCCGCGCTCGACCAGCCCCACCAGCGCCGGGAACGTCTCGATCTTCGCCAGGTCCCCGGTGGCACCGAAAATCACCAGCGCGTCAACTTCGTTTGTCGCCATGTCATTCCTCCTGACCAATCGTTACGATCACATCGGGCCCGGGCTCGGTTAGCATCCCCCGCAGCGGACGATCCGGCTCAGCTCCCACCCCGGCCTGAGGGAGCGGCAGGCCGGGATGGCGGCTCCGCCGCTGGCGCGGCTTCGGGGGATGTAGCGGGCGGCTGGAATTCCTGTTTGCTGACGCGCCGCCGGAAGACGTAGTAGGTCCAGGTCTGGTAGGCGAGTACTACCGGCAGGAGGATGATCACGACGACGGTCATCACCTTGAGGGAGTACGGGTTGGACGCGGTGTTCTGGACGGTGAGGTTGTAGGCCTTGCTGGTGGTGGAGACCATCACGTTGGGGTACAGGTCGGTGAAGATCGCCAGGATGCACGACGCGATGGTGACGGTGGTCGCGGCGAAGGCGAAGCCCTCGCTGTGGGCGTAGACCAGCCAGACGGCGGCGATGACGGCGAGTACGGCGAGCAGCTCGATCACGTTGAGGAAGAAGGTGGTGCCGGCGGTCACGTGGGTCCAGATGATGAAGCCGGTGACGAAGGCGGCGGTGACGGGGGCCACCCGGCGGGCCACCTTCCAGGACCGC
>Ga0210395_10002039_pt1 | contig 15750 bp, 16 predicted proteins | sample IncBWH4OmetaG_FD_150861 | JGI IMG/M metagenome (GOLD analysis project Ga0210395, IMG submission 150861) | Forest soil microbial communities from Barre Woods Harvard Forest LTER site, Petersham, Massachusetts, United States - Inc-BW-H-4-O ... | reverse complement strand
CTCATCATTCCTCTAAGGCGAGACATCTTCAAGGACGCGGCCCTTGGTTTCAACCGCGAAGAAACCGGTCACCACCGCGCCGACGACCGCCACGATGGCGAACATCAGGAACACCGTGCCGAGGCCCGAGCCGACAATGGCGCCGACGATGCTCGGTCCGAGGATCGAAGCGAACCGCAACCACGCCGTCGCCGTACCGACCGCGACGGCGCGGGCGCGCGTCGGATAAAGCTCCGGCGTGTAGACATAGACGCCGATCGACAGCACCGAGACGAAGAAGTAGCCGCTGCTGACGAAGGCGAGCAGGCGCTGCGGCGAATCCGGGCCGAGCACGTAAAGCGCTCCCAGCGCGATGGCATTCATCGCGAAGGCGAACGCAAACCATGGCCGGCGGCCGACCCGGTCGATAGTCAGCGCGCAGGTCAGAGCGCCGCAGAATCCGACCGCTTGCGTGATCAAGCCGTATTGCAGCGATAGCTGCAGCGGCAGCTTGAACACCGTCGAATAGATGGTCGGCAGCCAGACCACGAGGCCATAATTGAAGAAATAGGCGGCGAACCAGATCACCCAAACGACAAGAGTACGCCGCAGATAGAGCGGGCCGAACAGATCGGACCATGACGCCGGCTTGCCTTCGCTCTGAACGATGGGTCGCGGCGCCGGCAGCGGCTCACCGGTGGATTTTTCCGTCTCGCGCTCGATCCAGGCGAGCGCGGCTTGCGCCTCTTGCTGCCGTCCGTGCGTCGCCAGCCAGCGCGGCGATTCGGGCAAGAGCCGCTGCAGGAACAGCGCGACGAAGGCCGGCAGCGCACCGATCACGAACATCCATTGCCAGCCATAGCGCGGCACAACGTAGGCGCCGACCAGGCCGGTCGAGACCAGACCGACCGGGAAAATCAATTCGTACAACAGGACGAAACGGCCGCGGCCCTTGGCGCGCGCCAGTTCGCTGATATAGGTCGCGGCGACCGGCACCTCGCCGCCAAGGCCAAAACCCTGGATGGTCCGCGCCACGATCAGCGACTGGTAATCCCACGCGAAAGCGCAAGCCGCACTCATGACCGCGAAAATCAAGATCGACCAGACCACCGCCGTGAGCCGGCCGTAACGCTCGGCGATCCAACCGAAGAATAGCGCGCCGGCGAGCTGCCCGAGATAGCCGGCGGCGATGAGGAAGCCGATCTGCGGGCCGTTGAGCTTCCACAACGGCACCAGCACCGGCAGCACGAAGGCGATGGCCAGCGCATCGAAGGCATCGAAGAACGTGGCGACGCCGATGATGATCCGCGTCCGCACATGCCACCACGAGATCGGCATCCGCTCGATCCGCGCGACGACGTCGTCGATCGAGCCGCCGCCCGGCGCAATGCTGTCGCTCGCGCTCATTGTCCCCTCCCCCATTTTTCTTTCTTCCCCTCCCCCTTGTGGGGAGGGGTAGGGGTGGGGGTCGTGAGGTCACGCGCAGACGTCGACGCCAGCGCAAAACCTCCCGACCCCCCACCCTACCCTCCCCCACAAGGGGGGAGGGTTAGATCAAACAAACTGCACCGCGATGCCGCCGAGCTGGCCGAAGTCGGCATGCAGCGTATCGCCTTTGCGCGCATGGACCACGCGGGTGAACGAGCCGGCGAGCACGATGTGGCCGGCCTCGAGCGCGACGCCGTGCTGGCCGAGCTTGTTGGCGAGCCAGGCGACGCCGAGTGCCGGATGGCCGAGCACGCCGGCGGCGACGCCGGTCTCCTCGATCTCGGCGTTGCGATACATGATGCCGCCGACCCAGCGCAGGTCGACGTCCATTGGGCCGACCGGACGGCCGCCGACCACGATGCCGGCGGCGGCGCCGTTGTCCGACACCGTGTCGAATATTTTGCGCGGATCCTGCAGCCGCGCATCGACGATTTCGAGCGCCGGCACGACATATTCGGTGGCGCGCAACACGTCGGTTAAGCCCACGCCGGGACCTTTGAGCGTCTTGCCCATGATGAAAGCGAGCTCGACTTCGACGCGGGGCAGGCAGAAATTGTCATGCTTCACGCTGGCGCCGTCGGCGATCATCATGTGGTCGAGCAGGTAGCCGTAATCCGGCTCGTCGATCTGCGAGGAGCGCTGCATCGCCTTCGAGGTCAGCCCGACCTTGTGGCCGATCAGCTTGGCGCCGGCGGCGATCTTGCGGTTGGCGACTTCGGTGGAGATCGCATAGGCGTCCTCCATGGTGATGCCGGGCCAGGTTTTTGACAGCTGAACGGCTTGCTTGCGTTCCTTCTCCGCGGCGATGAGGATATCGGCGGCCTTGTTGCGATCGGCTTCGGACAGCATGCGTGGCTCCCCCTGAACTCAAGGGCGCCGAACCTAGCACATTTATTCTGAGGCGATGCGTGGTCGCTGCGGTTCTACCGCGTCACCGGCACGCGGCGCGCAGGATGAAGGTGACGTCCTTGCACTCGCCTTCGACCGGAGGCCGGCCCGACAGCATGACCCGAGCCGGACATTCCTGCGAGGTGGAGATGTCGAGCGGCTGGCCGCTGTCAAAGCCTTTGGTGCGGCAGGCGTTGATCGCCGTCGTCTGACAGTCGGATGCGCCGTTGCCCGCCACCTGACAGCGCTCGTGGAACTCGAACACCCGCGTGATCGGCAGCTTCACCACCGCGGTCGCGGCGTCCTTGGTGGCTTGCGCGGCGTCTTTGAGCGCCTGCTCGGTCGCCGCCGAGGTCTCCTTGGCCGCTTGGTTCTGCTGCTTGTTGTAGTCGTCGAGCTTGTCCTTGGCGCTCTTCATCTTGGCGTTGAAGTCGCCAAAGCTGTCGTTCCACCAGACCTCGAGCTGATGCAGGAAGCCGGGTTTGTTGGCCGGCGACGGCTGCTCCGGGAAGGAGCCCGGCGCCGGGGCCGGCGCTTGCTGCACTGCACCGGCGCCCGCCGGTGCTTGGCCGTCATCGGCGCGGGCTATGCCGACTGTTGCGGCCGATAGGGCAATCGGCACGACAATGGCCGCCGCCCAAAACAACCGCGATATGCGTAACCCGCTCATGCTGCCGAATTTCGCCCCGAAATAAGGTCAAAATACGCGCCGATGAGCGTAAATCCAAGCGACTCTTCGGCGCCCGATCAGCCAGATCCAATCAGCCGTGTCGGCGACGCTCGCGCCAGCGCGACCAGACGAACCAGGCAAAGCCGGTCACCAGCACGGCGGCGATTACCGCATCGAAGTCGTGGAACAGCTTGCGGAAGGTCGGGTCTGAGTTCCAGCGCGCGCCCAGCACAGAACCGATATAGGCAAGCGCAAAACACCACGGCCAGGAGCCGAGGAATGTGTAGACCTGGAATTTCAGCATCGGCATGCGCGCAAGCCCGGCGGGAAAGGCGATGAAGGTCCGCACCACCGGCAGGAGCCGGCCGAAAAACACCGTGGCCGAGCCGTAGCGCAGGAAAAACGCGTCGGCGCGGTTGAGCTCCGCAGGGCTGATCAGAATGTATTCGCCCCAGCGCTCCAGCACCGGCCTGCCGCCATAGGCCGCGACGTAATAGGCGATGGTCGAACCGACATTGCAGCCCAGCGCGCCCGCGGTGGCGGCACCGATCAGGCTGAACTGCCCGGTCGACACCAGATAGCCGGCGAACGGCATGATCACTTCCGACGGCAGCGGAATGCACGCCGACTCGATCGCCATCAGAATGACGACGCCGAGATAGCCGGTGGCCGAGATCACTGCGACGATCCAGGCCGCGACCGCCGAAATGATCTGGTCAATCATCGCTGAAGTTTTGGCTTGAAGAGATCAGCGCCGCTTGCGCGCGCGGCGGCCTTCGAGGATGACGATCTTACGCCGCGCAGTGTCGTCGACGAGCTTCTTCGGCACTTTCTCGGCGATGCCGAGGAGGCGCTCGCGGCGATCCATTTCCTTCCAGACGTCTTCCGGGCGGATGCCGGACGAGATCCACAGCACGACGAGGTTATAGATCAGGTCGGCGCTTTCTTTGATGACCGCTTCACGGTCGCCGTGCATGGCGTCGATGACGACCTCGACCGCCTCTTCGGCCAGCTTCTTCGCCATCTTGCTGCGGCCGGAACGCAAAAGCCGCGCGGTCCGCGACGTCGACGGATCGTCGTGCCGGCAGGCGAGCGCGGCCTGATAGAGGCGTGAAATCGAATCAGTCATGGCCCATCAGAATAGCGCGATCTTGTCGCTATTGTGTTAATTCTGCCCCCGGACCCCAGGGCTAGGGGTCATTCGCCCTGCGCCAGGAGGCTCGCATTGCCGCCGGCGGCTGCCGTGTTGACCGTGATGGTCTGCTCGGAAGCGAAGCGGCGGAGGTAGTTTGGGCCGCCGGCCTTCGGCCCGGTGCCGGACAGGTGAGTGCCGCCGAACGGCTGGGTGCCGACCACAGCGCCGATCATGCTGCGATTGACGTAGACGTTGCCGCTGGCGAGGCGGGCGGCGACGCGGTCGGCGGTCGAGTCGATCCGCGAATGAATGCCGAGCGTGAGCGCGGTACCGTTGCCGGCGATATTGTCGAGCAGCACATCGAACTCGTCGGCGCGCCAGCGCACCACGTGCAGCACCGGGCCGAATACTTCTTCCTTCAAGTCGCGGGCGCGGTCGAGCTCGATCACCGTCGGGCCGACATAGGTGCCGGCGTCAAGCGTGGTGTCGAGGTCGGCGCGGAAACGCAATGCGCCGGCGCGCTCCTTCTCGGCGATCCAGCGGTCGAGTTTTTGTTTGGCCTCGGCATCGATCACCGGCCCGACATGGGTCGATATTTTACGCGGGTCGCCGATTTTCAGTTCGCGCGCGGCGCCGATCAGCATGGCGATCATGCGCTCGGCGACGTCGTCCTGCAGGCACAACAGCCGCAGCGCCGAGCAGCGCTGGCCGGCGGAGCGGAACGCGGACGTGACGACATCGTCGGTCACCTGCTCGGGCAACGCCGTGGCATCGACGATCATGGCGTTGATGCCGCCGGTCTCGGCGATCAGCGGCACGATCGCGCCGTTCTTTTCGGCGAGCGCGCGGTTGATGGCGCGGCCGGTTTCGGTCGAGCCGGTGAAGGCGACACCGGCGACGCGCGGATCGGTCACAAGGCTCGCACCAACGGCGCCGTCGCCTGGCACGAGATGCAGCGCGCCGGGCGGCACGCCGGCTTCGTGGAATAGCGCGATTGCCAGCGCGGCGATCAGCGGCGTCTGTTCGGCCGGCTTGGCGACGACCGTATTGCCGGCGACCAGCGCGGCTGTCACCTGGCCGAGGAAAATGGCGAGCGGGAAATTCCACGGGCTGATGCAGACAAAGACGCCGCGGCCGCGATAGCGCAGCTCATTGCTTTCGCCGGTCGGGCCCGGCATCGGCTGCGGCGCAAGCGCGATCCGCGCCTGCGCGGCGTAATAGCGGCAATAGTCCACCGCCTCGCGCAGTTCGGCGAGCGCATCGTCGAGCGTCTTGCCGCCCTCGCTTTGCAACAGCGCGATCAAGCGACCACGGTTGACTTCGAGGCGGTCGGCGGCGCGTTCGAGCACGGCGGCCCGCTCATCGACCGGCGTCGCCGCCCAGGCCGGAAAACCGGCCGCGGCCGCGGCAACAGCCGAATTGACGATGGCGTCATCGGCCTCGCGGACAGTGCCGACGGCCTGTCCGTCGATCGGCGAAATCACGGGACGTTCGCGTCCCGGCAGCGCGATGCCGTCGATCAGCGGCGCAGCAATATCCGACGCACGGACCCCGGCGCGAACCTCATCGCGCAAGGCGTCGAGGCTCGCGCGATCGCCGAATTCGATACCCGCGGCGCCGCACCGTTCCGGCTGATAAATGTCGCGCGGCAACGGGATTTTGCTGTTGCGCGCCGCATGCGGATCGGCGATCCAGCTTTGCGGCCGGCGCAGGATCTCCGCGATCGGCACGTTCGGATCCGCGGCGACCGAAACGAACGACGAGTTGGCCCCGTTCTCCAAGAGCCGCCGCACCAGATAGGCGAGCAGGTCGCGGTGGCCGCCGACCGGCGCATAGACGCGGCAGGCGGTTTCCGGCAGCTCGGCGAGTAACGCGTCGTAGAGCGCTTCGCCCATGCCGTAGAGCCGCTGAAATTCAAAACCTTCGACGCCGCCGGCATCCTCGATGACGCTCGCGACCGTCAGCGCGTTGTGGGTGGCGAACTGCGGGTAAAGGCGGTCGCGCGCCGCGAGCAGCTTTTTGACACAAGCCATGTAGCAAAGGTCGGTCATCGCCTTGCGGGTGAACACCGGATAGTCGGTAAGCCCGCGCTCCTGGGCGCGCTTGATCTCGGTGTCCCAGTACGCGCCCTTGACCAGGCGGACCGTCAACCGCCGCCGCGATGCCGCGGCAATGTCCTCAACCCAATCGATCACATCCAACGCACGCTTCTGGTAGGCCTGCACCGCCAGGCCGAAACCGTCCCAGTCGCGCAGCGAAGCGTCGCCCAGCACGGCAGCGATGATTTCGAGCGACAGTTCGAGCCGGTCGGCCTCCTCTGCATCGACGGTGAATTGCAGATCACCGTCACGCGCCAGATGCGCGAGCGCGATGAGGCGCGGCACGAGCTCTTTGAGCACGCGCTCGCGCGAGATCGCTTCGTAGCGCGGATGCAGCGCCGACAGTTTCACCGAAATGCCCGGCCGCTGCGGCAGCGCCGCGTTGCCAGCTTGCGCGCCGATCGCCGCGATCGCACCGGCATAGGCGTCGAAATATTTGTCGGCGTCGGCCGCGGTGCGCGCGCCCTCGCCGAGCATGTCGAACGAATAACGGAATTCGGCATGGCCGCGGGCGCGGTGCAGCGCTTCGTCGATGGTCTGCCCGAGCACGAAATGCGAGCCGAGGAGCCGCATCGCCTGCCGCGTCGCCGCGCGCACCGTGGGCAGGCCGAGCCGCCGCACGATACTGTCGAGGATGGTCTCCGGCGTTTCGCCGGGATGGATGACGCGGGCGGCGATGCCGAGCGTCCAGGCCGATGCCGAGACCAACAGCGCCGTCGACTTCACGTCGCCGTCGCGCCAGCGGCCGGCGGCGAGCTTGTCCTCGATCAGCCGGTCGGCGGTGGCGGCGTCGGGCACGCGCAACAGCGCCTCGGCCAACACCATGAGCGCCAGCCCCTCCTTGGTGGAGAGCGAATAGGCGTGCAGAAATTCCTCGACGCCGCCGAGCCCGCCGGCCTTGGCGCGGATGGCTTCGACCAGTGTTTTGGCGCGGGCGTCGACGCGGGCTTCGGCTGCTGCGTCGCGAGGGGCGTCCGCAAGCAATCCCGCCGCCATTTCTTCATCGGCGGGTGCAAACGGCGCTCGAAAAGTCGGAAAGCCAGGAGCAGCCCTGGTCATCGCGCGCTCCATCGCCGCAGGCGTCACCCTAACAATATGGTGAGGCTGCCGGACTGGCGCGCATAATATCGCGAAACCGACAGCCGCGGTTGCCGGCCGCGGCCGCGCTAAACCGCCCGCTCTACGAAGGCTTCGAGCTTGTCGATGCTTCCCGTCCAGCCCATCTCCATTCCTTGCAGATAAGCGATTGCCAGTTCGGCCACGGCGACGGCGCGGGTGTGCATGGTCAGCCTGGTCTTGCCCTGCTCGTCGGCGAAGGTCACGGTGGTAAGGCCTTCGAGCAAATGCCGGCCTGCGGCATCCACCGCGATATTGGTGAAGACCAGCCGCTCTGGTGCCACCAGCTCGCGGATGACTCCCTGCATCGGATAGATCGCGCCGTCCGGAGCGCGCATGTGAATGCGCAGCGCGCCGCCGACGCGGGCGACGATCTCGCAGACCGGATTGGTGAAGCCCTTAGGCCCCCACCATTGCGCCAGATGCTTCGGCTCGGTCCATGCCGCGAATACCAGCGCCCGCGGCGCATGCAAGACGCGCGTGATAGTCACTTCACGTTCGGCGAGCGGCTTCGTCTCGATGGCGGTCATGATGTTTTTTTCCGACTGTTATTGATTCTCACGCCTGCCCGGCTCGCGCCCGCCTGAGCGTTTCCAGATCGAACTTTTTCATCGCCATGATGGCGGTCATCATGCGGTCGAGGCTTGCGCCTTCGGCGCCGGTCAGCATCTGCGGCAGTTCGGACGGCACGACTTGCCAGGACAGGCCGAATTTGTCCTTCAACCAGCCGCACTGGCCTTCCCGGCCGCCTTCCGACAGCTTGCTCCAGAAATAGTCGATCTCGTCCTGCGATTCGCACATCACCTGGAACGATACCGCCTCGTTGAATTTGAATTGCGGGCCGCCGTTGAGCGCCGTGAATGCCAGCCCCTCGATCTCGAACGCGACGACCATGACCGAACCGGGCTCCTTGCCGTGCACGTCCTGGCCGGCTTTGCCGTAGCGGCTGATCTCTTTGATCGCGGAATTCTTAAAGACCGAAGTGTAGAACTTTGCAGCATCCTCGGCTTCCGTATCGAACCACAGACACGGGCTGATTTTCTGTTTTATCGTCGGCATGATAGTTCCTGCATTTCGTAGCTGGCGTTCCATGAAGCGGACTGCGGAACGTCGCTTCTGGATTCGCTTCGTAGCGCGACTATGTGTTCAGTTGTTTTTGGAAGGCTCGTAGCGGCATACAACGCAACCAGTCCCGAGGGGCTTTGTCTCGACCAAATTGAGCACTTGGTGAACTGCGCCTTGACCGAATAGCGGACGTCCGCTCCCCAGAATGACCGAAGTTAATCCGAGCCGGTACTCATCGAAGAGTCCGGCATCCATGAGTGGCCGCGAGAGAACGGCGCTTCCAAATACAAAAAGATTTCTCGTGCCCTGACGCTTGAGTTCCGATATCCGGGTGACGGGATCGTCCTTCACCAGCTTCGTGTTTTTCCAATCGACCCGCTCAAGGGTGCGGGAGAAAACAACCTTCGGTAAATCATTCATTGACGCGGCGATTTCGCCCGTGGCCGTAGGCCAATGGCGTGCCATTCCCTCATAGGTGATACGACCGAAAATGAGCATGTCCGCCGTGCGCAATTGATCGAGAGCGAACTGAAAGAAATTTTCGTCCAGTGCGCGTTGGTGCCAATCCAGGGTCCAATTTGTTGCGCCTTCGAAATAGCCATCCAATGACATGAGGTTAAACATGATCAATTTGCTCATTTCCAGAGTCCCCGATTTGTGGATCGCGGCCAGCCGCCGTTCGCCACGCTTGCGCGCCGACGCTATTGCGCGTCTGCCAGATACGCCGTGAGCCGCTCGAACGTGCCGCCCCAGCCGCCACGCATACCGTCGTGCGCGGCATCGAAGGTTTTTTGCTCTTCCGCCGTCGCCTCGAGCGGCGACCAGCGCAGCGTCAGCCCGGTCTGACCTTTGAGCGGCTCGTCGAAGGTAACGGTGGTGAGCAATTTGAGCGGCCAGGTCGGGCTCAGCGGATGCCGCGTCAGGCCGCCGGCCTCGTCGGAAAAGGAGTGCTCCCAGACCAGGCGTTCCGGCGCGACGATCTCGCGATAGACGAATTTTGCCCACATGACGTTGCCGGCCGGATCGCGCATGGCGCCGAGATAGGTGCCGCCGACGCGGAAATCCATTTTCGAGGCGACAATGACGGAGCCCGTCGGGCCCCACCATTGTTTCATGTGGTCCGGATCGGTGAACGCCTTCCACACCAGTTCGCGCGGCGCATCGAACACCCGCGAGATGACGAAGTCGGCGCTTTTCGCTGCCGTGGACACCATGGCACTCACCTGTTCTCGTCCGTTCGCCGCACTTATTTCTTTTCGACCAGGATCATCCAGCCGACGCCGAACTTGTCGGCGACCATGCCGAAGCGGGAGGCGAAGAAGGTTTCGGCAAGCGGCATCTGCACCTGGCCGCCTTCGCCCAGCGCGTTGAAACGGCGCTCGCCTTCGGCGGCGTCGGGCGCGGTGATGGTCAGCGCAAAGCCTTGGAAATTCGGTTTGCCGAGACAGCGGCCGTCGGACATCAGGACCTGGGTATCGCCGATGTGCACGGCGGCGTGCATGACCTTGTCGTGGCTGCCCGGCGAGATCATCGACTGGTCCGGCGCGTCCTTGAAGCGCATCAGCATGTCGACCTTGGCGCCGACCGCCTTCTTGTAGAACTCCAACGCCTCGTCGCAACGGCCGTCGAAGAACAGATACGGTTGAACTTGCATCGTTGTCTCCTGGTTTACGAACTCAAGTGCGGGCCTGGGCGGCGACATAGTCGGCAAGCCGCGCCATGGTCTGCACCAAACCCTTGTCGGCACCATACTCCTTGATCACCCGGTCGCGCTCGGCTGCCGACGGGAAATCGCCGCGCCAGGTGATGCGGGTGCGCCGGCCGCCCAAGTCTTCGAAGATCACGGTCTGGCGGAACTGCACCGGCTCGACGTCGTCGCCGCCGCCGCCGCCGTGGCGATAGACGATGCGCTCGGGCGGCACGATCTCATCGAAGGTGACGCGGTTCTGATAATCGCGGCCGTCGGGGCCGTGCATGACGAAGCGCCAGACGCCGCCCGGCCGGAACTCGAAGCGCGACGTGGTGGTGGTAAAACCGTTCGGTCCCCACCACTGCGCCAGATGCTTTGCATCGGTCCACGCCGCAAAGACCAGGTCGCGCGGCGCATCGAACTCACGGATGCCGACGATCGAGCGCGGATCTCGATCGAGATCGAGGCTACTTTTTACGGCCATGTTTCTTGTCCTTGGCTTTCGGCGGTTTGGCTTGCAGCACTTTCAGATAGGCGTCGAGGCGATCAAAACTCTCCTCGAAGAACCGGCGATAGTGTTCGAGCCAATCGTCGATATCCTTCAGCGCCTTCGGCTCGATACGGCAGGGGCGGAATTGCGCTTCGCGGCTGCGCGTGATCAGGCCAGCGCGCTCCAGCACCTTAAGATGCTTGGAGACCGCCGGCAGGCTCATGGCGAACGGCTTTGCCAGTTCCATGACGGAAGTCTCGCCGAGCGCCAGGCGGGCCAGGATGGCGCGGCGGGTAGGGTCGGCGAGCGCGGAGAAAGAGGTGTCTAGGTTTGTCATAAACCGCTCGGTTAAATAACCGATTGGTTTAATACCAAACATGGCCGATCCCGTCAAGCCAAATGCAAATGCGATTGATTCAGGCCGACCGCCGCGCGCCCTGCGCCGCCGGAACCCGAGGGCCGGCGAACACCGCGGCGTCGGGCGCGGCCGCGGCGGGACGTAGCGTTTCCGCAAAGCGGTCCGCGAGCTGGTCGAGCGTGTCGCTCACCGCGTTGTCGCGCACGAAGACGCCGCCATAGACCACGGGCGGCGGCGGCAGCGGGCCGTCGTCCCACGCTTCGAGCCCGGCCGGGATGCGGCTCTTCGGCACCAGCATGACACCGACGCCGGCGGTAACGGCGCTGCGCAGCGACTCCGCATTGGTGCCGCGGAATACCAGTTCGCCGGCCATGTCGGCCTTGGCGAGCGTCGCGACGGCGACGCGATGACACATGCAGCGATCCTTGTAGCCGACCAGCGGGATCGGGGCTGAGAGATCAAGCGTCGTCGTCTTGCCGCGCACCCAGGCGAGCTCTTCCGGCCAATAATGGCGCGCGAAACCCTCCGGCTCGTCGGGAACCAGCGCCACGACGATATCGAGCTCGTCCTGCTTGAGATATTGCAACAAGCGCCGCTGGCCGGCGCCCTGCACCGCGAAGCGCAGGTTCGGCCAGCGCGCGCGGGTCGAAGCCAGCATCGCGGTGAGCTCTTCGCCCATGCAATCCTTGCGCACGCCGATGCGAACGAGTTGCGCCGCCGCGTTGGGGCTGGCGATCTGCATGATGTGATCGTTGACCGACAGCAGGCGGCGGGCGGAATCGATGACATGCTGGCCCATCGGCGTGAGCGCGACGCCGGGCGCGCTCTTATCGAACAACTCGATGCCGAGCAGCGATTGCAGGCGCCTGATCTGCGCGCTGATCGCCGGCTGGGTCATGCCCTGGGCCTTGGCGGCGCGGGTAAAACTGCGCTGCTCGACGACCAGAACAAACGTGCGCAAGAGATCGGTCGGAATATTCGTCATGCGCTTTCGCTTCTATGCGTCCGATGCCGCCCCCGGCCTGCGGACCGCCCCCGGCAAGCCGCCGGGGTCGCCCGCAAGCCGATAGTCTCACCTTTTCGGCCGCTGTGCGACCGGAAATCCGGGCAATCGCTCGCGGCACTTTGATTGTCATAATTTGATCGCAGCAGCGCTAAAGTGGCACCGATCGAAGCTGGAACCCCGCCAGGAACAGCCGCCACCATGTCGTTCGCCCGCGTCTACCTTCGCGTGCTTGGCCTGCTCGGCGCCGACGTTCGGCTCGCGGTGACATTGGCGGCCGCGAATATCGCGCTCGCCGCGGCGCAATTCGTCGAGCCGGTGCTGTTCGGTCGCATCGTCGATGCGCTGTCGGGCGCGCTGCCGGCCGGCATCCGGGCTGCGGCCATGGCATTGGCCCCGCTGCTTGGCGCCTGGGTCGCGTTCGGGCTGTTCATCATCATTGCCGGCACCGTCATCGCCTGGTTCGCCGATCGGCTGGCGCATCAGCGCCGCAACCTGGTGCTGGCGGATTATTTCGAGCACGTGCTGCAGCTGCCGCTCGCCTACCACACCGGCGAGCATTCCGGCCGGCAGATGAAGATCATGCTGTCGGGCACCGACACGCTGTGGTGGCTGTGGGTGTCGTTCTTTCGCGAGCATTTCGCCGCCTTCGTCTTCATCGCTTTGCTGCTGCCGGCGACGCTCGTCCTCAACTGGCGGCTGGCGATGCCGCTCATCGTGCTGTGCATAGGCTTCACCGCATTGACCGTGCTGGTCATGCACCGGGCGTTCGCGATGCAGCGCACGGTCGAGCAGCACTATTCGGATCTTGCCGAGACTGCCGCCGACGCGCTCGGCAATGTCGCGCTGGTGCAGAGCTATGCCCGCGTCGAGCTCGAAGTGTCCTTGTTGCGCAGCCTGGTGAACTCGCTGTTGCGCGCGCAGATGCCGGTGCTGTCGTGGTGGGCGGTAGCGAATGTGCTCACGCGCGCCGGCACCACACTCACTTTGCTGGTGATCCTCCTGGTCGGGACTTATCTCAAGCTGGTCGGGCTTGCGACGGTCGGCCAGATCGTCAGCTTCATGAGCATCGCGGCGCTCTTGATCACGCGGCTCGAGCAGGCGGTCAGCTTCGCCAATCGCCTCTTCCTCGACGCGCCGAAATTGTCCGATTTTTTTGGCGTGCTCGACACGGTGCCGTCGGTGCGCGACCGCCCCGGCGCGGTCGACCCCGGCCGCCTGCACGGCCATGTCGAATTCGAGGATGTATCGTTTTCCTACGACGACAAGCGTCCCGCGGTTTCCAATTTGACCTTCAAGGCGCTGCCCGGCGACCGCATCGCGCTGGTCGGACCGACCGGCAGCGGCAAGTCGACGGCGCTGGCGCTGCTCTATCGCGCCTTCGATCCGCAATCGGGCGAGATCGCGATCGACGGCACCGATATCCGCGACCTCAAGCTGATCGGGCTGCGCCGCAATATCGGCGTCGTGTTCCAGGAGACGCTATTGTTCAACCGCTCGATCGCCGAAAACCTGCGCGTCGGCAAGCCGGATGCCACCGACGCCGAAATCCGCGACGCCGCCGCCCGCGCCCAAGCGCTCGAATTCATCGACCGCCACGACGGCGGCCTGCAAGCGCCGATCGGCGAGCGCGGTCGGCTGCTCTCCGGCGGCGAGCGGCAACGGCCCGCCATCGCACGCGCGCTGCTCAAGGACCCGCCGATCCTGATCCTCGACGAAGCCACCAGCGCGCTCGACCCGGTGACCGAGCAGCGCGTCAGTCTCGCGCTCGACGAAGTGATGAAAGGCCGCACCACCTTTGTCATCGCGCACCGGCTCGCCACTGTGCGCAATGCGACACGCATTCTGGTGTTTCAGAACGGACGAATCATCGAGACCGGCACGTTCGACGAGCTGGTCAAGCGCGGCGGTTCTTTTGCTGAACTAGTGCGCGCGCAGTTTGCACCCTCTTAGCTCTCCCCGCGCAGCGGGGAGAGGGAGGAGTTACGTCGCGTAGTCGGGCTCATTCCGGTCGAGGATGCGCTTGAGCGCATTGAAGTGCCGTTGCGCCGGCGTCGGGCCCTCGTAGAAGCGGTTGCCGCCGATGTCGCGCTGGGTTTTCTCGACCACCGCCTTGGGCAACTCTTTGAGCCTTTGTCCGGTCCACATGGCGTAGATCTGAACCTGCGCCGCGCGCTCGATGTAGTAGAGCCGGTTATAGGCGTCGGCCACCGTGTCGCCGAGCGTGGTCACGCCGTGATTGGCCATGAACAGGAGCGTATGCTCGCCAATCACCTTGGCGAGACGCTCGCCCTCCTCGGGCTCGAGCGCCGGGCCGGTATATTCGTCGTCATAGGCGATCTGTCCCATGAGCCCGACTTCGGTTTGGCCGATCTCCTTGATGCGCGGATCCTCCAGACGCGTGAGCGCGCTGACAAAGGGCATGTGGGTGTGAAACACCGCCTTGGCCTGCGGCAGCGCTTTGTGAATGGGCGCGTGAATGCAGTAGCAGGAGCGCTCGACGTCGCCGGAGCCGCGCTTGACCTCGCCGTCGTCGATGCCGACTTCCATGAACGACGAGGCCGTGACCTCCGACCAATGGGTGCCGAACGGGATTTGGTAGTAACGGTCGCTGCGGCCCGGCACGACCAGAGTCAGGTGATTGAATATCCCCTCGCTGAAGCCGTGCATGTAGGCGAGGCGATGCGCGGCCGCCAATTCGACCCGTGCCTGCCACTCCTCAGCGTTCCAATTGGCACGCGTTTCCGGCGCGACCCTGATTTGCATGGCATCCCCTCCTGTTGATCCGGATTTGGTCCGCGTCACGGCGGCGCAGCTAGCGCAGCCGCTCCAAAATACTCACGTAATTCGCTACCGCCGTGCCGCCCATGTTGAAGATACCGCCGAGCCGCGCATCCTTGACCTGCATGTCGCCGGCGGTGCCGGTGAGCTGCATGGCCGCGAGCGCGTGCATCGAGACGCCGGTGGCGCCGATCGGATGGCCTTTGGATTTGAGGCCGCCGGACGGATTGATCGGCAGCTTGCCGTCTTTTTGCGTCACGCCGTCGGCGATGACGCGGGCGCCCTGCCCTTCCGGTGCCAGTCCCATGGCCTCGTATTCGATCAGTTCGGCGATGGTGAAGCAATCGTGCACCTCGGCGAACGATAGATCGGTGAGGCCGATACCGGCTTGCGCCAGTGCGCGCTTCCACGCCACCGCGCAGCCTTCGAATTTGAGAATGTCGCGCCGCGACATCGGCAGAAAATCCTGCACGTGCTCGGCGGCGCGGAACACGATGGCTTTTTTCATTTTCAGCGCGGTCTCGACGTCGGTCAGCACGATGGCCGCGGCGCCGTCGGACACCAGCGAGCAGTCGGTGCGCTTGAGCGGGCCGGCGACGCGCGGGTTCTTGTCGCTCTCGGTGCGGCAGAAATCGTAGCCGAGATCTTTGCGGATCTGCGCGTAAGGATTGCCGACGCCGTTCTTGTGGTTCTTGGCGGCGATACGCGCCAGCGCGTCGGACTGGTCGCCCCAGCGCTGGAAATAAAGTCCGGCGATATGGCCGAAAATACCGGCGAAGCCGCCGTCGATGTCGGCCTCTTCGCGCACGTAGGAGGCTTTGAGCAGATTGTGGCCGACCTCGGGACCCGCCGTGGTCGTCATCTGCTCGGCGCCAACAACCAGCACGATACGCGCAGCACCGGCTGCAATCGATTTCAAGCCTTGATGCACGGCGGCGGAACCGGTGGCGCAGGCGTTCTCGACGCGCGTGGCGGGCTTGAAGCGCAG
>Ga0210395_10002038_pt1 | contig 15752 bp, 15 predicted proteins | sample IncBWH4OmetaG_FD_150861 | JGI IMG/M metagenome (GOLD analysis project Ga0210395, IMG submission 150861) | Forest soil microbial communities from Barre Woods Harvard Forest LTER site, Petersham, Massachusetts, United States - Inc-BW-H-4-O ... | reverse complement strand
GTTCCGTAAACGCCCGCGGTCATACCGGCCAGTCCGGCTCCCACAATCACCACGTCATACCTGTCGCAGTTTGGCTTCGTTTGCAATTGCAGGGCTTCGGCGACTTCTCTCGTCGTAGGTGGCTCGTCAACAGTTACTGCCCCGCAGTCAGGATCCTCAGACACGCCGGGGGGCACACGTTCCGGTTCGTGATCGCGATCAACCCACTCGTAAGGAATGCGGTTCGCTGAAAGAAACGCACGGATATCATGGCAGTCCGCATCCCTGTTGCGGCCGAAGATGAGCACCCGCGAGGTCGGTAAGGAGATGGTCCGTTGCTGCACGCGCATGAGCCGTTCGTTCAGGCCTTGAAGAATCATGGCGCTGGCTTCTTTTGAATCCCGGATCAACTGATGAAACTGTTGCTTATCCAAGCGGGCAATGCGGCACGGGGTCTGGGCCCGTACTGAGCTAAAAAGTGGACTGCCTAGCAGAAGAGGTACTTCCCCCAAAAAATCGCCTTCCACGAAATCGTATTCAGCAAATTCCGTCTGCTTTCCGAGAATATCTTTGAATGTTCGCAAACGGCCTTCGAAAAGCACGCAGAACCAGGGCGTCTCTCCTTCTCGGAAGAGCCATTCTCCGGGCTCGACCCGCACATCGGCGGTGATTTGCGCCATTCGACCCCATGCAGCTTCATCAAGGCAAGCGAAGATCCTGGTTCGTCGTAATTCATCTGGAGTGAACATGTAGCCTACCCAATATCGCCGTAGATGACCGTCAAATCTATGTATCCCAGAATGCCGCCGACACGGAAAGAAGCATCGGCTGCCTTGGTTGAGCCGCATTTGCAGGACACGCCGATCGGGCCTCAATTTCTGATGAATCTCGGAATCGAAAGTACGAACTGGTCCTCTTGCCGTTGGGGACAGCACGAACATCGCCTGTGCAAGGCTGCCAGATTATCGGCACCTTGAGAGGGGGTTACATGTCGCTTTCGGAAATTGCATCCGTCGCTACAGCTGTCACCGGGTTAGCGGTGACAGTATCGCTGATTTATGTAGCATTTCAGACCCGTCAGAGCGTGCGCCATACGAGGACTCTCATCCAGCAGAGAACCGCTGCCATCAAATGGGGCGCTTCTGCCCTTTTCCTCCCAGCCCGCTAAGTCCGACCTGATGCACGGATTTGAAACAGAGGGGGTCATGGCTGGAGCAAAACCGTACGTCGGCTGATTAGCAAAGATATGTAGCTTCATGTACTTACGCCAGTTGACCGGTTGGCAATGCGCGTGCATCAATGCGACCACAGGGACACTTGCGTACGCCACCATGATGACGAAACGACAAGATATGGTGAGGGTGCGCCCTCGGCCGAACCGGCAGGAGAGACTCGTACGGTTGTGCGAAATCTTCGCGTTGTTGCTAGTGCTGCCTCTGTTCCAAACTGAAACAGCGTGGTCGGCTCAGAGCGCTGGCGGGCCCTCGCAGAAGACACTCACAAAAGCAATTGACATCCGACAACTGCCAATATCTGAAATTGTCCGAGGTCGCCCGGTAAGGCTGAGAGCTGTGGTGACCTACTACGATCCCGAAACGCCGGACCTATTTGTGGAAGACGAGACGAGTGGTATTTGGGTGAACTTGGAAAACGTCAAGCCCAATATCCCTTTGCACGCCCACGACCTGCTTGAGATTGAAGGTGTCACCGAATTCCCGGATTTTGCACCTCAGGTCGGGAATCCGCATTTCAAATTGCTTGGGCGCGTTCCGATGCCGCGCGCGACACCAGCCACCTTACAGGAATTGATGTCCACACGATTGGACAGCCGACGCGTCGAGATCGATGGACTCGTCCAACGCGTCTATCTAGGCCCGGATTCCAACGTGCTGCTGCTGGATGTACATGTGGAGGGAGGACACGTAACCGGTCGACTGCCCTTTTTTACGAAGCCGCTACCGACGAATTTGGTGGGTGCGCGCGTACGACTGCGCGGTACCTGCGGTGCGGAGTTTAATCTGAGCTATCAGCTCACGGGCGTGGTAATTGAGATACCGTATGAATCGGAGATCAGGATCCTCAGGTCGGCGTCAAGCGATCCGTACAATGCGCCGCTCAAGGATGTCGCGCAATTGTTGCGATTTGATCACCAAGGGACAATCGAGCGCAGGATTCTGGTGCACGGGGTCGTCACATTATTCGCTGCAGGTCACGCCATCTACATTGAACAAGACGGCTCGCCGCTTTTGATTCGAACCAGACAGAAAGTGCCTGTTTTGCAGCCAGGAGATGAGGTAGACGCGGTCGGGTTTCCCGTAGTGGACCTGTTTTCGCCGGCGCTGCAGGACGCCATCTACCGTCTGACAGGACACAGGGCGCTGCCGGTTCCCATAATACTCGACGCCAAGAGCGCGTTGAAGGGCACGTCGGTGAATTTCCATCCACGAAGTTACACCGCCAGCTTAATTCAGGTGAAGGGACGGATGACCGGATCATCGCTGAATCCCTGGGAGCAGGTGTTGTTGCTGCAGGACGGGAATGTGGTATTCGAAGCCCACTTAGCTGAGCCTGCCGTACCGGAGCAGTTCCGCGAACTGCGTGAAGGAAGCGTGCTAGAGGTGTCCGGCATTTGTACCGTCGAGACCGATGAAAATCGCGAGCCGACGATGTTTCAAGTCTTGCTCCGTTCTCCCGATGACGTGATCGTGCGTCAGCGGCCTCCATGGTGGAATCTCACTCGAACGTTGACCTTGATCGGTGCTCTGGTCACGGTGATTGTCGGCACGTTGGCTTGGGTGAAATTGCTAAGCCATCGCGTACGTGCAGCGACAGCGGTAATCCGGGCGTCGGAAGCGGAATTGCGCGTCGCGAAGGAATCGGCGGAGAGCGCCAACCTGGCAAAAAGCGATTTCCTTGCGGCCATGAGCCACGAAATCCGCACTCCGATGAATGGCATTCTCGGCATGACCGAACTCGTGCTCGACACCGAGCTAACCGCTGAGCAGCGCGAATACCTTGGTCTCGCGCGTTTCTCCGCCGAGTCTCTCCTTTCCATCATCAACGACATCTTGGACTTCTCCAAAATTGAAGCGGGCAAACTCGAAATGGAGGCCATCCCTTTTGACCTGCGCGATACTCTGGGCGAGACGCTCAAATCCCTCGGGGTGCGGGCCCACCAAAAGGGCCTCGAGCTGGTTTACGACGTCCAGCCTGAGGTCCCGGAGACGCTGATCGGCGACCCCGGCCGCATCCGTCAGATCCTCAACAACTTGATTGGGAACTCGATCAAATTCACGGAGACCGGTGAGATCTTTCTCCGGGTCCGTGAAGATTTTTCTCAGGACCACGTCTCCTGTCTGCACTTTTCCGTGCAAGACACTGGCATAGGAATCCCGCTTGAAAAACAAGACAAGATTTTTCAGGCATTCGCGCAAGCCGACAGCTCGACTTCTAGAAAATATGGTGGGACCGGTCTCGGGTTATCCATTTGCGCCAAGCTTGTGGCTTTCCTGGGTGGAAAAATCTGGGTTGAGAGTCAGCCCGAGCATGGCAGCACGTTTCACTTTGCCCTTCCCTTGCCTGTGCCAGATACTCCTACGCCGCGTTCCAGCCCTGCCCGGCCCGAGGTCTTGCGTGATCTCTCGGCGCTAATTGTTGATGACAACCTCACCAACCGGACCGTCCTTAAAGGTATGCTCGCCCGCTTCGGTATGCGGCCGACCACTGTGGATGGTCCCATCGCCGCACTGCAAGCCCTCGAAACAGCCAACGCTACCCACACCACCTTTGCCTTGATCATCCTGGATTTTCACATGCCCGTTATGGACGGCTTCGCCTTAGCCGAGCGCATTCGTGACAAAGGCCCCGCCCCTGTCATGCCTATCGTGATGCTCACCTCTGCGGGCCGCGTCGGTAACGCCGCTCGCTGCCGCGAACTCGGCATCTCCGCCTATCTCGTCAAACCCGTTCGCCAAAAAGAATTGCAGGAAACCCTCTGCAATGTCCTGAATGCATCCAGCGCGGAAAAACCTCCGCTCGTCACCCGCCACACCTTACGCGAAAATGCTAATCGTCTGAACGTACTTTTGGCCGAAGACAACGCCATAAACCAACTCCTCGCCGTCCGCCTTCTCGAAAAGCGCGGCTGTCTCGTTACCGCAGTCGCCAACGGTCGTGATGCTGTTTCCGCGGCCCAAAAGAGCCGTTTCGACGTCATCCTGCTGGATGTTCAGATGCCCGAGATGGATGGCTTTGAGGCCGCCTCCGCGATTCGCGAAGCAGAACGTCGCAGCGGCGCGCACGTTCCCATCGTCGCTCTCACCGCCAACGCCATGAAGGGTGACCAGGAGAGGTGCCTCGCATCCGGCATGGACGCGTATGTCCCCAAACCTCTCCGTCCAGCCGAGCTATTCGCCGCCATCGACGGTCTGCTCATCAATACATCCGACAAACATCCCACGCGAACACTCTCAACGAAGTAAGGGCTGCGGCTGACCCACCGCCACGGCTGTCAGCTAGGAGTCGAGCGCGTCTCTGGCGAATTGCTATTTCGCATTCCTGAGGATTTCTGTCCTGCTCCGATTCTGCGAAGCGCAATCTGGTCGTCCTTTTCATCCACTTCAACGCACTCGTCCGGTTGCTCCCTGCGAGTCGAGCGTCTGGTGCGACGCTAAACGCTTAATGCATGAAGTCAATTTATTTAAGTTTTCTTCGTATGAGATAGATAGCGCACCCTGCGATTTCTCACAAGGGCTCAGAATGAGCTAAAACTCGAGGTTGAAATCGAAGAAGAATTTACCGTAAACTGTTGACAGTGAAGTGTTTCGCTGCGCGCCCGTTGCTGCACAATCCAAAGAGCATCGGGATTTCGCGTCATATTGTCCTCAAAATCAGGAAGCTTCGCCCAAGTCGCTGGATCGGTGCAAACAGCAGGGAAATGAACGCAGTGCGTCAGGTTCGCTTTGTTTTTCACCTCGTGGCACCGGAGGAAAAGTTTCTCCATCCCTGGGCTAGCTGCGGATCAGCGAGAATCTTCACATAGACTCCGCCAACGACCGATTTTGTGTGTGTGCTCAGAGCGCGGCTGTTTAAGAATTCACGATTCCGGGGTCCGCTTTGTGCACGGTCTGCGCTGCTATAGAATCTCGGAATCATGCCCGCAAGCCCGTGGCGAACGTTTGGCTCTCCCGACCCCAATGGTGATTTTGTTGCGCCGCTCTCCTACCTCCCTCTGAAAAGCGATTGGAGCGAAGGGTGGAGTGAAATGGATCTTAGAGAACAACAGTGTCCGAAGTTCACGCGTGCGGAGGCGGAAGAGGAATTTCGTCAGCAGGCTATGGATTTGTAGAAGGACGAAGATTCTGCTCACGCGCATGCGATTCTTCGCTTGTCTTCGTGTACTTGCTCGAAACTCCTGACGGGCCTCTGTGCTAAAATCACAAGAAAGGAGGCTCGCCATGGCAGTGCTTGACTGGTCGCAATGCCCGGCGGTGGAGAGCGTTCCCGGAAGGGTGAGCGGGGCATGGGTGTTTCGTGATGCCCGCTTACCGGTCGCCACCGTCATTGAGAATTTTGAGGATTTGAGCGTGGAAGAGGTAATGGAACAATTCGACGTGACTCGGGAGCAGATTGCGGCGGTACTTGACTTTGTGGCGCAAAGCCTCAAGGTGTCACCTCCAGCAGAGGCATCCGCCCCGGTCGATGGTCGTTCTCTTTGACCACGGAACGCCGCGGGGCCTTGCCCGTGCGCTTCCCGACGACGCCGTTGTCACAGCAAAGGCGAGGGGTTGGGACCGGCTGAACAATGGCGCCTTGTTGAAGTCAGCGGAGGAAGCGGCGATTGATCTGCTGCTGACTACGGATCGGCATTCGCTACCAGCAGAACCTTACTGGCCGCAAGATGGTCATCGTAGTTTTGGTCGGCACAACAAAGTGGTCCCGAGTTCGATTGCACCTTGAACGCATCGCTGCGGCAGTCAACGCCGCAAGGCCGGGCAGCTATACGGAAGTCGACATTCCCAGTCGATAGAATTCACTAAACGTTTACGGATCATTCCCTGTTTTTCCTTTCCGGTTCCGCGAATCCACACAATGTCGCCGCAATCGGGGCACGCAAGACCGCCCCATTTACCATACCGCTTGGCCGACTGCGTCGCCGAAACTCGCTTCTCCATGCAGATTCTCGCGCGTGATCCGCTTCACGAGCTCGGCTAAATCGTAGTCCTTGCGGCGCACTGGTTCGATAACGATGCGGCCGGATTCCTCGCGGATGTCTTCCTGCTCATCCAAGGTCAAATTCGCGGCCTGCAAGACGGCGGCAGGAATCCGCACCGAAGCGCCCTTTCCCCATTTCTTGACGACGCCCTTCATGTGGTTGAGCCTCCTTGTACCTTACAGGATAGGACCATCGCCGCACGCTATTCCGCACGTGTAGACATTGCAGATACATTAGTTCCGAAGACGGCCTTCCCACGACAGCCTCACCGCGAGACTCTCCACTTGCTCAGCGGAAATTCTCGCCCAGAATGATTTCGGAGCTTTGATACTCTTGCCGCGAGAAAACAATGGTGCGGCGGTCCGGCGATACGGTGAGTCCACCGAACCACGGATCGGGGTGGCCGGACATCTCGAGGATGCGCGTGGATTGTCGGGTAGCAAAGCAGAAGAACTCGATCGTCGGCTGAGGTTTTGCGTGAGAATTGACGTAATAGATCCCATCGTCGAACACGGCCCAATATCCCGGTAACGCCGGGTCCATCTCATTCATCACCAGCGCCTCTGGTCCGCCGTTCACGGGTATCTTCCAAATCCCCGCCACTATTCGCTTAGTGAGATACAGGAACTTTCCGTCCGGTGATTCCATGCAGGAGAAGCCCCCGTTCTTCGTGATTTGAACCGGTTGACCTCCCGCCGCAGCGATTCTCCAGATTTGCGTTTCCGCTTTTTCGCCAAACTTCCAGTAATAAATCGAATGCCCATCGCGGGACCATACAGGTCCGCCGGAAGCATCAAAATCCGGCAAGAGACGCCTGGGCTGGCCTCCTGTAGCGCTGATCAAATGACTCAATCCGCCGTCGCCGAACGCGATTATCTGGCCGTCGGGCGACCAGCTGGGCATCCCGGGATTGCTCGTCCGCAGGAAGGTAAGCTGGACCGCGTTGGAGCCGTCCGGATCGCTGACCCAAACCTCAGCCGTGCCGGAACGTAGTGATTGGAAGGCAATCTTCTCGCCGTCGGGAGAAAATCGCGGTGCGCCTTCGACGCGCGTGGAGCTCAGAAGGTGCGCGGGAGATCTTCCTGGCCCGTGCGGAGAAGTAAGCTGCGTGCTCCACAGATCGGAATCCGCAGTTTCGCGGACGAAAGCGATGCGGCTGCCTTGTTTCGCGACCGCAGGGTAATACGCATTCTCACCGAAATCGGCGAGCGGCTCTTCGTGACCGTCACTCAGATAGACACGCCACAGTTTCCGCACTCCCCCTTGGTTCCCTGTGACAATCAGGCTTTGGCTGTCCGCGCTCCACGCCAGAGTGCCGATCCATTCGCTTTGCTCGTACAAGACCTTCGGCGCGCCTCCGCCGCTGGGGATTAATTGAATGGATAGCTGCGCCGGCGGACGCGAGTGGCGAATCACCGCCAGGTACTTGCCATCCGGCGAGAACGCAACACTCCAGTCTCCTTCGGTTTTCTGCGGCGGAAAACTGATTTGCCGCTCCCTTCCGCCGTCCTTCGGCAGCATGAAGACCGAATAGGGATCGTCCAGGGAGACACGCTGGGAAAACGCGATGTATCTTCCGTCCGGCGACCAGTCCAGCGAGTAGTACCGATCCGATCGAAGAGAGATCAGCTTTCGTACGGGGCCGCCCAGCGCGGCGACCAGGAAGACGCCGGCTTCATTCGCCGACTGGCGAAGAAACGCGATCTCGCGGCCGTCGGGTGACCACGCGGCGGAAAAATCCTCCGCGCCTTTGTTAAACGTGAGTTGCAGCGGCGTCTCGCTTCCCACGAGCTTCACGAAAATCTCGGTACCGGGGAGTTTTGAGTGGGCCCAGGAGAATGCGATTTGCTTCCCATCCGGCGAAAAAGCCGGGTAACTCAGGTCGCCCCCCATATTCATGAACGCGGCCAGTGCCACCGGCGGGTTCGCCGAGCGCCCGTGGCCAGCAAACAAGACCAGGCGTGCGACGATCGCGGCGAGCACCGTAACGCCGAGAACCGCCGCGGCAAACCAAAGGCGATTTCGAGTTGGCGCAGCCGACTGGGGCGGCGCATCTTGCTCTCGGTCCGCTTGACGGTCCCGATTCCACCAGGCGTCCAGTTCCTTTTTATAGGCGTAGACAGCCGCGCGGGACTTGTGGACGTGCCGGTGAACCGGCAGGCCGTGCTTTCCCCAGCGCCTCACAGTGCTTTCGTCGCGCCGGAGGTAGGCGGCAATTTCCTTCCAGGAGTCGAGACGGTCGTTGTCCGGCGGCAACTCGGTCGAAGGGCTCCGGTCAAACGGGCTGGGTCCATTCATAGGGTGCAACTAGCGGGGTGCCATAAGCGTACCATGCCTGAGCCTCAATGCCGACGGGCGCATGATACGCCTGGCACCCCAAAATTGAGCCGCTTATTAGCGCTCATCCCGCTCTTACCCGTTGCGCCACCAAATCCTTCCGGCTAGTTTCCCAACCGGTTAAGGCTGTTGGGATTCAACTCTAACCAGGGGCATCCTAAATCCCACGGAGGAAACACTATGAGAAGGTTAGCATCTGGGTTAATTATCGGTGCGGCGTTACTGTTGGGTAGCAATTCTGCCCAGGCGGATAGTGTAACAACATACACAAGCCTCAGTGCGTGGCAGGCAGCGACTGGCTCGCCAACAACTACGGAAGACTTCGCTGACACCACTCTGGCACCGGGCTTAAGCATCTCATTTGCCAGCGGGAACATATCCGGTGGCTTGTTCAATGGGTTCGGTCCTTGTACCCTCTGCCCAGGAACGGGCTCGATTTTTACTTTTAGCGCCGGCACTTCAGCCTTCGGCGGCTTGTTCGATCTTACCCCAGGGGGTAACGGCGGCGGGCTTGACCTCCAAATTGCATTTACTAACGCCACTACCACCGACGTCTTTATTCCCGGCACAGACCCTGAGTTTAACGGCTTCTTTGGAGTTACATCCAACGGCGCATCCATCTCCTCTGTTACGATGAAAGGCGCAGACCTTACAGGACAGGGCGAGCTCTACTCACTCGACAACCTGCAATTCCGCAGCAGCGGTAGCGGCAGCGGGACAACACCAGTTCCGGAGCCTTCCGCGGCGCTCTTGTTGGGAACGGCTCTTGGATTGCTGCGGTTGGTCAAACCGCGGCTAGCTTAGATCTGGCATCCCGGCTGGGTGGCTAAAAATAACTGGTCCAAACTGGTTGCGCGCGTAAGTGCAATCTGATCACACAGTTTGATGCCATAACGACGCCGGCCTCGCGACGGTCCGAGTAGACTGTTTCGGTGTTCATCCCAGTGCTCGGACCGAAGGAGGCCGAGATGCGAATTATAGGATGTGACTTGCACGCGCGCCAGCAAGCGTTGGCGATAGTGCCTCTCGAAAACCTCGAAACATCTGAGCTGATGGAGCTTATACTCCCTTCCTAGTTCGCACCGATGCCTATTTCGCTCACGACTTTTCGCAACTCTGTAGCCAGCCAGTCGACTTGTCTAGGACGCAGCGAGGGATTGTTGAGCAGATTCACGGACCTCCGGCAGAGATTGTTGCCAAACTTGAAGCCTGTGGTGCTCGAAGGGAAGGGGACAAGCCCCTAAAGCGTCTTCCCTCAATGTCTCAAGCGGATGAGCGGAAACTCTCGGAATTTGACGTCGTTCAGTCTTCCATTCGGAGGAATGACGAAGTGATACGGATGTGCCACCTGTTCCTGCCGAAAATGCTATCCGTCGCGGAATGATGCTTTCCCGCGGTGTGCAGTTGTGGAAAGCAAATTGCACGGACTGTAAGCGGAGAGGTCTTTCGTCGGAGCTTGATCCCGCCTTGGAGCTTGAGGAAGGTGAAAAATGAAATCGTTCGCTCTCAGCTTGGTCTTGGGAGTTCTTGTTCTTGCCCCCCTCTCGGCGTTGGCTGACTCCTATTCTTTCGAGACGGTCATCAGCCCGGGTGACCCCGCGTTTACACAATTACTTGGGATTAACAACGCAGGGACAATTGCAGGGTACTTTGGCGACGGCACGGCGGTTCCGAACAACGGTTTCACGCTGACCTTGCCGAGCAACTATACAGCCGAGAACTTTCCAGGCGCGGTTCAGACGCAGGTTGTGGGCATCAATAACAGCGGAGAAACGGTGGGGTTTTATATTGACGGAGCTGGGGTGCAACACGGCTTCACTTTTAGTGGGGGCACTTTCTCTCCCGTGGACAATCCCCATACCACGACAGTCACACAGCTTTTGGGGGTGAATAACGCTGGCGTTGCGGCCGGATATTGGACGGATGCTCTCGGAAATTTCCATCCTTTTACCTTTTCGGGAGGCACGTTCACGCCGATAAGTCTTTCCGGGGAGGTAAGCGCTCAAGCGACAGATGTGAATAACACGGGACAGGTCGTTGGGTTTAACATGACCACCTCGACCACCTCAGAAGGGTTCCTGGACAATGGAGGCGTGTTCACGTTTCTTGAATTTCCAGGGTCCATCTTCACGCAAGCGCTTGGCTTGAACAATGACGGCGACGTGGTGGGGTCTTATGTGGACGCCGCTGGCAACACAAACGGATTTATCTACAATATCGCTACGGCAACCTACCAGTCAGTGGATGATCCCAATGCGGTCGGCCCTGGAGGCACCGTAATCAACGGGATCAACGACAATGGCCAGATTGTGGGCTTTTACACGGACGCCTCCGGTAACGTGGACGGATTAGTTGGCACGGCCGTACCAGAGCCCACGTCGCTGGTATTGTTCGGGACGGGACTATTTGGATTGGCGCTTCGCCGTCGTTTCGGTCGTTCCAGCCATTCGACAGCGAGATAATTCGTTCCGCTTAAAACATCTGCTTCTGACACGTGTGCTCCGCAAAATTCCGTAGGGCAGGAACGGATGCTAGTGAATCCCATTGTCCCTACCGACAATGCTGTCCGGAGCGAACGCTTGGACGCCGAACCCAATGATCCGGCGCGTATATTGATCCATGACGACCAGGACCCAGTGCGTCCGCATCGTTGCCGACTCGCACCTGAACAGATCCATGCTCCAGAGGCTGTCTTTCATGTGGCCCAGGAACGTCAGCCAGGAGGGACCACCGGAGGGCTGTCCCGGCCGGCAGTGATGGCCGAGAATCCTTCGAACCACGTCTTTGTCGATTTGGATGTGGAACACCAAGGCCATCTGTTGTGCGATTCGCGGACAGCCCCAGTTGGGATTGCGCTGCTTCATTTCGACGACCGCACGGATGAGTTCTGCGCTCGGACCTTTCGGGCCGGGTTTCCGTCGGCGATTCGGAGAGAACAGCACGCGGTACTTTTGCTTGCTCAAGGATTTGTGAAAGCCAAGCAGTGTCGAAGGCTTCAGAACGATTGCGGAACGGAGCAGACGAGTGGGACGTACCAAGAGTGCCATTAAGCCGGCGAGGATGCGGTCGGACGTGCATAAATTCGGCGATCGTTGCCGTGAGCGAGCCACGATCAAGAGTTGGTGCTTGAGGATAAGGGACTCCGCAACTATGGAACGGACGCCGCCAGGACCTAGCAAGCGGGCCAGGGTAGCAAGGAAATGGATAAAAAGAATGACCAGATTGCTCATCGCAAAATCGTAGCAGGAAGGGAAATCCTAAGGAAATATGGCAAAACAACAATTCGCCAGCCACAGGAATTGCCCACAGCTTGCGGCAAACAATCGTGTCAATCACCACGTCTGCAAAGTACTCCGCGCGGAAGCCCCTGTCTTTGTACGAAGGCCAGGCCTTCCTCTACGAACTCGTCAAACGCCTCTCGCAATAAGCTGGCCAATCAAAACTCCGCAGCCCGGAGAGCGATTGTCCCTAACCCAAAGAATCGAACCTCGCGAACCGGGTCAGGTTCTCATTCTGGAAGCCATCTCCGGTCACGACTGGGACGGCGGTTCCTTGACTCCCACCCCGCCACCGAGTCCACAAGGTGGACCACCGACTCTCCCGCCTTCGGTATTTTATTTCGTCTCCTATCATGGTCTGCCCCATACGGATCCCCCACAACCCGTGATGCCAAGTTTCGATGTTTCCGTAACGGAATATCCGAATTCCGCATGGGCTCATTACAGTCTTCGAAACTACCCTACAATAAATGCATCGATCACGACGGCTAACTCCATCCAAAGGGTCTCAAAGTTCGGGAATAGTATCTATGTGAACTCTGCATGGATTTATCCCGATGGAAAAGGAACGACCTATTTCTATTGGCCCAGCGGAAATTTCGCAGTGGCCATTCGCTTCTACAGCCCAACGGAAGACGTAGTCCTCCAAAAATATCTAGCTCTGCATCCTAGCTCGCTGTGAGAATCCGTGAAACAGCACCTGGCGCTGTCCCAGTGCTTCCGCCATTCCTATTAGAACCCAGGTTCGCTCTTCGGTTGTCGGTATCGAGGCAGCTCTGGGTCAGTGATTTATATTCCGAACTTCGCAACCACGCCATCAGCCCAATACCGGCACCGCGTCTGGCGACGACGACAACCGAAAGCTTCAACCTCCGGCTTCCCTTGGGAGGCTGCCGCCGCGGGCAAGGACCCACTAATCCTATTCGGTGGGTGCGTTCGACGACACAAAAAAAACAGCTGAACGACATGTCCCAGTTGAGAATAGGCGAAGAGTGGCGCTTGTTCAGGCGGCAAAACGTCGTAACGATGATGCAGTCCGCCAACTTGAGCGATTTGCACGACTCGACCCATCGCAGTGGCTCTACCGGACTAGCTACCTGGCGCGTTCGGCTGGATCGCGATGCTGTCACGAAAATGTAACGCCAATTGCAGAAGATGGCGGCAAATATGCCGCAAATAACAATAAAGGAAGGAGAAAGCAGGTTGCGGGAATTTGCCCCAACTTGCTGAATCCGTTCGATTAGCCACTCCTCTGGCAAGATTTGGCGAAGTAGATCGAACGGCTACGAACCAGCGACTCTCAAAAACTAAGTCGTTTCCTTGGCGTCATTTAAAGCGTATACGAGCGCATCCGTAACCGCTTCAATCATCCCAAGTATCGTCCCAACTCCGTACCAACAATTGGGCGATTATCTGCGAATCGGCTCCCATGCCGAAAGTCGATTTCCGCGAAGAAGTGTAAGCGTCTGCTTCTCGCCGTTTTGAAGCCAAGGTATGCAGCCCGCGGCGCAAATCGGAAGGTGGGGACGTAGCGGTTTTGCCGATAATCAGATTAGAAGATCGGCGATACGTTTCAGTCGTGGTCACTGCCGGTCTCCGTTGACCGCTCTGCCCGCGCCATCGCGTCGGCTATCCTCTTCATGCCGTCGCTGAGAGTCGCGCTGAAGTTAGCCTGGACTTGTTCCGCGAATGCGCTGGCATTGTCCCCAGACAGGACGATGCGCTGCGTGATTCGTGTTCGGCGGTCTGCCACGGCGTCAAACCGCCACTCAAACGACAGCACGGCCTCGTCGAGCGGCATTTCAATGACGAAGGACCTGCCAGGCTGAACTTCGCGGATTCGCCAGTGCAAGGGTGCTTGGCCGGGAAGCACGGTTGTTCCCGACGAACCCCTGGCGAATGGGCCATCGAGCTGGAATCGAGCGGGCGGATCGTCCCAGTTCTTTACGTCCGTCCGCCAATTCCAGGCGAACGACGGACTGGCATCAGCTTCGACTGAATGCTCAAGTTGGTAGGCGGGAGGGTTCGAGGTGGCCCCTTCGTTTACGCTGCCTGGCGTATCGGAAGCTTTAGACTTGCCGCGACGTTCCAAGGGAGCAACTCCTCGATGCGCTTGATCGGATGATGGCTAGACAGCAAAGGCTATCACAGGGTTGACTTCCGAATACGCAACTCGATAAAGAACAGCATCTTCGTAGAATCACTCCAAATAAAGCGGGAGTATTTAGACCCTTACGAGATTGACCCCAACCGAACCACGCACCCTGTGATATGGCCGGGCTGCAATGGCCGCCCTTCAGCTTACGTTGGTACCTCACCGCTAGAGTTACCACTGCTGATATTGGGAGAGGACTTGGGGACTCTGCAAATTTCATTTCCAATGGTTGACAAGAAAAAGTTGAAGTCCGAGTGCGCTGTCGCAACTGTCGGGTTTGCTGACCTGAGAAAGAAAAATCTGACAAAACTCATTTTGATATCCGCCTCCCACCCGTCATTTGTTGGCGTCGATTAACGAAAACGACTCAAAAAACTTGTCGCCAGCCGCTGGTCCCTTTGCGTCCGCCGGAAACGTGACCACCACGGCATAAGCATAATGTTTGCCCCAGTAAAAATTGCATACTCCCATCGTCTTATTCGGTGAAGACCCGCAATTGAGCCGGTACCAACGGCCAATATAACCGCCAAGCGCGGGTGAAGCTGGCTTTTCCTCTCCGATCCCGCAGTTCGGCAACTTCCTTAGAATACGGCTCTTGAAGATTTCAAACATTAAGTCATCGACCTTCTGTTCCTGTTTCGAAAAGTTGTAAACCACCCCGTAAACATTAGGAGGCGCTACGGTCATCAGCGTGTGAGACTCCCATTGGGTATCAGATTCGGTGACGCTGTCCTGAGGATCATGCGGAAAAAGAACCGTAAAATTGCCGACGGCGTTGCTGTACTTCTTCCAACCCTCCGTTTGTCCAAAGAATGAACCAGCGAGCATCATTACCAGCCCGGAGCATAGAAGCGCTTTGCGTGCCATCCTTCAACCCCTTTTTGGAAGAAATAGCAACACGCGCGATTCTCGCATATCCTACGGCGGGCTGGCTGTGATCTTTCAAGACGTTGTCCATTCGATCGGAACCAGAGAAGGCGGGTGGCCCATCTTTGCATTGCACTACTCCCACGGAGGGAGTCCCATCCTTGCGTTTTTTGCAAGGGTGGGCGGCGATGCTGCCGGCGCAACTCTTGTCCGTTCTACACCGCCCGTTGTGTACGCCGTCGTCGTACCCGCCCTTTTCGCCTACCCGAAGGACGGGGCACCCGCATCTGTGGTGGGCTTCTGCAGTTTGAAAGCCGGGCCACCCGCCCCGCCCACCCTTAGGTTTCCGAAACGGACCCGCGTTGCTTTATGTTCAGATCTCGCGCATGACAATCATCAAAACTCCAACTTCTTATTTCGCCTGCGCTAGCTTCGTAACAACTGCGGCAACTTTATCGAGTATCTGGTTCCAGCCCTCCATTTGACCGCTATTTTTCGCGCTCTCCATGGGTTCATTTCCAATGAAGGTGAGTTTCGTCTGGCCGTTCCCGAGATCCTCAAAGATGGTCACGTCGTACGCACCGTCGATGGCCTCATGTTCTATTCCTAATTGCGCAGGCTCAACCTTGTTTCCCTTCGAGTCCGAAAAGTACATGGAGGAAACGATCTTCTCGTGCGGAACAATCTCGTGGTATTCACCCGCATTCCAGAACTCCTGCCCATCCGGCGCCTTCATGCAGCAGAGAAATTTTCCTCCCACGCGAAAATCCATCTTGCAAACAGGCGAAGTAAAACCCTTCGGCCCCCACCACTGCATCACGTACTTCGGGTCTGTCCACGCCTTCCACACCAACTCGCGTGGGGCATCAAAAATTCTTGTAACGACCATCCGTTCAATTTCGCTAACCGTGTTTTCTGTCAT
>Ga0210395_10002037_pt1 | contig 15753 bp, 17 predicted proteins | sample IncBWH4OmetaG_FD_150861 | JGI IMG/M metagenome (GOLD analysis project Ga0210395, IMG submission 150861) | Forest soil microbial communities from Barre Woods Harvard Forest LTER site, Petersham, Massachusetts, United States - Inc-BW-H-4-O ... | reverse complement strand
ACCCCCGAGAATGGCAAGACACCCATTGTAGCGACCATTTGGGAACCGTGCTGCACTATACCGTTGTCTAATGAATCCTCTGTTACTCTATGTCCTTGCATCACCTTAGCAAAATCACACATCGTACAGGTAATGGAATAAATCTTCCCAAAATGCTTAAACGCCCAAATTTCCCCCGGGAGTCCTTTGACCATCCCAGGGGATCTCTTTTTTGGACCATGAACCCCTGGCGCTTAGGGGGGCAAAATCACCCCCAAATCATTGACTAACAGAAAACCAATCTGATATGATGAAACTAATAAATGGGGAAATTTTAGCTTATTAAAAGGATTTTTAGATGAAGAGGCTATGTCTAGCAACCGCACTGATTATCATTACAATAGGAAGCATTATTGCCATGGAAATGGATAATAAACCTGTTGGTAATCTTATACAACAGCAAGCGGAACTAAATCAACTCAACGAGCAAGAGCTGATAGCGCAAAAAAACGCTTTAGAGGCTTTTCGTGATGATCTCAAGGTGGCCATTGATCAGGGGGTTGAGCAGTTAAAAAAATATGAGAAGAATGAAGACACGCTTTATGAAGCTGATTTATTGCTATTCAAACTTGACCCTACCAAATATACAACCCCAACTATGCCTGAAGATTTATCATCATCCTTGAGTAGTTATATAGAGATGATGCAAAACACATACATTTCTTTTACCAATCAGTTTGCAGATAGGGAGAACCTGAACCCTGTGGTGCCCAGACGTTATTATGAGCCTAAAGATCTTGCTAGGACCCTCCAGGAGGCCGTAAACCCGTTTATCAATGCTGAAATAAAGAAAATACGTGCCGAAATAGAAGCGGCAGAGTAAATTTTAAACCTGTCCTTCCCTGGCCCCTTCCTACCCCCCACCCTTTTGACCAATAGAAAAGAATGCGGTATGCTAATAATAAGCAATAAATATCGTATTTTACACCAATTTAGGGGAACTACTCATGAAAAAATTATACCTATTAACTATCCTATGTCTCATGACAGGCAGAATTGCATTTTCTATGAATGATGATGCTTCTATGGATATAGATAATGATTCTAATGATTCTATGGATATAGATGCTATGGGTGATGATTTGGCTCCCAAATCTGAACTCGCAGCACATATCGCCTTCATTATTCGCAACGGGGATAATGATCCTAAAGCACTCTTAACTGCAACACAACTTTTGAAAACTTCGCTCAGCGATTCAAGCATTGAAGCTCAGGACAAGGCAATTTGGCACAACTGGGTTGCTATCAAAACAAACCGTATGATTACAGCCAACACAAAGCTCGCTGAACATGAAAAATTTAATCTGACCGAGCTGATTCCAGCTATACAAGCTCTCACATCGTCGATTCAAGAAATTAATACTACACCACAAAGTCCTCGTGATATCTCTGATCCAAGCGTATTTAGACCGACTCACGAACCATCTATTTTAAATACAGCTCCAAACAACACTCAGAACAATGCTCAGCTGCCAGATGCTACAGCATTCTTACTACGCAAAGCAAACGCCATAACGGCAATCGCAAACAATAACAACAATAATAATCAGTAATAATAATCAAAGGGACATGATTATGAAGAAAAATAATAATCAAAGGGACATGATTATGAAGAAACTATATCTTTTAACTATCACGCTGCTCATAACAGCAGGAAACGTGTTTGCAATGCAAGGCAAAAAATTAAGTTTTGCGGCAGACACAAAAGAAGAAACTAATACGCCATTTGCTACAGCGAAAGAATATACTGATGCATACGTCGCATGCTTAGATGGTATTGAAAAGTTACCAAACAAAACCCTAACTCCGGCATCAGAAGGGGAAATTAAAACTCTCTTCACCCGCTATTCTGCGCTTAAGCAGGCCTTGAAAAGTACTTCAAAACCGAGCGGTGTAGAAATTACAAAAACTGATATGGCGCATATGCCTGTCCGCATGGGCGGCCTTGCAGCAACGTTAAATCAAAAATATAATACGGCCGTGCTTGATGCGTTAAAAATACCCAACTTTGGACAAGCCTATGATTACCTGTTTGCATGGGTTAAATTATTAAGAACACATCTTAACTACTCAGATGCGCCTAAACACTTAAATCCGATTGACCAGTACTGTAAAGCAGTAAATACATACTATGAACAAAACAAACAAAACGCAGAACTCAATCAAGGCCATATAGCAGCTCTTGCAGTCGAATGCCACAACCTTGAAACTGCAATAAAGAATAATAACCAGTAAGCAAAGGCTCATAAATAGTAAAGGGACACTATTATGAAAAAGCTATATCTGTTAACTATCGCGCTGTTAATAACAGCGGGAATCGCAATTGCGATGGACGAGAATCAGGAAAACTATAAAAGTATACCCGTGGCAACTCAAAACACTGAAAATCTTTCAGCTGAGCACACTGTTTTATCAAAAGTAATAACGCACAATTTGACTCTAGTAAAAAATGCACTCAAAACTGATGATGTCACCACGCAGCATAACATAATGGTTAACCACAACGCAGCGTTTATGAATTTCCATAATTGGCTTGACCTCTTTGGTCAAACAAAACCAGCCGAATCCCAACCTTTTGTCCCTCATATACAAACACTTTTTGGCTCTTTTAAAGATTTGTTTAATGAACCAAAAGTTGCAGCAATTAAGGATTACCCTATACCGAAGAGCAATGTTGATGCGCTCAGCGGTTACATAGAAAAGTTGGCGGAAAAGAAAGAGTAACTAATTCCTCCTTCTCATAGATTTAAAGAGGCACACATTCCGTGTGCCTTTTCTCTTTTAAAACGCCTTTCACTTTTTTTATGCTCTCAGAAAGATCAATACATTAAATATAATGAGGCTTTCCCATGGCAGAGAAAAAGTATAAAAAGGCGCTTTTTATATTCCGGCGCGATCTGCGCTTGAGCGATAATAAGGGATTACGCACTGCGCTTTCTGAAAGTGAAATCGTCATTCCTTGTTTTATTTTAGACCCTCGGCAAATCGGCAAAACAAACGTTTATCGCAGCGCAAATGCCATTCAATTTATGATCGAATCGCTTGAAGATCTTGCATCCCAGCTCGCAGCTAAAAAGGGTCGGCTCTATATCTTTCATGGTGATGCGCAAGATGTTGTAAAGAAATTGATAGCAAAAGAAAAAATCGACGCAGTCTTTTTCAATCGAGATTACACCCCGTTTAGTATTGCGCGGGATAAAGCAATCCAGAAAGCATGCGCTGCCCACGATGTTGCCTGCATAGAATCGCCTGATGCGCTGCTTAACGAGCCGGAAGATATAAAAACAGGCAGCGGAAAGCCTTATTCAATCTACACCCCTTTTTATAAATATTGCGCGAAGCATTATCCTATTGAAAAACCGCTCTCATTGCGCTTGAATAACTTTTATTCCAAATCAATCCCGCTTGCAGAAACGCCCAAGACGATATTCAAAAAGATCCTGCCGCATGAAAACAAAGAGCTTCATGTACATGGTGGTTCAAAAAATGGCCAAAAGATTCTGCATGGGCTCAAACAATTTAAAAACTATTTAAAAGAGCGGGATATCCCAGCGCTCGAAGCCACCACCAATCTTTCGGCGTATCTCAAATTTGGATGTGTTTCGGTCCGCGAAGTTGCCGATGCTATTAAGCATCATCTTGGGCCACATCACCCTTTAATCCGTCAGCTTTATTGGAGAGATTTTTTCTACCACATTGCTTTTCATATGCCTTCGGTCTTTGGCCACGCATATCATAAAAAATATGATGATCTATGGTGGAGCAAAAGTAAGGCTGACTTTAAGAAATGGTGCGATGGTGAAACCGGCTTTCCGATCGTTGATGCCGGCATGCGCCAGTTAAATGAAACGGGCTATATGCATAACCGCGCGCGCATGATTGTGGCATCTTTTCTCACGAAAGATTTGCACATCAATTGGCAGTGGGGAGAAAAATATTTCGCGCAAAAACTCGTTGATTATGATCCGGCGCTCAATAACGGCAATTGGCAATGGGCAGCATCAACCGGCGCCGATGCACAGCCTTATTTCAGGATCTTTAATCCATGGACCCAGCAGAAGAAGTTTGATCCACATTGTGCCTACATCAAAAGATGGATTCCGCAACTGGCTAACATTGAACCTAAAATCATTCATAATTGGTTCAAGGAAACAAGCCCAGCCCTAAAAGGATATCCGCGTCCGATGGTTGATCATGATGCGGAGCGTAAGATTGCGCTTAAGGAATATCGGTGATTTTACCAAGGCTTATATTTGTTGATACCGTATATTCTAATATGGTAGATAAAGCATAAATGATAATGCGTATCTTTTTTAAAGAGAGTGTCTATGAATAAAATACTCAATCATATATTGGTAATCTTCATCTGCTCAAACGTAGCGGTGTATGCAATGGAACAGCAGGAGCAGGTCCCAACACCTTCGGCTGGAAGCTCATCATCTTCTTCGTCATCCAAAATGCCAAAGAAATCAATTCTTAAGAACCCTGCTCGTGAGAAAGAAGCAAAAGGAAACATACGATTTGAACTTAACCCCGAAGGCGATACGCCTGAATCGCAAGGCAATATTCCTACGCTCAAACAAGATGCCCCTAAGCCAGTGCCCAGAGCAAGTGATGAAGAATGGCAAGCATATCAAGAAGAACAACGTGGAATAGTAAAAAGCCAAAGGATTGCTGTTCAAGAAAGATTAAACGCAACCCCTGAAGCTGAAGCAGTTGCGAACCTCATCTCATTTGCACAAACCACTATACCTGAGGTCGAGGAAATCATAAAATCGTGTGCCAAAGATATGGTTGAGGTATGGAACTTTTTCAACGAAGAACCTACTGATGTTGAAATGGCTAAACGAAATTTCGAAAAACTCAGGTTTCATTTCCAGCATTATGAAAGGAATATAGTTTCCAAAATTAGTAAGACTGGAAAGGAGACTCAGCCTTTGCTCGCAGGCTATGCAAAGATATTAGATGCCCTCAAAAGGCCCGCTTCCTACCAATTTGGCGCTAATGCAGATGTAGAAGCGCTCGACGATATGCTATCGCTCTACATGGATTCTATTAAAAGAGAAGCAAGCTCTTTATACACGCAGTCAGAAAAAAAGGCCCTCGATGCAATATTTTCTAAAATAGATTCTAATCTTGCTGATAAAGAAGAATACCAAGCCGCTGTTTTACTGAGTCAGGCATCTCTCGATAATATAAAAAATTTAGATTCTACTCTTACTAATAGAGAAAAATACGAAATCACTGAGCAACTAGGCCATACGCTTCTCGATGATATAAAAAAAATAGAGGATGCGATTAATCAAGAAAAATACATAACCGCTGCTCAACTTGGTAAAAGGGTTCTCGATGGGATAATAAAAAGAAAGAATGTAATTGATAAAGAAAAGTACGAAACCGTTATGCAACTCGGTCAAACATTTCTCGATAACATGCAAAAAATAAATCGTGCAAATAAAGAAAAATACGTAACTGCTGTTGCACTTGGCCACAAATTTCTCGATGATATAACAGAAACAGAGAATGCTGTTGATCGAGCGATGACGAATTATAGTATAAGAAAATATTCTCGAGACGACTACTCGACCCTCCTTTATTATAAGGGAAGGGTAGACAAAGAGATGGCCATCGAGCGCGTTTGGCCATATGCAAGAAAAATTGAAAGCACTAAGCAATCGTTATTATTTGTCCTGTAAGAAAACTATACCTTAAGACTTGCATAATCGATCTGCCCGATCAATTTATCCGGATTTAAAGATTTCTTTTCTTCGGCGTTAAACTGCTTTGAGATCTTGCCATCTTCTAAAATCCAAACCTTGTTGCCAATGCTTAATGCGATATGAGGATCGTGGGTAATGAGCAGCGTGGTAACTTTATGGCGCCTAATAAATTGCGCTGAGTATTGCAAAAGCAGCGTTGCGCTGTGAGGATCAAGAGCGGCGGTTGGCTCGTCGAGCAGTAATATTTTTGGAATCATCTGAGTTGCCATCACGAACGCAATAAGCTGCCGCTGACCACCCGATAGCGCATTCATTGGCTTATCTAAGATAGAAACGTCCATGCCAATACTCGTAATCAAATATTCAGCTCTTTCGCGCGGCATCGCCTTCATCCCATTAGCAAAGTGTGCAGAACGGCGACTATAATGTGACATCGCAAGATTCTGATGTACCGTTAAAGATCCAACAGAATTGAGTTGCGTGTTTTGAAAGATGCGCGTAATTACGCCCGCGCGTTGCCGTTCATCAAGATTGGTAACATCAACGTCATCGATCGTAATCGTCCCGCTCGTTGGCATTACTTTTCCTGCTATTGTATCAAACAATGTACTTTTGCCTTGACCGTTGGCACCAACAATCACAATAAAATCACCCGGTTCTACATCGCATGAAAGATTACGCAAAACATGGTTATTACCAAACCACACATCAATATTATTCAGTTTTAACATATCATCCCCTATTTTTTATAAAGCCATTGTCTGATGACTATCAATAACACAATCAATACCGCAGTGATTAGCTTGTTCCAATCTTGATTGAGCTGCAATTCAAACGTCATTGCAATAATTGTTTGATAGGCAATGGACCCAGCGATCAGTGAGATGCCAAATGATGGGCTCAATGTTTCAGCAATAATCATGCCCGCTAAACCTATGATAAGAATGCCAAGGCTCGCCCAGATTGAAAAATAACCGGTATATTGCACGAAAATTGCGCCACTTAATGCTGCAAGCATATTAGAAAGCGCAAGACCAAACATAGTATAACGATCGATGCTTTTGCCGACGTTGGTGAGCATTTGCGGCGTATCGCCAACTGCTCTTAAAAGAAAGCCAACTTCAGTGATTAAAAGCTCAATTAAGGTGAATATAAATATAGATATTATCATCAACACAACTAATGATTGATATGGCATCAGCCATGATGGCATGGCGTTAAAGATAGTTGTTTTCCCGCTTAAACTCAGGTTAGATCCTGCTGCTTTGAGCGTGATAGAAAAGAGACCAGTGGTAACCACGATACCACTGATTAAATTGTTCAGTTGCAGCTTTGTATTAAGAAGCGCAGTTATTATTCCCGATACTATGCCCGCAAACGCGGCACAAAGTAACGCAAGCCAAGGATTTACTCCTCCTGCAACGAGCACCGCAGATAATGCACCACCAAGGCCAAATGAACCTTCAACCGATAAGTTATCAAAATTAATTAAACGAGATGCGATATACACCGATGCAACCACAAGCCCAAATATCAATCCTCGTTCAATAATGCCTTGTGCTATATGAAGTAACTCAATCATATTTTTCCTTACGAAACTATAACGACTCGTTCCTTTAATGACTCAGGAATCGATAATCCCAGCGTATCTAACGTTTTTTTATTTATAAAGATTGAACCATCTTGAATACGCTCAACGGGTAACTCATAGGGTTTTTTACCGCCTACCAAAACTTCATATGCTATCTGCGCTGCACGTTTACCACCTGCTTTATAATCAACGCCATGCGCTGCAAGCGGCCCTTCTTTAACGAGCATATTATCGCTCACGATGAACGGCTTTTTATGCTTCAATGCAATAGAAGCAATCGCGGAAGCTGCTGAGCCAATCATATTATCGGTTGGTGCAAGAAGTGCATCTACCTTGCCGCATGCTGATTCAACCATTGCCTGCATATCTGCTTCATTGTTCATCGCAAATTCGGCAACCGTTAAACCACGAGCTTCAAGATCTTCGCGCATCTTCTGGACTAATACAGTTGAATTTGTTTCGCCGGAACTATAAAGAATCCCGATTTTTTTGGCATTGGGGATAAGCGCTATCAATAGATCGATACCCGCTTTGATATCAATCATATCTTTGGTGCCACACACATTAGTATTTGGATGAATTAATCCCAAAGAATCCGGATCACTCACTGCAGCTATAAAAATAGGGCGTTCTTTTTCAATAGTGCCCAGCGATTGAGCGGCGGGAGTAGCGATTGCAAAGAATCCAGCATATTGACGCTTACCATGAAATTGGTGCGCAATGGTATGCACATTGGTAATCGAGCCTTCAGCATTTTGTACCACAAACGCTACTTCATCGCCCATGAGGTTCTTTAACTCATCCTCAAAACCTTTGCGCGTTGCATCAAGGGCGGGATGTGAAGCAGTTTGTAAAGTTCCAATCGTATACTTTGCTTGATGCCCTGGAGCCTGCATTTTTTTAAGCGTAATAAATCCAAGAATAACTGCAGCCGCAAAGCCTAAGCCAACTATTATTTTTTTCATTCTAACATTCCTTTAAATATAAATAGCCTCAGCTTTTTACACTGAGGCTATCACAATTACCGTATACTTTTACCTATATCCCAGACCTACTGCGAACCTCTACCTATATTATATAATAGGCATAGACCCGATCGTTCATAAGGCCATTGCGGACAACGCCCTTGGATATGTTTTCATTAATCTTCATATAATCAATCTTAATCTATCTACTACAAATGGCAAGAATAGGGCTTTTTTGAGATTGTTTCTTTAATTGGTTTAAAGAGTAAAACAAAAGCGATCTCTTTCTACCTTGCTCACAGAGGTCATCGATATAACACTTATGTTTATCTATAGTTTTTATTCCTTTTTAGTATACTAGATCGCCGTGTATACATAACATAAAGCAAGTATTTCTAACCAAACTTACGAAAGGATTTCAGATGAAATCTATACGTTATATCGCACTATCTCTCATCGTTAATGCAGTCAATATGCATGCAATGTCTCCAGAGGAACTAGAAGTAGTAGTTGCCGCCGAGATAGACGTTATCAACGCCAGACATATAGACGAAGAAGCAGCGTGCTTATTATCGGAAATCGCCGTTGGTAAAGCACACGCTATTGGCCACCGAGAGCATATAAAGAACTCTCCAACTTTCTATCGCGAGCATGAAGATCATTTTAAGAGCGGCCATGTTGACAGTGCTAGAACTTTTTACCCTAATAATCTTACAGACTGTTTGACTGATGAGGACACCGCAACTGAAACTCAAATGGCTTTTTTTGCTCGAGGTGATCTTCACGATATTGCAGAACAATTAGCTAATCAAAATAAGCCATTATATAAAAGAAGAAATGCATGTGTTTATGGAGGTTATAATCAAGCCTGCCAGTGCCCAGTAGAGACTGAATGGTTCCTTGTAAATACAGACCTAATCTCTCTTCGCGTAATGCACGCAAATAAAGCTGCTTATAATCATGCAATCACCTACCTTGCGCAGGATCTATGCCTCAATCACCGCAAATCATCTACCCCACGCGATGATATTAAAAATGCCTTAAAACTAATCTCTTTATGCAGAGCTCTTAAGGCCAACTCCAAATCTATGGGTATTCCGATAGGACAAGCACCTTCTATTTTGCCGCTACTCCAAGACAATAACGATTCTAAATTTTAACATTCAAAAAAAGCGCTGGTTTAAAATCAGCGCTTTTAAACATCAATTAACATCCCAAAGGAATTCACATGAAATCTATCAAGTACGTTGCGATCGCATCCATCTTTGCAGGCACCTTGAACGTGCAGGCGATGGATCAGGATAGCCAATTAAGTGGTAAAAAGAGAACACAATACCAAGATAAAGACGCCGATAGAAAGAAACTCGAAGAGCAATATGATTCAGATCTGCTCTTTTCAGAACTTCTGCTCCCACACCAATGTCTGATGGCCCAGCGCAAAACAGAATTAATTGAGCACGTGCAAACCGCATATGATCTGGATATGACAATGCTGAGATCAAGTTTCAGCAACACCGATACAAACGACACGCTTTATCCCAGGGAGCGTTTTTACAGAATGGGCCAAACACCGTATTCCCTTCCCCTACCTCCTAAGAATATACCTAACACCAGCTGTGGTTCACCAACTGTTCGGCCCGGTTTTGAAGTATTCGCCAAAGCTGCTGATTCTCGATTTGATAAAATTAAATGCCTGCCTGCTTGGAAAGGGGAAATAGTCAAAGGGAATCGAGCCATAGAGATAGCAGAAACGCCTAATTTCAGAGGAAGATTAGCTGACATCATATTGATACATGCTGCTATCCATGTATCACTCACAGATACAATTACACCCGGTGATATAATGGCAGAATTTATCCGGCGCTATAAAGAATACTGTGATGAAATTAGATCTGATTATGATTATCAAACCAAAACATATGGCCCCCCATCCAGCGAAGTCGTAGAAAAAGAGTTAGCGGACACAAAAAATGCTAATCTCAATAACTGCACAAGCGAAAGTATAACAGGATTGATTAGATCGCGACTCTCTCCATTCAATCCTTCAGATGATACTGTTAATCAGATACGTACTGCTCTTATAAAACAATCATTAGCAAACTACATTGAAAACAATATTGAGCCGCTCTCAGCAAAGTTACACCGAGCTTCTCAGGGCTATTTATGAGCTTGTTCATAAAATCTGATTATTCCATAAAATTAAATGCGTCGGGGAATCTCTAAGGAATGCTTGATAGGCAACATGATTATGCCACTGCCATTAGCAAACTAGCATTGTTCATTAAAACAGTACGTCCCGGCAACGGAATTACAGATACAGATGCAATAAATTCTTTGGAAAAGCTATCTCTACTTAGGGTTATGGAGAAAGTTAACGGATACAATGTTGTAGGGCCTGCTATAGACCCTAAACTTTCTATTTTACCCTTGCTCGAAGCACCAGCGAAATTATAGCCATAACAATTTAAATGCGCTGAGTAAAATCGGCGCATTTTTATTTTATGTATTACGAATGCAGAATATATCATTCTTGCGTTCAATCAGCTGTTCTTGCTCGAGTTGCGCAATAATGGTGGGAACGCGCGCATCATTCTTGCAAATAACGCTTAATTCTGATTCAGAAAGCGCTGCACGCTGGACAAGCGCACGAATGATGGCGCCGCGAATTTGGCGATCAGAGCCTTCAAATTTTGATTGGATAACGTGATGTTTGCTGCGGCGGCTTGGATTGGGGAGCATTTTCTTCAAATGCACGCCATAATCCATGAGCGCATAATACCATTCGCGAGGATTATCCAGATCAACGGTTTGCTCCACGAGCGGGAGAATAAGATTATCGTGAACACTATGCTGATCTTGGAAAAATGAATGGATGAAGACGGTGCGAATATTGGTTTCGATAAAGATCGTTGGTTTATTGAATGCGAATGCTGAAATTGATCCGGCAGTATTTTTACCAATGCCTGCAAGCGTAACCAATTGCTCTGGATTGTCAGGCAGATTTCCCCCAAACTCTTCCATTACTCGTTGAGCCGCTTGATGTAGAAACTTACCGCGGCGATTATATCCTAGCCCTTGCCACATGCCCAAAACATCACGCAATGAGGCGTTAGCAAGTGATTCTAAATCGGGGAATGCATCAATAAATGCCCGATATTTGGGTTCAACGCGATAGGTCTGGGTTTGCTGAAGCATGATTTCCGATACTAGAACGTAGTATGGATTATCTACATTGCGCCACTCAAACTTTCTGCCCTCGTTTTCATAGAAGGTCCAGATAAAATCTTGGAATGATGCTAATTGTTGCGGGGTTGGATTCATGGTCACTTTTTTGTTCATCTTGGGTGGTAGAATAAAAAAATACGGGCGGTTTTTACACCGCCCGATTTTTTACTCAGCTTGACGGCCTGTCCGCCGTAGTTTGCCAAGCCGGAAGGCCTGGATAAACGAAGGCTGGAACTACTTCTTTTTGTTATTACCTTTGTTGTTACCCTTGTTGTTGCCTTTTTCTTCTTTTTTAACTGGCTTGTTATTTTTGTTGCCTGTTTTTGCCATGGGATTTTCCTTTATAAAGGATTTTAATAATTCTTTAGTGAGTGCCGCTTTTTTAGCGCGCATATTATAAGGATTTTGCCACATCCTTATGAAGTGTGCCTCCTTTTCAAAACCTATTTGCTATCAACTTACGTTTTTTGATGGTAACTACAGTATCATAACCATTAAAAAAACAAAGGATTTAGTGCGAATTCATATTATTTAATCAGCATTTGATTAAACCGATCTCGATGCACATATTAAGGCAATGAAAACAATTGATTTAATCATGAAGAGCGGCAGTTTTCTCCTCTTGCACTTCTTTAATTTGCTTAATCGCTATAGCGCGCTGTGATAGGTATAGCTTAACATCAAACTCTTCCTCATTTTTGCAGGCAGTTTGATATTGAGTATCTAATTGCGTAAGTTTTTCCCTTAAGTTGTTTTCTTTTCGATTTAAGTCATCGCAATATTTTTGGTAATGCTCGAAGCCGTTCATGCCCTTGCTTGTAGTATTTGTGATAACTGGTGCAACTATTGCAGGAGTGATTGTACCTGCTGCCAGAGCGCGTAATGCTGGCACGGTAGATAAAAGATTGCTTGGTATGCGTGCAATCAATGCACTCGAACTCACTATCAAGATCAGTATTAATCCATATTTAATCATTGACTCACTCCTTTGACTTACCAGGTCGACCTTCAAAAAATTCTTTTTCTGCATTATCTACAGCAGTACATAATGTATCCAATAAAATCTTATGCTCTTTGCGCAAATTAGCACATAAGCTCTCATCGAGCGCCTCAATTCTTTTATCTAGCAGATTAAGTTTGTCCATGATGGCAAATATTTCTTGTTTTTTTAAAGGATCTATCACATCCATCAGTTTTTCATAATACGCTGCAGAATTTTTCTTTTCGTTTTCTGACATACCCTTTTTCATGCCATATGCACGCGCAATTACTTGAGGGGTTGCTTTGATAGTCGCAACAGCACGCAATACCATTGCCATCGATAGAAGATTATTGGGCATGCCTGCAACCGATGAGCTTGAACTCAGGATCACGCTCAGCATTAATCCATATTTAATCATTGTTTTTCTCGGAGTTTTATTATTGTCCCTTATTTTAAGGCACGAACCTGGCGGATCGCCTCGTCTCTGGCTTGTTTCGTATCAAACTGAGCAACTTGGAGATTATGACGAATATTTTTTAATTGCGTATCGACATCATCCTGATCACCTGACGAGCTCTTACCCTTTTTATCACTTGAAGAATCCGTAGCAAGCTTTGCTTTGAAAGCAACCAGCGCATCTATTTTCTTTTGCCAAAACTCTTCTTTTTCTACGTATACTTTCGTAGCGAGTGCTATAAATCTCTTATCATCCTCATCGAACTCTTCTTTTCGTTTTTTTGCTCTCGGCAGCTCATCTCCATCATCATGCAAGTTGCGACCAGCCGCTTCAAGAATTTCACCCTGCAATGCATTCTTTTCACGGCTAATTGTATCCAGCTCTTTTTTTACTTCAGGATCCGTCAACCATTCTCCACGCTTATATTTATTATGAAACGCGCGTTCTTTAGCTGAATTGGCAGCGGCTAATCTATCAATTTGTTGTTTGGATAACCCATTTGCTTTATTCATCGCAGACAAACTTATACTCACGATTAAGCTCAGCATTAATGCATATTTAATCATTATTTATCCTTATTATCGTCTTCGCGCGAAAGTTTATACATCTTTTCCCAATGCACTTTAGATCTCGTCAATTGCTTTATAGCACTGGCAATACGTGTTTTTTCACCAACATCATTGGTCGTTTTCAATTGAGTTTCAAGACCGTATATTCTTAATCTTAAATCACTAACCCAATCAAAGGCTCCAACGGGATCGTCCCCATCCATACAATTCTGCATTTTTAAATTTAAAACACTTATCCTTATTAGAATCGCTTTCTTTTTATCTGTTTCATCGAACATGCAATCACACTTACCATTATCTATCAGGAGATTGCATTTATCTCTGCAATCTTCCATTACGTAGGTCATCGATCCTAATTTTCGATATAACTCAGCCTGTTCAGCTGAAATCGCATCAACCTTATCTTTCCAAGGAGGAGTCGAACGGTTATTTACATTCGAATCTGCATCCTTTCGTTTACCGCTATATAGCCTCGCTAACCCTACAGGAGTTGCCTTAGCACTATGCAATCCTTGCCGCATAAGCCCATTTAATGGTGTAGTAACTGAAATATTTGAGCTCACGATCAAGCTCAGTGTTAACCCATATTTAATCATTGAAGTACCTTTTTGTTTTGTTATTAAGGTTTGTTTTACTGGATATCAGGACCTTGCTTTAATGCATCAACGCGACCAGCACGGAACGTTGTAAGCGACGCATTATCTAAAATAGAGCGTACCGCTTGCTTCATATCATCGAGCGTTATCTCTTTAAGTTGTGCATTGCGCTTATCAAAGTAGTCATAATCAAAGCCATATTTTTCCAAGAAAAGGAAGGCATTTGCAATGCTGCCGGTAGATTCGAAATTACTAATCAATGAAGTAGTAATTGCATTGCGCGCTTCATCAAGTTCTTCCGGCTTTATAGTATCAAGCACTGTTTCTAGCGTATCCTTAATTGCTTTTTCAGCTTCCTGTAAGCGATCAAGTGAGACCATAGTACTTATGTGCACCATGCCCGGTTGTTCATCTGCACCCGAAATAACGCTGCCACCAATGCCATAAAAGAGACCTGATTGTTCACGCAATTGATACAAGCGTGAATGTAATGACATCAATGATCTACCACTGAAAATCTGATCGAAGAGTACGCATTTATCATAATCAGGATTCTTGCGATCAATTGAAAGTCCTGCGAAGGCAAGGACGACTTGATCACGATTGATTGGATAGTTGCACTCTTTTACACTACTTGGTTTCAAAGCAGGATAAACCATATCTTCGACCGGCTCTCCATGCCATTTGCCCAGAGTGCGCTTTAATACATCTTTGAGATTGTATTTCTTGATATCGCCTACAATAGCAATCTTTGCGCCATCAGGACGAACATATTTTTTGTAGAACTGCATCAAGTCATCACGGGTAATGCTCTGAATAGATTCCTTAGTGCCCATGAGATTTTTTGCATATGGATGGCCTTTATAAACTTCTTGGCGCACTAACTGACTCATAAACGCTTTTGGTTCATCCCAAAAACTGGTCAGATCGGCGAGCATTTGTACGCGAACCTTTTCCATTGCCTTCTTATCAAAAGTTGCATTATCCAGAATTTCTTCGAGCAGCTCTAAACCTTTTTCAAAATCATCACTGAGCATGGACATATAAAGTCCACCAGGATACGCGGCAAACATCATACCGCGAGATTCTAATTCTTGCGCAAGTTGTTCACCTGTATATTTCTTGGTGCCTTCAGATAGCATGCGTGATACAAAACTAAAGAGCCCTTGTTTATCTTCTGGATCGCAATAATCAGATGCTTTCAGATTTATAATAACATTAATTTTAGGCGTAATATCAGTGTTATAATATAAAACTTTTGTGCCATTATTCAGCGTAAACGTTTCTGGCTTTGGAAACTGAAATTCTTCCTGTTCTGCCGCTACGATGTTCTTAGCGTATAAAGGCTCTTCAACAGCAGAAGTGCGTGCACGCGCAGTAAGAATAAGTCTATCTTGCGCATCCGATTCTTCTTGAAGCTTCGTCCATTCAGCTCGCTCTTGCTCAGGCAATGGCAAAACTAAACCTTTATTAACAACTGATGCTCTAAAGTATTGCGTAATAATATCGCGCACTTCCTGCGCTAATTCTTCTGATGGCTCTTGCAAATACCGCAATACATACTCTTCATCACCCGTTGCTAAATATGCTTTACCGATATCGTATGCTT
>Ga0210395_10002036_pt1 | contig 15753 bp, 15 predicted proteins | sample IncBWH4OmetaG_FD_150861 | JGI IMG/M metagenome (GOLD analysis project Ga0210395, IMG submission 150861) | Forest soil microbial communities from Barre Woods Harvard Forest LTER site, Petersham, Massachusetts, United States - Inc-BW-H-4-O ... | reverse complement strand
GCGAAGACCTTTGCGTCTTTGGGCGACTTCGGCATGTTTTCGCGGTCGTTTTGTCCGTTTTATGCATGGCTAACGCGCCCAAAGAGCCTTAGAGGAGGGTGCGGAGGCGGTCGCCGAGGGTCGCGGTCGCGTGTTTGAGGGCGTTGGCGTCCGGGCCCGCGGCTAGCAGGGAACGCGAGGCGCTGGGCATGACTCGATCGGGGCAGGTGGCGAAGGTACGGGCCACGTCGTCGGGGCTGGCGCCCTGGGCGCCGAGGCCCGGGGCCAGGAACAGGGCGTTCGCGGCGGCCAGGTCGAGCGGCGGGTCGAGCGGCGGGTCGAGCGGCTGATCCGGCGGCATTGGGGCGACGACGGCGCCGACCGGGCCGATCCCGCCGGGTGCGAGCGTCTTGTTCAGCGCGCCGATGTCGTCAAGGAGCCGCTGCTCGACCGAGCGGCCGTCGCTGGTGGCGGCCTGGACGGCGCGGCCCTCGGGGTTGCTCGATCGGGTCACGACCAGCAGGCACGCGCCCGCCAGGTGGGCGCGGTCGACGAACGCGCCCATGGCGGACAGGCCCAGGTACGGGTGGACCGTGATCGCGTCGGCCTCGACGGGCGCGCCCGCGCCCAGGTAGGCCTGGGCGTACGCGTCGTTCGTCGAGCCGACGTCGCCGCGCTTGACGTCGAGGATCACCAGGATGCCCGCGCTCCTGGCGGTTCGCGCCAGCCGGGTCAGCGCGCGGATGCCGCGCCAGCCGTGCCGTTCGTAGAACGCCGACTGCGGCTTGATCAGGCCCACCGTGCCCTGCGCGGCCGCCAGCACGATGTCGGTGAAGCGCTCGAGGCCATCGGCGTCGTCGGTCAGCCCCCACGCGTCCAGCACCGCGCCGTGCGGATCCGCGCCGAGCACCAGCGGGCCATACCGCTCGCGGGCGACGGCGAACCTGACGGCGAATGGGGATGCCACGCGGCCACTATAACGAGCCGTAGGTGTGCGGCAGCCTGTGCGTCAGCGGGTGCGGCGGCGGAGCGTCAGCGCCCCCCGACAAACCGGCCGAGATCCGTGACTTCGCCTTCCCGGGCCGGTGGTGCTGGCGGTGAGCGCCCTGGCGGTGCGGTGCTCGCCGCCTTCGTCGCGTGTTCACGCTGGCCCGGGCGGACGTGGCGCAGGTGCTGCTCGCGATGGGGATCCTCGGCTTCGGGGTCGGGAGCTTTTCCGTCACTATGCCGGCCGTCATCTAGGGGGTCACCCCGCAGCGCGAGACGTCGAGCGCGATGGGCCTCAACCAGGTCGTGCGCGGCGCGGGCTTCTCCGTCGACAGCGCGCTCGGCGGCCTCGTGCTCGCCGTCATGGCCGCCTCGGCCGCGGCCGCTCTGGCGCTGGCGGTCAGGTCCCGGCGTGATAGTCGAGCACCTGGGTCAGCGAGTTAGCTAGCCGGTCCCTGTCGGCGAGGGTCAGCGGCGCCAGCAGATCGTCCTGCACGCCGGCCAGCAGGCCGGCTAGCTGCTCCAGGCGCGCCGTACCGCCGGGCGTGATCGTGATGACGTTGCGGCGCCGGTCGGCTGGGTCGACGGACCGCCGCGCCAGCCCCTGGTCGGCCAGTTCGTTGACGGTGGCCACGACGTCGCTGCGGTCCATGGCGGTCCGGCGGCCAAGGTCGGCCTGGCTGGACGGCCCGAACTCCGCCAGCGCGGCCAGCAGCCGGACGTGGTACCCGCGCGCCCCGACAGCGGCCAGCCGGTCGGCCAGCATCCGGTGCGCGATCGCGGAAACCTGGCTGATCAGCCAGGTTGGCTGCGCCGTGAGCAGGGCTGGCGTCTCGTCGGCCACGCGCACCTCCCGTCGTGGATCTTGATTTACAGAAATATTGTTGGCAGAGTCAACGTTGGCATCACCAACGATATCCGATGGGAGTCACGTCATGCAGTCGTACCCACCGCTCAGCACTCAGGTCATCGGTCAGGCGGAAAGCGCCCTCGGCGCCATCTTCGACCCGCTGCTCGCCCGGACCCAGACCACGTTCCGCCAGTGGCTCGTGCTCACCGTCACCGCGGGAAGCGGCGGCGCCATGAACCGCGGCCAGCTTGTCGCCCGGGTAGCGGGCGCGCGGAAGATTCCCGGCGCCGAGGTCGAGGCGGCGATCGGCGAACTGGCCGAGGCCGGGCTCGTGCGCACCGACGGGGAGGTGACGCTGACCGAGGCCGGCCGGGGCAGGTACGGGCAGATCCGTGGCGCGCTCGAGGAGATCACTGAGCGCCTGTTCGACTTTCCCGCCGGGGACCTCGCCACCGCCGGTCGTGTCCTGGCCCTCGTCACCGCGCGCGCGAACGCGGAAATCGCGGCCCGTGCTTAGTCGGCTGGCACTTAGTCGTCCAGCAGGGCCCATGCCTCTATCTCGGGTCGCCCGGCCCGACCAGCTGACCGTTCCCGTCCCGCGCGATCTGCCCGCTCACCACCACCGGCCGGCCTCGCCCGGTCACTACCTGGCTTTATCCGCGTCCAGCGGCCGCCCCCTCGGGAGCCGCGACACGCTCCACCACGCCCACGCTCTCCTCCTGTCGCCCGGTCAGGGCGGTTCGATGTCGTCGTACGATCTCGCTGCCGCTAGGAGGCCGTCCGCGGCGCGTTCGTAGACGCCTAGGCCCGGCTGGGGGGGCAGGTCGCGGGTGCCCCACCGGACACAGTTGTACTCCACCGCGCAGCGCACGCCGTCGTCGGTCTCTGCGCACTGCTGCAGCCCGATGCCGCCCGCGCTGAACTGGGCGGCGAAGAACGAGCGAAGCTCGGCGGCGCCGCGGTGGATGGCCTGCGGGCCCGCCGGGTCGCGGATGTATCCGTCCGCCTCGAATGTCCGCACCGCCGCCTCGACGTCACCGGCCTCGACCGCGGCGAAATAGCGGCCGACGACGTCACCGGCGCGGACGGGCGCAGCCGCGGACGGGGGCGGGAGCGCGAGAATCACCGGCCTGACCGAGCGCTGTCCTTGGACCGGCAGCAGGCTGCCGTAGGTGCGGAACGCCACGGACCTGTCATCGCGAGATTCGGCGACGACCGCCACCGGCCAGGCCACGTCCCGCCCGTCGATGGACAGGTGCGCCAAGAGCTCGACCACCGCCCGCCCGTTAGCGGTCGTGACGGCCATCGTCTCGGTCCGCGCGTGACGTTCGGCCAGCCAGTTCTGACTGGTCCTGATGAACTGCCGCAGCTGCTTGTGGCCGCGGATCTCGCCCAGCCGGGGGTCGTAGACCACCACCTCGCCGGGCCACACGGTTTCGAGGTCGCGGGAGTCTCCGCTGTTCAGCGCGCTGAAGTACTGCCGCACCGGATCGGCTTGACCCACGGCCCGCGTCTGCGCGCGCGCAAGCACCATGGCGTTGGCGAAGTCGGGAAACCACGGCATAGCCACTCCTTCTGACGAGGCGGCCCCCGGACCTCAGCGGCCGGCGATCTGGCCACCGTCGATATGCAGTATCTCGCCGGTGATGTAGGGCGACGACTCGAGGAACAAGATGCCGTCCACGACGTCGCTGACCTGGCCGGCCCGCCCGATCGGCGGCGTTCGGTCGCCGAGGTTCTCGTAGCTTTCCGCCGGGTGCACCGGGGTCTGGATGATCCCCGGCGAGACGGCGTTGACCCGGATGCCCCTGGCGGCGTACTCGATGGCCAGCGACCTGGTGGCCGCGGCGATCCCGCCCTTGGTCAGCGCGGCGAGCACCGCGGGCTCATGAGAGTTCGCGACCTCGGCGACCGTGGCCGAGATGTTGACCACGTGGCCGCTGTGCCGCGTCACCATCGCGGCGATGGCCCGCTGGGTGATCCAGAAGAAGCCGGTGAGGTTGACCCCGACCGCCGTCGCGTAGTCGGCGGCCGAATACTCGGTGAACGGCTTGGATAGCCACACGCCCGCGTCGTTGACGAGGGTGTCGACGCGGCCGAAGCGGTCCAGCGCCGCGCCGATGATCTTGTCGCCGGTGGCCGGATCGGTGATGTCCCCGGCGACCGTGACGAGGTCCGGGTCGCCGGACGGCTCGATCGTGCGGGCGCTGGCCACCACCGACCAGCCGCGCTGGCGGTACCCGGCGACGATTCCGGCGCCGATGCCCTGAGAACCCCCGGTGACGACGGCGACCTTGCCCGTCATCACGTTCCTTCGACCAGCTGCTGGCCGCCGTCGATGTCCAGGGTCGCGCCGGTGATCGCCGTGTTCACCATGAGGTGCACGGCGAGCGCCGCGATGTCGGCGGGCCCGACCACGCGCCTGATGGGCAGCGTGTCCCGCAGTTGCTGGCGGCGCTTGTCGAGGTCGTCGCCGAGCAGCGAGGCGGACAGCGGCGTGTCGACGAAGCCGGCCGCGATGAGGTTGACCCGGATCGGTGCCACCTCCACGGCCAGGTTGGCGACCAGGGCGGGCATCGCGGCGGTGGCCGCCGCGATGATCGACAGGCCGGGTCCGCGGCCGCGGCCGCCGGTGCCGCTCATGAACAGCAGCGTGCCGCCGGACCGCACCCGGCCGACGGCGTGCCGCGCGACGGCGACGGCCAGCCACTGGTGGTTGTCGTAGTCGCGGTGCGCGCGCTCGCGGTCGAGGTCGGCCAGCGGCGCGTAGTACGGACCCGGGCCCGTGACCAGCACGTGGTCGATCCGGTCCGGCAGGTCGAGGAAGAACTGGTCGAGTTCGGCCGGGTCGGTGGCGTCGAGGGCTGCGGTGCGCTCCGCGCCGACCTCCGCCGCGGCCCGCTGGAGGCGCTCGGGGTCGCGGCCGGCGAGGATGACGGCGGCGCCCTCCGCGCGGGCCCGCCGGGCGGTCTCGAGTCCGATCCCGGCGCTGCCGCCGATCAGCACGACCGTCTGACCCGACAGTTCGGGTTCGCGCTGGCGGGGCGAGACGCCGGGCGCGGTGCTCATGACGCGTCCTTCGCGATGGCGGTGCGCAGCGCCTTCAGCGCCGCGACGTAAACGAGAGAGAAGGTCGGGAACGGCTGAATGACGTCGCGCAGCACGTCGAGCGGCACGCGGGCGTGGATCGCCAGCGTGGCCTGCTGCATCCACTCACCGGCCTCGGGACCGAGCGCGTGGCCGCCGGTCAGCCGTTCGCCGTCGCTGAGCAAGGTGATGTAGCCCTTGGACTCGGCGTAGTCGTGCGCGTAGGTCTGCATCTTCGCCACTTCGGACATCGGGATGGTCGCGCTGAACCGCGCTTCCGTGGCGCCGACCGAGGCCGCCTGCGGGTCTGTGTAGATCACATCGGGGATGGCCTCGTAGTGGGCCTCGCGCGACTCGCCCAAGATGTTGGAGGCCACCACCTCGCCCTGGTACTCACCGACGTGGGTCAGCATGCGTATGCCGGTGACGTCGCCGATGGCCCACAGCCGCTCGCCGACCCGCAGGTGCGTGTCCACCGTGACGCCATGGTCGTTGAAGGTGGCGCCGACCGTCTCCAGGCCAACGCCGTGCACCCGAGGACGTCGCCCGGTCGCCACGAGCAGCTTGTCGCCGCGCAGTTCCCGCCCGTCGGCCAGGACGAGGACGTAGTCCTCGCCGTCGCGCCGCGCTGCTGTCGCCTGGACGCCGAGCACCAGCTCGATGCCGTCACGGCGCAGTTCCTCGCCGAGCGCGTCGCCGAGCGGCTTGGGCTCGCGGGCCAGCACGTGGCCCGCGGCCTCGACGAGGACCACCTCGCCGCCGAGCCGGCGGACGGCCTGGGCCATCTCGGCTCCGACCGGGCCGCCACCGAGAATCAGCAGCCGGCGCGGGACGGCCTTCATGCCGGTCACCTCGCGGTTGGTCCAGACGCCGTCGAGTTCGCGCAGGCCGGGAACGGGCGGGATGACCGCGTCGGAGCCGGTCGCCAGCACGACGTCCCGGGCGGTGTACCGGGTGTCGCCCACCTCGACCACCCCGGGGCCGGCCAGCTTGCCGGTGCCCCTGATGAGGTCGATGCCCTTGCTGGTCAGGAAGGACACCTGCCCGGCGTCGGAGTAGTTGGAGACCATGTAGTCCCGGTAGGCCAGCGCGGCCTCGACGTCGACCCGCGCGGTGCCCGCCGCCTCGAGCGCGCCGTGCACCGCCTCGCCTGGCCGCAGCAGCGTCTTGGACGGGATGCAGGCGTAGTACGTGCACTCGCCGCCGGCCAGGGACCGCTCGATCACCGCTACCCGCAGGCCGCCGTCGGCCAGCTCAGCGGCGCAGTGCTCGCCTGGCGCCCCTGCGCCAAGGACTATCGCGTCGTAGTCGCCGCTCATGTTCGCGCCCCCTAAGGCTCGGTCTGGTGCTCGCGTACACCGTCATTCCCCTGAGCGCCCGGACGCACCCGTGCCTACTGGTGCGCGTGCAGGTCAGCGCTGAGGCTGCCCCACGTGCCGTGCCGGGGGATCGCCTCGACGGACCCGGTGACGCTGTTACGGCGGAACAGCATCCCAGGCTGGCCGCTCAGATCCCTGGCCTTGGCTTGCTTGCCGCCGGGAAGCGTGACGATCGTCCCGGCGGTCAGGTACAGCCCGGCCTCGACGACGCAGTCGTCGCCCAGCGAGATGCCCAGGCCCGAGTTCGCGCCAAGCAGGCACCGCTGGCCGACCGAGATGACCCGGGTGCCGCCGCCGGACAAGGTGCCCATGATGGAGGCCCCGCCGCCGACGTCCGCGCCGGCGCCGACGGTCACGCCCTGGCTGATCCGGCCTTCGACCATGACGGGGCCGAGTGTGCCCGCGTTGAAGTTGACGAAGCCCTCGTGCATGACCGTGGTCCCCTCGGCCAGGTAGGCGCCGAGCCGGACCCGGGCGGCGTCGGCCACGCGCACGCCGGCGGGCACCACGAAGTCCAGCATCGCGGGGAACTTGTCCACGGCGCGGACCCATAGATACTGACCCCGCTCGAGCGCCCGCTGCCGGGCCGCGTCGATTTCGCTGGCGGCGACCGGTCCCAGGGACGTCCAGCAGACGTTCGGCAGGACCGCGAAGATCCCGTCCAGGTTGATCGAGTTCGGGCGGACCAGGCGGTGGGAGAGCAAGTGCAGCCGCAGGTAGCCGTCGGCGGTGTCGGCTGGCGGCTTGTCGAGGTCGGCGATCGCGTAGGACCGCCGGCTCACCAGGACCCCGCGGACCTCGTCCTCGTATTGATCGGAATCGGCCGGACTTTCGCTGCCGACGTTGCCAGGCGTCCCCAGCTTCGGCGCGGGAAACCACGCGCACAACGGGGTCCCATCCCGCCCTGCCGTCACAACCGCCTCGCCCCACGCCGACTCACTCATGGTGCGAACCTACCGCAGGCCGGTCCGCCCGCCGCGGCCCGCCTGTCGTAACCAATTCGTTACGCGAAACGCATATCTGGCGGCGTGCTCGCGGCTCTGGTCTTCTGGCAGCGGTAGGCCTATGCTCTGCCTGTCGCCGCGGTGCTCGAACTCGACCAGAGGGGGCGTTCCAGATGCCGCAGCTGACCAGGAACTGGTATTTCGCGTCGCGTCCTGCCCCGGATGACGGCAGGCACCCGGACGACGATGACGCCTCGGCGCCCGGGCTGACCTCGGCACCGTCCGCGCTGCTTCAGCGCCATGGCGCCCGGGTGCTCGACCCCACTAACGCCGCGACGATCCCGCGCAACCCGGGCTCGGCCGGGAACTGGGCCGCGGTTCCCAGGTCCACGGTGTACCGGGCCAGGACGCTGCTGATCCCGGCTGACCTGCTGTCGGAGCAGCCCGCGGTGGGCGCGATCAACTCCGCGCTCGCCGCCGTGGGGATGCGGATCGTTCCCCCCGACCTGGAGCGCCGCCCGGTGCGCGCCGGCGGCCGGGTCGGCGAGGTGCTGCGCCAGCTCCCGCGCGTCGTCGTGCTCGAGCCGACGGCGGAGCCGGGCAAGCCGGTGCTGCCGGTGACGGTGGACGCGTGGACGGCGCTGCAGGCGCTGCGCGCGGCCGCCGAAGCCGCCGATACCCAGGGCCTCGCCAGGGAGAACCGGCTGACCCCGGACCAGGTCCGCAGGATCTCGCTGGAGCACCTGCTGGCCGGATCGGCCATCACCGGGGCGCCGTCCACCGAGGGCAACGGCATCTCGGGCAGCCCCTCCACCGAGGGCAACGGCCTGACCGGGCCGGGCAGCGTCGACTCCTACACCTACGCCGGCGGCGACACGCGCGCCCCGGTCGCCCTCAGCCTGCCCGCCCCCGCCCGCAGGCGGCTCGAGGAATGCGGATCCCGGCGCCCCGTCGTCGCCGTCCTGGACACGGGCGTCCGCGCGCACCCGTGGCTGGACGTGCGGCCGGATCCGGTCGACAGGTACGCCACCAGGATGCCTGACGGCTTCGTCGCCGTCGACTGGGGCATGCAGAACGCCATCGAGGCGGAGAGCGCGGCCGCGGCCGCGCTAGGAGACCGTCCCCGCGTGCCCATCGAGGACCCCTGGGACACGCCCGTCTCGGCCGACCCGCTGCTCGGTGAGCTCAACGACGCCTCCGGGCACGGCACGTTCATCGCCGGGATCGTCCGCCAGGTCGCCCCGGACGCCCAGGTCCTGGCCATCAGGATCATGCACAGCGACGACATCGTCTACGAGGGCGACCTGCTGTGCGCGCTGGCCCTGCTCGCCGACCGGGTCGCGGTCGCGCAAGCCGGCGGCGAAGCGGACATGGCGGCGATGGTCGACGTGCTCTCGCTGTCGCTGGGTTATTTCGACGAGTCCGCCGCCGACGTGGCGTACAGCTCCGGGCTCTGGCTGATCATCGAGCTGCTGCTCGAGCTCGGCGTCGCCGTCGTCGCCGCCGCGGGGAACTACTCGACCAGCCGCAGGTTCTACCCCGCCGCGTTCTCCCTGCAGCCGTCGCCGGGACCGCTGCCAGTCATCAGCGTCGGCGCGCTCAACCCGAACGGCTCGAAGGCGATCTTCAGCGACGCCGGCCGCTGGGTGTGGGTGTGGGCGGCCGGTGCCGCGGTCGTCAGCACGTTCCCCGATGACATCAACGGCAGCCGCAGCCCCGAGATAAGGGTTCGCCCGCACCCGGACAACGCGATGCCGCCGGAGATCCGGCTGCCCGACGACCGCGAGGCGCTCGATCCCGACAACTACAACGGCGGCTTCGCCGTCTGGAGCGGCACGTCGTTCTCGGCGCCGCTGATCGCCGCGCACATCGCCGCCCAGCTACTGAGACAGTCGGGCGATCCGGGACTCGGGCTCGACCTCCCTGGGGCGTCCGCGGCGACGGACCGGGCGGCCGCCGCTCTCGCCGGACTTCAGGAGGCCGGCTGATGCCGGCCGATGACACCAAGCCCGCGGGCGCGGCAGCCGGGCTTCCCGATCGGCGCGCGCACATCGCGGACCTGGTGGTGGCCGCCAGGGGCGGCGACGACGGTGCCCTCGGGCAGATAGTGACGGAGCTCAGCCCGATGCTGTGGCATGTCGCGAGGGCGGTCGGCCTCGACGTCGAGGACGCCGAGGATGTCCTGCAAACCGTCTGGACGCGCCTGGTCGCCCACCTTGACGGCATTCATGACTCCACGGCGCTGATCGGCTGGCTGGGCGTGACGACCAGACGCGAAGCGTGGCGGGTGCACGCCGTTACCCGCAAGCAATTGCCGACGGACCAGGAGTGGCTGTCCGAGCTGCCGGATCACGCACCCGGATCCGAAGAGCTGATCATGATGGACGATGAGCGCCGCGCCCTGTGGGAGGCGATCGGCAAGCTCTCGCGGCGCTGTCAGGAGCTGCTGCGAATCGTCGCGTTCGTCCCACGCCCCGACTACCAGGCCCTAGCAGCCCAGCTTGGCATGCCCACCGGGAGTATTGGCCCAACCCGCGGCAGATGTCTCGCCAAGCTCAGAACTCTGCTCGCGAGCAGACCATGACAGGAGCACACGATGAAGTCCCCGGATGCAGCGTCACAAGAACCGATGGACGACTTCGACCTCGAGATCCTGGACGGCATCCGCGACCTCTTCGAGCGTGCCGATCCCATGCCCCCTGACCTTCCCGAGCGGATCAGGTTCTCCCTGGCGATGCGCGGCCTGGAAGCCGAGGTGGCCCGCCTCACGGCCGCCGACCAGGATGATCTCGTCGCCGCCCGCGGCGCCGAGCACAGCAGGACGATCACCTTTGACAGCGAGAGCCTGACGATCATGATCAGGATCGATTCGAACGACGACGGCACGGTGCGGATCGACGGCTGGCTGGCGCCGCCGCAGCGCCGCGAGATCGAGATGCAGACCGCGACGGACCCGTGCCGCGTCTCCAGCGATGACCAGGGACGCTTCGCATTCATCAGCGTGCCCCGCGGGACGGCCCGGCTGGTCGTCACGGCGGCGGATCGGGCTAACGGCGGGTCAGGCCGGCCGGTGGTGACGCCACCGCTCATCCTCTGACGAGGGTCAGCTCTGCTGTGCCCACCCCGCCCACCGCGCCCACCGCGCCCACCGCGCCCACCGCTGGCCGAGCCGCACGCCGGGCACGAGCCCTGCATCAGCGCGGCCTGCAGGCGGGTGCTGCCGGGCGTCCCGCGGCGGCCGCCGGGCACTTGCGCGCCGGGCTGCTGATGCTCGGCTGGGCCGACGACGACGAGAACCAAGGCAACGATGTCCGCGACCCCGACCGGCCGGTGGCCGCCAGGCTGCTGATCAGCCTGGCCCACCAGGAGGCCGAACAGGGCCGGACCGACTACGGCCTTCGCCTGCTCGACGTCGCCGAGCCGATGACCGCGGCCGATGACCGCGGGATCTTGCTGTCGCAGCGTGCCCTGCTGCTGATGCGGACCTGGCGGGCCAGCGAGGCGCTGCGGTTCTTCGACGAAGCCGTGCCGCTGCTCGAGCTGTCGCAGGGGTACGCGGACACCGTGGTGCTGGCCCGGGTGCTGCTGAACCGGGGCGTCCTGCACCTGAACGTCGGCGCCGTCCGCCGGGCTTACGCGGACTTCGCGCGCTGCCAGCGCATCGCGACCGGCGGTCGGCACGACTCGCTCGCGGCCAAGGCCGCCCACAACCTCGGCTGCTGCGACATGCTCGCGGGTGACATCCCGGCCGCGCTCAAGCTGTTCAGCGACGCCGAGGAGGGCCTGCGGCTGACCGCGCCGCAATGGCTGCCCGTGCTCGCGACCGACAAGGCCCGTGCCCTGCTGGCGGTCGGTCTTACCGCCGAGGCGATCACCGAGCTTGGCAGCGCCATCGCCGCGTTCCGCAGGCAGCGGCTCGATCACGAGCTCGGCCAGGCCGAGCTGGCGCTGGCGCAAGCCGCGCTGGCCGCCCGCAAGCCCGTCCTCGCGCGCCGCTGGGCGGCCGCCGCGCATCAGCGTTTCCGCCGTCAGGGCAACGACGCCTGCGCGTACGTCGCGGAGCTCACCCGGCTGCGCTCACAGTTCAGGGCGCCCCGGCGCCGTGTCGGGCCCATCGCCGACGAGGCGGCCCTGCTCGCCGGCAAGCTGCGCGGTTGCGGTCTGGGCAACGACGCCGACCTGGCGGAGCTGCTCGCGGCCCGCGCGCTGATCGCGCGCGGGCGGCCGGCGGAGGCCAGGCAGCGGATCGCGAGCGCCGCGAGCGGCGGCGCCCCGTCGCTTGAGGTCAGCTTGCTGCGCAGGCTCGCCCGGGCCGAGCTCGCGGAGCTGGAGGGACGGCCGGGCACGATGCTGGCCGAGCTGCGCGCCGGCCTGGCCACCGTCCAGGTCCGCCGCGGCCGGCTGGGCAGCATCGACCTGCAGACCGCCGCGGGCCTGCTCGGCGCGGACCTGGCCGCGGCCGGGCTGCGCCAGGCGCTGGCCCGCGGGTCCGCGCCGCTGGTCTTCGCCTGGCTGGAACGGTCCCGGGCGCAGGCGTTCCTCGCCAGGCCGGTCCGCCCGCCCGCGGACCCGCGCGCGGCGGAGATCATCGCCGAACTTCGCCAGCTCGGCTACCTGATCCGCAACGCCGAGCTGAACGGCACCCGGGATCCGGCCGCGATCGCCCGGCGCGCCCGGCTGCAGCGCGAAGTGCGGGAGCACAGCTGGCTGACCGCCGGCCCCGGTGACATGACAAGCGGCGCTACCCTCGCCGAGGTCAGCGCCGCCCTGCAGGCCACCGATCAGGTCCTGGTCAGCATCCTGGCCGCCGACAACGTCCTGCACGCGGTCGTGCTGGCAGGCGGGCGGGTCCGGCTCGTCCGGCTGGGAGACTTCGCGGCAGCCGCGGAGGCCACGCTCCGGCTGACCGCCGACCTCGACGCGGTGGCCGGACGGCGGCTGCCTCCCCGCCTCGAGGCGGTCATCAGGGAGTCGATCGCCCATCAGATCGACGTGCTGACCGCCGAGATCATCGCCCCGCTGCGCACCCTGCTCGACGGGGCGCTCGTCATCGTGCCCACCGGCGCGCTGACGAGCATTCCGTGGAACATGCTTCCCGACCTGCGCGGGCGACCGGTGACGGTGTGCCCGTCGGCGTCGGCCTGGCTGACCGCGTATCGCCGGAGCCAGCCCGCCCCCGGGCTACCAGCAGGGCCGACGGCAGCGCCGCCGCTGCTGGTCGCCGGGCCGGACCTCGACCACGCGGCCCCCGAGGTCATCGCGATCGCGTCGATCTATCCGGGCTCGCGGGTGCTGCTCGCGGAGTCGGCGACGGTGGGCGACACCCTGCGGGGCCTGGACGGCACCCCGCTCGCCCACCTGGCCGCGCACGGGCACGATGACCGGGAGAACTTCCTGTTCTCCCGCATCGACCTGGCCGACGGCCCGCTGATGGCCTACGACATCCAGCAGCTCGTGACCGCTCCCCGCCAGGTGATCTTGTCCGCCTGCGACGTCGGCCGGTCGGTCGCGCGGCCCGGCGAGGAGCTGCTGGGGTTCACCGCGGCCCTGCTCTACGTCGGGGCGGCGACGGTGGTCTCCAGCGTCGCCCGGGTGGCCGACGACGCCGCGGTCGGCATCATGACCGCCTACCACCGGCGGCTCGCGGACGGCGCCGGCCCCGCCCTGGCACTCGCCGAGGCTGGCGCGATCGAGCCGCTGAGCCCGTTTGTGTGCTTCGGATCCGGGTAGCTGGGGCCGAGCGCGCGCGCTACGCCCCCGCTCCGCGCGGCGCGCGCGCTCCCCGTACGTCAAGAGCGGCGAAAGCGCCGCCAGATACACCGCTAGCCGAGCACGGCCGCCACCGTGCGGCGGCCGACGCCGAGCAGCCGCGGGTTGTCCGCCGAATAGGCGAGGAAGACCAGCGCCAGGTACAGCGCCCAGCCTTTGGCGCGCGTCCACAGCGCCTCGTCGCTACCACGCCCCACCGCGTACGCGTCGCGGAACGCCTCATGCCATGCCGCGGGCAGCAGCATCCACGCGACCGCCAGGTCCACGGCGGGGTCGCCGGAGGTGATGTCGCCGAAGTCGATCACGCCGCTGATCCGCCCGTCGCGGGTCACGATGTTGGCCGGGTGCAGGTCGCCGTGCACCCAGACCCCCGGGCCGACGTGCCCGGGCGCCGCCAGCGCGGCGGACCAGACCCGGTCCGCGGCGTCGGCGTCGACCTGCCCAGACACGAGCCGCATGTTCGCGTCGAAGTTCTCGGCGCGGTCCCGCAGCGGCCTGCCGCGGAACGGGTTGAGCGGGGCGTCCGCCGCGGCGGGAACGTGCAGGGCGGCGAGAAACCCGCCGAGGGCGGCGGCCGCGGGCCCGGGATCGAGCGTGTCCGTGTCGCAGGCCGGCACCCCCGGGATGTACGGCACGATGCTCCAGGGCCAGGGGTAGCCGAGGGCGGGAAGCCCCATTCGTTCGGGATAGGGAATTTGAAGTGGCAGCGCGGGGGCGAGCTGGGGCAGCCATCGTTGCTCGTGAACCAGGATTTTCGCCCCTAGCTCCCGGCGCGGGACCCGGGCGGCCAGCTCATCGCCCACCCGGAACATCGCGTTGTCCCAGCCGTTGGCCAGGAACGTGACCGGCAGGCGCGCGAGGTCGGGGTGCTGGTCAGCGAGCAGCCGGCGGACAAGATCGGCGGAGACGGCAACCTCGGCCGCGGGCATCGGGTTGGCTGGCATGCCCCGAAATTACCGCGCGGGCAGCATCGTCGTGCCCTTGACGAACCAGGAGATCCCGAACGCGACCACGGCGGTCGCCTCCAGGATGAACAGCACCGGCCAGTTCGCGTTGACCGCCGTGGGCAGGAAGTTCGAGGCCGCCGCGAGGACGACGCACGCGAAGATCAGGTACCCGCACACCCGGTAGGCGGTGATCTCCAGCCGCGTCTGCCGGCCCTGAGCGAAGCGCAGCGCCATCAGGCCCAGCGCGGTGAACGTGCTGGCCGCGAAGAACACGTGGCAGTCGCCGAGCACGTTCTGCGTGGCGGACATGGGGCCGGACGGCTTCGTCGGGCAGAACGCGACACCGATGGCGCACAATCCGGCGATGTTGGTGATCCAACGGTCCCAGTTGTCGTATCCGTCGTACGCGATCAGGAACACGCCGAGGGCGCACAGCGCGCCCACGAAGACGTTGCGCATCGGCGTGTAGTAGTACCCGCTCATCGAGTCCGGCCGCGACGCGCTCATCACCACGTTGCCGATGATGAGCACGAACGGCAACAGCATGCCGATCCAGCCGACGGTCTTTCTCAGCAGGAGATAAGAGATGACCAATTCGTTGGTCTGGGTGTTTCTTGGGCGCAGCACGGTATCCCCCTTTTGGTGCCGGATGGCCCGCGCTAACCGCGCGGCCATACCCCGTTTAGGTGTGGAGAGGGACGGGCCGGATGCCAGATACACCCTGGTGCGTGCTTGCGTAACCGCGTCATGGCTGCATGATGGGATGATCATGGCGGGGCGCTGAGTGGACCTCAACACGGTCACCGAGTTCGTGCCGGCGGACAGGACCGCCTGGCGCGCGGGTGACGCGTGGCTCGGCGGCGGCACCTGGCTGTTCTCCCAGCCGCAGCCCGCTGTCAGCAGGCTGCTCGACCTGACCGCGTTCGGCTGGCCACCGATGCGCGAGACCGACCGCGGACTGGAGATCGCCGCCACTTGCACGCTCGCCGATCTCGCCCGCTGGCGGCCGCGCGCGAACTGGCCCGCGGCTGGCCTGGCAAGGCAGTGCTGCGACGCGCTGCTCGGCTCGTTCAAGGTGCAGAACGCCGCGACCGTCGGCGGAAACATATGCCTGTCGCTGCCCGCCGGGCCGATGACGGCGCTGGCCGCCGCGCTGGACGGGACCGCCACCCTGCGCGCGCCGGACGGCGGCACCCGGGAGATCCCCGTCGCGGGCTTCGTCACCGGAGACGGCCGCAACGTCCTGGCTCCGGGCGAGCTGCTGCGCGCGATCCTCCTGCCGGCCGCGGCGCTGCGCGCGCGGACCGCGTTCCGGCAGGTGTCGCTGTCGCCGGCCGGCCGGTCAGCGGTGCTGGTCATCGCCCGCCGGGCCCCTGACGCCGGCCAGACAGTGGTCACGATCACGGCCGCGACCGCCCGCCCGGTCCAGCTCAGGTTCGCCGCGCCGCCGGCGCCGGACGACGCGGTCGCCGCGCTCGACGCCGCCATCCCCGATCGCGGCTACCTCGACGACGTGCACGGCGCCGCGACCTGGCGCGCGGCGATGACGCGGCTGAGCGTGGCGGCGGTGGCGGCAGAGCTGGCGGTCCCATGGCTGTTCGCGGCTCCATGACTGTTCGCGTGAACGGCCAGCTCGCCGATGACCAGCCGCGGCCTGGCCAGTGCCTGCGGACGTTCCTGCGCGAGCAGGGCTGGTTCGGCGTGAAGAAGGGGTGCGACACCGGCGACTGCGGCGCCTGCACGGTGCACGTGGACGGCGCGGCGGTGCACAGCTGCGTCTACCCGGCGATGCGGGCGGTCGGCCGGGAGGT
>Ga0210395_10002031_pt1 | contig 15767 bp, 16 predicted proteins | sample IncBWH4OmetaG_FD_150861 | JGI IMG/M metagenome (GOLD analysis project Ga0210395, IMG submission 150861) | Forest soil microbial communities from Barre Woods Harvard Forest LTER site, Petersham, Massachusetts, United States - Inc-BW-H-4-O ... | reverse complement strand
GCGATTTCTGCACTCGACCGGTCAGGCTTACAAGGGCGGACCGAACTCGGGAGTGTTCCTGCAAATCACCTGCGACGATTCCGTTGAACTGCCGGTACCCGGGCAGAAATACACGTTCGGAATCGTGAAGGCAGCGCAGGCACGCGGAGATTTCCAGGTGCTGGCTGACCGAGGTCGCAGAGCACTGAGGGTTCATCTGGGAAGCAATCTGAAGGCTGGGCTGACAACTTTGCAGGCTGCGGTTCAGAAAGCTCTGTAAGTCAAGCGAAGCGGTAAGGAGCGAACGCATGCAATTGGGAATGGTGGGACTGGGGCGCATGGGCGCCAACATGACGCGGCGGCTGATGCATGGTGGACATCAGTTGGTCGTTTCCGATCTCAGCGCTGACACAGTGAAGCAACTGGCGGGCGAGGGTGCGGGCGGCTCTTCGTCGCTCGAAGATCTGGTCGCCAAGCTGACGCCTCCGCGCGCTGTGTGGATCATGGTTCCCTCGGGCGGTCCGACCGAGACGACGGTGCAGCGACTCGCCCAGCACATGCAGGCTGGCGACGCCATCATTGACGGAGGCAATTCTTATTTCAAAGATGACGTGCGCCGCGCCAATGAACTGAAGAGCAAGGGCATTCACTATATCGATGTCGGAACCAGCGGCGGCGTATGGGGACTGGACCGCGGCTATTGCATGATGATTGGCGGCCCCGACGAAGCCGTGCAACGTCTCGATCCGATTTTCAAAACGCTGGCCCCGGGCCGGGGCGACATTCCGCGAACTCCGGGACGAGAAAAACTCGCTGGCACCGCCGAAGAAGGCTACATTCACTGCGGTCCGTCGGGCTCCGGGCATTTCGTGAAGATGGTGCACAACGGCATTGAGTACGGCATCATGCAGGCGTACGCGGAAGGTTTTGACATCTTCAAGAACGCCACCAGCAAAGATTTGCCCGAAAACATTCGCTACAACCTGAACCTGCCCGACATTGCAGAAGTGTGGCGGCGCGGAAGCGTGGTCAGTTCGTGGCTGCTCGACTTGACGGCGATGGCGCTGACGGAAAATCCCACGCTTTCGGATTACGAAGGATACGTGCAGGATTCCGGCGAAGGCCGTTGGACGATTCAGGCAGCGCTCGACGAGGCTGTGCCCGCCGACGTGCTCACCGCGGCGTTGTACGTCCGCTTCCGTTCGCGGCAGCAGCATACGTTTGCCGAGAAAATGCTTTCCGCCATGCGGCAGAAATTTGGCGGACACGTCGAAGCAGGGGAAGGACCAGCAGGCGCAGCGACAGTTAAGAAGACCGCGTAAGCGCAGCTCAATTTTCTTTGAAACTCAGTTTTCTTCGGACTTAGAGGACTTAAGTATGGCTGAAACAGCGGAACAAGTAACGGCGGCGGCGCCGCGCATCGGCAAGCAAGGCGACCCTTGCGTGATGGTAATCTTCGGAGCGGCCGGCGATTTGACTGGGCGCATGCTGATTCCCGCGCTCTATAACCTGGCGCGAGCGGGACTGCTTTCGCGCGAATTTGCCGTGGTGGGCGTGGCCCGCTCCCAGTTTTCCAACGATGAATTCCGGAAAAAAGTCTACGAGGATGTTAAGGCGTACTGTGACACTTGCGTGGACAGCGATCTGTGGGAGTGGTTTTCGCAGCGCTTCTACTACTTTGCCGGAGATTTTGGCGACGACAAGCTCTACCCGCAACTCAAAGACTTTCTCAACAAACTGGATTCTGAGCATTCCGCCCACCAGAACTTTTTCTATTACCTTGCCACCGCCCCCAGTTTTTTTGGTCCGATCGTGCAAAAGCTTTCGGCCGCGGGATTGATGGAGCAGAACAACAGCCACTGGCGGCGCGTGGTCATTGAGAAACCGTTCGGCCACGATCTGGAGTCGGCGAAAGCGTTGAACCAGCAACTGCTGAAGGAAGTCGATGAGAAGCAGATTTACCGCATCGATCACTATCTCGGCAAAGAGACGGTGCAGAACATCATGGCGTTCCGTTTCGCCAATGGAATTTTTGAGCCGGTCTGGAACCGCCGTTACATCGACCACGTGCAGATCTCGGTCGCGGAAACTGTCGGTGTAGAGGGCCGGGGAAGTTATTTCGATCACGCCGGCTCGCTGCGCGACATGGTGCCCAACCACATCATGCAACTCATCAGCCTCACCGCCATGGAGCCCCCGATTTCGTTCGACGCCAACGCGGTGCGCGATGAGCAGGCTAAGATTCTGCACGCCATCCAGCCCATGAGCGACGAAGACGTTCTCAGCCGCAGCGTGCGCGGGCAGTACGGCGAGGGAACAGAGGACGGTAAGCGGGTTACGGCCTACCGCTCCGAGCCCGATGTTGCGCCTGATTCGCGCACCGAGACTTTCGTCGCCATGAAGTTGCAGATCGACAACTGGCGCTGGGCCGACGTCCCGTTCTACCTGCGCACGGGCAAGCGGATGCCGGTGCGCAATACCCATATCGTGATACAGTTTCGACGGGCACCCTTCGTGCTGTTCCGCGACACGCCCGTCGAACACCTCATGCCGAACCAACTGGTGCTGCACATTCAACCCGAAGAAGGAATCTCGCTGCAGTTTGCCGCCAAGGTTCCCGGCCCGGTTATGCGCCTGGGCACGGTCGACATGAACTTCGAGTATCAGGAATATTTTGGCAAGCAGTCCTCCACCGGCTACGAGCGGCTGCTGCATGACTGCATGATTGGCGATCAAACGCTGTTTCAGCGCGCCGACATGGTGGAAGCGGGCTGGTGCGTCGTCAACCCGGTGCTCGATTTGTGGAAAGCGCTGCCGCCACGCAATTTTCCGAACTATGCCTCTGGCACCTGGGGACCGAAGGACGCCGACGAACTGCTGGAACGCGACGGCCGCCGCTGGAGGAATTTCGAGAAATGATTCTGGCCGGCGACATTGGTGGTACCAACGCTAGGCTGGCTTATTTTCAACCCCAGAACGGGCATTTGCGTCTGGTGTCGGAGCGGACGTTTCCCAGCCGCGAGCATAGCGAACTCGGCGAAATTGTGGTCCAGTTTCTGGATGATTCCGGCGCCCATCCTGACGCAGCGTGTTTTGGGATCGCGGGCCCGGTGCGCAACGGGCGGGTAGAGACCTCGAACTTGCCCTGGGTCATCGAGCAATCGCGGCTCGCGAAACAGATTCATCTTCCCGCCACGCTGCTGATCAATGATCTCGAAGCCAGTGCCTGGGGCATCGGCGCGCTGGATGCCGGGGATTTGGTTTCCTTGAACCGTGTAACTGGGCCCGCCATCGGCAACCAGGGCGTGATCGCGCCCGGAACCGGATTGGGAGAGGCCGGGCTGTTTTGGGACGGACACCGGCACCAGGTTTTCGCCTGCGAGGGCGGGCATACCGATTTCGGCCCGCAGGGAGATTTGCAGATCGAACTGCTGCGCTTCCTTAAGGCGCGCTTTGGACACGTCAGCTACGAGCGTATTCTTTCCGGTCCCGGCCTCGTAAATGTTTACGAATTTCTGCGAGACGAAGGGCACGGGAAGGAATCCGACGAGTTTGCCGTGATTCTCAAGAATAGCGACCCGGCGGCCGCGATTTCGCGCGCGGCGCTGGATGGAACTCATCCCCTGGCCGAAAAAGCGCTGGACCTGTGGATTTCGGTGTATGGCGCAGAGGCCGGCAACCTGGCGCTGAAGGTCATGGCCACGGGAGGCCTGTTCCTGGCCGGGGGCATCTCGCCCAAGGTTCTCGCCAAGCTGACGGGCCCGCTGTTCATGCAGTCTTTCGTCGATAAAGGCCGCCTGCGGCCGCTGATGGAAGCCGTGCCCGTGCATGTGGTCACCAACGAGAAGGCCGGATTGCTCGGAGCGGCGCGATGCGCCGCCGTCCGCGGGAGCGAGATGATTGCGGTTTGAAATGGCGCGCTTTCAAGCGCGACTAGAGCGATTGCTGTGAGTGCTTCTGTCGAAATTCGGCCGCTGACTACCCCGCAGGAATTGTTTGCGGCGGCGGCAGAAGAAGTTGTGCGCGCGGCCAATGACGCGGTCGCCGAACGCGGCCGCTTCACCATCGCCCTGTCGGGCGGATCGACTCCCAAAAATCTCTTCAACTTGCTGGCCACGAATGCCCGCACTGTTTTGCCCTGGGATCGCATGTTTTTTTTCTTCGGCGACGAACGCCACGTGCCGCCCACCGATCCCGAGAGCAACTACCGCATGGCGGACGAGAGCCTGCTGTCGAAGGTTCCGGTTCCTCCGGGAAACGTGTTCCGCATTCCGGCGGAGAATCCTGACGCCGCGGCCGCGGCCGCGGCCTACGAAAAAACTCTGCAGAAATTCTTCGCGCTTCAACCGGGGCAGTTTCCGGTCTTCGATCTGATCCTGCTCGGCATGGGCCCGGATGGGCACACCGCATCCTTGTTCCCCGGCACAGCCGGGCTGCAAGAAAAATCGCGCCTTGTGATTGCCAACTGGGTAGAGAAATTCAAGACGAGCCGGATTACCCTCACTCTCCCGGTTCTCAACGCCGCGAGGTGCGTGACATTCCTGGTGAGCGGGACTGACAAGGCCCCGGCGCTGCATGCCGTGCTGGATAGCGACGCCCCCGGCGAGCAGTACCCCTCAAAGCTGGTTCGGCCGACGGATGGAAAGCTGATCTGGCTGGTCGACCGGGCCGCGGCCAGTGAACTTTCGACCAGAAGCTGAATTTCGAAAAAACTAAACTCGCCAGTTGCGATTTTCTTCAAATCTTTGTCCGGCATTTTCGTAGGCCGCCGATCCATCACAGGTGGCGGAACCGTATCAGCAGCGAGCGCACGCGGCGGGGAAGATGCAGCGGTTTACGGGGTCGTCGCGTGACATTGGTTACTGGCGTCTGCAACTGCTTTCGCGTAAGTACTAGACATGGCGGTGTCTGCAATTTATCTGTTGGCTGCCGGGGATGGTTTCCTGAGCCAGGCGTGGTCTGCGCTGGGCCGCAACCAGATTCTGGCGCTGCCGGTCTTCGCGTTTGCGCTGGGCTGCGTGGTCCGACGGGCGCGCAACCAGCCGCCAGGGTCGGTGGTGCCGCAATCGGTCCCGCCGCATGACATCACTCCGGCGGAATCCGGGATGCTCTTGCGCGGGCATGTCGGCTCCCTTGAAGTGGCGGCTACGCTAGTCGATCTTTCCGCGAAGAAATATCTCAGCGTCGTCGATGCCACACCGGAGAGGGATGGTCCGCCGAACGTGCACGATCTTGCCTTCCGCCTGCTCCGGCCCGAAGCGGAATGGCAGAAGCTGGCCCGCCACGAGAAAACCCTGCTGCGGCAAGCGTTTCGCGAAAACGAATGGGCAACCTTGGGGGAGTTGCGCAGGCTGCTACCTGAGATCGTGCCCGCCGTGGAAGAAGAGGTCAAGAGCTCGCTTTGGGAAAAAGGCATGACACGGACCGATCCGAGCGGCGGCGTCATGTCGCGGTGGAAGGGCTTCGCATACTTGGCCAGCCTGATGGGCATGCTGTATGGAGTGATCCTGGGGCAACTCGGCCTGGGGTTACACCTCGCCGAATATCCCGGACTGGCATTCTTGATGATCGCGATCACCATGGGGATTGTCGTCTGGGCGCTGCAGGATCCCGTGAACTCCACTAACAAGGGCGTCCAGACGCAGACCTATCTGGAGGGATTGCGCCTTTTCATCGCTACGGTTGACGCCGACCGCTTACAACGGCTCGACCGCTACCAGTTCGACGCCGTGCTGCCCTACGCTATTCTGTTCGGAATCGAGCAGAAGTGGGCTGGCGCATTCCGCCAACTCACGGTTCAGCCCAGTGAATGGTTCGGCGATGCGGACGCCGATTCATTGCTCCGAGGCAGCAGGCTTACCATGCTCTCGACATACCTGCAACCCTTCGAATGGAAGCGATAAGTGGAGCTCATTGATTCCAGGGATTCGATTGCGGATTCGAGGTAAAGGGGCTTCTGTGCAGCCTGCCGCTAGCCCCGCCAGTCGCAGATTTCCTTCAAGCCCTTGCCGCGCGCGTGCTCGAAGAGGCGTACTCGGTGCCGCGAGTGTTCGAACTCGTGGATATCGGCCCAGACCTCGGCCTGCCAACCTTTTTCGTGGGCGGAGGATTCGCCGCAGGTGGCGCACCGCGTATGTAGAGTTGTCGGGACGGCCTCGACACCGACCGGCATCGCTCCGGGCAGTTCCACGAAGATGCAGCGAACTTCCTGAATCTCTTCGCTCTCGCCCAGAATGTGCTCGTAGCGCAGCAGGTATCCGAAGCCGAGCTTCTTGGCTTCCGACTCGGCCTCCGCGCGGGTATGGAAAGGACCGTACTCCGCCCGCAGCTGCTCGGTGGAGTCACACGCCATCCAGAATATCTCTTTGTAGGCCATTTGCGGGTTTCGCCCTGGGGGTGCGAAATCTAGTGTCGCGAAGTCTCGTGGCGCGAAATCTAGATCGCCAAATCTAGATAGCGCGAGCCGGCTCGTGGCTGCGGCTAAGTCCGCTGCTCCACGTAAGCTCCGGTAGCGCAATTTCGATGCCGTTGCCTGCACGCCCGCACACACCGGCAATTGATTGCCACACAAAGAGTTAGCAGATCGCGGACGCTACCGCCGCGGTCGCAGGCGTGAAAGGTTTTGCAGACTTTGGAGTAAGGCAGCGGCTCGATTGCGCCCGCGATAACTGCGGACTGAGTAACCGGAATCGAGTAATTTTACAAGCCCGGTACGAGCCGCTGCATCTGGGTTTCAATTCCGGAATTCCGCAAAATTCCCCAATTATTCAATTGAATCAGTCGGCTCCGATCGCCTGGCTCAGCGGCAGGCTGGGGCGCTCGACTGGAGGAGGCCATGCCTTTCCGCCGTGGCTGGCCACGTACATGGCCAGCTCCAGCCGACTCCAGACGCCCAGTTTGTCGAAAGTACTGCGCAGGTGGTTCTTGATGACCTGCTCGCTCGTACCAATGATCTTGCCGATTTCGCGATTGGTCAGGCCCTCCCAGACCAGAATTGCGATTTGAATTTCTTTCGGGGTGAGGCGTTCGCTGGGAGTCATGACTGCGCTTCCTCTCTGGTGAACATGGCGATGGCGAGTTTCACCCGCTTGCGGCCTTCGCGGATGCCGGCACGCAGGAACAGCGTGCGCAAATGTTGCTTTACGGTGCGCGGGCTGATGTTGAGCTGGTCCGCAATCTCTTTGTTGCTGCAGCCCTGCACGAGAAGGTTCAGCACCTGCTGGTCGCGGGGCGTAACTTTGACGCGTTCAAGGTCGATCACGATTGTTTCCTCCCTCGGGTTTTGACGATCCCACTCGTCTTCCCATGTAGCACGGCTTTCGCCAATTCTTCGTGCAGCTTGGGCTCGGCAGCTAAGTACTTTAGGGCGCAGCACTTGGTACGCCCCGCGCGGTTTTCAGGTGGATTTCAGAAAGTCCGTGGTAGGCTAGCCAGTTCTAATTTGGTCTCTCGGTGTGAGCTATGATTAGGGTTTCCTTCACCTTTGTTCCCAGTCTAAGCGGTCGGGTCAGCGGCCTGGTACCACCTGGCCGCGAATTTCCTTATCCTTGCGATCCCCTTTATTGCCAATGATTTTCGTCCGATCTCAAACTGTGAACCTGCATGATCAGGCGAGCCCGGAGCCCTTTCCAAACCGGCATCGGCCAATGGAAATAAACTCGTCCCGCATTGGCGGGTGTGTGGACCCCGCGATTTCCATTTTGGAACTGATGGGAAATGTATCCCCAAGTTTTGCACAGGCCCAGCCGGCCTTCGATGATGTACAGCGCGACTATGTGCGGCTTAGGCAAAACGAGGTGCGGCCATGTTGCGGACGCTGAGTCTCGTCTTGTTCACTCTGATATCCGTTTCTGCCTTTGCCCAGGGCGGCCCTCCCTACTACACCAACGATCCGGGCACGCCGGGTGCTTTCAACTGGGAGATCAACATTGGCTACATGCCGTTTTTCTACAGCAATCAGTCGGTATCGCATACTCCGGATGTCGATATCAATTTCGGCGTGGGCGAACGTATCCAACTCACTTACGAAAACGCCTGGCTGCGCGTGCAAAATCCGGGATCCAAAACAGAGTTTGGCCTGGGGCAATCCAATCCCGGCGTCAAGTGGCGTTTCTATGATGGCGGCGAGTCGGGGCTGAGCGTATCGGTGTTTCCGCAATTCTTCCTCAACAATCCGAACGATGCAGTCCGCCGCGGGATCACTCCGCCCAGTCAATCTTTTCTGCTGCCTTTCGAATTTTCCAAGAAGTTTGGCCCGGTCGACGTGGATTACGAGATCGGATATCAGGCCGCGCACAAAGGCCCTGACGGCTGGATCACCGGCCTCGTCCTGGGCCACGAGTTCACAAAAAAATTCGAGTTGGATATGGAACTCTATTTACCTGGCACATTCCATCCCGCCCAATTCCAGCCGACGATCGACTTCGGTGGCCGCTACAAAATCCACAGCCCGGTGATTCTGCTTTTCATGGCTGGTCGCGCCCTGGAACCAACCCGCAGCAATCAGACGTATTTCCTCGGTTATTTCGGACTGCAATTCCTGCTTCCGCCCAAGTCTTATAACCGCGAGTGAATCGCGGGAAATTACAATCAGGAAAATCCCGTAGGCTGCGGAGACCTGACACTGCAATGAGTGTAGTTACTGGAGTGTGGTTACCCGGCGATGCGCCCATGCGGTCGCGCCCATAAGAACACTCGCCAGCGCTGTGGTTCTGGCGGTACACTAGGGGAAGATTTTGAGGGCCCACCTGCCAGGGAGCCCCAAGCGTTCGATCCCCCTTACGAAACGCATCCCCCGCATGCTGCACTTTCCGCTCTTTTTGAGCATGGGATTTGCACTAGAATAGGCGCACTCCGGCGTGATTTTTTTCGGCCGCGCCATGGGACGGTTTTTTGAAACTGGAAAAAGAAATCGTGTCCGAGGGAAAAGTCAAACCAGTCCGCGACGAGCAAACCCTCGCCAAGCTGCTGGAAGCGGCCTATGTGCTGCAGGAGCACAACCGCGAAATGCTGGAGATGGAACTGCGCCTCGATCTGAGGCCGGAACAACTGGAACAGACTCAGTTAGAGAATTTGTCAGAAAAAGATCCACTGGAAAAGTATCCGCTTTGGGACGAGAAGAAATCCCCGGCCAGCATGGGCGCAGGCACTCCGCCGACACAAGAGGGCCAGCCCACGGCCAAGACCGACTACAGTTCTACCTTGGCAGAAATCGTCAGCACGCAGCACCAGATTCAGGTTCGTCATCTCGAACTGGACGATGCCATGTCGCTGGTCACCGAGCGCCTGACGCAGATCGCGCGGGCCAGCGGTGCGATGGTAGGAATTCTCAACGGGAAAAAAGTCCAGTACAGGGCCGCGTCCGGGTTGACGCTGCCTGCTGGAACCGAAGTTCCCATGGAGAAGGCGCTGTGTTTCTCGTGCATCGAAAGCGGCAAGGTTTTGCGCTGCGGTGACGTCCATCACGAAGACCAGTTGGATCTGGAAGAGTGCCGTTGGCGCGGCATTCAATCGCTGATCGCGGTTCCTATTTTTCATGATGGCGAAGTTGCCGGAGGTCTGGAGCTCTATTACCCGAACCCGCGCGCCTTCACCGATCATGACGTTCACACCTGCCAGCTCATGGCTGGACTAGTGACCGAGGCGCTGGCGCACGACAAAGAAGTCAACTTGAAAAAGTCGCTGGCCAGCGAACGTGCGGTCATGCTGCAAGCTCTGGAAAAGCTGCACCCGAATCTCGCGGCGCTGGTCGACATCTCTGGCGCTAGAGACGCGGCGCCAAAAGCTGCCGTGCCGCCAGCGGCGAAGCTGCCGACCTCTCCCGCAGTTATCTGCCGAAAGTGCGGACACAAGCTCGTCGGCGAAGAACAGTTCTGCGGAAACTGCGGAACGCCCCGCAGCAGCGACTATGAACCCCCAAGCATGCAAAGCAAGGTGGCGTCGCTGTGGCATATGCAGGAAGCGATGAAGAAGTCTGCACCCGCCCCTGCAGCGAAAGACGAACCCGCTCACGAGGAATCGATTGCGCATCCCGACGCCGTAAGCCCCGACCCCGTAAGCTTCGATGCCGTGCGCTTCGAGAAGCCGTTGGCCGACGCACTCGAAAAACATGTGCCCGATTTATTGGCAGCGGCCGACCTGCTGCATGAGCATGAGAATACGCATGAGAAGAAGGCGGATGAACCGCAGGTGGACCCCGAATTCGACGACTCGGCTTTTTCGGATCTTGAACTTTCGCTAGTCCCCGCGCCCGTTGCGCTTGTCCCAGCCGCCGAGGTCAAAGATCTGGAGCCGACTGCCATCGCGCCACCGGCTCGCCCCACCACATGGAGTTCTGCCGCCACGGCGCGTGCATTCCTCGAGCAACTCGCCGCGGCCCATCGTCCCGGAGGCCTTACCCAGCTGTGGAATACCCATCGCGGGGATATCTACTTGGCCATCGCGCTGATCCTGGTGATCTGCGTGATGGGCTGGGGACTCCGATCCACTCATTCGGTCGGCGCAACTGGCAACGCCGCAGCAGCGGTGAACCATCACAAACCTGGTTCTGCTGCTTCTTCTGTTCCGGTTCCTGCGCCTGCTCCTACTGCGCCAGCCCCCGCGCCCGACGCCAGTCTCTCGCTCTTTGACCGGATGCTCATTCGCATGGGCCTGGCGGAACCGCCCGCAGCGCCGGAATACAAAGGTAATCCTGCAACGCAGGTTTGGGTCGATCTTCACACCGCGCTTTACTACTGTCCCGGAGCCGATCTGTACGGAAAAACCGCAAAGGGAAAGTTCGCCTCGCAGCGGGATGCACAGTTGGATCAGTTCGAGCCTGCCTATCGCAAAGCCTGCGACTGAAAACGGTCAGGGAATGCATCCTACGGCGATTCAGTATAACTTTCTTTGCCATTCGTCCTGGTTCGCGACGGTTTTTCCACAGTCGTTTTATTTTGACAATCGTTTTATTTGACAACCCTTCGCCGCCGGAGTGCAATCGTAGAGTGAAGGTTTAGCCGATAAAATCTGCGCCACGTTCTCGTCCAGACGGGAGAACACTGTTTGCCACGCCAAGACGATCATTCCGATGGGCCAAGCACCATGCCTGCACCCGAGTTGAACCCGCTGCTCAACCCCATCCTTGGGGCAAACATGGGCCGGTGGGCCGAAGTTTACTTCACCAGTCCTCCGGAAAAGCGCGAGCAGGCGGTGCTCGATCTTTTGCGGGAACTGCAAGGGGATGAACCTGTGGCCGAAGTCGCCGCGCCATCCGAATCGTGGGAACGGGAATCGCTGCCAATCGCGGCAGAGACTTCGCGGCCGCATGAGGTTCCTGTGCCGATGCTCCGCTGTCAGGCCTGCGGTCAGGGGAATCCTGCGTCACATCGGTTTTGTGGGATGTGCGGAGCGGCGGTCATCGAACCGCGCTCCGCGGCCGACCTGAATATTGCCGATCTTCACGTGGCGGATCATGTTGCCGAGCTTCCTGTTGCAGAAGTTCCAGTCGCTGATTTTCGTAAAGCCGATTTCCAAAGCACCGATTTTGAAAGTAACGTTCGGCGGGGCGGTCTTCGCCGTGAATATCCTCCCACCGGCGAATATTCTGCCGGCGACGATCGGCCCGGGAACCACCGCGTCAGCGACGACCGGCATGGCGATGACCGGCGCGTCGCCCATTTGTTCGCGCAAGATCCGGCTCCGCTCGCGCAGAGCCGCGAACCGCAGTTCCTTCGGACCGCGACTGCCGTCTCAGAACCGGCATTTAACTCGAATGAATTCCTTTCGGAGCGGGGCCGCCGTGAATTCAACGAACATGAATACACGCCGAGCCATCTGTTCGAGCCGGCTCTGGATTCCCGGCCCTATCGCCTGTATATCGGAATCGTCGTAGCAGTTATTCTGGTGCTCGCGTACGTGGCGTGGCGCAGCATGCAGATGCAAGCTTCAAAAGCGACACTGACTCCGCCCGCGGCAACGACGCAAACAGATACGCCGACGCCGTACAGTCCTTCGGCCTCAGATAGTCCTGATCGGACTTCCGAGGCAGCACCCTCTGCGAACACTAAGGCCGCCGTTCCGTCGAACGCCGTTTCGTCAAACGCCACCCCGGCAAACAGAGCGGCGGAGCGACGAGCGTCTCATCCCTCAGGTACACATCCGTCGCCCGGAGCGGCGACTGCGACACCAGACGCAACCACTACGGCTGCGAGTCCCACCTCGATCGACGAGAAGAGCCTGCAAGCGGAAGCAGTGTCGGCAAACGGGGCGGGAGAACTTGCCATCGCACAGCGTTATCTCAGCGGAACCGATGGTCAGGCGCGCAACAGCGCCGAGGGAGCCAAGTGGCTGTGGAAGGCCATCGCCAAACATAATGCCGATGCCACTCTGCTACTTTCGGATCTGTACCTGAAAGGCGACGGCGTACCAAAGAATTGTGATCAAGCGCGGGTGCTGCTAGACGCGGCAGCGGTCCGGGGAATGAAAGGTGCGGGCGATCGGCTGCGACATCTGCAGGCGTTCGGTTGTCAATGATGCGTTGTCGGTTTCGAAAATTTTACGTTGGTCGAAAATCTACTGAGTGACAAACGCCGAGGGTGGCCGTCGCGACTCATACCAAAGCGCGAGTTCGACGCGATTCCAAAGCCCAAGTTTGTCGTAGATGACGCGCAGGTAATTCTTCACGACGTGTTCCGTCGTGCCAATGGCCTCTGCCACTTCTTTGTTTTTCAGGCCTTCGGCAACGAGCTGGATGACTCGCTGTTCACGTTCACTGGGGACACGGTTCCCATAACGCCCAACTGCAGACATGCTTGCCTCCGGTATAACAGGGTCGCGAGTTTGACTCGCTTGATACCGCCGTTGATTCCGAATCGGAGGAATAAGCGGTTGAAATGAGCTTTCACGGTTCGCCGCGCCATTTTCAGTTCGGCGGCAATTTCGGCGTTGTCGCAACCTTGCAACAGTAGTTCGACAATCTGCTGTTCGCGCGGACCCAGCCGAACAGTCTGCTCCTTCATCCGACTCCCCCTCGTTATTATTTCTTGCATCGCCTCCGCCAAATTCGAGCGCGGTTGAAACTTTCCAATTGCCATAGCATCCATATTGCCATTTTCAGACTTTAATTGGCTGTGACGCGCAAACATCCTTTTCCACAGAGGCTTGGAGGGATGGACATTGCCCCCGAAAGCTGGAACTAGAGCTCGCAAAGGGCAGTTCCTGCGGTCTGTTCGCGGGTTCTCGAAGCGACGTCGCCAGAATGCCCGGAAACCGAAGCCGGATAACTATGTCCCCGGTGATCTACTACTTGTGTGCTGCAGCAATACCCTGGCGGCGTCGGTCAGGTAAACACCTTAGACGAAACTTCCCGCCAAACCCGAACTCTTGGCACAAATTACACGATCGGCCTTACAACCCCTTTATCCCCTTATTCCAGTCTGGCTCCCCGGCCAACCGGAAATCCGGGCGATGCTGAAACCCTGTAGCCCGAAGGTGGACCAATTTCCACAAGATTAGTGCGTCGTAACACAAATTTCACACGCGATTCATTTGAGAGTCATCCTGGCGAAACAGGCTTTGACGACACTTCGTGCGCTGGAGTTTCCGAGTAAGTTTCCGAGTAAATCTCTAGAAGCTACATCGTTACTTGAAATGACCAACTTCCCCAGTTCCTCCGCAAGCGACGAATTCCGAGTTGGCGCTGGCGCCACAGGCCACTTGGGAGCAGCGAAAGAGGTTCCCGAGAGCGCACCTCCGCTCACTGACCGAGCCGCTACTCCCCGCGATGTTCTAGTGGCGCTCACCTACGGATTGGAACTGGTTCGCCATGGCGCGATGCTGGTCGCGGAAAGCGGATGCTTGCAACTGGCGAATCAGACGGCACTCGCGATTCTGCAGAAAAAGGACGGCATCTCCTTGGCGCGAACCGGCCTGGTCGCCGACCGCGCCTCCGATACTCGCCTTCTACACAAGTTGCTGCAGGAGGCAATCTCTTCGCCGCAGTCCGGCGAACCGAAAGAATCGCCCATTACGCTCGAGCGCAGGTCGGCGCACAGTTCGCTGATCGTGCGGGTCGTTCCAGGGCCAGGGCTTGAGTGCTGGCGTGGCGCCGAACAAAAAATGGCTCTGCTGAAACTATATGACCAGGATCTGGGACTTGTCGTCGATGAGCGAGCGTTGATCACGCTGTATGGACTTACTCGCAGCGAAGCGGCGCTCGCCACCCAATTGATTCAAGGCAACTCCCTCGAAGACGCGGCCGCCGCACTCTTCATCAGCGCACATACCGCGCGAACTCACCTGAAGCGCATCTTCATGAAAACCGATACTCACCGCCAGCCCGAACTGGTGGTGCGCATGCTGTTGACGGTGCTGTAGCGCCGGAACAATCGCCGTTAATTCAAATAGCCCGTCAGTCTTCAGGGCGGGATACGTTCATTTCCGTTTCACATCCTCGCCCGAGTAAGTTGTTCACTCCGCCCCCAAGAAATCGCATCAGCCAGTCAATGCGAGGATGGTGCACCGAAGAATACCTCATTTGGGGGATTCCACCATTCCCCACATCCCCGAAGATACGCGAGACGTAAGGAGCAGCCCATGCAGGCCTTGGTCCTTCAGCTCGACGACTTTCAGGGCACGGTCAAGCTGAGTTCGCAGCCGCGCTATAGCTTCTACAGCTACTCCCTCTGGCGCGCGCGTACGGGCGAACATTTGTTTGACGGGGCGGCCGGTGATTTGGTGGAAGCTTTGGAATCCATGCGGGCCCATCTTCGCCATCTGTGTGCGAAAGAAGGGACGATGGAAAGGGAGTAGTACAACTTTATGAAGTCAACTGTCGCGCAAACAGTGGCACACCAGAATGCAGTAACCGCAACCACTCCGACGGAATTCGATGTCGTTGATCTCGGTCCGTTTGACAATAACCGCAACGACATGCTCGCCATCAATGACGTGGGGCAATGTACGGGGGTCTCTTCGAGCCCGGAGTCCGGCCGCATCGAGGCCTTCGTGCAGGAAAAGGAAAATGGATCCCGCAGGATGCTCGGAACCCTCGGCGGTTCCTTCAGTATCGCGCGGGGCATCAACAACCGCGGTGAAGTGGTCGGCGGGTCACTGACCGGAGATGACGAGAACTTTCACGGCTTCCTCTACCGCGGCAACGCCCTGCTCGATCTCAACGATTTTCTCGATCCGGAAGCAGGATGGGAACTCATTCAGGCGTTCGCGATTAACAATCGCGGAGAGATTCTCGGCATCGGCTCGCACACTGGCCAGGATCGCATTGTGTTGCTCCGGCCCAAAGAAATGGCCGCCACAGATTGAGCACGCACCCGGCTGCGGACTCATGGTCGAAAGGGGCAGCAATGATCGCGAAGAGGAACTGTAGCGACGGCCTGGGGGTATCGAGGCTTTTGCCATGGACGGTCCGCGCCTTTTCAGTTTTTCTGTTTTTCGGGGGGATGGCTTACGCGACGCCCATAGGGGATCTCGGAATCAATGATCCGCCAGACGTACTGCCGTTGGTGCGCCCCGCGGATTCTCAGCTTTCGACCAGGAGCGGTCTGAGTTTTGCCACAGGCGGCACCACGTCGACGTCTCGTTTGATCGTGGGCTTCATCGCGCCGGCAGAGCCGTCTCCCGATGACTGTGTGTTCAGCAGCAACTGTTCTTCGACGATAAAGGTGATCGAGCCGCAATCGCTGGTGCTGGTGGGATCCGGGCTTTTGTCCATGGCAGGGCTGATCCGGCGAAGGTTACTTCGCTGAAATCCGTGGAATTATAAGCACAATTTTCTTGGTGCAGAGTGGGCA
>Ga0210395_10002030_pt1 | contig 15768 bp, 13 predicted proteins | sample IncBWH4OmetaG_FD_150861 | JGI IMG/M metagenome (GOLD analysis project Ga0210395, IMG submission 150861) | Forest soil microbial communities from Barre Woods Harvard Forest LTER site, Petersham, Massachusetts, United States - Inc-BW-H-4-O ... | reverse complement strand
CCCCGGGCATCCCGGAGCCCATCCCGCTTCGCTTGCCGCTGGGAAATAGGTCTGCATCTTCATCGCCACCGGATCCGGGCTTGCCAGCAGTTGGCCTGTGGTGGGATCAAAAGCCGCACCTGTAGCCCCGGGGACGCCGTAAAAATCCCCCGCCTCCATCGCGGCAGTCGGGAAACTGTACTGTCCTCCGGATGGAGTCGACGAAGGGTTGCGCTGGTAGTTGAAAAAGAAAAACAGTTTATTCTTGATGACCGGCCCACCGATGCTGAAGCCGTAGGTGTTCCAGTGCTCCACGGATTTCGGTCCAGTCTGATTATTAAAGCCTCTGGCATCGAACGCCGTGTTCTGAATGTATTCATACCCACTGCCGTGGAATTGGTTCGTTCCGCCTTTTTTGATCACGTTGATCGACGCAAGTCCATTGCCGTACTGGGCGGGTGCATTGCCAGAATTGACGCTGACCTCGCCAATGGCATCCAGCGGCATGTAGTAGTTGCTGCTGTTGTAATCTCGCGGAGCCGTAGCCGCCGATCCGTCATCAAGAAAGTTCACGTTATAAGACTGCGTGCCGTTGATGCCAATCTGTTGTCCGGCGGCTTCGCCGGTTCCTCCGCCCGCATTCACGCCCGGAATCAGCTGCGTCATCTCGGCGCGCCAGTCCGTGCCCACAATCGGCGCCGCATGAATCGCCGCAGCACCCAGGTTCACGTGCTGATCTGAGCTTTCCGTTTCCACCAGTGGCGTCTGTGCCGTCACCTCAATCCGTTCACTGGCGTTGCCGATCTGCAGGGTCGCATCCACTCCGATCGTCTGGATCTGCAACGTGATGCCCTTCCGGACGAGATCCTTGAACCCCGACTTCGAGAACGTGATCGTATAGGAACCCGTAGGAACCGACGGGGCATCGTAGACCCCGGCGGAAGTAGTGGTCGAGACCAGGCTCACCCCCGTGTCCACATTCGTGATCGTGACCCTCACGCCTTCCACCACTGCGCCTGTGGAGTCTTGCACCGTACCCCGGATTTCTCCCGTGTTCGCGTTCTGTCCAAACGCAAGGCCGACGCTCAAACCCACAGCCAGTAGTAATGCAATGCGTGCAATGTGACGAATCTCGAATCTCATCGCGGAGCCTCCAGAGATTGATTCCCCATCAAGATCGCGCTCCATCTCATCTCGGATATGGAAGTCGCAGTCCCCACTTGAGGGAGTTGTAAGTACACACTTCGCCTCGTACTGGTGGAGAATCCTATGTCCAAGCAAGACTCCGCGAATCCGCCGAAAGTTGGAATGCAAAGAAAGTATTTATCTTGACAACAGCATAGGGGCTGTCATCCGCCACTTACAGATGCACCCAGTTGTAGCTGGGCGATCAAAGATGAACGATCTGAAGGTGAACAATCTAAGGATGAACGAATCTTAAAGATCAACGAACCTAAAGATGAACCAGGCCGCGCTGCAGCGCCGCCACCACCGCCTGCGTGCGGTCCTCAACGTCCAACCGCATCAGAATCGCGCTCACGTGGCTTTTTACGGTAGCCTCTGTAATTCCCAGAAGATTGGCGATTTCCTTGTTGCTGTTCCCGCTGACCAGCAGATGCAACACTTCCAGTTCTCGCGAACTCAAGTCCGAATGCGGAGTCCGCGAGGCCAGCGCCCGCGCCACCGGCGGCGGCAAGAACCGCCCTCCGCTGTGCACCTTTTGTAACGCGTCCACCAGCGTCTGGTAGGGCATGCCCTTGATCACATAACCCTGTGCCCCAGCTTCGAGGGCTCGGTGAATATCCTCGTCCCCGTCATAGGTCGTCACCACGATGAATCGGGCCCTCGGGGACTTCGATCGAATCGCCGCGATCGCTTCCACTCCACCCATCTTCCCCGGCAGCCGCAAATCCATCAGCGTGATGTCGGGCCTGTGCCGCTGGAACAGAGCCACAGCCTCTTCTCCCGTTCCCGCCTGCGCAACCACGATCATGTCGCCGCGTGCGTTGATGATGGCCGCGATCCCCACTCGCATGAGCGGGTGATCGTCGACGATCATCACTTTCATTTTCTCGACTTGGCTCATCATGCTTGGTTCACTAACGCCCGACTCGTAACGCGCAGCTCATAATTCCGGGCTCACAACGCAATCTCTGAAACCGGCTTCGCGGAAGCTCCCGAACTGCGCGGTACTTCGATGCTAAGTTCCGTTCCCACTCCAACCGTGCTGCGCAAGCTGAATTTTCCCCCGATTCGCTCTACCCGTTCCCTGATTCCGATCAGCCCGTAGTGGTGCACCGGAAGACGCGACAGCATACCGGTGTCGAATCCCGAACCATCGTCACACACTCCCACCCGGCAGCCATTCTCTTCAAACACGACGCTAAGCTCCACCTTCTTCGGTTGCGCGTGCCGCACGGAGTTGTAAAGCGCCTCCCTCGCCACCATCAAAACTTCATGCACCACGGACTGCTCCAGCGCAAACGGCGTCCCGGTCACCCGGCATTCTACGGGCACGCCAAACTCGTGACGAAACTGCTCGGCGATTTTCCCCAGCAACGAGCCGATGTCGCTGGTCGGCTCCGATATGCTGCGCAGCCCCCACACCGCCTGCCGTGCCTCTTCAATCGTCGAGCGCAGTTGCGTACGCGCGCAATCCAGCAGATCATCATTGGTCAAATCATGATTGGTCTCAGCTTTAGGTGTCGCCAGGCTCGAATGCGCCTCCAGCAGCGCCGAAACGCTGGCACAGCCCTGAATGAGAGTATCGTGCATCTCGCGCGCCAGCCGGTTGCGTTCCTTCAACACTGCCTGAAAGCGCCCGCGCAACTGCCCCAATCGAAATTGGTAAACGCCCCACACCGAAGCTCCTAGCAACAGCACCATGCCACTGAGAAACCATGCCGTCCGGTAAAAATGCGGCTTCTGAATAATTTCCACCGAAGCGGCCGCCACCTGCTCGGGATTATTCATTTCGAATGCAGCCACTCGAAATTGATATGTGCCGGGAGGGAGATTGGTGTAATACGCCACGCGCGCCGGAGAGGCCTCACTCCACGCCTTGTCAAACCCCTCCAGCATGTAGCGAAACCGGATGCGCTCCTGCGATCGCAGCAGCACGACCCCATAATGCACTTCCAGTTTCGCATTATCCGGCCCCAAAGTAATTCCAGAGCCAACCGGCATCTGCCGCCCATCCGCCATCACCTGATCAATCACGACCGGCGCGGGTTTCGACGGCATAGGCGATCCAATCGAAACCCGCACCGGACCCTTGCTGCTGGGAAACCAAACTTCCCCTTGCGTGGTCAACACGCCCGCCGGTTTTTCCCCGCCGCACATCTGGATGGTTTCCAGACCATCCGAAACCCCATAAAGCGTCAGCGCCACCGGCCGCGAAGGATGCTCCGCAATCGCGTCCAGTTCCCTCCGGCTGACCGTCGAAATTCCATTTGGCCCGCTGATCCAGAAATTATTCTTCCCATCCTCAAGCAGTTCGTAGACGCCATTGCTCGCCAGCCCCTGCGCCACCGTGTAGCGTGTCATCGTTCCCGAACGCCACCGGTACAGCCCTCCCGTGCGCGTTCCAAACCACAATCCGCCATCCGAATCTTCATGGATCGCCCACACTTTTTCGTTCTTCAGCGCCTCTGTGGCCTCGTCCGTTTCAAATGACTCTCCATGCAGCCGGCTCACGCCCCGGTCGGTTCCAATCCAGATGTCGCCCCGCCGGTCCTCCAGCAGCGATCGCGTGCTGAAATACGCCAGCCCGTCGCGCATCTGATAGTTAGTAATTCCCTGCCGCCGCCATCGGCTCACGCCTTCGTCGGTCGCAATCCAAACGCTCCCGTCCCGCCCCTGCAGAAACGCGCGAACAAAATTATTCACCAGTCCTTCCGTAGTCGAATAATGAACGAACTTCTCACCAATCTGCCGGTATGCTCCGCGCCCCTCAGTCCCAATCCACAACGCGCCCTCGTTATCACGAAACACATTTCGAACTCTCACTCCCGCAATGCCCGGAAATCGGTACGGTTCAGCCTTTCCATTGTGCACTCGAAACAGATTGACCGCCGCCACCCACACATCCCCGCTTCGATCCTGATAAACCGTCTCCGCATCCGAATCCGCTGCGTCAGGCAGCTTCACCGTCCGCACCGGAGTCTTGATCAGACGCAGCATCCCTCCCTGCGTCCCGATCCAAATATTTTTTTCCACATCCTCAAAAAGATTCAGCACAGTATTGCTGGGCAGCGGATCGGGCACCGCGATTCCCGAAAACCGCTGCTCGCGATAAGTAAGAAGTCCTCGCCCGATCGTCCCGATCCACAGCGTTCCATCCGACATCTCGTGCAACACTCTGACGGTTCCATTGATCTCCTTGATCGGTTTGAACGAAGTCTCCCCCGTAGCCATTCTCTGTAATCCCGAAACCGTCCCCACCCACACGGTCCCATCCTGCGTCTCCGTAATCGACTTCACCCGATTCTGGCTGGCTTCTCCACCCAGTTTGTACTCGACGGCGGATTTCCCTGCGAGCCGCAGGAACTTCGACCCACCCACCCACAACTGACCACGCCGATCCTCATGGATCGCATGCACCGCAATCGCCGGAATACCCTCCGTGTTATCCACTCGCCCGAGACGCTCGCCAGTAAATTGAAACAGCCCGTTGTCCGTGCCAACCCAGACCTTTCCCTGGCTGTCTTCATACACCACCCGCACAAATGAATTGTCCAGCCCATCCTTGCTGGAAAATGCCTGGAACTTTCCCTCGCGATACCGGATCAGCCCTCCGCCTTCCATTCCAATCCATAGCGTGTTATCGCGAGCCACAGTGAGGCAAAAAACATTGTTATCGCTGAATGCTGGCGTATTTTCCCGATCGAACGTCAGGAATCTTTCACCGTCGAAACGGACCAGCCCGCCCGTCGTCCCAATCCACAAATATCGGTCGCCCGTCTGCGCAAACGCCTGCACCACCTGCTCCGGCAAGCCATCCTGCATTTGCCACAGACGTTGAGTGTAGGAAAACAGCGGGCTCTCGGCCGCGAAAGCAGAAAATGCTGGGAGAGAAATTAGAAGAAACAGAATTAGGACTGCACGGTCGAGCAGCTTAAATACGCCGGTCGGACCTCGATGTAGCCGAGTCAACATGGAGCGCAGACTACGCGGTCTGCAATGTGCCAGCGGAAGTCGCAAGTATCTTCCCGAATATCGAGAATCTATCACATCTCTTTCTACTTGCGCGTGAACTAGTTGTTCTGCGGTAGGACCAATTTGAGCAAGTTCGTTTTGTCATTATTGGACAAGTTCATATTGTCATTATTGGGCAAGTCCATGTTGTCATTGTTGGGCAAGCTATTTTGTCATTGCTAAGCAAAGTTATTTTGTCATTCCGAACCGGGCTGAAAGCCCGGTGAGGAACCTGCTGTTGCGCAGCACCCAGCAGACTCCCCACGCGATGAAAACACGCCTCGGAATCACGAGATTTCAAACCGACCCGCCGCTATTTTCGCGTGAACCGGTCAAACACCGTGATCACCGGCAGCGCATTGTGCTGCTCGTCAAAAAAACCGCGAATCGTCAGCGGCCCCGTCACGGCCGGCTCCCACCAGAAAACGCCCTTCCCACGCCCGTTCGGAGTTTCCATCACCACACGGTTCACCTCGTCCAGAAATTCCCGCTGCCCTTCCGGCGACTCCGGAAACGGCGCCGGCTTGTTCACATAATTGCCAGGCTGCCAGTTGTAAGCCGCCTCCACTACGATGATGTCCTTCTGATATTCCTTCGCCATGAATTCCAGGTTCTGCCGCAGATCGTTCAAGCTCCCGTGCCACCACGGATAATACGATTGCCCGATCACGTCGTAAGGAACGTCATAGCTATTCAACTTATCCAGAAACCATTTCGTCCCCTTCATGTCGGCCCCGCGATCAATGTGAATCATGATCCTCGGCCGAACCCCGTTGCCGCGCCCTGCGTCTACCCCATTGATGCCCGCATACACCAACTGCGCAAAATTGTCCCAATTCTCCGGCAGTTTGCCGTCCGGCCACAACATTCCATGCGTGATTTCATTCCCCACCTGCACCATGTCGGGCAAAACGCCGGCGTCGCGGAACGCCGCAATCGTGTCCCGCGTGTACTCGAACACCGCCTTAACGAGGTCCGCATGCGACTTGCCTTGCCACGCTTTCGGTATCGGTTGTTTCCCCGGATCGGCCCAGTCGTCGGCATAGTGATAATCCAATAGAAATTTGAACCCCAATTTCTTGGCGCTCTTCGCCAGGGCGATCGTGTAGTCCAGGTTGTTAGGCAGCTGAGTCGGCGTGTGAAACAGCCGCAGCCGCACCCAGTTGTAGCCATGCGATCGGAGAATCTCCAGACCCGGCTTCGGAACTCCTCCATCCTTAAAAACCACTCCCTGCTGTTCCGCTTGCCCCAGAAAAGACACGTCCGCACCCACGGCATAGTCTTGAGCTTCCGTCATCCGCGCAGCGAAAACGAACACGAAAACGCAGACCCAAGAAAAAAATGCGGGCAGGAAAGTAACACGCCGAACTTGCGCCTTCATGCATCCTCCATCCTGAGCCTTGAACAAAAGCCTTCAAAGCCCAGTGCAGAAACTCTGATCGTCAACTCGAACCGTCGCCGCAGGTACTCCGACCCCTCTCCTCACCAGCCGATAAAACAGAAACTCGCAGGCGAATCGACAGTGTAGGTTGTACCACAACCACTCACCAAACCACTTGTCATTCCGACGCGCGAGCGAAGCGAGACAGGAGGAATCTGCTTTCGCTCCGAGGCCAGGGAAGGCACGACGCTGGCCTGCAGTTCGGCTCTTCCACGCCGGCTCCACAGGACAATCGAAGCAACATGGAAAAGCGACCTTCAAGGGCCACGTTGCAAAACGAAAAAAAGAAAATAATTCCGCTCCGCCGAAAGGCCGTTGTCGAAGAGCGAAGCTCGCAGGCAACTGGAACCGCCACCCACCTCGATTTTTCCCATGTCCGGGAAAGAAAATACTTTCCAACTCCTACAAACACAAAGGCCGCCCTCGCAGGCGGCCTTCGCGTGAGATCCCTTCACCCGCGCATCATCTTACGGCGCCACCGAAATCACACCAAACGTTCCCGCCAGACTGTTGTTTGGTCCTGCCGTAAAGAACAGCTGGTTCGTAGCCCCGTTCTTCGCGGTTCCCCCGCCAAACTCAAGTCCCCACAACTGGTCGATCTTGATGGGCTTCCCATTTACATCCTTCACCGTGCCTACGAATTGCCCCGTAAGCACGTTGAACGCGTTGATCGTCGAACCCCCGCCGTTGTCGTTGCCCACCAGCAGCGTGTTGCTCAGCGGTCCGAAATTCTTCGGCGCTGCCGCGAACCCCCATGGCTGGTTCAGCGGCGGTCCTGAGGTCAACTGTTTCAGCCACGTTCCGTTTTCGCTGTAAATATCAATGACTCCCCCCGTCGCTCCCGACTGCGCTGCGAACGACACGAACAACAACCCATCAATATCCTGAATTCCGAACGGCGCAAACCCCGCCGGAATCGTCGGATCGGTAAACGAATTCACCAGGTTCCAATTGGCGTCGTAAACATCAACTTTGTTATTCCAGGCATCGGCCGCGAACAGCAAGTTTCCCGACGTATGATTCGTAATCGCCAGCCCCGTGTACTGCGCCAGCATACTCGAGTTGTTGACCGCGATAATCGCAGCGTTCGGATTCGATGACGGCGCCCACCCGCTGATGGTTCCATCGAAGGTGGCAAAGATGAAGACCGCCGTGTTTCCTCCCACCGCAAATCCTCCGTTTCCGTTGAACACGATTCCCGTCGGCTGTCCCGTTCCGCTTCCGCTCGCCGACGGAATGCTCACTTCCAACCCTTGCTTGATGCCGGCGCCGGTGTACAGCGTCGACCAACCCGATCCGTTGTCGCTGATCCAGAACGGCGAGCCCGGCGACCGTGCCAGCCCCCACGCATTCACCAGCAGCGGATCGTCGTGCTTGGCTTGTCCTACCTGATTCGAAACCAGATTTGTCAGTTGATACTGTGCCAGGGCCGCGCTCGATGCGAACATCAACGCGAGTCCCAACGCAAATGCGAAAGTAGCGGTGCGACGCAGCATGTCGATCTCCTTAATGTAGTGGCGGATCAAAGGCAGGGGAGTGATCGTGCAGTCTTCTCCGCACGCAGATCACATTGCTCCGATCAGCCGCAACATGCTAGCCCGCCCCCGGCTGACACATTGTCTGCGCCATGTCATGAATTTGTACTTTTTTTCCCCACTCAAAAAGAATCGGGCCGCCCTAAGGCGGCCCGTATTTAGGTTTTAAGCCAAAAGCTAAAAGCCAAGAGCTAACAGCGTCGTTAGTCTCCCGCCACCGGCTCCGCAATCTCCGGCTTCTCAGTCTGAGCTGCGTTCCCGTTCGGTTTCGTCAGCGCCCCCAACGGAATGAACCCGTTCTCAGCAACGACTGGCTTCTCCTTCAACACGACTTCGCGATACATCGCAGCCATGCGGGCGTTGTAGGCCTCATCGTTGATCTGCGGCCCGCGCGCCTCGGCTTTCGCGTCGGCAGTCGCCTTCTGCTTCGCATCCCGCGCCCGCACCTTCTCTTCGCGTGCGTTCTTCGCGATGCCCAGCTTATCCAGATCGTGCTGCAGTTCATTGGTCACAATTTCTTCGCGCAGGTTCAGGTACTCAGTGGCCGTTTCTTGCGCATCCATCTTGACTTTTTTGCCGCCTGCGAAAATTTCATGCCGCCCATGCTCTTCGTACCACTTGGTCAGCGTGGCCGTCATGTGCATCTTCTCGATGATGTTCCGCCAGCCCACGCCCGTGTTGTAAGCACAGAACGAAATCTCGCCTTCCTGCGTCGCGTACGGAATAATGCACTGCTCCGTCCGCCGGAAGTCGTAATTGAACAGATCCTGGAACCACATTCCAGCAATAAACAGGAAGTTCCATCGGTCCGTCGTGCGCCGCTTCATCACGTCGTCCACCGTCCGGTCTGGACCAACCTTCCCGTAGTCTTTCCCCGTAATGTGATAGTTCTTGTCGAACTTCTTCAGCAGATCCGTCAACTTGAAATGCGTCGGCGCCTGGTACGGATCGTAATTCTTCATCAGGCACAGCGCCATTCCGAACCCGGTCCAGAATTTCCCGCGCGCCGCATCGTTCACCTTGGCAATATCCTTCGCCAGCTGATCCCCGTGCAGGAACGCCGTCACCGGGACAGCTTCCTTGGTTTCCTTGTCAATCATCACCGCCATGCCAGTTCCGCAATTCGGGTGACAGCCGCAACTTAGTTGGCCCCAGTCATTTTTGGGGTCGTTGACGTGCATTAAATCTGCCCAGTCGGAAAATGTTCCCATGAAGCTGATGGGGAACCAGTCGCGGGTGGGCTCGCCTAATCCGGTTTGATTTTTTACGTCGTGCGCCAGGTGCGAGAGCGTGTAGCGTTGGGCGGCGCGGCGATCGTCGGTGACGGCTTCGTCGCGGCCGGTGAAGCTGACGGGCTGGAAGCTGAGGAAGCTGATGGTTTTTGGATTGTCGAGGGCGAACTTGATGATTCTTCCTACCTGTTCGTTGTTGATGCCGTTTACGATCGTTACTACTGGAACGATTTCTACGCCGGCCTTGTGCAGGTTCTCGATCGCCTTCAACTTCACATCGAACAAGTTGCCGACCAGGCGATGCGCATTGGCGGCGTTGCCGATGCCGTCGAATTGCAGATAGGCGTAGCGCATGCCGGCTTCGACGGCCTGCTGCGCGAATTCGAAGCTCTTCGCGAATTCGATTCCGTTGGTCGCGGCCTGTACCGAGTTGTATCCAACTTTGCGGGCGTAGCGAACTGCATCCAGGAAATATGGTGACAGCGTGGGCTCGCCGCCGGAGAACTGCACACTCATCTGCCGCCGCGGCTTGATGGTGATGGCGTTGTCGAGCATGGTCTTGATTTCTTCCCAGGTCAGCTCGTGCACGAACCCAACCTGGTTCGCGTCCATGAAACAGGGATCGCACATCATGTTGCAGCGGTTGGTCAGATCGATGGTCAGCACCGACCCGCGCCCGTACTTCACGGTGGAAGACCCGTGATGATGCAGCTTCTCGTCGTTATGCGCCGTGATGTCGCGCCCCGGGAACACTTCTTCGAGATGCTGGGAGAACGCGGTGTCGATCGACATCACATCTTCGAAGTGCCCGTGTGTGGGGCAGTCTTTCACCATCAAAATCTTGCCGTCGCGTTCAACGATCTGCGCCTTGATCTCGCCGACCTTTTCGTTCATCAGCACTTCATGCGGCAGGTGCCCATCGAGAATCTGCTGCCGGATTTCCGGCACACACTTCGGGCACAGCGAATCGGTCGTCCGCGGCCAACCCAGCGGAGGCTTCGACTTTTCGTACGACTTGAGCAGCGGCTTCTCCGACCACTTCGGCGTGGGCGAAGGATTCGGCTTGATTCGATTCAAACGATCGAATACCGCCCAGGTTCCCTTGGCGGCGACGACGGCTGCTTTTTCAACGTACTTAATCGGCTTGCGCATGGTAGCTTCTGGCTCCTAGCTTTTAGCTTCTAGCCAAAACTTCTGGGTTCTGGCTTTTGTTTCATTTGGATGGCTGCCCACTGGTAGTGGTTACAGCTATCCCGCAACATGCAACCCTACTCTGATGCTAAACGCGCCCTGGATGAACCTGACAACGATGAACCTGAGAGTATCACCCAAAACCTACGACTCTCCCGGGGAATTGCGCCGGGTCTTACTGACCTGGGTACCTGATTACACTTTTCCCTGGGTATTTGACTACGCCTATCCTATTGCAGCTCTGGGGAATGGCGCATCCATATCCCAACGAATGGTGCAAATTCAGGGTTTAGCGGTGATGTGGGGGATTATACGGAGCTAAGCTGTTGAAAGTAAAGGGGGCAGGCGGGATCGTAGCAGATTCCTCCTGTCTCGCTTCGCTCGCGCGTCGGAATGACAAGGGATAGAAGTGGAGGAGCAAAAAAACAAACCACCGATGCGGAGACAAGGAGGCGTAAAATCACTCCATGTCTCCCGAGATTGAGGAACTGCTAAAGAAAGCGATGTCGCTTCCGCCTGAGGCTCGCGCGGACTTGGCCAGCTCGCTGATCGACAGTTTGGACGAAACCGTCGATGACGATGTCGAGGCGGCCTGGCAACAGGAAATCGCGCACCGGGTCGAGGAACTGGAGTCGGGCAGGGTGAAGACGATTCCCTGGACCGAGGTCCGGCGACGAGGGCAGGAACTGCTCCGCGCGAGGCGCGGTTGAGCGCATTCAAGTTGCATGGCAGACCTACCGCTCCTGTTTCATCCTGACGCGGACGCCGAGTACCCTGAGCGCGCTCGATTGGTATGGTGAGCGGAGTCCGCAAGCGGCGGACAAATTCGCTCAGGCTTTTGGCCAAGCCATGGAACAAATCCGGCGTTCACCGGATCGATGGCCCCTCTATTTCAAGCGCTGTCGAAGATACACTCTTCACCAGTTTCCTTTCAGCGTCGTGTACCAAAGCGGCCCTGCTCTGACGTTTGTAGTGGCAGTCGCTCACGGCAGCCGGCGGCCGCGTTATTGGAGAGATCGGGTGTGACGTTGCGACCACCCTTTCGCAAAGATGCGAAAGGATGGAGCCACCGGGCCGAGCTCGGAATTGATCCCGTTTGGGCGAAGCACAACGAGCGTATAGTTGTTACGCCCCATATGCAGTTTTTGGCCACATCTCTTCTAGTTCTCAGTGCGTTTATTACCGCACAACAAGCTGCCCCTAGGGTGTCACCATCGAATAGGAACCAACAACACAGTCAGGCCGATGACAAAAACGTGTCTTCGATGCCCGCTCAAGCTCCGCCAATTTGCGCTCCATCCGAAACAAATATCCAAGTAAAGGCGCCCAGCCCAGAACAGAAGGCAAGCAGGTGGGTAGATTGGTTCTGGCCGCCCGAGTGGGCTAATTGGGCTTTGGTTATCGTCGCCATTTGGACGGCTTGTATCGCCGTCGGTACTCTTAAGCAAATTGCCCTTGAAACTAAGCACAGTGGTGATTTGGCGGGAGCTGCCAAGGATATAGCTAGAACAGCGCTCGAGAGCGCGACTGCCGCAACAAGAAGCGCTAACCACGCCGAGCGAGCCACTAAGCTTACCCAGAGAGCCGATGTTTTGCTGAAGGATTTTGACGTGCGGGTTCACAGCGATAACGAAGTAATAGGCCAAAATACTCAGTTCTTCGTGAATATTCGGAATTTCGGGCCGACGAGGGCAAATGATGTTCGCTTCGATTTCGGGATGACGGTTTCTGGAAATAGAAATCCCGTTCGCAACAGTCCATACATTGAGCCGCCAAAAGTCACCATTGTCATGGGGTCTGGGGATGAAAAAAACGTCGCCTTCAATAAATTGGGTGATGTCTTTTCCAGCGAAATAATCACGAAAATAGCAGACGGGTCTTCTGAACTCCGAATAATCGGTCGTATAACCTACAAAGACGTTTTTGGGGAGAGTCACTCCGTTGAATGCGGGGGACGATATAGTGCCCTTCTTGGAACCATTGTGGCCGATGAAACCAAGATCAGCTAATGCTCCCGAACCTGCACGCAAAATGACCAAGCTGTACAGGAAGTTACGAAAGGTTGACCGTTTGTGTGCAAAGCGTGCGGGCGGACGCGCTTTGCGCTTTACGGGTTTGCCCAGTCCTGCCAATGAAGTCCCTTCACCCGTGAAAACTCCGACACATTTGCGGTCACGAGGGTCAGATGATGACGGAGCGCCTGCCCCGCCATCAGCAGGTCATACGCGCCAATCGGCTTTCCGGCCGCTTCGAGTGTGGCCCTCACCGTCCCCGCGACCCGGGCATCGGCATCTTCGAACGGAAGCAGAAGAATCGGCCCCGCAAGAAATGTTTCCAGCCGCTTGCGATTGAAATCCTGCTTCGCACTCTTGGCGACGCCGTACCAGAGTTCGAACGCCGCCACGGATGAGACCAGCACGTGGTCGCCCGCGGAGGTCGCCCTGTGCATCCGACTCCGAACGGTTGCGGATTGGCCGTTGATAAGTGCTATGCAGGCGTTCGTATCCAGGAGGTAGTCCATTCAGAGAATGCCCACTAGAAAATCTTTCGCTTGGGCGTGACAGGCTGCCGTCGGTGCGGAGAAAACGGCTCGGAACTAAATTTGTCCAGTTCCTCAAACCAGCGCGTCGTGTCCGGGATAAGCGGCTCTAAAAGCACGCCCTGCGCCACGCGGCGGATGCGGACGCGGTCGCCTTCAAACCGAAATTCTTTTGGCAAGCGAACTGCCTGGCTACGGCCGTTTTGGAAGAGCTTGGCGATGTCGGTCTTGGGCATGGGAGCCTCCCACGAATATATACTGATAGTATATATCCACCAGCGGAGAATTGTTCCAATTAAAATCTGCTTCCTGTCACACCCGAGAATGCAGGGCAAAAGTCGGAGTCCTCCGGCTGAAGCCGGTTCTTTGTTGTGCCTGGCGGAATTGGCACGACTGGAAGTCGTGCCCTTCCCGGTTGTGATGGCGCGTGGGGGGATCGGGGTGGGGACTGAAGCGGATTCCTCCTGTCTCGCTTGGCTTGCGCGTCGAAATGACAGGCGGGGCGCGGAAGGGCTCGGGGGGCGGGGTGATTCCGGGTGCTTGCGAGCTTTGCTCTTTGCTCTTCGCTCTGGGGCAGCGGCCTTCGGCAGAGCGGAGTTGTTTTCTTTTTTTCGTTTTGTAACGCGGCCCTGAAGGGCCGCTCTTCCACGTTGCTGTCGGCGTTTCGATGGGCTGACACCACTGGAAGTCGTGGCCTTCCCCGTGGTGGCCTTCCCGGTTCGTTGATGATCCCGCTGGGTTCGGGGCGCGGGGTTAGCCAGGTCAGGTTTGAGAACTGCTCGTCGGCGCGGGCTTGGAGTTCTATTTTGCTGGCTGGTACTTTTCCCGCTGGTTTCTTCTCGGCGTCGGGCTGGGATTGGAGTAAGTGCCAGGCTTCGCGGTAGGGTTCGAGGCGCATTTTTTTGGCTTGGCGGTGGGGATAGAAACGGAGCATGGGGTGGGGCGTGCAGATTTCTACGGGGATGATGTACCAGATGTCGAGGGGGACGACGTGGGCGGCGAGGAAGTCGATGTCGTGTTTGGTGTAGACGGCGCGGGCTTTGCCGGTGGTATAGGTGGCGCGGGTTTCGTAGGCTTGGGCACGGATCGATTCGGTGCATTTGATTTGCACGCGGAGGAGGTGGGTGCCATTGTCGAGGATGAAGTCGTAGCGGCGGGAGTCTCCCCAGGGCTTGGCGACGCCGAATCCGCGGTGGGCGGCGCGGGTGAGGAAGGCGGCTTCGGAGAGTTCTCCGGTGACCTTGGTGTTTTTGCGCGGGGCGGGTGGGTGGGGAGTTGGCTGCGTTCCTGATTTTGGGGTTCTTGGTTTCATACGCCTGGTTGCGCCTTGAATTTTTTGCGGCATGAAAATGGCGGAGCCGGGGCTCCGCCAGATTGGCCGAAATTTGGAATTGGTCGAGTTTAGTTTATGGGTGGGAGTGGCGATTTGGACGGAATTATTCGGGGAAGGCGGGCGGCGGTTCCGAAATGGGAATGATTGGAGATCGGGCTTATGTGGCGTGGGCGGGAAACAGCAGGTTCCTCACCGGGCTTTCAGCCCGGTTCGGAATGACAAGGGTGTGGCGTGAGGGCTGACGGCTGAGAGCTGAAAGCTGATAGCTGATAGCTGAGCGCTGACAGCTTCTTCAGAACGTCAGCCCTACGCCTCCGCTAATTACATTGCTCTTCCAGTTGTACAAGTCGTTAGGATTGCCGGCGGTGGAGGCGAACTTGAAGAAGCGGGTTTCGTAGCTGCCTTTGACGTAGTACCACTGGCCAAACTTGTAGCCTACGCTTCCCTTGGCGGTGTAGCCGTGGTCGAAGCCGGGGCTGGGCAGGATGTTGGTGGATGCATTCGTTAGATAATGCGGTTTGAATTCGGGCTCGCCGCGAGCCTCGAAGAAGGCGTGCTTGCTCGGTCCGAATTTATAGCGGACCACGAGCGGGATCTGGACCAGTTCAAAGTTGTCGCGATTGAAGACCTGGTCGCCGAGGATGGCTGGCGGCATATAAATCCGGCGCACCTGGGCGTCCACGCCGATGGAGAAGTTGCCGACGCCGAACATGAGACCGCCGTAGACGGCGAACTCCTTGGCGTGAAGGTTCGTGTTGGTAGGAAAGCGGATTTCGCCGCCGGCCACAATGCTGGGACCACCGTTTTTTTGGGAGGGACCTTTGACGGTCAGCTCGCCGTTGATGTCCACCAGGGCGTCGGTAACCGGCGAGAAGCCGGCAAAATGGTCGGAGATCTGGCCAACGTCCACTCCGAAGGTCCCTCGTTGACAATAGGCCGGGACCGCGGCCAAAAGAAACAGTAGGATCACACCGATGCGGACCTTGTCCGCCTTGCAGGGCTTCATCAATACGTTCCCTCCCTTGTGGGCAGTGTACACTCCCGCGAATCCCGCGGGACAGAGCACGGGGGATTCGCCCGGAATTCTTGCGAATGTTGGTCTGACGTTATGGTTGGATGCGGGTTGTGGGATTGGAGTGATTCAGGCGGATTCGGAAAGGAAAGTTAGATTGGAATCGACGCTGGCGCGGGCGGAATCGTCGCGGGCATCTCGCGGCTCTCCCCGCACGAGGGCGCCCGGGGCTTCACGGTTCGCTTAAATTACGAACCCTGTTTCTCGAGGACAATCTCGGCCTTTTTGGCCGCCAGCTTTTCTTTGCGAT
>Ga0210395_10002029_pt1 | contig 15769 bp, 13 predicted proteins | sample IncBWH4OmetaG_FD_150861 | JGI IMG/M metagenome (GOLD analysis project Ga0210395, IMG submission 150861) | Forest soil microbial communities from Barre Woods Harvard Forest LTER site, Petersham, Massachusetts, United States - Inc-BW-H-4-O ... | reverse complement strand
AGGAGTGAGTTGGTCGAGTACGTCGAGCAAATCCTGGCGTCGTCGACTGGCCCAGGGAGCAAGCACTAAGGACTCCAGTTCGCTGCGCCCCGCCGGCCGCCACAGCGCTTTCTTGCGCCGCAGACCTTCATTGAGTGCCACCACATGCAGCTGATTCATCACTCGGGTGCGCATCTGCACCAATCGATGCCGATGCCACAACAGTTGTCGCAGATCGCGATTCTCTGCGTCCGGTACCCAGATTCGCGGAAAGCGGTCTTCGATCAGCAGTCGCAGCAACAACTGTGCATCCTGACGATCCGTTTTCTGCTTCCGTACCCGTTTGGTACGGATCTCGGCTGCGTCCCCGATCCACAACTCAAACTGCAACTCGTGCAGCAGACGCTCAAACCAGCGTGCGTGCCCGCTGGCTTCCATCCCCACGCGCACGTCCTGTCCCGGGAGCGTGCGATAAAACTGCTCGGCTTCTTCGCGGTGAGTCAGCCGCCGTTCGCCGCACTCCCCGGTTTCTGTGTCCACCAATGCAATTTGCTGAAAGCACGGATGATAATCACAACCTATAATCACCATGTTCGGCTCCTTTCCTCCGAGACCTTTGGTTGGTTTGCGCCTCCAAAGTTTACTCGGGCCTGGGAGCCGACATTGTTATGGAATCATTACACTCATTGACCGGGACTCTCCCGTTGTCTGGGGTCGATGAGTGATAACGCCTGGTTTTTCGACAACCATCCTTTTTCCGGGTACAAGGGAGGCTGCGTCTGGGTCATAATTGACAGCGATATGGAGCAGATTCAGTTAGGAGATCAGGTCATCCGCTTCGACAGGGACAGAACCAGGCTGGCCTATTCCTCGATGAAAGGTGGGGATACCGAGAGGTGTGGGTGTTCCTACTGTCGGAACTTCGCTGGTCAGCGAAGCACGGCCTATCCTGAAGTTTTTCGCTCGCTCTTGGATCAACTTGGTATTGATCCAGAGAAAGAGGGAGAGGTCTACGAGTCCGGCCCTGAGGGGTCGCTCAGGATGTACGGAGGGTGGTTGTATTTTGCTGGAGAGCTTGTCCACTCTGGCGAACGGATGACCGATGCTGGTTCGGGATTTCAGTACTGGTTTGCAGATGCCAAGAACCTGCCAAAGCCAGAAGTGGATTTCGGCCCCAATGTCCTCGCAGTCGAGTTCTGGACGCGACTGGCTTGGGTGATTCCCGATCAACCCTAGTTGCCAGTTGTTGATAAATCTCGATTCCACTCATTGACTCGGGAGTCGGCAAATTCTTGAGTGTATGGCAGAACTGACAGTTGCCAGACTCGGACCTCTCATGGAGGGTGGTAACCGCGGTTGTCTCACCGAGAACCCATGGAAACTCGTTGACGTTCTCGATTGGAAGAGGAACGCCCGGAGTGAATTAGGTTGCGGGCAATCCTGAATAAGCGGAGACCTGATCAAGAGCCAGGAATACCCGACAATTCGGAGCAGTATTTGTAACTTAAGACAGCCCTCATGCTCATGATGTTTGCCTTGCGAAGACTTTTGGGCGTAGCCGCCCTAATTGCAACAGTCTTCCATTCAAGCTTGGCAGCTTCTGATCCGAAGGCGGGAAAGCTCTTGGCAGAGGGCCGCGTGGACGAGGCGATTGTACTGCTGCAGTGCAGGATCAATAGAGCGCCGCTTGACGCGGAATCTTACACCTTACTGTGTCGCGCTTACTTCATGCTCGATGAATGGGATCCCAGCATTGCTGCGTGCGAGAAAGCCGTGTCACTCAGTCCAGACAATGGTGAGTACCATTCATGGCTGGGCCGAAGCTACGGGGAAAAAGCGGCTCATTCCATTTTCATTACCGCTGCTCGATTGGCCGGCAAGGTGCGCAAGGAGTTCGAGACCGCAGTCCGGCTCAACCCCGACAACGTCGACGCTCATGCAGATCTGGCTGACTTTTATTTGGAGGCACCGCGACTCGTAGGCGGCGGAAGAGACAGGGCGGAAGCGCAGGCGCAGGAGATCGCCAGGATAGACCTCGCCCAGGCGCACCGGCTAGAGGCGCGAATTGCCGAAGAGAAGAAAGAATACGTTACAGCTGAGAAGGAGTATCGCATTGCTATCCAGTTAAGCGGTGGTAAGGCCGGAGCATGGTTCAATCTGGCCGGCTTCTACCGCCACGCGGGACGTTATGATGAGATGGAGGACGCAATGCGGCACGCCACTGCACCGAAAATGGACCGGCCCGACCTGTTGATGAGTGCGGCAGAGATGCTAATCAATACAGGGCGTGACCTTCCAGAAGCCGCCGAGTTGCTGCGCCGTTATGTGTCGAGTAGTGGAACGGTGGAAGATGCTCCGTTTTCAAAGCTCATTACTTGTTGGGTACAATTCTAGAGCGAGAGGGAGATAAGGAAGCGGCGGCTGAGCAGTACGGTGCCGCACTATCGCTCGCCAAGAGCTTTTATCCCGCGCAGGATGCTTTGAGTCGCCTTAAACAGCCGAACGGCGTGACGCACTCGGATTAGATTGCACAAATTTGGAATGCAATAAACTTCCTGCTTTGCTTGGAAAGCGTTCGTTGTGGGCGCCTGAGACACGCGATGATTTCTAATCTCCGCTATGTGATCCTTGCCGTCGCTGCCATCCCCTTTGTTTATTACCTGATTGCGCTGTTCAGTTCGTGGCAATTCTTTCGCAGCGGCGCGCCTCGAAGCCCAGTTAATCAGAGCTTCACTCCGCCGGTGAGTAATCTAAAACCGATTCGCGGGCTGGACCCTGATGCCTACGAAAACTTCGCCAGCTTCTGCCAACAAGACTACCCGGACTATGAGCTGATTTTTTGCGTCGGTGATGAGGACGACCCGTCCGTTCCGATCCTGCAAAAGCTAGGGCGCGATTTTCCGAAACGTCGCATTCGGGTGTTGATCGGATCAGGCGGAACGGGATCCAACGACAAGGTCGTCAAGTTGGCTCGGCTCGTCGGCGAAGCCCAGCACGAAGTTGTCGTCATCAGCGATAGCGACGTTCGGGTGCGGCCCGATTACTTGCGCACTGTGGTTGCTCCGTTGGCCGACCCCAAAGTGGGAGCTGTGACTTGCTTTTACGTGCCGATCGAAGACAAAACGCTGACCGACAGTCTCCAGACGATCGGTATGTTTTCAGACTTCTACGCCGGCATCCTGGTTGCTCGTCAGCTCGACGGGGTGAAGTTTGCGTTGGGGCCGACAATTGCCACCACACGTTCGCGACTGGCCGGATTCGGTGGTTATGAGGCGATCGAAAACCGGCCCGCCGATGATCTGCTGGTCGGCCGCCTCATCGCTGAACAAGGCTACGAGGTTGAGCTTCTGCCCTACACTATTTTGACGGTCGCGGATTATGGGTCCATGGGCGATCTTCTGCAAAAAAGGCTGCGTTGGATCGTGGTGATGCGCCACTTGCGGCCATGGGGACACCTAGGACTGCTTCTCACGCAGGGGTTGCCGTGGTCTTTGCTAGCAGTTGCGGTCCAGCCCTCGGCAGGAGTTGCGTTCGGGTACCTTGGCGCATACTTTTTCCTGCGATGCGCTATGACCTGGATGGTCGGGATCTGGGGCCTAAAGCAAGATGTGCTTTGGAAGAAGTTAGCGTTGATCCCGATTTGGGATGCCTTCGCCTTTGGAATTTGGGTAACAAGTTTTGCGCGCAACAGCATCCGCTGGAGGGATGCCGAATACTACATTCGCGACGGCAAGCTCGTCCCCGTGACACCAGCCAATCCAGAACCGGCGGGCTGAGCTCGGCATCAGCGTTGCTGCTCAGCCGCTGCGCGCCCTCTTCTCAGCGCGCCGGACTTCATCGTTCTTCTCGTCAGATCTTCGCACGATCTCAAGAGAAGCTGCGGTCATCGGCAGGAGTTCTTGATTTGTTTGCGCTCGGCGTTCATTACGGGGCTGCCGCCAGTTGATGCGCGGCAACATTACCCCAGCATCGACCCGGTCACGATACTTCAATGCGACATTCATCAGCGAGTCTAATAGAGAATCAGAGAGTAAATGCGGCTCCAAGCCAAGTTCAATCAGCTTCGAGTGTTTCGCATTGTAATAGTGCTCCTCCGCCTCCACTCGCGGATCGGAGAAGTGCTCGACTTCAACCGTCAGACCCAGCTTTCTCCCCGCGACCTGGACCAGTCGTGCCAGCTCCAAAACTGAAAACTGTTCTGTGAACTGGTTGAAGACCCGGCATTGACCTCGAACCGCCGGATTCAAACACGCAATCTCGACGCACCGTACCGTGTCGCGAATATCCAGAAAACCGCGGGTTTGGCCTCCCCTGCCATACACGGTAAGGGGGTGTCCAATTGCCGCCTGAACGCAGAAGCGATTGAGAACGGTGCCAAAGACTTCATCGTAGTCGAAGCGATTGATGAGCGCTTCGTCCATGGCCACTTCGTCGGTCATGGTTCCATACACAACGCCCTGGTTAAGGTCAGTGGCGCGCAGACCCCACGCCTTGCAGGCGAACAGAATGTTGTGACTGTCATGCACTTTTGAAAGATGGTAAAAAGAACCAGGCTGCTTAGGATACGGCACTGTGTCTTTACGGCCATTGTGCTCGATGGTGATGTAGCCTTCTTCAATATCAATATTGGGCGTGCCGTATTCACCCATCGTGCCGAGCTTGATGAGGTGGCAATCGGGCTGAAACTCACGGAGCGCGAATAGCAGATTGAGCGTACCCACGACATTGTTCACTTGGGTGAAAACGGCGTGTTTGCGGTCAATCATGGAATAGGGAGCAGCGCGTTGTTCAGCGAAGTGGACGACTGCTTCCGGTTCGAAATCCTTGACGACTGAGGAGACAAAATCGTACTCCGTCACATCGCCGACGAAGAGTTCGATGGTACTCCCAGTTAGGCTCTGCCAAATCCTCAGACGGTCCGCCAGAGGACGGATGGGTGTAAGGGTTTGAACACCAAGTTCGTGGTCCCATTGCCGACGTGCAAAATTGTCGGCGACAGCAACGAAATGCCCTTTCATTGACAAATACAAGGCTGTTGCCCAACCACAGTAGCCGTCGCCTCCCAGTACCGCGACTCTCATTTCGCTTCCTTCCTTATGTTTCTTGAAGATGGCTGCCGAAACCCGTAACCCTCGATTGAACTGAATTGCACTTGGTAAAGCCCTGAAACAATCTCCCTGATTCCGCGCCCTTTCAACTCGCAAAAGTAACAGGTGCTCTAGAACGCAACTGTCGCCTGGGCCGGTTCGCCTGGAGAAGTAGACACGGGACGATTCGTCAAAACGACCTTGCCTCCGCTCGCCGCAACCGGGTTGAGGCGCTCTGCTCCTACCAGGGACTCCAATTCAGGAACCACGCTCTGCTTGGCGACGATGTAGGATCGCTCCGGCTTAAGCCAGAGATTCTTGAATTCCGAATCATCAATGAACACATCCGGTACGCCTGGAGCGTAAGCTCCATATTCCAGATTGTAGAAGCGGCCATTGCGAAGCAGCGCGGTGCGATTCGTGTAGAAAAAGATGGAAGAAAACGTGTAATAGTGATGATCCACTATCAGCGTCCCTTCCGGCGATTTCAGGATTGCCTCGGCCAGCGGCCGCGAGGACAAATAAGGATCGAAAACGGCCATGGCAAGTCGCGCGGCGTGAAGAAATACTACCATCATCAGCGCAGCGGCCAGAAACGCCCGTTGGCTAGTCCATATCCAGCTTGCCAACGCACCGATGCAGAAGGCAACCGCAGCAACTAGAAGAGGCACGCGAAGGTAGGCGAACGAAGCCAGCGTGAGATCTTGCATATGGCCCAATGAAAGCTTATAAGCGCCGGGATGTTGGCTCAGTGCCTGCGAAATATCCCCCGGCGCGGACATGTTGCGGGTTAGGAAGAACAAGGTTAACGTCAGCACTCCGGCAGTCGCGGCGATCACTGAGAGCAGGCGTGTGCCTCGCCGGATCCAATTGCCTCCCACCGCCATCGCCGAACCTAAAAGAAGCGCAAGCGCCGGGTAGCAGGGCATCGAATAATATTCCTGGGTAGTCGAGAAAGTGAAGAATATCAGCACAAAGGCTGTCATACAAAGCGCGAGCAGACGTGTTTGGCCGGCACGATCGGTGGGTCTGAAGGAGAGCTTCGCAATGGCGGGAAAATACACACTCCACGGGAACAGCCACACCAGGTGGAGCAACCAAAAGTAAAGCCGCGGCACGGTGTTGTAGTCTCGGGGATAGCGCAGATTCAGAAAACGGAGCAGCTGCTCATTGATGAAGAAGAACCAAAAAAAACCATGGTATTGCCCTGGTCCGCTGTGAAGTGTGAAGGCGAAGTAAGGTGGATTGCGCAACGTCGCCAGAATGTGCCACGGCGCAGCGATGACTAGGACGATCAACGCTCCGCTGAAGGGACGCAACCGCCGCCATGTCCTCGCAGAAAACAGCTGGTGAGTGACCCAAAGATAGATTCCACCGGCCGCGAGCGGAAACAGAACCCCGATCAAGCTCTTCAGCAAGAGACCCAAGCCGAGGCTTGCGGCGAGGACGAAAGCCCAGAACCGCGGGTGGGGCTCGTCCGCTTCCAGCGCGCGAAGAAACGCCCACATGCTAAGGCAAACCGTAAAGGTCAGCATGACATCAGGGATCAACACCCGGGTGAACAGAAACAGCCCAATGCATGTGGCCATACATAGACCCGCGTAGAATCCCGCCCGCTTACCGAATGCCCAGGTGCCAAAGGCAGCCGTCAAGCAGCAGAGGGCAATCGCCGACAAGGCAATCGGAATCCGCGCGACCCAGTCGTGCACACCGAAAATCGTGTAAGAAACCGCCATGGCCCAGTACACAAAGGGAGCCTTTTCCAGGTATACCACGCCATCCAGCCGGGCCGTTACCCAGTCACCAGAAGTGAGCATGTTCCGGGCAATCTGCGCCTGCACCGCATCCACGTCATCCATAAGGGAGGGAGGAGAAATAATGCAACCCAGGTAGATGGCCGCCGCGACCAGCAGAACGACCAGAGCTAGGTACCCGTTTTTTGCAGCATCCAAGTGCTCGTCTCCCGGGAGGTCATTGCCTGAATCCCCCATTTTTTCATCCACAAAAACAGCACCATCAGGCCCCATAGGTGATATCCAACATTGACTCGTCTTTCCAGGTGATGTCGGATCTGCATCTGGATCACATCGCGTCGGAAAAGTCCGGCGTGCTCAGAGGCACCGTCCATCAAAACCTCCTGCATTAGCGTTTTCAGACAGCCCCGAAGCCAATCATGCACCGGGATGTCGAATCCGATCTTCTTCCGCTGAAGAACCGAAGCTGGAAGCTTGTCGCGCATCAATCCCTTGAGAAGCACCTTCTGGGTTGACCCACGAACCTTCAAAGATGCGGGCAGGGAGGCAGCGAATTCAACGATCCGATGGTCGAGGAAAGGCGGCCGCACTTCCAGCGAGTGCGCCATGCTCATGCGGTCCGTCTTGGTAAGAATGTCATCGGGAAGAAAATAACTTTGGTCGAACCACAAATATGGTGCAAGATCATCGTTCGGAGTGGCCCGATCGCGCAATTTGCCCAGAATGCATTCGAGAGCGGGCGGGAGTTCCGAGCGCAGCAGAGCCGCTTTCTGGGCCTGGGAGAAAGTTCCGTTCCAGTAGACATGCGCGCGCTCGGGAGCCATCAGGCAGCCCTCCAGAAATCGCTTGAGCTGATATTCGAGACTGATCTTCTCATCAGACACCGGCCACACCTGTAATGCGTTTAAGGAAAGCTGGAGAGTCTTTTTTGGAAAGCGCCGGGCGAAGGCAGCGAGGCGGTTGGCGCGATGCGTGAGATAGCCGCCAAATAACTCGTCTGCTCCTTCGCCGCTCAGGCTAACCGTCGTCTTGGTCTTACTCAACTTGGAGAGAAACCAGACCGGAAGCGCTCCCGCGTCGGCGGACGGTTCATCCGAGTAATACGCGAACTGCTCGATCGCGTCCCGCAGATCGACGTCGGGATTCAGATCCAGTTCCTCGTGCTCGGTCTGATATCGCTCGACTACCTCGCGAATATATGGGGTTTCGTCGAAAGTCCGCCCCTGGAATGAAATCGAGAACGTCTTGAGCGGCGCACCGGATTCTGCCGCGTAGTGCAAAATTGTCGAGGAGTCGACGCCTCCGCTAAGCCACATGCCCAGCGGCACATCAGAGATCAGGTGCTCGCGGAGCGATTGCCGTAGAAGAGCGTCTAAATCCTCCCGTGCAGATTCCAGTGTCCAATCCCGGACAACTCCGGACGGCAAGCACCAGTAGGACTCGCTGGAGACCGTACCGTCCCGCCACTCCAGAAATTGCCCTGGAGGAAGTTTTTCGATGCCTTCGACCAGTGTCCAGGGACAGGGCACGTAGTTCAACGACAGATAGCAATCGAGGCCGTCCAAACTCAACTGCCGCTCGATTTCGGGATGGATCAGAATCGCCTTTAATTCAGAACCGAAGAATAGATCGTCTCCCCGCCGCGCGAAATAGAGCGGCTTTATCCCCATACGATCACGCGCCAGGACGAGCCGTTTTGTCGATTGTGTCCAGAGTGCAATCGCGAACATGCCGCGCAAGCGTGCGAAACAACCGGTATCCCATTCGAGAAATGCCCTGAGGATCGTTTCTGTGTCACAGTGTGAGTAAAAGCGATGGCCAAGCTGCTGCAGTTCACGTCGGAGTTCCTGGTGGTTGTAAATTTCGCCATTGAATACGACGGCTATATCGCCGTCTTCGGACAGAATGGGTTGGTCGCCGCCGTCGAGGTCGATGATCCTCAGCCGCGTGGCGCCCATGGAGCAGAGGCTCGACTGAAAGACACCCTGCTGGTCCGGTCCGCGATGAGTCAGTGTGGCCGCGGCGCGGGGAATGCGAGCCGCATCAGGCACCCAACGTTTGTGTGTGAATCCAACGATGCCACACAAGGGCGTGCACCTCTATCACTTTCTCAAAATCAGCTTTGCGATTCTCACAAATCGGCTCGCGGCAGGCTTGTGGCTCCGCACAACCAAGGCATGATGGGGACCAGCAAAACAGTTTCCTCCCCGCCGCGCCTTTTTCAACTGTCAACAATGACAGTCATTCAAACACGACCGACTCCTTTAGGGCAGTTGACCTTACCGCCGACCCATAATCACCACGGCGACGCCGATACAAACCAGAAGCACGCCCCCCCACCTCCTGGGCGTGACCTGTTCCCCGAGAAAGAATTTCCCTCCCAGAGCCCCGGCAGCGTAGCTCATCGCGGTGACCGGGACCACCAAACTAACGTTTTCCCTCGATAGGGCCATGAGTAAGGAAAAGAACGCAATCCCCATGAGGGTTAGACCGGCCCACATCCACGAAACTCGCAAGGCGCGAGCGATGACGCCCGCCACGGCAACTGGCCGAAAATCTTTCGCCTCGCCCACCGCCTTCATGGCGCGGCTGACGCAAAGCTCGCCTCCGGTACCGGCGCCAACAATTAGAAGATAGAGGATAAGCTGGCGCATTCAGTTTGGCTCCGTCGTGCGGGGAGGCGTGTGTCCAACCACCAGAACGCCCACACAAATGAGTATCACTCCCGCCCAACGAGTCGGCGTGACCACTTCGCGCAGCATGAAGTGACCCAGCAGGGCGACCATGCCGTAGGCAGCCGCCGAGGCCGGTTGTACGTAGCTGTAGTCCGCCCATGTCAGCACTAGCATGTATGCCACAAAAAAGGTAATGAGAGACCCAATCCCCAGCCAAATCGTACCCGACGTGAGAACGCGGGAAAGAAGGTCAATCACCCCCGCTGTTGTTCCGATGCTCACCGTGCCGATCCGCTTCATCCCCTTGCCGAGCAGCACATTGCCCAAGGGACCAAATATCACCATCAGGAAAATCAATAGATAGGTTTTGAAGTGCAGACCGTGAGCGGATTTCATGCTTTCTAGGGAACCTTCCGTCTGGTTGAAACATTGTCTCACTCGTAGCGCAGACTCTCAACCGGGTCCAACCTCGCAGCGCGCGCGGCCGGCACTGTTCCAAACAGAATACCTACCATTGCGGAGACAACGATGGCCACGATGGCGGAGAGTCCTGAGATAGGAATGCGGTATTCAGTGAGGAAGCGCACGGAGAGGGGAAGCGCCAGTCCTACTAAGACTCCGCCCAAGCCCCCGACGAGAGAAATCAGAATCGCCTCCGAAAGAAACTGAAACCGAATCTCGGCATTCGTTGCGCCCATCGCTTTGCGAATTCCAATTTCGTGAATTCGCGAAGTGACTGTCGCCAACATGATGTTCATGATGCCGATACCGCCCACCATCAGCGTGACTGTCGCGATGAGGAGTACCACTAGCGTCAAGGCATTTGCGGCGCGATCAGCCAGGTTAACCAACGAAGTTAGATTCTGCACGACATAATTAGATTCTGGCCGATGGCGGGATTGGATCACTTTGCGAATCTGCTGCGTCACCGACTCCACGACCGAAGGGTCTGCTGCCGAGAAATAGAGCTGCCGAACATTTGGCGTAAGAGTGAAATACCGGCTCACGCTATACGGAATCACCATGGAGTTGTCGGTGACTTCTGACTGTCCGAAGGTATCCACCCGCTCCCGGAACGTCCCGATGATGGTGAACGGCAGCCCCCCGAACTTGACGACCTTGCCAACTGCATGCTCCACAGATCCATAGAGTTCTTCGGCAAGTTTCTGCTGGAGCACGCCGACTTTGTTATGCGCCTGCTCGTCTTCCGAGTCGAAGAATCTTCCCGAGAGAACCACCAGATTACGCACAGTACTGTATTCAGGAAGAACCCCAAGTACGTGAAGATCACGCTCCTTGCCGGTACCAATCGGAATACGGTCATCGATCGGAACCACCGGAGAAGCAGCCACGATTCCGGGTACGCGCTGCATCACGGCGTGCATGTCATCAATCGTCAGGAGATCAGGCACAGTATTCTCCTGCACAGCGCCATAATATTCAGCTTCCATCATGTTGACGCCGATCGATTGAATCTGGTTCAAGACGTATTGCTTACCTGTCATGCCAATTGTGACTACCAGGATGAGAGAAGCGGTCCCGAAGACCATCCCCAAGGCAGTCAGCGAGAACTGCACCTTGTTACTGCAAAAAGTGTCATAAGTAAAATTAAGAACTTCTCCAAGAGCCAGTGGAGGCTTACGGCTTGTGCTCGACGCAGTGGTGGCCATAATCGCCTTGGATGCTACGCGGATCAAAAAAGAGGCACAACTGTCAATGAGTGACAAGGGCCAGAATTGACAAGCCTAGGATCTAACCTGTTTCTCAGGACGTAGAAATCGTCCGTCGGAGAGAACCACAACGCATGGGCATAGTTTCCGGCTGTTAGAAAGACTAGTTCCTGTGCCAGCATTTCTAGGTTTAGGGTATCGAGAAGGGCTCATCGTCGACCAATGCATAGCTGCTAAGGAGTTCAGCAATCGCTGACGCAAGTGGGGAACTTGTGAAGCGTGCGCGATGCTGGACGCGATTCGGCAAGGGATTTAAGGTCGCGCTTGCAACGAAAAGGACATTTTGATTGAACCGTAAGAACTTTGTCTCTCTACTGCTGCTGACCGGGGGAGCGGTATTCGTACACGGCTATCATCCGTGGACGGAGGATGCTGCGCTCTATCTTCCAAGTGTGGAAAAGCTCCTGGATCAACGACTCTTTCCTTTTAACGCCCAGTTTTTTGAGTCCCATGCCCACCTGACGCTCTTCCCTCTCATCATCGCTACTTCATTGCGCGCGACTCATTTGCCTCTACCATACGTGTTGTTCATCTGGCATCTGGCTTCTATTTTCCTCCTTCTATTTGCCTGCTGGGAACTGGCCCGAAAGTGCTTCATCCGCTGGAGTGGTTGCTTTGCGGGCGTGGCCCTGGTGGCTGCGCTTCTGACTCTGCCGGTCGCAGGAACGGCCCTCTACATCATGGATCAATACCTGAATCCACGAAATCTGACCGTCTTCGCAGATATTTTGGCTCTCGCGAAGTTCGTTGATAGAAAGTATGCCACGGCGTCGTTGCTGCTTCTTCTTGGGGTGGCGATTCATCCTCTCATGTCTGTCTTCGCCGTTTCTTTCTGCTTCCTGCTGTTCTGCATGGAGAGGTTCGACTTTCGCCAGGCGATGGTGGCATGCCTGTTGCCTATCGGTTTTCTCGATCTGCCATCCCCCGCCTACCACCAAGCCGCCTTATCTCACTCCTACCATTACCTTGTGCGTTGGCAGTGGTATGAGTGGTTGGGCGCAATCGGTCCCATCGTAATTCTTTGGTGGTTCAGCCGGGTTGCCCGGTCCAGGCAGATGAAGAATCTGGACCTAATTTCTCGCACGCTCGCGCCCTATGAGTTCGTCTTTCTGATCGCCGCCTTGTTTGTCTCCCTTCCGGCCCGTTTCGAAAGCCTGGCGCGCTTGCAGCCTATGCGCAGCCTCTACCTTGTTTATGTCTTGTTGGTTTTGTTTTCTGGAGGTCTGCTGGGAGAATTCGTTTTGCAGAATCGCTGGTGGCGCTGGATGGTTTTATTTCTGCCTCTGTGCGCGGGAATGTTTTACGCTCAAAGAGCACTTTTTCCAGCCAGCGCCCATATCGAATGGCCGGGTTCCAAGACGCGGAATCCTTGGCTACAAGCTTTTGAATGGGCGCGGGACAACACCCCCGCCGACTCGATCTTCGCCCTGGATGCCAACTACATGCGCATCCCAGGAGAAGACCATGATGGGTTTCGCGCCGTTGCCCAACGCAGCATGCTGGCTGATCGGGTCACGGACGCCGGCGCCGTCAGCATGTTTCCACCCATGGCGGAAGAGTGGCTTGAGCAAGTGCAGGCGCAAAGCGGTTGGCCGGAGTTTCGGATTCAGGACTTTCGCGGTCTGCGGACGCGGTACGGAGTTAACTGGGTCGTGCTGCAGCAACCGGGCGTACCAGACCTGCAATGCCCCTATCAGAACCAGGTGGTGAAAGTTTGCAGGATCAATTGATCGCGTAGAAACCTTCGCGGAGCGCGCTACCATTGCTTCCCCCAGCCCAAATTCCGGTTTCGGTGAGTTTCTGGGGTGGCGGGCCGCGAAAGCCCGCAATTCAGACGAAGCAAGAGCTTAGGGAAGGCAGGGACAGGCAACATCCTGAGGCTGAAAATGGATGTCTATCTCAACAGTGAATTTCGCCTGAATCTGCGATGTGCAGTATGGACGACAGACAACCAGCCTCCAAGGGTCAATAGCTTACGTGACCCGAGGAACGTCTCTCTGGCCAAGACCGTACACTTCCGCAGGACGCTTTCGCAGGCGTTGGCCAGGATGTCGGCGGAGCTATCGCTCCTTTTCTGCCACCAAAGTTCGTAGTTTGAGCGCTGGCATTTCATGATAATCTCTGCCACGCTTCGTGCCTTTGTTGTTTTTTCCCTACTTCCGGCAAAGGCAAGAATAAACAAGACTGTTTCGAGCTTTATTACAAGTTATCCCCGCCTGCTTCGTAACCTGTCAATTTTGCCACTTGCGATCGCTCGTCATCGGGCGATCCATTTGTTCCATGTTCAGAGCAGCCCCGTACTCCGGCTCCTACGAGATCATTGGTTTCTGGCACTACGCCGGATAGACCTCGGGGGCCTCAGCTAGCTGCGCCCGCCTTCGGATTCGCCGCTGTGCCACTCGCGCCGCGACCATTACTCCTCCGAGCATCGTCCAAATGCCTGATGCCGCGATCCAAAGCGCATGCGCCACGATCACCTCGTGCCCCGGTTCACTGAGCAGTCGGCTCACCCACGGCGAGTGCATCCCCGTTTCCAGCGCGATCCGGCAGTGCGGCATGGCGCCGAATACTTCCCTCATGGCCTTGGGCGTTGTGCTGAGTTTCTGTTCCACAATCACCTGGCCTGCCTCATCCACCACGCAACACCAGCTCCAACGATCACCCAGGTCCAGCCCAAGCGTCAGTTTCTGCCCTGAGATTTCTCTGCGCTGCTTCGCTGCTACGGTGCTAACCTTCTTCATTGCCGGTCTCCTTTATCTCTTGCGCTTCGAGCGCGTCGATAACTTGGGAGCGTACAGCATCCCGTCCGGAGACCGGCCTTCTCATCCCATCTGTTAACAGCAATTGACTTTGCGCGTCTAACCCATGTGCGAGCGAGCACGTGATCGCCCTATCAGATAAAAGTCTAAGGAGTCGCCAGGTGAGATCGTTGGGATACTGGATCGTCTTAGTCTGCGTCTCTTTTGCGGTAGCCGGTCATGCACAAGTCGACTCGACACCCCACAAAATTCAGTTCGTCACTCTGGAGAAAACCGTTAAGATTGAAGTCCTCGATTGGGGAGGCAGCGGGCAGCCGCTCGTCCTTCTGCCGGGTCTCGGCGACACGGCACACGTGTTCGACAGCTTCGCCCTAAAGCTCACGCCCTCATATCATGTTTTTGGGATCACACCGCGTGGCTTTGGAGCTTCGGGCGCCCCGCCTCCCGAGCCTGCTAACTATTCTGCCGACCGACTGGGGGACGATGTTATTTCCGTCATTGACACCCTAAAGCTCAATCGCCCAATTCTAGCCGGACATTCCGTTGCGGGAGAGGTGTTGAGCGCCGTGGCAAGCCGTCACGCGGACAGAGTATCTGCTTTGATCTACATTGATGCCGGATATGCCTATGCTCTTTACGATATAGCCCATGGAGACCTTGTTCTGGACTGCATGACCTTGCGTAATAAATTAGAAGAGTTCCACCTCGGCACGCTTCCACGGAACCCGAAGCAGGTTGATGAACTCCTCATCGACATCCATCAGCTCGAACACGAGCTCCAACAGAGGCATGAAGATTTATCCCAAAATTCTCCTCCTCATCCTATAGACAACCCCATCAGTGTGACACTTCTTGATGGGCAGCAAAGGTTCACTGAAATCAGTCCTCCAGTGCTGGCAATCTTTAATGTACCTCGTTCGCCTGTTTTCAGACGTACTATGGAAGGTCAAGCAAAAGCCTTCCAGGCTCAGGTTCCTCATGCACGAATTGTTCGCCAAAGCAAAGCCGATGAGGTGGTGAGCGAGATGAATACATTCATTGCGAGCTCACAGGGCAAACAGCCGAATGTTCACTAGGCAAGTCCACTCCATAGAAGCCGGGAGTTGCGGACCGAGGCGATCTTTAGCAGCTTGGCCCTTTCAAACGGTGCTCCCTAAAACGGTGGCCCTAGCGGGAGCTTCCCTGAGTTGTCACTTACTAAACCAGCGCCTATTTTTGTGCCGCCTATGGCAGTTTCGTAGCGACTTGGTCCTTGCAGATCAACCTTTGATGCTCTTCGAGGCCTCATCCCACGAAACGGTGGTCCCGCGGAAATAAGACTCATTCGCCATGTGGCAGGCCAGCGCCGCATGGTGCCCGAAGACGGCATCTTCGACGACCGCCTTGCGGGAACGCACAGCCTCGAAATAGTTCCACAGGTGCGGCTTGATGTCGTCGTAATCCGGACCCCGGAACGCCACCGTCTCCGGCATAGGCTCGTGACCCAACTTCGGATCATTCTCGGCGTGCCACTGCTTCTCGTAGGCGGTGCGCATCGCGCGGGGGAAACTGGCGGAGTAGTAGCTGGGGGCCGAGTCCTTCCCGCTTTGAGGTGTAAAGCTCAGTCCGAATTCCGTGACTTCAAGGATCCCCTTCGAGCCTTGGATGCGGTACGTCTCCGGCATGTCAGTGGCCTGGTTCAGCCGCATGTACACCGGGAGATCGCCGCTGTAATAGAAAAGTGTGGCGTGAACGTCGGGCATGTTGCGGCCATCCTTCCAGCGGCGGATGCCGCCGATCGCAGGA